>Ga0137403_10003844_pt1 | contig 17875 bp, 11 predicted proteins | sample CZOMad2_1_16fung_FD_122057 | JGI IMG/M metagenome (GOLD analysis project Ga0137403, IMG submission 122057) | Vadose zone soil fungal communities from Angelo Coast Range Reserve, California, USA - CZOMad2_1_16fungal (Hybrid Assembly) | ecosystem: Environmental > Terrestrial > Soil > Vadose zone...
TTACTTAAAACAGATTCTCGCGGGACTCAGCGTCGCTGCGTTGTTGTTTAGCGGAATTTCCTGCCGCGTTGTCGCGACCACCGGCGAGTTCTACGGCAGCACCAAGCCACCCCAGCGCAATATTCTCCGTTATGTGAATGGCGACGAACCGGAGTCGCTCGACCCGCCCGTCAGCTCGGGCCAACCGGAAGCACGAATCTACATGGCGCTCTATCAGGGTCTGGTTGAATACGATCCCAAGACACTCAATCCGATCCCGGCGCTGGCAGAACGCTGGGACGTGAATAACGACTCTTCTGAATTCGTGTTCCACATGCGCCGGAACGCTCGTTGGTCCAATGGTGATCCCATCACCGCGCAGGATTTTGTTTACAGTCTTCGGCGCGGCCTCTCGCCAGTTCTGGCTTCCAAGAACGCCTACCTTGCTTACTACATAACTTACGCTCGGGCCTACAACCAAAAAGAAGTCTTCGTAAGAGACACACAGACGGGGCAATTTGTGCTGGAAAAGGAGGTGGCCGATAACACGCAGCCGGCGAACGTCGCACTGAGTCAGAAACCCCTTAACTCAACAGAATCTGAGTATCGTCCAACCGCTGAAGAACAAAAGCCAGATCCGGACACAGCTTTCCATCGGTTTATGCATTCGCCTCCACGCCTTACTTTGCCGGGAGACGAAGAGGCTCGTAAGGCTTTGGCGGCGAAGGACCCGAGGCTACAGGCTGCCGTCCAGGAAAAAGAATTCGTGCCGGTAAGCGCTGAGGATATCGGCGTTGAAGCAATAGACGATTACACGGTTCGCATATCGCTTTCGCAACCCGCTCCCTACTTCAGTGGACTGGTTGCGCACCAGCTCTTTCGCCTGGCCCCGCGTAAAGTCATTGAACAATATGGCGACAAATGGACTGACCCGGAGCACATCGTTACTTGCGGCCCCTTCAAACTCAAAGCGTGGTTGCCTTACAACGAGCTGGTAGTTGAACGCGATCCGATGTATTGGGACGCGGCCAACGTACATCTTGACGAGATCCATTTCTTTGTAACCACGGATAACCCGACCAGCATGAATCTCTACAAAGTGGGCGAGGCCGATGCCGTTCTGAATCACACGGTGCCAAACGTATGGCTGGATGTAGTTCGCTCAAAGAAGGATTACATGGACGGCGCGGAGGCAGCGATCGTCTACATCAATATGAATGTCACCAAGCCGCCGCTGAACGATGTTCGCGTGCGCCGGGCATTCAATATGGCCATTGACAAGATCAATTATGCGAAGTCGCGGCGGATCACCAAGCCGCTGTCGGCGTTTACGCCGGAGGGAATGTTTGTCGGTTACCCGCAACCTAAGGGCGATGGATTCGATCCGGAGCAAGCGAGGAAGTTGCTTGGCGAAGCTGGATTTCCGGTCACTAAGAAAGACGGCGGTTTTGAATGTAAGAGTTTTCCGGCCGGACAGATTGAGTTCATTTTCAACAGCAACTCGTCGAATAAAATGATGGGAGAATTTATGCAGGCGCAGTGGAAACAGAACCTGGGAATCACAGTACCTTTGCGCAGCATGGAATTTAAGACTTACATGAACGCCCGAGCAAAGCTGGAGTACAAAGGCTTCGCGATCGGTATCTGGGGGGCCGATTACATGGACCCGTTTACCTTCCTCGGTCTCTTCACGACTCCCGCTGGCGTCAATGGAACCGGTTGGTATGATCTGAAATACGTAGCCATGCTGGATGAAGCGAATCGCACGCTCGATCACCAACAGCGTTACGAGCTACTGGCAAAGGCAGAGAAGTATCTGTTAGACGCACAACCGGTGATTCCGATTGAGACCTCCTCGGTTAACTTCTTGAAGAAGCCCTATGTGAAAGGGATGTATCCAAACGCGGCGTCTATTTATCCCTGGAAGTATGTTTACATCGAGCGCGAACCGGCGAAGTGGGACTACGGGGTTCCGAGTTTGGCAGATTAAAAGGACAGGACATCCCGCCTGTCAATTTTGTTACTGTCAATAATTGACAGACAAGAATGTCTGTCCCACAAAATGCTTCGATTCATCATTCGTCGTCTACTAATCACTATCCCCACGATTCTCGTTGTCCTGACAATTACGTGGGGCCTCGTTAGGCTGGCACCCGGAAATTTCTACACCAGTGAGAAGAACATTCCTCCCGCGATAGAAAAGAACATTCGCGAGAAGTATGGTCTGGATAAGCCATGGTACGAGCAGTACCGCCGTACCATGTGGGGCATTGTGCGGCATTTCGATTTTGGCACCTCGTTGAAATATGAAGGACAGTCGGTGAATGCGATCATCGCTCGCTCCCTACCCGTCTCCGCGACAGTAGGGATACTGGCTTATCTGCTGGCTCTCGTCGTCGGAATATTCGCAGGATCGGTGGCAGCGCTCCACCCCAATTCAAAACGCGATTATGCTTCCATGGCCCTGGCGATGCTGGGGATCTCAATTCCAAACTTTGTCCTGGGCCCAATCCTGGTCCTCGTTTTCTCCCTGACGCTTTACTGGCTGCCGCCGTCACGCTGGAATGGTTTTCCCAGCCGCAATGTGATTCTGCCCGTCATAACGCTTTCAGGTCTCTACATGGCCTACATCGCCCGGCTCACACGCGCCGGCATGCTCGAGGTTCTCAGGTCGGATTACATTCGCACCGCGCGGTCCAAAGGCTTGAGTGAAAGCCAGGTGGTACTCCGCCATGCGCTGCGCGGCGGACTGTTGCCGGTCGTATCTTTCACCGGCCCAGCTTTGGCTTTTCTCGTAACCGGCACGGTTGTAGTTGAACGCATTTTCGTCTTGCCGGGCTTGGGCAACTATTTCATCCAGGCCTCGTTAAATCGCGACGAGCCGCTGATTATTGGCATCGTTGCATTTATCGCGATCACGCTGCTGATGATGAATCTCCTCGTTGATATTGCCTACGCTTATCTGGATCCGCGTATTCGCTATTGAACGTAACGCAAACTGTTAGTTTGCATGTGTTGGACAAAGCTCAACTTAGTGCTGAATAGCCGTTCGCAAACTAACAGTTTGCGTTACCTATGAACGACGAGAAACCAACAATTCCGGATGAACTTGATAAACCCGAACCGGGGTTAACACCTGATCCATCGCCCAACTATCGCGAAGGGGACGTCATACACACGGCGCCGGAGTTTGCAATTGCTGACGCGGATGTGTTCGCTGCAGAGCGAGGCGATGTGATTGCCGGGACGTCGCTTTGGCGAGACGCGTGGCGCCGTTTGCTTAAGAACAAGCTGGCGGTCTTTGGCATGATCGTTGTCGCAATTATCACAATAGCGTCAATCACCGGCCCGTTGATCATTAAGCAGCTCACCGGCCTAACCCCTGACTACATTCCCACGGATGTCGCGCTCCTCAGATCGATTCCACCGTTAACGGCCCCCGACGGCTCGTTCTCCTGGACCCATCCCATGGGCACTGATAACCAGGGCCGGGATTTGTTGGCACGGGTGCTCCAGGGCGGGCAGATCTCTTTGATGGTGGGCATCATCGCTACCCTCGTCTCCCTGATCATCGGTGTCAGCTACGGGGCGGTTGCTGGCTACCTTGGTGGCCGTGTAGATAACCTAATGATGCGCGCCGTCGACGTACTCTATTCACTGCCTTACATCATTATCGTTATCGTGCTGCTTTCCGTATTTCGCAGCCAAACTGCGCGAGGGCAGGTTGTGCTTCTCTTTGTCGCGCTCGGATCCGTGTCCTGGTTGACGATGGCGCGAATCGTGCGCGGTCAGGTGCTGTCGCTAAAGAATCAGGAGTTTGTTTTAGCAGCCCGAGCGACTGGTGTTTCAACTCCGCGAATTATTTTCCGGCACATTGTGCCTAACACCCTCGGCCCCGTAATTGTCTACGCCACACTTACAATTCCTACTGTCATGCTGACGGAAGCGTTTCTTTCGTTTCTGGGGTTTGGCGTACAGCCGCCGCTGGCGTCGTGGGGAAGTCTGGTCACGGACGGCATCCAGAATATCGGCATCTTTCCCTGGCAGTTGGTGTTTCCAGGAGTGACTATGGCACTGACGCTTTTTTCGCTCAACTTTCTCGGAGATGGATTGCGCGATGCGCTCGACCCGCAAATGCGGAAGGTTTGAGGTGGGAGTTCGATCTCAATGTGAAACTCCAGTTATCAAGTCTCAGACGCGCTTTTTGAGATCTGAAATTTAAGATCTCAGATCAGATTTCAGCTTAAAGACCTGAATGAATAACACCAACGGAAAGCTTCTCGAAGTCAAAGACCTGCGCACCTACTTCGACACCGAAGACGGCGAGGTGAAAGCTGTTGATGGTATCTCTTTTCAGTTGAAGCGTGGTGAGACGCTCGGGATCGTAGGCGAGTCGGGTTCAGGCAAGTCAGTCACCAATCTTTCGATAGTCCGCTTAATACCAAGCCCGCCGGGCCGAATCGTTTCCGGGCAAATACTGTTTGACGGACTCGATATCCTCAAACTTAAGGAAAACGACGTGCGCAAGATTCGCGGCCGGCGCATAGCGATGATCTTCCAGGATCCGATGACTTCGCTCAATCCGTTCATGAAGATCTCCCGGCAGTTGATGGAGCTTACCCAACTACACCTGGGCCACACTAGACGTGAGGCTTATGACCATGCCGTCGAGATGCTGGAGACGGTCGGCATTCCGGACGCACGCTCGCGCGCTGATAGCTATCCACACGAGTTTTCAGGCGGTATGCGGCAGCGGGTAATGATTGCAATGGCGCTCTCGTGCGAACCGGAATTGCTTATCGCCGACGAGCCAACAACCGCGCTGGACGTGACCATTCAGGCGCAGATTCTTGAGCTGATAAAAACACTCAAGCGGGCCACCGGGGCCAGCGTCATTTTGATAACGCACGACCTCGGCGTTGTGGCCGGCATGACCGATCACCTGATCGTAATGTATGCAGGGAAAGTCTTTGAGCAGGCCCCGACCGCGGAGTTGTTCGCACTGCCGGGTAACCCTTACACGAAAGGGTTGCTTAGTTCAGTTCCCGATCCGACGGCTGAACAAGGCGAGTTGTATCAGATTCCCGGCTTACCGCCTGACGTCGCGCGTCTGCCGTCAGGCTGTCCTTTTGCGCCGCGGTGCGACCGCGCTGAGGATATCTGCCGGCGAGAGTTTCCGCCGTTTGTGCAACTGACTGCCGAGCACTTTTCGCTCTGCCATTTCGCTAACGAAGTTTATCAAGAGTCGCAGGCGGAGGCAGCGCGATAGGCCAGGGCAGAGGGGCAGACGGCAACGGGCAAGCAGCAGGCCGACCGTAAGGAGGACCTCTTAAATAACACGTGAGCACTCAGCAAACAGATCTTAACGTGCCCTCACCAATACGGCGGCCAATCAACCGCGGAAGTGGTGAGCCCTTGCTTGCGATACGGGATCTGAAAGTTCATTTCGAGCTTTCCGGCCGGGGCAAACGTGCGGTCAAAGCAGTTGATGGTGTAACGATCGACATCTACCCGGGTGAGACACTTGGGCTCGTTGGCGAATCCGGCTGTGGTAAGTCAACTTTGGGCCGAGCGATTCTTCGCCTTACGGAGCCCACCTCGGGACAGGTGTTATATCGTAATAATGATCTGGCGCGTCTATCGAAGAAGGAGATGCGCGAGCACCGGCGGCATCTGCAAATAATATTTCAGGATCCTTATGCTTCGCTCAATCCCCGTATGACCGTCGGCCAGATTGTTGGTGAGCCGCTGGACACGTTCCGGCTTGCCAGGGGTAAGGCAGCAGACGAACGCGTACAGGAACTTCTGGAAACAGTGGGCCTGAGCAAACGCTTTATCAAACGTTACCCGCATGAGTTTTCGGGAGGCCAGCGTCAGCGCATCGGCATCGCGCGCGCCCTGGCTGTCGATCCTGATTTTATCGTTGCCGACGAACCTATCTCGGCGCTCGATGTTTCCATCCAGGCGCAGATCATGAATCTCATGGAGAAACTACAGCGAGAAAAAAATCTGACTTACTTGTTTATCTCTCATGACCTGCGCGCGATTCGCCACGTCTCCAACAGAGTCGCCGTAATGTACCTGGGCAAGCTGGTTGAAATCGCAGACGCGAAAACGATCTATGCGGATCCACTGATGCCGTATACCAGAGCCCTCATTTCCGCGGTGCCCGTGCCCGATCCAAAAGTGGAGGCAACGCGCCAGCGAATTGTGCTTGAAGGCGACGTGCCCTCGCCTATCAATCCGCCGCGGGGTTGCCGCTTCCACACTCGCTGCCCCTACGTGATTCAGGCCTGCAAGGAGGTTGTCCCGCCGTTGGTTGAAATCAAACCTGATCACTTTGCAGCGTGCATTCGGATTAGTCCTGAGCAACCAGACATTGAAAAGGTGGCTCCGGGCCAGGCGCCCGGACTCGCTGTCGCCCAGGCATCCGCCGACCAGGCAACCAGTATTTAAGCCCCGCCAAACCAGCAGAAAACCCTCATTCTCGGGCTGCTACCGGATGAAATGCGGTCGCTATTGGTCGTATACCAGTAGGGTGAGTTGTTTTGTTTTTGGCCGTTATTTAACGGGCAGGCCATCGAGTGGCAGTTTTAGAGTCACTTGTTGGCCTTATTAGCCGGAACCTATACTGACTTGTTAGCCCAAATCAGACGGCGTTTCCTGACTGGGTAACCACCTGCGTTGCTTATAAGTTTGCCGACGCAAACCGACAGATTGATTTACAACCCATGCCTTCAAGGAATCGTCCACAGCTGCCCCGGCGAAATGCGTCGTCAAGTGAAAAGCAAACCTTGACGACGGATGAGTCGGAATCACCCAGTTCAGTAACGCGGGAAGCGACTGGGCACGGAGTTCTGACTGAGATTGTCCAGGAACATCCTGAAGACGCTCCAGCCGGATGGACCGAAGTGCAGGATAAGCTCGCGGCGGCTTTGGGGCTGTCTGTCCTCCTTGTCGACGGTCACCAACCTCCGGCGCTGGTGGCTTCCAACAACAATTCTATTTGTCACGCCTTTCAATCGTCGCGGGAGCACGTCAGGCTCTGTGATCCTTACTGCGGCGAAGCGCATCGCCGCGCACTTTCCGCTGGCTCCACGGTTCAATATAAATGTCATGCCGGGCTTCAGTGTTTCACGATGCCGGTGCAAATCGGCGGGGAACAAAATCTCGCGGCCATCGGTGGTCGCGCGTTTGTTAGCGGGGCCGACTACCGCTCGCTGGTTGATCGCTTTCGGGCGGGAGAGCTGAACGACCTGCTCGGCAGCAAACCATTCGAGAACGTGATCTTCGCCGAAGCGCGACGACTCGTCCAGTTGTCTGAACGTTTACAAAAAGCCGCGCGCAGCTTTGGCGCGGCCGTGGTAAGAACCGATCCTGGCGGAACCGAGAGCGGACCGGGATCCAAAGGCGGGCAGCCCGCTTCGGGTGGTGGCAGCGATCGATCGCGGAGTTCGGCAGTCGCGCGCGCACTGACGGGCGGCAAAGCTGAAAATGTCCGAACGCTTGCTAATGCCGGCGTCGTAACCGGTCCACCTTATCCCGCGCCTGATCTGCAGCGTGAAGTCGAACGCTTGCGCAGTGAGCTCGAACACCGCTCCCAACTAGCGGAATCGCTCCAGCATTTTCAGGAGCGCATCAGTTCCCGCGATCCGGCCAGGACCTACGGCACGATTCTCACGCATTCAAAAGAATTGCTACAAGCCGAACGCGCTTCGCTGTGGGTCTTCGATGAAACTTCAAATGAGATTAACCTGAAGGCCGCCGCAGGCTTTGCCACTAGCGAGTTCGAAGTGGGCCCGACGCGGCTCGGCGAAGGGATTGTAGGCAGAGTTTTGGAGTCTGGAAAGCCGCTGGTTGTTGAGAGCCTCGAGAGGGCAGGCCTGACTCCGGCGTCGCCAGCGCGAAACTACAAAACGAAGTCCTTTATTAGTTATCCCATAACCATGCGCGGGCGGAAAATTGGTGTACTCAACGTTACTGACAAAGTCGACCGCGAAAAGTTTGACGACGTCGATCTTAATTTGCTGGAAATTGTTGGCCCGCAAATCGCGGTCGCTCTGGAACGCGCTGAGTGGCAGGAGCGGGCCACGCAGTTTCAATTGATGTCGATAACCGATCCGCTGACCGGGTTACTTAATCGGCGCTATTTGGAAGAGCGTCTAACTGAGGAGCTGAACCGCTCACAACGATACGACTATTCGATGAGCTGCCTGATGATCGACATCGACGACTTCAAAACCTACAACGACCTGAATGGCCATCAGGCAGGCGACGTGGCGCTGAAGATCACGGCGCATGCGTTGAAAGCCACGTTGCGCTCCGCCGACGTCGCCTGTCGTTACGGCGGCGAAGAGTTTTGCATTCTGCTCCCACAAACTACGCTCAGCGAAGCCGGGGTTATCGCGGAACGTATGCGGCAACGAGTGACGGAGACGGACTATCCCCATGGCAAGTCGCAGCCGCTGGGAACCGTAAGCGTCAGCATTGGCATTTCTGCCCTTGCAAAACACATCGATACTGCCGAAAGCGTAATTGCCGCCGCCGACCGCGCTCTTTACAGCGCCAAACACCTGGGCAAAAACCGCATCGAGTTTTACGTCGACAACATCACCGGACCGCTCTCCCGCTAGATGAGTCACAATCGCCATGAGGAAGGACGCCAGATTCTCGGCCGCGTAAAGCGCGACCAGTTTGTTGGCAGGGTCGCTGAACTCCAACGCCTCGTGTCCCACGCGACACAGTCGGGCCGTTTGGAGCGCGCGGGCCATCCGGTCGACCGGCGCGGCCTGCTCATTTTGTTAGCGCCGTTGGCGGGCGTTTCCGAGTTACTTCGTCAGGCCTATGACGAGTTGTTCAATAAGCGGGAGTCGGTGCCCATCTATTTTGCGCTACCGCAAACTGAAGCCACGGCTGTCAGCGCGGCGATCGAATTCCTCAATACGTTTCTACTGCAGTACATAGCTTTTCGTCGCGATGAGCCGTCGCTTTGCCAGCTTTCGCTCACGTTGAATGACCTGGTCCAGCTTGCTCCTGCCGACGACCTTCCGTGGATCGAAGAGCTGATCGAGGCCTACAACCTGCAACGCTTCGGCAAAGACGACCGGGAGTTAGTGCGGTTCTGTCTGACCGCGCCCAATCGCGTGCCGTCGCGCAACGGCCGTCTCTACATATTCTTTGACGCCGTGCAGTTGGCAAACTACGCCGACTCATCTGTGCCGCTCGCTGCTGAGATTGTCAGAGCTTTAGTGTTTTCCAAACTCCCATTTGCTCTTGCCGGCTTGCGCCGGGAGGTGCTCGATGCAGTTGGGCGGGCCGGCGGAAACTTCGACTCACTCGATGTGCTGCGGCTGGAACCACTTGGCGAAGAAGACGCACGCAAGCTTGTCGTTTCGGCGGCGCACCGGCATCAAGTTGCGATAAACGACGAGACCAGAGATCTGTTGGTGCAACAACTCGAGGGAAGTCCATTTTTCATCACCGCCATGTTGGAAGCGGCGCGCGAAAACAATTTAGCGCTCGAGTCCTACCTCGCTTGCGAGCGCTTGTATGTTGACGAGCTTATGGGCGGACGACTCAATCGCTATTTTACCTCTGTGCTTGAGCATATTGCGCCTGAACCAGAAACGAGGGCGGCAGTGGTTCGTCTCCTTTGCGAAGCAGTGCCAACCGGTAATCGTACTGCGTCTTTCGAAGCGTGGCGCAAGCGATTGAAACTTGACAGCGTAGGAGTCGAACAGCTTTTGCGGGCGTTACATATTCAGGAGCTGGTTAACTGGGATGGCGAGACGGTTGATGCCGCCGGCGCTTCCAGCGTCTGGAAGGATTACTTAAGAAGCCGGTTTAGGCTTGACGCTTTGCGCGAGCCGCGCGCGCTCGTCGTAGCGGACGTGATGGCGGAAGCCTTGAAGCGTGCGCCGCAGACCATTGCGCGCCACTATCGCCGCGTCGCCGGTCTTCGTTTGCGGGAACTGCTGGGAGAGTTCAATGCGCAACTGGTACCGAAGACTCTCTTTGATTTCGCCGCGTTTGCGGCCAGGTACAAAGGAGCCACGGCCGACGAGATAGCCGCAGGCCTGGATGCCGACACCGCGCTGCTGCGCCTGCCTCAGGTTTTTCATACGGCAAGTGGAGTCTCGTTGAGCCCGGAGCTCCGGCAGTTTGGCGAAGAGAGTTCGGTTGTCGCGCGCGCGTTTGAGCGCGGGACCTACACGGATGACAACGAGATTGTCTGGCTGGTGGCAAAGCTCAATAGCAAGCTCGAGGCAGATAGATCGCTCGTGGAAACATGGTGTGATCGTTTAGCAGGTTTGGCCCGCCAGTCGGGTTTCATCCGCACACAGCTTTGGCTGGTTGCAAACGAAGGCTTCTCACCTGAAGCCATTGAACTGCTTCGCGAGCGAAACGCCTACGGCTCCAGTCAACAGCAATTTGAACTTTTGAGCGCGCGTCTGAGCGAGGGTGCAGGTGCGCCACAACAGTCAGATGACGCTAATGAGTTCTCGCTAATTCTCCCCATGGGCGGTGACAACGAACTATTGGCGGCCACGATCGTCGAGCAAGTTGCGCGGCGACTGAACTTTAGTCCGGAAGCCATTAACCAGATTAAGACCGCGATTGTGGAGGCGTGCATCAACGCCGCCGAGCACAGTCTGAGCCCCGATCGAAAAATATATCAGCGGTTTCGGGTTGAAAATGATAGATTGGTGATTACTATTTCGAGCCGGGGCATCGTCCCCCCTGACATTCAAGGGTATCTAGAGGAAGGGCCAGTCGAAGAGATTGGCCGCGATGAGAGCGAGGACCAGGCTGAGCAGCGCCGCGGCTGGGGACTGAAACTAATCAGGACGCTCATGGACGAAGTTGAGTTTGAACGCGTTGACGAAGGAACCAGCTTGCGCATGACCAAGTATCTGCGCAAGAGCGCTCAATAACGCAAACTGTTAGGTTGTTCTTTGTTCTATAAAGTTCTATAAACACTTCGCCACAGCGAATCTGTCTTGACTGGTATCGAGAAGGGAAGTTCGTGGAGGAATCGATCAAGTCACACATACGCTCGCATTGCGTCGGCACCACGGCTGTGGTCTACGCGAGCGACTACCTGAACAAGCTGACCGGCGAAAGAATCGAGCGCGAATGTAAGAAGCAACTCGATTCGGGCGCGCGCGCGCTGGTGATCGACTTCAGCGACACTGAGCTGGTCAACAGTATCGGCATCTCAATCCTGCTCGGCATCATCGACATCGCCGAAAAAATCGGCGCTCTGGTTGTATTTTCCGATGTAAACGACGAGACAGTTCAACTCTTCGACATGCTCGGGCTAACGCGCCACGTCGTGCTCGCCAGGGATGAACAGGAAGCTCTCTCCGGTCTTTCCACTCCCCCCACGCAAACGCAGGCAATAAGCCACTAGACGGCAATAGCCTGAGCTTGGGGCGCAAAGCAGGCAAGCCACAGAGGCACAGAGTCACGGAGAAAACTACAACAGGAAGCATCAGAGTTTTGCTAGGGCCTCTGCCATTCAGCGGCTCTCCCAATCTTGCTTCTCTGTGACTCTGTGACTCTGTGTCTCTATGGCAGTTTCTGTGACTCATCAGTATTATGGTTTCTGAGTATGGAGTCCAAGACCCAAAAACTCATCTACTCCTTCGGCGCGGTTGCCGATTTGGGACAAGAGATAGCGGACACCGGCGACTTCATCAAGATGGTGCGCACGTCTCTACACTTACTACTGGGCACATTGGCAATCCGGCGGGGCGCCATAGTCGAGTGTCCCGCGCACCTGGAGACAACAAATCCGCTCGCTGTTTGGGGCCTGAGTGAAGATTACGACGCGCGCTTTATTGTCGACGCTGCAACCAGAGAAGCATTTCTCAATTCTGATAATAGCGCTTTTGAAGTCGCTGAAGAAGGCACGGTTAAGGAGTCTGCGCTCGAGAGCTTCCTGGGAGCATATCGGCTGGAATTTCGTAAGCAGTTAATCGAGTTGGTTGTGCCGATGATTGTTCGCGGGAATCTAACGGGGCTGGTGCTGCTCGGAGGCAAGGCCAGTGGCGAGTCTTTCAGCACGGACGACATCGAACTGATTCGCTCGATGGTGCGGCACATCGGCGTCGGCATTCACACGCACCGTTTGCTTGCGGAAGTGAAGCAACAGGCAGAAGAGAATCGCCGGCTCTATTTCGACCTGCGCGCCATCTATCGCGACACGGTGCGAGCATTTGCCGCCGCCATCGATATCAAGGACAAGTACACGCAAGGACACTCGGAGCGCGTTGGCAAGTACAGCGAGATCATTGCGCGCGAGCTGGGCTTCGGCGAGGAAGAAGTGGAGGGCATGGCCATCGCCGGCTACCTTCACGACGTCGGCAAGCTGGTAGTCGAGCGCGATATCATCAATGCGCCTTACCGCATTGATGCGAAGCAGTCGAGCGAGCTAAACCGCCATCCGGCGGCGGGCTTTGAGATCCTCTCGCCCATCCATCATCCCTATGCCGACATACCTTTGATGGCCAGGTATCACCACGAGCGCATGGACGGCGGCGGTTATCCCGACGGCCTGACTGATACGCAGATTCCCCTCGGCGCGAAGATTGTCACCGTCGCCGACTCGTTCGACGCGATGACGACGGACCGGCCTTATAAGACGCGCCGCACGTTTGATGGAGTTGTTGAAGACCTGCGCCGCAACACTGGTACGCAGTTCGATCCCGTCGTGGTGTCTGCCTTTTGTCGTGCGCTGCTTAAGGAATTGAACGGTGAAACTAAAGAACGCAAGTTCTTGAAGATGCTCGGCAAAAACTACCTCGACCCGGAAAAGGACGTCCCACTCCTAAGAGAACTACTCACCGAACTCGATCCGAACACCAGGGCTGCAGCTGCCGGAGGCTGAAGCTTGTAAGTCGCGCCTACTCGGCGCACATCTGCACGATTTGAGGCTACCTACCTTGGCTGGATTCTGAGGACGAAGTTACAAATTGCGATCTTTTGATCGGGCAGGACCTCAGTGAGCTCTTCGCGGGGAAGCTCGCGGCCGCCAACCAGTGTGGGGTTACGGCCTTTCGCGCTGAGCCAGTAACGGCCGTCGTTCTCGCGGGTGAGCACCGCATGCACACGACTTATTTCCGGGTCGCCCTTTAAGGGCAGGTCAACTGTGATCGATCGCGAGCCGCGGCCAATCGTGATTTCAGGTTTGGTGATCGGCACCACCGCTTCGCGCACACCGTCTCTCCAAATCTCAACTGAATAGAGCTCCTTGATGCGTGGCCGCACCACGGTCTGTTCGCTTACCTCACCCTGTTCACCTTGCCCTCCGGGTTCGCTGTCGCCCCTGCTCCCGTCTGCTCGCTCACGGATGGTGTCGTTAAAGTTTACGCTCGCCGCTTTTCCAGAGGGTGTTCCGGGTTGCGACGAAAGGCCAACGCGCGCGTTGACTTGCGTGTGGCCACTCTCAGTTTCATCCCAGACAGCTTGAACGCGAAACTGACCCTTCTCCAGCGTGCCGTCAACTCGCAATTCCACCGCAAACGATTTCGCGACAAGCTGATTTGAGCCACTCAACTCTTTGGCGCGTTCCGAGAGTACGTGAAAGAGACCCTGCTCGAGGCCGCGCCGCTTATCCCCTTGCCAATCCTTGTCGTCTTCGGCGCTGAGATAAACAACGTATTCGCGCGGTATGTAGGTAAGACCACCGGGAGGTGTGAACATCTCACGCTGCATGACCGCCTCGACCTCGCGCGCGATCTTTACCAGGAACTCTTCCCAGATGCGGCGCGGTTTGGAATGCTCGTCAGCAGCTTCAAGCAGGTCTTCGCCCTGCTCACCGTCGATCCATCTTCTTATTGATTCAAGCAGGCCCATGGGTTAGTGAATAGTAAATGGTAAATAGTAAATAGTTAAGTGCCTGGTCTCAGGTCTTAGGTCTTAGGTCTTAGGTCTTAGGTCTTAGGTCTTTGTACTTGGTGCTTTGAACCTTGATCTTTGTTCGTTTTTCGAAGGGTCGAACTCAAAGAGCAAAGTACGAAGCTCTAAGTACAAAGCACCGAGTACAAAACGCAAACCAAAGACCAAAGACCAAAGCCCTAAGACCATCCCGTCTAATCGAACTTAACAAACCTCTTGTTTATCCAGCCACGGTCAGAGGTGAAGGGATCACTCTTGGCGCGTCCGTGCTCCAGGACCTGAACCTCGTACCAATTATCACCCGTTGCCAGAATCTTTACTCGCGAGCCCGCTTCCGCTAAGCCGATAGGTGGTTTGTTCCAACTCGCGTCTGGCCGTAAATTCACATCCGTTGTTGTAACACCTTCGCGGCCGATTACAAAAACGTCCGACAGCAGCGGCAGGTCCACGAAAGGGTTCCAACGGGACGTGACGAACTTGTGCGTCGCCAGCAACATTCCCGCGAAGAGAATAATGAGCACGGCCGCAACCAAAAACGGTCGAGAGCGACGGGGACTAACCTGGCGCCGCTGATGCCCGGCACGTTTGTCCGCAGCCTTTCCGTTCCGCGCTTCGTCGGGAAGAGCAGCAATCCTCTCCTTCGCTGAAAGGCTGCGCTGAACTTCATCACCTCTGGTAGCTTTTTGGATCACGCTGACCGGCACCACAATCTTCGGACGCTTTGTGGCAGTGGCGTCAGCATACGGTCTGGCAGAACCGGGAGCAGGAATTGCGCTTACCGGTTGGAAGCGAGGCTGCGGCGGCGCCTCCGTAAACTCCTCCGGCTCGATAGCCAGGTCCGCACTCGGACGACGTCCTTCGTCCGGCCTTTCAACGCTACCCCGCTGGAGCGGTTGGGTCGGTGGCAGCGCGGCGTCAGCCAGGTCATCCCAGAACTCCTGCACCGTCTGGTAGCGATCCTGGGGACGAATCTGCGTAGCCTTTTCCAGGACGCGCAGTACAGGCGACGACCAGTAATGATCACTTACTGTGGCGGGCAGTTCCCTTATCGCATGTTGGGCAAACCGGCGCGGCGACTCGCCCGCGAGCAGCGCGTAAGTTGTCTTAGCGAGAGAGTAGGTGTCGGCGGCGGGTGTTAAATGTTCACCGCCCGCGGCGATGGCGCCGAGATCTAATGATCCTGTTTGCACAAGTGGATTGTGTTCCGGCGCCGCATAGATATTCGTGCCAACGCGAGTGATCGCGCCCTCGGTAGCTTCCAAACGGGCTACGCCAAAGTCCGCAATCTTTACGATTTCCCGGCCGGCAGTCAGCAGAAGGTTCTGCGGTTTGATGTCGCGATGAATCACGCCACACGCATGCGCGTGAGCCAGCCCTGAGCACACCTGCTCCAGATAAAAAAGAGTCTTTCCGATGCTTAGCGCGTAGTTGCGAGAGAGCGCGGCCATATCGCCGCCTGATAGATACTCGAGGACGATGTAATGAAAAGTTGTGCCGGCAAGATCGATTGCCGTGCCGTGGCCAAGCCGGCTAATGATGTTTGGATGCCGCACGCGATCGAGGGCGACGGCTTCGTTTTGGAAGTTCGCGATCAGCGTTTGTTCCAGTTCTCTATCAGGCGTGTCCTGCAAAAACATATTCAACGCCTTGATGACAACAGTCTCCGGCGCGTCCTCTGACGCCGCGTTGTCGCGCGCAACGTAAATCTCCGCGTAGCTGCCGCGGCCCAGACATTCAAGAATGTCGAAGCGACCGTCGAGCCTGCTTTGTTGTAGCTTGAGTTCTGGCATCAGTTCGCGCTTAACGTTCAGCCGTCCCGTCCGGCAACCGTCGATACTCGTAGGACACGGTTCGGCTGTCGTTGGGAAAGCGCATCAAGGGGAGATCAAAGGAGAAAGCGAGGGAACCGGAGCAGGGGAGGACGACGGCTTCCGGATCAGTTCGTCAAAATGCGCCTGGGCGCCCGGCCGGTCTTTGTCAGACTTCAAGGCGACGGCTGCCAGTCCCAGTGTTGCTTCTTTCTTAATGGTCGCGTTTTGCTGAGGCGAAATAAGGTTGGCTCTGGCTATCGCTGCTTCGAACGCCCTGGCGGCCTCTTCGTTGTTACCCGCAAGCAGCGACGCCCGGCCGTAGAGATAGAGAAACTCGGCATCTGTCGAGTCCAAAGGGTTCTGTATCCCCTGCCGGATTAGTTCGTTCTTTAGCTGGGTTGCCAGCCACGCGTTGGGGTCGTTGTCAACTTCACGCCGGCTCCTTTCAAACTTCAGGAGTGGGTCATCCCCTACCACGGGCACCGCAGCCAGCGTGGGAGAAGGTTCCGCGATAGTGGGATCGCTTTGACCGAGATAAGGTATGGGGCCTCTGTACCTCCTGCCGGCATAAAAGGCTCCCGCGATTACGCCTACAAAAAGAACAAACAGAAAGAACCGGGTCATTGTTCTTTCAATACCACTTTTCGAGCGTGGCGGCGCCGCCACGTCCAACCGGCCCGCGATCGGGCTTGGGCTTGCCGCCTCCTGCGACGCCAATGATGCGTCAGCCGAAGTGGGATCAGCACCGGGAAAAGCTTTGCGAGACGGCGGCAATAAACTTCCAGCCGGATCTGAACTCGCCCCCAGGATTGTTTGCCCGCCATCCTCCGCACCAGCGACAACGGGGAAGGGCAGAGTCTCCGGTGAAATTGTCTTTTCTAAATCTTCTATGCGGTCCGTCGCGGAAATCTGCGGGCCTACACGCACCACTACGGCGGTGAGGTTATCTTCGGCGCCACGCTCAAAACAGATCCGCTTTAGTTCACTGCATAGCGTGGCAAGGTCGTCGTAAGTAATCAATAACTGCCTTAGCTCGTGATCGGGAATGTGCCGCGTAATGCCATCGGTGCAAAGCAGGAATTCCGTGCCGTCGTCAACTTCGATCACCTTCATGTCGACTTCAACGTCGTTCTCGGCGCCAAGCGCGCGGCTGATGACATTCTTGCTCGGATGATGTGCCGCTTGTTCCGCGGTCATACGCCCGGCGCGCACTTCTTCCTCAACAACAGAATGATCCGCCGTTTCCCGCAGCAGTTGACCCGCGGGCGTCAGGCGATACAAACGCGAGTCGCCGACGTGCCCGATGGTCGCGATGTTGCCTTTGAGATGGAGGCCAACGATCGTAGTGGCCATCATCGAAAACTTGACGTGGTCCTGGGCCATCTGGTGAATGGAAGCATTCGCCCGCTGAATGGCGAGCTCCATCAGGTCTTCGACGTCGGCGCCATCCACCTTGTGGCGAAACGCTTCATCGAGCACTTCAATCGCCGTTTGCGATGCAACCTCTCCCGCCTCCGCGCCGCCGACGCCGTCAGCAACTGAAAAGATTCCCCGTTCACTATCGGCAAGAAAGGTATCTTCATTGAGTGGCCGCTTTGGGTTCAGTCCTCGATCGGTTACGGCCGCGGAATGAATCGATGGATCGTTGTCTGAGTGGCTCGTTGATTGGTTATTGGGATCGCTCATTCGACTGCCTCCAGTTTCAATGATGAGCGCGGCTCGCTACCGGGCCCTTTGGCAAGCACCCGGTCGCGCGCGTTGCGATGGGAAAAGGCCATCAGCATTCCTAACATGGCAAAGCTTGTGATGAGGCTAAACCCGCCATGACTCACGAAAGGCAAAGTGATTCCGGTCATCGGCAAAGCCCGCAAAATGCCCCCGATGTTTACCAGTGCCTGAAAACCGATAAACGCCGTTAGACCGGCCGCGCACAGTTTAGTAAACATATCACGCGCATCCAACGAAGTACGAACACCGGCGATGACAAAAATAATAATGGCCAGAATCACTATCGCACCCCCCGCCAAACCTTCCTCTTCCGCCAGGGCAGCGTAGACGTAATCCGAATCCGCAATAGGAATTACCTCGGGATAACCAAGCCCCAAACCTCGACCTGTATTCTTGCCGGAGGCAATTCCAAAGGTTGCCTGAGCTGGTTGAAAGGCAAGCTTATCAAACCAGAT
>Ga0137403_10003845_pt1 | contig 17873 bp, 14 predicted proteins | sample CZOMad2_1_16fung_FD_122057 | JGI IMG/M metagenome (GOLD analysis project Ga0137403, IMG submission 122057) | Vadose zone soil fungal communities from Angelo Coast Range Reserve, California, USA - CZOMad2_1_16fungal (Hybrid Assembly) | ecosystem: Environmental > Terrestrial > Soil > Vadose zone...
CCCCCCGCCAATATCGTCCAGTGTGCTCAGGTTGGAATGTGGCTGCGGGAAGTCTTTGAGCACTTCGGGTTGCAGAGCTTTCCCAAGACGTCCGGTTCCAAGGGTCTACAAATTTACGTTCCGCTGAATACGCCCACCCGCTACGAAGATACAAAACCATTTGCCCACGCGCTGGCCCGGCTGCTCGAGGACCAGCATCGCGACCTGGTGGTTTCTGACATGAAGAAGGAGTTGCGCAAAGGCAAAGTGCTGGTGGACTGGAGCCAGAACGACGAGCACAAGACGACGATTGCCGTTTATTCGTTGCGGGCACGAGAACATCCTACGGTGTCGACGCCGGTAAAGTGGGAGGAAGTCGAGCAACTGTTGAAGAAAAAAGAGCCGGGCCTGCTGGTGTTCGATGCCGGACAGGTGCTCAAGCGCGTAGAAAAGATGGGGGACCTGTTCGAACCTACCGTCAAGCTGAAACAGAAGTTGCCGAAGCTAGCGAGTGATGTGGGCGCGAGCCCTTCGACTTCGCTCAGGGCAGGCTCCGCTCGTGCGGCAAGCGAAGCGCGCGGGATCTCGGCCGCCGCGGGGGATGGACTGGAAATAGCAGCCCAAGCCGGAAGCAAGAAGAAGACTGCGAAGCGCACCGGCAAGAAGGCAATGTCAGGCAAAAAGGCCCGCAAGATATAATCTGCCACGGGAACGCTTCCGGACGTTTGCCTGGAATTGTCAAAGGCCGCACATGGCACAACTCTACGTTGGAACCTCGGGATGGGCCTATCCCAGTTGGAAGCCCGACTTCTATCCCGCCAAGCTTCCGCAGAAGAACTTTCTGCAGCATTACGCCACCCAATTGAATACGGTAGAAGTCAACTTCACCTTCCGGCAATTGATCAAAGAAACCACCGCCCAGAAGTGGATCGCGGAGACGCCCGCCGGCTTTCGTTTCGGGGTGAAGGCACACCAGGTCATCACTCACATCAAACGGCTCAAAGGGACGGCGGATTTTGTGCCACGCTTTCTCAGCACAATCGAACCACTGGCGCAGGCGGGAAAATTGGGGCCAGTCCTGTTTCAGCTGCCACCGAATTTGAAAGCCGATGTGAAGTTGCTGGAGGAATTCCTTCCTGCCCTGCCGCGAGCGGTGCAGGCGGCATTTGAATTCCGCAATCCTTCGTGGTTCACCGATGAAATCTTCAATCTGCTGAAAAATAGCAACCGGGCACTGTGCATCGCCGAAACCGAAGAGCGAGTCACGCCCGATGTGGTGACAGCGGATTTCTGCTATTACCGCTATCGCAAGCCTTCCTATACGCCCGATGAACGGCGGGCGATGGTGGATCGTATTCGTGAGCATCTGGGACAGGGGCGAGACGTATTCGCGTACTTCAAGCATGAAGAAACGCCCGAGGGCGCGCTCTATGCCGTGGATATTTTGAAAGAAGTTCGCTGACCGCCAGTTCGGCTCACCTTGCTTGCTACTTTCTTCAGCGTCCGATAACGCGCATACTTTACCTGTGTCTTCTGCTACCAACACGGGCGTGGTCGAGCGATTCGTCGACTACCTGAAAATCGAAAAGGGCCTGGCCCGGCTCACCGTCGCGGCCTACACCACGGACATTGAACAGTTCGCTAATTTTCTGGAGAAGCACAAGCGCACGCTGCTCAACGCCCAGCGCAAGCATGTACGGGAATTCATCCAGCAATTGTTTGGCAATGCTGTCGACGGGCGCTCCGTAGGGCGGAAACTCTCGACCCTGCGTCATTTATATCGTTATCTTCTGCTCGACAAGATGGTTGAGCACGATCCCACGCTGAACATCGATTCGCCCAAGCAGTGGAAGGTTTTGCCCAAGGCGCTGGCTCGCGACGAGATGGCAGCCATGCTCGCGAATCCGCGCCCGACTTCGAACCGCAAAGAGGCCGAGGCGAATGCGGTGCGCGATCGCGCCATGCTGGAAGTTTTCTATGCAGCCGCGCTGCGAGTGTCCGAGATCGTTGGTGTCAAACTGGAAGACCTGAAAATCGATCTGGGTTACCTGCTGGTGCGCGGCAAGGGCGATAAGGAACGGATCGTGCCCCTGGGGAAAGGTGCGCAGGATTCACTAGCTCATTACCTGGCAGGGGCCCGCGGAATTCTCTTGAAAGGGAAGGGTTCGCCACTTCTATTTCTCGGACGAAGCGGCAAACAGTTGACCCGGCAACGGGTCTGGCAGATGGTGCGCGCGGCGTCCGTGGGCACCGGGCGTACCGCCAGTCCGCACATGCTGCGGCATAGTTGCGCCACGCACATGGTCGAGAACGGCGCCGACCTGCGAACGGTGCAGACCATCCTGGGCCATGCTGATATTTCAACCACGCAGGTGTATACACACCTGGCGCTGGATCGACTGAAGAGCGTATACCAGAAGCATCATCCCAGAGCGAAGGCGAGAGGCTAAGGCTTTTTCGTAGCGCCGGCGGGACGCCGGCACTACTTGGCGAGACTGGATATGAAATCTACAATCGTCGACAAAGCGGTGCGCGACTTCCTGCAATCGCTGTGCCAACGCAATGCCTCGATCCATACCATCAAGGCCTACAGCGGGGACCTTCAAGAATTCTCCGCTCATGTCGGATCACGCGGCTGGAAACAGATCGACCACGTCACCATCCGCGGATTCTTGTCCCGTCTTTACGAAAAAGGATTGGGCAAGACTTCAGTGGCGCGCGCGTTGGCAGCGGTACGCTCGCTCTATCGCTGGCTTGCCCAGGAGGGAGTGGTGGAGCAGAATCCTGCGGCCCTGGTCTCAACCCCGAAATTGGCCAAAAAACTTCCTCGAGTTCCAACTATCGAGGAGATGAATGTCGTGCTCGACGGGCAGATGCCCGAAGTTGCGGCCTTTCCCGAGCGCGACCGGATGATGCTCGAGTTGCTTTATGGTTGCGGCATCCGCAACTCGGAGCTGATCGGGATCAACCTCGAGGACATCCGCTTGAGCGACGAGGCGATCCTTATCCGGGGCAAAGGGAAGAAACAGCGTTACGTGCTCTTCGGCCATGCAGTGAAGGTGGCGCTCAAAGCCTACTTGCCCGCTCGCCTGCAAATGTTATCGGAACGCAAAAAAAGTTCGTCGGCCTTGCTGATCAACCGGCGGGGTGGCCGGCTCACTACCCGCAGCGTGGGGCGGATCATCAAGAAAATCGCGGTGGCCAGGGGGTTGTCTCCCGACGTTCATCCGCACACGTTGCGCCACGCGTTCGGGACCCACATGCTGGAGGAAGGCGCAGACCTGCGCGCCATTCAGGAGATGCTCGGCCACGAGCGACTTGCCACCACCGAGCGTTACACCCAACTCTCCATCAAACATGTGCTTCAGGTTTACGATCAGACTCATCCCCGGGCCAAGTAGTGATCTCCGAATGAACTGCGGCAAAAGCCTTCGGGCAGAAGGCCCAGGCCGCCGCGCAGTAGATTTCACTGGTGCGGCGTTTGCGTGGACGCCGAGTCCTTCTCGCCGCGCAGTCCCTTCCACATTTCCACCACTCTTGACTTCAACTCGGCAGTGAGGTCTTCGTAGGCCGTTTCCGATGCCTCCGCTTCGGGCGCAGGATAGATAGGATCTCCCAGCTGGATCTCGAGCGGCGTGAATTTTTGAAATCCCTTGCCCCGAGGCCAGGCATCATGAAAGCCTTGAATCGCCACGGGAACAATCGGCACTTGCAGATGAATGGAAAGAATGGCGGCGCCCTTTTTGAAAACTCTGGGCGTGCCATCGATGCTGCGCTCACCTTCTGGATAAAGAATCAAGATGCGGCCGTGTCGCAGTCCGAAGGCGCCGGCGCGCATGGCGGAAACCAGGTTGGCATCGGGATCGACCACGATCACCCGCAGCCAGCGTGCCAGGCGGCGCATAAAGCCTGAACCGAAAATCTCGCTCGTACCCACGGCAAACAGATTGCGGAAGACCGTCCACGGCAACACAGCTCCGAGCACAACTGGATCCAGAAAACTCTGATGATTGGAAGAAATGATGCAAGGGCCCTGAGTCGGGAGTTTCTCCAATCCCTTCACTCGGAGATGAAACCGGTCATAGGCAACCATCTGCAGGAGTTGGAACCCGGCGTAAAGGAAGTGTTCGGCCATCCGCCCGGGCCGGGCCAGCGCCAGGACTTCCGGATCGGTTGGGTCTTCCTGCAAAACCGATTGCCACCCCGCAGGCTGCTGATTCGAACCGGTGCGGGTTTTGCCAGTCGCTGCACTCTCACGAATGGCGTCGACCAATTGGCGCACCGTATAGATTTCCGCCATGGCCGACTCTTCGACATCCCCGCCAAGTTCTTTTTCGACAGCCACCAGCAATTCAATCCGTTGCATGGAATCGAGGCCCAGATCGAGCTCGAGGTTATCGTTGGGGCGGATCAGTTCAGGCGTAGTCTTGCTGGACTCGCGAACGACCTTCAGCGCCCGTTGTACCTCGGGCTGGTCCAGCCATTGCGAATCTTCAGCGCTTAAAGCGGGCGCGGAGGAGGCGTCAGAATCTGCATGTCCCTGTTTCTGGTTTGCGCGCACCCGCTTTTCCAGTTCGAAGCGTTTGAGCTTGCGGGTGGTGGTGCGGGGCAGAGGGTCCTGCCAGATTTCGTAGCTGCCAATGCGCTTGGTGGACGGAATCTTGGCCGAGATGCTCTCAATATCGAAGCGAATGACTTCCTTGGCGTTGACGACTCTGCGTTCTTTCAAAACGTCGAAGTCCGGCACCACCACGCCGTAGAGCCGGTCAGAAGCGGGATTGCCCGGCTCACTCTCGAGCGCCATGACCGCGATTTCCTTTATGTAGGGAGATTTCAGATAGTAGGCCTCAATCTCCTCGGGATATACGTTCTTGCCGTTGCTCAACACGATCACGTCTTTCTCGCGACCGGTGATAAACAGATTGCCGCCCGAGTCGAAGTAGCCGAGATCGCCGGTATGGAGCCAGCCATCCTTGAGAACAGCGGCGGTGGCATCCGGTCGGTTCCAATAGCCCTTCATCACAATGGCGCCCTTGATGGCAATTTCACCGACAGCGGGTCCGCCATCCTCCCCGGGCTTTGGATCGACAATCTGTCCTTCCACACCGGGCAGGGGCGGTCCGACAGAACCGATCACGTTGTGATGGGGCAGGGCGGCGAAAGCGGCGCCAGTGGTTTCGGTCAGACCGTAGGCCTGCAGCACGTCGATACCGAGGGCGTAGAAGTCGTATCCGATTTGCGGATCGAAGCGCGAACCGCCGGTGATCAGATAGCGCATGCGATCGCCGAAGGTGCTGTGGAGTTTGCCGAAAAAGATTCGGCCAGCGTTGCATCCAATCGTGCGCAGGCCGCGATTCACCGCCATCAGGGCCTTCAGTGCCAAGCCCGCGACTTTGCCGCGTTTGGCTACTTCCTTAAAGATGCGCTCGTGAATGAGGTAGAAAAATTGCGGTACCACGGCAAAAATCGTGATCTGCCGTTCGTTGAGCGCGCGCAGCAGCTCGGTGGTGTTCAGCGTTTCCAGATAGACGACCCGCGCTCCTTTCACCAGCGGGAGCAAGAGATTGGCCATCTGGGAGAGCACATGGAAGAGCGGCAACACCCCGAGGACGGCGTCTTGCGGACCAACGTGCGCCCAGCTGAACACCGATTCAACTTCTCCCAGCAGATTGGCGTGCGTGAGCATCACGCCCTTGGGATCGGAAGTTGTGCCGGAGGTGTAGAGCAGGGAGGCTATAACATCCGCCTCTACTGACGCAGGCGTGAAGCCGCTCGGACCCAAGGCAAAGATGCTGTCAAGATCGGCCACCGGGGCGAGCGCAGCCTGATCGGGACTGTTTCGTTGCTCAGCGGGATTGATCAGCCCAGTCTTGATCGGCAACGATCCGATTGCTTCCCGAGCGGTTGCGAGATGTTTGACGTCGCAGAACAGCAGCGAACTGCCGCTATCCTTCAGCAGGGTCGTGATCTGGTCGGCGTGCAAAGCAGTGTCGAGCGGAACGGCGGTGCATCCGGATGCGACCACCCCCAGAAAAACAGCCACCCAGCGGGGATGATTGTCGGCCAGAATTACCACCCGCGCGCCTGACTGAAATCCATTCTTGGCTAGCCATGATCCGACCGACTCGGCCATGTGCCGCAATTCCGCGTAGGTGCAATTCTCGACTTGGTCGCGGCGCTGGATCTCCAGGGCGACGTTTTTAGGCCAGTGCTCGACGCACTCGACGAAGCGATCGTAAAATGTGGGCATTGGTTCGCGGAAATATTACATGAAACGGGAGTTCTCGCGGAGGAGGTGCGGGACGTAGCCGGAGTCGTCGCCCGGTCAACCAATACCCCGGAGCTAGCGCCGACAGCTCAGTTTCCGCAGTAACGCCAATCCCTTGGCAGCCTGCTTCCGCTCGCGTTTCCATCCGGAGGAAGCATGTGGGTACGCTTGCATCCTCCCAACTCCACCTTGGAATCGCCGGACATAGTTGCGTAAATGAGGTAGTCATGTCCTATTTCCATTTTGCCGGACGAGCAGTCGAATGCGCTTCCGGTATCGGACACAGCGTAGTCAGTTGCTATCCCTTTGAACGACTCTTTCACAGCCATGCGGACATGATAGTCATCATAGGGATTGTACGATCGCCAAGCCGATGTTCGCGCTTCTGGACTATGACTTCGACCGGTGTGCCTATAAATACCGCGCCAGCCCATTTGAAACTGCTCTTGATACTCTCTGCTTCTGACTTCAAGATGTCGACGCAGGAACAGGCTTGTGCGGGAAGGGAGCTTAGAGCCCAAAGGGCGATCATGGCCAGTAACCGTAACGAAATTCTGGCCCACCACAACACAGGCCGCGTCAGAGACCGCATCGCAGATGAGTCTAAACCCGGGAAAGACGAATGGCGCGCCGTTTTTCTCGTACCCCGCGAGAAGCCTGCACTTAAAGATTCCCCCTAGCGACTTACCCGTTGCCGCTGCATCTAATATGCTAGGCTTCTAGTTAAGGGCCGTGCTGCCTCCAGAAGGTATTTTGATTTGATCAACACTCTATTAGGTAAGGTCTTTGGGACCAAGAACGAGCGCGAGCTTAAACGTCTGATGCCTCAGGTCGAGGCTATCAATGCGCTTGAGCCGCAGATGCAACAGCTGTCGGACGACCAGTTGCGCGCCAAGACGGATGAATTCCGGCAACGCATTCAGGAGCGCCTGACTGGCGTTCCCGATGAACCGGAGGCTGATCCCGACCGTCTGAAACAACTCGAAGAAGAGCGCACCAAGGCGATCAATGAAGCTCTGGATGAGCTTCTGGTGGAGGCTTTTGCGGTGGTTCGCGAAGTCGGCCGCCGGGTACTCAACATGCGCCACTTCGACGTGCAATTGATCGGCGGCATGGTTTTGCATCAGGGCAAGATTGCCGAAATGAAGACGGGAGAAGGCAAGACCCTGGTCGCGACGCTTCCGGTGTATCTGAACGCTCTGAGTGGCCGCGGTGTGCACGTGGTCACGGTCAACGACTACCTGGCCAAACGCGATTCCGAGTGGATGGGCAAACTCTATCGCTTCCTCGGCTTGACCGTGGGCGTCATCGTTCACGATCTCGACGATGAAGAGCGCCGCGAAGCTTATGCCTCGGACGTTACCTACGGCACCAACAACGAGTTCGGTTTCGATTATCTACGCGACAACATGAAGTTCGATCTTCATGATTGCGTGCAGCGTAAGCATAACTTTGCCATCGTCGATGAAGTGGATTCCATCCTGATCGACGAAGCCCGCACTCCGCTGATTATTTCCGGGGCCAGCGAAGAGTCGACCGACAAATATGCCCGGGTGAACCGAATCATTCCCAAGCTGGAGAGGGGCGAGGAGATCGACACCGCGCCCGGCGAGCCCAAAGAGCTCACCGGCGACTTTGTGGTGGATGAGAAGCACAGAGGCATCACGGTCACCGATGTGGGCTGGGAAAAAGTTGAACAACTTCTGGGCATCGGGAACATTGCCGACCCCGAGAATTGGGACCTGAAACACCACGTCGATACCGCGGTCAAAGCTCACGCCTTGTATAAGCGCGACGTTGAATACGTGGTGAAGGACGGCGAAGTCATCATTGTCGACGAGTTCACCGGACGGCTAATGCCGGGCCGCCGCTGGTCCGATGGCTTGCACCAGGCGGTCGAAGCCAAGGAAAACGTCAAAATCGAGCGCGAGAATCAGACTCTCGCTACTATCACCTTCCAGAATTATTTCCGCATGTACCGGAAACTGGCCGGCATGACGGGTACGGCGGAAACCGAAGCGGCTGAATTTGAGAAGATTTACCGCCTGGAAGTGATGGTCGTTCCGACCAACAAGGTGATGCTGCGAGCGGAGAACCCGGACGTAGTCTATCGCACGGAAAAAGAGAAGTACTTCGCTGCCTCGGACGAAATCCAGAACCTGTACGGCACCGGACGGCCCGTGCTGGTCGGAACTACCTCGATTGAAAAGTCAGAGCGCCTTTCCGAACTCCTGAAGAAGAAAAACATCAAGCACGTCGTGCTCAACGCCAAGTACCACGAGCGCGAAGCTGAGATCGTGGCCCAGGCCGGACGCAAAGGGATGGTGACCATTGCCACCAACATGGCCGGTCGCGGCACGGACATTCTGCTTGGCGGCAATCCCGAATTCATGGCCAAGCAGGAGTGCGTGAAGAAGGGAATCGCGCAGCCGCTGCGCGCGGCCCAGGGCAAGATTCAAATCGATGTTGACGAGACCAAGAGCACGGTCTGGTATTACGCCGGCAATGAGTATGTCGTTCCCACCGATCAGTGGGCCGAGATCTTTAACCGCTACAAGGTCCAGACCGACAAGGAACACGACGAAGTCACGGCCGTCGGTGGCCTGCACATTTTCGGCACCGAACGTCACGAGGCGCGCCGGATTGATAACCAGCTTCGAGGCCGCGCCGGTCGACAGGGTGATCCCGGCTCCTCCCGCTTCTATCTTTCGCTCGAAGATGACCTGATGCGCATCTTCGCCAAGGAGTGGGTTTCGAATCTACTGCAGCGGCTGGGCATGGAAGAAGGAATCCCCATCGAATCGCGGTTGATTACACGACGCATCGCCACCGCGCAGCAGGCGGTTGAGGCCCAGAACTTCGAAGCCCGCAAACACCTGCTCGAGTACGACGACGTGATGAACAAGCAGCGCGAGGCCGTGTACGGCCTGCGCCGCCAACTGCTCGAGGGGGTAGAGCAGAAAGAACTCATCCTGGAAGACTACGTCTCTGGAATCCTGAGCGACGTGATGGACCAGTATTGCGGAGTTAAGGTCCATCCCGATAACTGGGACATAAAGGGACTGAAAGACGCGATCTTCACCCGCTTCGGCGTCGATATTCTGACGGAGGGAATCAAGCCCGAGTCGCTCAGCCGGCAGGAACTGGGCGATGCCATCTTCGCCAAGTTAAAAGAACGCTACGACGCAAAAGAAAAGCTTATCGGCCCTGACGCCATGCGCTACCACGAGCGCATGATCATGTTGAGCGTCCTCGACTCGCAGTGGAAGGACCACCTGCGCGACATGGACCACCTTAAAGAAGGTATCGGGCTGCGTGGTTACGGGCAGCACGATCCGCTGGTCGAGTACAAGCGCGAGTCCTTCGACATGTTCGAAGCCATGATGCAGCGTTTCCAGGAGGAGACCGCCCGCTATCTCTACCTGATGCAGATTCTGGAGCGTCCGGCTGCAACGCCTGAATCTCAGCCGCACGCCGCAGGGACAGATGGCAATGGCAGCCGCCCTCCGCGGAACATCGCCACCTCAGTCGACGAACTGGAAGAGTCTTTCCAGCGCAAGAAGCGGCGCGAGCTGGAGCAGGCTCGCATGGCCGGGTCTGGGGAAGCGCAAACTGTGCAACAGGTAGTGCGCGGCAGCGCCAAAGTCGGGCGCAACGACCCCTGCCCCTGCGGCTCCGGCAAAAAATACAAGAAGTGCTGCGGCGCTCAAGGGTAAGTTTCCTGTCATCCTGCGCGGGGTGGCTGCTTCGCGAAGCGAAGCCGCTGCTGTCGAAGGACCCCTACCGGTCTGGACAAGTCTTCGACGCGCGGCCGTTCGTTCCCTTCGGCTGTTGTGGTTGTTCAGATCCTTCGCTCCGTTTTGTCCTTCGCAAGCGAATGGCAAGACTCCACAAAGGTTGACAATGTGGTTAGATCCGTGGAGATCCGTGTAAATCCATGGCTGCTTTTAATCCGGGGCCGCTTTTGACGTTACGGCGCGGGCTTGGCCAGCACAAACGATTTCACCACAATGTTATTGGGCTGAACGCCGACCGGGATCATGCTTAGTAGGGAATACGGTCGGGGTTCGAGTTTGGTGGGTTCGCGTTTCTGTATGACCGTCACATCGCCGGATTGCGAGTCCAGCACTAGCAAATAGTTTTCGCTGCGAGAAAGCGCCAACCCATCCGGATGACTGCCTACCGGCAGCGTCGCAATCAGCTTGCCCACATCGATGTCATAAACCGCAATTGTGTTGGAGCCGAAGTTGCTCACGTACAGATGTGAACTGTCCGCAGTTACCAGGCCTCGCGACGGGTGCGTGCCGATTAGATAACTGCCGCCGACTTCGTTAGTCGAGGTTTCGATGATCGAAATATTGTCGGAATCGAAGTTGGTGACCACCAGTTCGCCGCCATCGGGCTTCAGCGCCAAGTCGGTCGGCGTCTTGCCCACGTCCAGCAAGGTCAGCAGCTTGTCAGTCTTCAAGTCGATGGATGCCACCTGGGCCGAGCCCGCGCAAGCCACGAAGGCCTTGCTGCTATCGGGAAGGACGGCGATGTCTTCCGGTTCCTGACAAACAGGAATCGTACTTCGCACTTTGAGTTGCGCCGCGTCAATCAGGGAGATGGTATGATCGCCCCGATTGCTGACCACGACGGTTGAACCGTCAGGCGAAACTTGCGCCAGTCCGGGCAAAGCTCCTACCCGGACGTTGGTGAGTACCAGCCGCTTATCCAGATCCAGAACGGAGACATTAGCGGATTTTGAATTGGCTACGTAGGCCCGTTTGCCGTCTGCCGACACATCGATGAAGTAAGGTCCGGCATGTACGCCGATGGTTGCCACCACTTCATTGCGTTCCGCGTCAATCACGCTGACGCTGTTTGATTGGGCGTTGACGACATAGACCTCGTTTTTTCTGGGATTCGCCGCGATGCCGGTCGGTTCGTTGCCGACACGAATCGTCCGCGCGGGCTGAAAGGTACGCAGGTCAATCACTGATACGGTGTTGCTCTTGCCGTTGGTGACGTAGGCATACTCGCGATAGGCGGGGCCGTAGGTGGGGAGCTGGCGCTCCTGTAGATACCACCATCCCAGGCCACCGACAATCGGAAGCGCAACAACGAGGAGAAGAAATTTTCTCAAGCGAGTGGGCTGACGGCAGATCGAACATCCGAGTGCGCCGGCATGGCGTCAGACGATCGGGGATAGCTTCCGATCGCCGGCACCATCCTTCCCACCACCGGCGCGATCTGCCGCACCTGCTTCATCAGTTCGACAAACTGCTCGGGGTAGAGGGACTGGATGCCATCGGACATGGCCCGGTCGGGCTCATGGTGAACTTCAACGATCAGTCCATCCGCGCCCACGGCGATTGCCGCCCGCGACAGAGGCGTGACTTTGTTTCGCTTGCCCGTACCGTGACTGGGATCCACGAGGATAGGGAGGTGGCTAAGCCTTTGCACTGCGGGCACGATGCTCAGGTCCAGAGTGTTGCGAGTGTGATCGGCGAAAGTTCGCACACCGCGCTCGCACAGGATCACCTTGTAGTTGCCTTCGCTCATCACGTACTCGGCCGCCATCAGGAATTCTTCCAGAGTGGCTGACATGCCACGCTTGAGCAGCACAGGCTTACGAGCTCGTCCTGCCCGTTTGAGCAACGAGAAGTTCTGCATGTTGCGGGCGCCGATCTGGATCACGTCGGCATACTTCTCCACCAGCTCCATAGACTCGTTGTCGATGGCCTCGGTGACAATCTTCATGCCAAATGTGTCCCGTACTTCGGCCATGATCTGCAGGCCCTGCTCGCCCAGCCCCTGGAAGGAATAGGGCGAGGTGCGAGGCTTGTAGGCGCCTCCGCGAAAGAATTGAGCGCCGGCACGGAACACCTGCTCGGCCACCGCCATGGTTTGCTCGCGATTCTCAATGGCACAAGGGCCCGCGATGACGGCCAGTCCCGGCCCGCCGAAGGTGGCGTCGGTACCGGCAAAAGTGATGACCGTGTTTTCGGCCTTCACGTCGCGGCTGACCAGCTTGTAGGGCTTGCTGACGCGGATAAGTTCCTGCACGCCCGGCATCTCGTCCAGTGTGCCGGGTTCGACCTCCCCGCGGTTCCCGGTGATCCCGATGGCTGTGCGCTGGGCGCCCGGCATGGAATGGGCGCGGTAGCCCAATTCTTCGATCTTCTGGCAAACGGCGCTTATCTGCTCTTCCGTGGCCTGCGCCTTCATTACGACTAGCATGGATTTCCCTCGAAACGCGTCTGCCTTGAGTTTATCGTTGTTCCCCTTGGCACCGCAAACAGAGCAGTCGCGGCTGCGATTCGGAGCGAACGAGCCCCCAGCATGGGGGTCATCCTCAGGGACTTCAGTCCCGAAGGATCTGGCGTGCGGCGGACCTGCAGGTGTTTTGAGTCTCGATGGGTGCGCGCGAGATCCTTCGCATGCTCAGGATGACGCCGGGGAAGAGGGACCAGAAACTAGAAACCGGAAACTGGAAACAGGAACTCGAAAGTGGCACACTGACCAAGTGCCCCGGTCCCTCGCCCACGAACAAGATATCCTCAAGCTGCCATCGCCAAAGCGCCCGCCCCGGTTGACTTCGCGGCGGATCGGCATCCACACTTCCAGCGCAGGCGGCGTGCAATTGGCGGCCGAAAGAGCCTACCGCCTGGGTTGTAACGCCTTTCAGATATTTTCTTCCAGCCCGCGGCAGTGGGTCCCGCATGAACTGGACCGCCCGCAGTGCGAGCAGATAAAGCGGTTGCGCGATCGGTACGATCTGAAACCCCTGGTCATCCACACCAACTACCTGGTGAACCTTGCGGGAGTGAACGAGCTGTTCTTGAAGAAATCAGTTGAGGCATTCCGCGGCGAGATCGAGCGAGCTTTAGCTTTGTGCGCGGAGTATCTGGTATTGCATCCGGGATCATTTCGCGGATCTGATCGGGAACAGGGATTGATACGGACGGCCGCCGCCATCGCCACTGCGGCACAGGGGCTCGACCTGGACAAATCCGGCCTCACCATCCTGATTGAAAACACGGCGGGAGCCGAGTACTCGCTCGGCGGTAGTTTCGAGCAGGTGGCAGAAGTGCTGGAATACCTGCGCGACCTGGTTCCGATTGGCGCGTGCATCGATACCTGCCACACCCACGTTGCGGGCTACGACATTGTGAGCCCGCGGGGGCTGGAGGATACACTCAAACGGTTGGACGAAACCGTAGGTCTCAAGAATGTCCCCGTGTGGCATTGCAATGATGCCAAAGCCGCGCGGGGATCGAAGCTTGACCGTCATCAGCACATAGGCCAGGGAAGCATCGGCATGGAACCATTCCGCCGCTTGTTGAACGACCCGCGGTTGGCGCACGCCGCCTTCATTGCTGAAACTCCCATTGACGAGCCGGGAGACGATCGCAGGAACGTGGCGGCTTTGAAAAAGCTGGTCAAGAAATAATTGCAGCCTGGAGGTCGCGAATGAGTTGGGCCAGCAAGTTTTCCAAGCCCTACCGGGTAGACCACGGCAAGAAATTCCGGCTGAAGAGCTACGATCCCGCTGACACCGCCAAGCTCCACTCCCAGGAACGCGCCGAAGAGCTGCTCACCAAAGGCATCGGGCGCATGGCCGAGTTACAGGACAAGCTCTACGCCCAGGACCGCTGGGGCCTGCTTCTGATCTTTCAAGCCATGGATGCAGCGGGAAAAGATGGTGTCATCAAGCACGTGATGTCCGGGGTGAATCCGCAAGGCTGCCAGGTTTATTCCTTCAAGACTCCCTCTGAGGAAGAACTCGACCACGACTACCTCTGGCGAACCATGAAATGCCTGCCCGAGCGGGGCCGCATTGGCATTTTCAACCGCTCTTACTATGAAGAAGTGTTGATTGTCCGGGTTCACCCGGAGGTCCTGGCCAACGAGAGAATGCCCGCGCCTCTGGTCACCCAAAACATCTGGGAAGAACGATTTGAAGCTATTCGCGGCTTGGAACGCTATCTTTCCCGTAACGGCCTGGTGATCCGCAAGTTCTTTCTTAATGTGTCAAAGAAAGAGCAGAAGAAAAGATTCCTGGACCGCCTGCAGCAGCCGGAAAAGAACTGGAAATTTTCTGCCGCCGACCTCCAGGAGCGCGAGCACTGGGATGACTACATGGACGCCTACGAAGAGATGATCGCGAACACTGCTACGCCCCATGCACCCTGGTTGGTCATCCCCGCGGACAACAAATGGTTCACCCGCCTGGCCGTGGCCGCAGTCATCGTCGATGCGCTCGATGGGCTGAACCTTGCGTATCCCAAAGTGGATGCCCAGAGGCGAAAGGAACTGGAAGCAGCAAGAAAGACGCTCTTCGGTAACAAACGCGTCTGATTGCGATAGGGTCCGGGCGTCCTTTCAATGCTAGAATCGACCAGATTGTTTCAGGCTGGGAACCACTACGTGGATGGGTGGTCGCATCCAAATCCCCAGCCGGCATTGAGAACAGTGAACACCCGATACCGATCGCCGAAAGGGTTGAACTGTCTTGTGGTCGTGTGTTTAGCTGCGGTCCTGCTATCCACAACCATCCAGACCACTCATTTCTGCGGGCTTCGCGCGCCCGGCGCGCAAGCCGCGGTGGAGTTGGATCGAGCTTCGTCCGGCAGCCCGGTGTGCCTGATTTGCCTGATGGCTCCAGCGATCAGCGCTCTCATTCTGCTGGTTGCGTTCTTTACCCTGTCGGGCAGCACCGTGTTCGTCGGCGGGCTGCAAATGCGCCCCAAACTCGTCCTCTATTCTTTCCAGCTTTATATTCGCCCTCCTCCGCTCGACCTGGCCTAATTCCCGTCCCGATTTTTTGCATTTTATTGGTAGGTCACATTTCCATTAAGGAGTCGTACACGGACGCCAGAGCTCGATGGGGTGCTCGAATATCTTGAGTATCAGCAACAGGGCTGCTCCAGAGTCGGCGCACTTCGATTTGAAGTCTATGCGTTTACGAAGCTATCGCATCCTCGCCGGGACTCTTGTCCTGTTGCTGACTGGTGTGGTCGTCGGCCAAAATACGACGGTCATCAGTCTTGATCAGGCCATTGATCTGGCGCTGACGCACAATCATTCCATCAAAGCTACGCGAACCTTGATCCTTCAGAATCAGGCGCAGGAGATCACGGCAAATTTGCGTCCCAACCCCAGTTTAGGGGCAGACTCCCAGTTCATCCCCATCTTCAGTCCGGGCGACTTTTCGGCTGACGATCTAAATCTGACGCAGCAATTCGACATTGGAATCTCATATCTTTTTGAACGCGGACACAAACGACAGCGACGCCTTCAAGCTGCCCGCGACCAGACCGCGCTCACCCGCGCCCAGGTCACGGACGCCGAACGCACGCTGGCTTTCGATGTGGGACAGCTATTTGTCAGCGTTCTGTTGGCGGAATCAACCCTTCAGTTCGCGCAGCAGGACCTAAAAGATTTTCAGACCACCGTTGATATTGCCAACGCTCAATTTAAAGCGGGCGCCATCAGCGAAGGCGACTACCTGAAGATCAAGCTTCAGCTCCTGCAGTTTCAGACTGACGTGTCTTCGGCCCGCCTGGCCAGGGCGCAGGCGCTTGTCGGCCTTAGAAATTTGCTGGGCTATGACGCGGTGCCGGCAAACTACGACGTCATGGGGGACTTGGCGTACCAGCCGCTCAAGACGAGCCTGGAGGATCTGCAGGCGAAGGCCCTGCGCGAGCGCCCTGACTTCCAGGCCGCGCTGCTGGGGGTGACCGCGGCCCAGAGCCAGATCCAGCTGGCCAAGGCCAACTCCAAGGTGGACGTGAACGGCACCTACGACTTCACTCACACCGCGGGGCAGAATTCGGCTTCGATCTTTGCTGGCTTCGACCTCCCTATTTTCAATCGCAACCAGGGAGAGATCGCCCGGACGCGCTATGCCCTTACCCAGGCGCAGGAATCGCAGCTATCGGCCAGTGATGCAGTGCTGTCCGATGTAGCTAATGCCTACGAAGCGCTGCGCAGCAACGACGAAATCGTCCAGCTTTATACCTCTGAATATCTGAAACAGGCGCAGGACTCTCGCGACATCAGCGAGTATGCCTACAAAGCTGGTGCTGCCAGCCTGCTGGATTTTCTGGACGCGGAGCGCAGCTACCGGGCGGCCCAACTGGCTTATCGCCAGGCTCTGGCTTCTTATATGACGGCGCTCGAACAGATGAAGCAAGCGGTGGGAGCGAGGAACCTGCCATGAAAATATGGAATCACAAAGCTCGCGGCCGCAGGGCTTTCTGCGTTGCACTGTCGGTAATCATGCTGGGACTCGTCGGCTGCGAAGGACCGAAATCGGATGCCCCCGGTAACGGTAAAAGCCCTAAAGATGCTAACCATCCCGAACTGTTCACCCTCCGGCCAGAACAGATGTCGCATGTGCAGGTGGTGACGGTCCAAACCACAACCCTGACTCGCACGCTTCGGTTAACCGGAGCGGTGGCCTACAACGGTTTTCGTACTACGCCGGTGATCACCCAAGTGAGCGGTCCGGTGAGCCGCGTTGTGGTTGTTCCGGGCCAGAAAGTACGCCAGGGCCAGCCCATGCTGTACGTGGCCAGTCCTGACTACTCCCAACTGCGCACCAACTACCTAAAGGCCAAGGATGCGTACTCGCTGGCGCAAAAGACCTACATCCGGTCGCAGGACTTGTACCAGCATCACGCCATTGCAGTGAAAGACCTGGAACAGGCGGAATCCGCCGAAGTGCAGGCCGGAGGTGACCTGGCATCCGCCGAAGCCGCCCTCCACCCCGCCCACCAAGCCGCCAAAACCGATGACCATCTCCGCCCTTCCCGCTGAGTGCCGAGCGGTCGTGACAGCGCAATAGTTGCGTGCAGAAGCGCGCTTCGAGGAGTCGCCTGTCGCAATGATCGCCTCGCTCGAAGCCACCCGGCCCCCGACCCTGCGAGCCACCTTGAAATTGGCATTTGCGACGATCGGCGTGGTATTCGGCGATATTGGCACGAGCCCGCTCTATGCCATGCGCGAAGCGCTGAGCCATGTCGTCGGAGATCCGGGTGCCAACTCAGCTGCGCAAGCCGCATCGCACGCTGGACGGATATGTCTGCGCCCTACCCTACCACGACAAGAACTGGGGCGACTTCTTCATGATCGTGGAGCGTCCTGACTTGGCGAACGATAGCCGCTTCACCAGCCACAATGCGCGCAGCCAGAACTATGAGGTGCTCTACAAATTGCTGGGCACATTGCTTGCCGAAAGGACGACCGGCTATTGGCTCGAGACGCTGCGGGCAGCTAACATTCCGGTCGCGCCGGTGACCGCGCTGACGGACCTGTTCGACGATCCCCATCTCAAGCAGGTGGGCCTCTTTCAAACAGTGCAGCATCCCGAGAAGGGCCCGATCACGGCAATTCGCTCGCCGATCGGTTTCTCGGCGTCTCCCGCAAGCATGGGAACGCCGGCCGGTGCCGTGGGCGCCGACACGACCAACGTGCTGCGGAGCTTCGGCTATTCCGAGAGCGAGATCGGTCGGTTGATCGCGGAACAGACCGTGATGCAGGGCCGAGTGCTGCTGACAGAGGATTGAAGCCCGCGGCGATAGGAGTCGACGATGACATTTGCCCCTGACGCTCTGGCCGGCCGCGTTGCCATAAT
>Ga0137403_10003847_pt1 | contig 17857 bp, 13 predicted proteins | sample CZOMad2_1_16fung_FD_122057 | JGI IMG/M metagenome (GOLD analysis project Ga0137403, IMG submission 122057) | Vadose zone soil fungal communities from Angelo Coast Range Reserve, California, USA - CZOMad2_1_16fungal (Hybrid Assembly) | ecosystem: Environmental > Terrestrial > Soil > Vadose zone...
TGCTCACCCGCGTCGTGCAAAGCCAGCTCTTCGGCCTCACGCCCCACGATCCCTTCACCCTCGCCCTGGCCACCGCCACCCTCATTTTCGTCGCCTGCGCCGCCGGCTACGTCCCCGCCTTGCGCGCGAGCCGCCTCGATCCCACGGTCGCGCTCCGCTACGAATAGGCCCCGGTTCATTCAGTTCCACTAGCGAAGAACAAAACCAGTCGTGAGCGGTCCAACTTGTCTTCTCAGTGATGCGTCCTTTGCAAGGGACCATCAGAAATTCTCTATCTGCCACACATTCTTGGTGGGGCTGGCCTCCAATATGGCTAGCAATCGCCCGTCCGGTGACGGGATTGCTACCCGATGAAATTGCTGGAACGGAGCAGGACTGAGACTTTGCCATCGAGTGTGACCTTCAGCAATGCACTATCCCCTTCATGACCATGCCAACCAACGAGGAGGCTTCTTCCATCCGCGGACCAGTCTATGTGCATCAATCCGCTCCATCCTTTTACAACCAGCTCCCGCGTTTCGCCCGAGAATGTGGGCCGGAGTTGGATCGTTCTTTGGCTGGAGCCGACAGCGACGAAGGCTCGTTGCGAACCGTCGGGGGACAAGCTCCAAAAGCCCTCGGGATCGATTTGCGGGGGGCTTGTACTTTTGCCACTTCTCACATCGAACAGGAAGGTCTCCCGAGCATTTCCCTTTGAGGTGCTGTACATGCAGATCGTTGATGGCAAGCGCGCACACTCCACAGCAAAGATAGCGACGTCTTGGAGGACTAATCGAGGAGTTCCGCCCCGTATGGTAAAGGCGAAAATAGAAGAGGGAGTCTCCGGGCCGGCGGATTTAGGAGTCGCAATATACAAGATCCCTGAACCGTCGGGGGTCACTCTGGGTTGTGAGAGCTGTTCCGCGGCACTGACCAGACTCTCCGCCAATAGCTGATCAGTGGCCTGTTTGAAAATCTCTGAAGTACCGTTTCGATCTGAATAAAACAGCACTGCCGTGCTATTTGGTGTCCAGGAAGTCGGGATGCTTGCACTCTCATCGAGCGTCAGCCGCCTGTGCCCGAGCAATTGTGTGCTGTCCGCTGCCAGCGTACCGATGTAAATACTTGGCGACCAATTTCCTCTTAGGAAGATAAGTACTTTTCCGTCGGCGCTTCCAGTAACTTGCCAAATCTCTCCGTATCCCTGCGTGATGCGTTTCGGCACGGGAATCTTTCCGGCTTGCGGCAGTGATACCATCCACACGCTTGAATCTCCCGCCGGGCCTGGCGTTTGCTGAGTGCCAAGGGCGTAGATTAGGCGGCCACCGGGCAGCCAACGTAGTGCAGTACTTAAGCGACTATCCGAAAAGAGGGTCTCGGCACTTGCCTTCTGCCATTCATTCACCTCAACCGAACGCGTCGGCGCGTCGTACGCCAACGTTGTTCTGACGTATGCGATTCGTTTGCCGTCGGGAGACCACGTCGGCGTTCCCACCCGCGAACCCTTATCGGCTGCAATCTTGATCGGATTTGTTCCGTCGGAACGCATGACCCATATTTCTCGATCAAGCAAACCGTCGTAAGTCAAATCAGCGCGATAGAAGGCAATGTGCGCACCATCCGGAGACACCGATCCTCCCGAAGCGTCCTCTGCCAGAGGACGGGGCGAACCTCCGAACACCGAGATGCTCCACAAGCTGGTCTTCCCGGGCTGTTCCTTGCGAGAGACTAGCAAGTGCGAGCCATCTGGAAACCAGTCGCCCACGTGGGCAGAGAAGTTTGGCGGCAAGGGTACGGGGTGGGTTTCACCTGTGCGAATCAGTTTCAGGTAGATCCCTGTGTTATCCGAGTAGGCTAGGTACTTGCCGTCGGGAGAGATGCCTGCGCTGCTGACGCTATTTTCCGATGAATTCGAGGTTAGCTTGCGTTCAATGGTGTCCTTGCGCCGCACTGGAAGCCGCCACACTGCCCAGACCAGTACGGCGACCACTATCGGTGCGAGGCAAGCGATGGCGATCCGGTGAGTCGAGAAAAACGATTTGCTTCGCTCCGGAGCCGCCGCGATTTCGATTCCACTTGGAGCAGAGGAGCCGTTGACCGGAGCAATGAAGCGATAGCCACGCCGAGCGAGCGTCTCAATAAACACCGGAGCGTCCGCCGATTCGCCCAGCGCATCGCGCAACCTCTTGATGGCGGCATTGAGACTATGATCAAAGTCGACGAATGTGTCCGCGGGCCAGAGCTTACTGCGCAATTCCTCCCGTGTAACCATCTCTCCCGGTCGTTCAAGCAGCGCCGCCAACACTTGCAAAGGTTGTTCTTGGAGCTTTACTTTCTGTCCCCGCTCGCGGAGTTCCCCTGTCTGAAAATTAACCTCGAACGTACCGAACCGGACAATTGAGGATGAAGAATTGGCTGACATGGGAAACTTCAACGTGGCTGAAGTTTAGCATCTTTCGAGCGCAGTTCCGACGTGTGATGGCTTACACGAACTCTGCAGAAATCGCGAAAAGGGCTACGCTCAAGAAATGGGCACACCCGCGCGGATGAAGGCAACCCTATTGTAACTTGTGAATATTTAACTCCGAGGTAAAATCGTGCGCTACAATATCGCTACGGTTGTTTGCAGTTACCAGGTCCCTTCCTCGGTTTGGGAGTTTGGCTCCACATCGTGGAGCTCTGTTGTACGGATGGTGCCGGGGATAGGAGAAGTTTTTCGACGGGAACCCCGTTCGTGGATCATCAAGACATCAGCCCAGCGCCTCTTCCCCGCTCGCGTAATTCCGAGCGCCTGCTTCTCCTTCTCTTTCTTTGTTCGCTACCACTCCTCAATCCCTGGGTGCGCGGCGATGGCGTCGGTTATTACGCATTTGCCCGCACCCCGCTCATCCAGCACAATCTGGATTTCACTGAAGACTACCGCCATGCCAACGAAAGCTTCCGCGGCGCGCGCCTTGACGAAAATAACCAGCCAAGGTCCCTCTTTCGAACACGCACTGGGCACCTCGACAACCACTTCACCGTCGGCCCCGCGATTCTCTGGACGCCTTTGCTCCTCGTCACGCATGCCAGCGTCCTTCTCGCCCGCGCCCTCGGTTCTTCCGTTGCCGCCGACGGTTTCTCCACTCCTTATCGCATCTCCATGGCCCTCGCTACCGTCATCTATGGTTTTCTCAGCTTGCTCCTCGCCTTCCGTCTAGCGCGCCAATATGTCGAAGAACGCTGGGCCCTCCTCGCCACCCTCGCCATTTGGTGGGCCAGCTCGCTCCCCGTCTACATGTATTTCAATCCCTCCTGGTCCCACGCGCATTCTGCTTTCGCCGTCGCTCTCTTCCTCTGGTATTGGCATGAGACGCGTTCCTCGCGTGCGCTCTCTCAGTGGTTGCTGCTCGCTCTCATCGCCGGCCTCATGCTCAACGTCTATTACCCCAACACCATGGTGCTGGTCGTTCTCGTCGTTGAAGCGGTGCCCCAATATCTCTCGGCCTTCCGCAGCGGCTCTCGTGGCGGTGCTTCCGAAGCACCGCGCCTTGCCGATCTGCTCGTGCGTCACCTCTTCTTCGGGCTTGTCGTGCTCGTCTGTCTGCTGCCCACTTTCATCACACGCTACATCGTCTACGGCGGAGCATTCGAGTCCGGCTACATCCCGCTCAGAGATTGGCTCTGGCGCTCCCCGGCCTTCCTCGCCGTGCTCTTCGCTTCCAATCACGGCTTGCTTGTCTGGACCCCCATCCTTCTTTTCGCGATTGTCGGATTGATTCTCTTCCGCTGGCGTGAGCCGCGCGTCGGCGCTCCATTCCTCGCTGCCTTCTTGGCTTTTTATCTTTTCATAGTGTGTTACCCCGATTGGGCGGGCATCTCTTCCTACGGCAACCGCTTTTTCGTCTCGCTCACGGTCCTCTTTATTCTCGGCCTCAGCGTTTTCCTCGAGCGCTTCGCTCGAATCTTCCGCTCCCGCAGAGCGGCTCTCGCCACGGTCTCCGCCGTCCTGGCCCTCTTCATTCTCTGGAACGCCGGCCTCATGTTCCAGTGGGGCACACACCTGGTTCCCGCCCGCGGACCCATCTCTTTCTCGGAAATGATCCACAATCAATTCTTCGTCGTCCCACGCCAGCTCACGTCGCTTCTCGAGGCCTACCTCTTCAAGCGCAAAGCCCTCATGCAGCAGATCGAAGACCGCGACATCCAGCAGCAGCGCGGAAATAATCCTCCTCCCCCTTGAGCGCAGTCGACAGCCGGTTATCCGCGCGTGCGGCCCTACTTTGTTTCGTCTACAATAGAACGGGCATTTTTTAAGGTTGACACTTGGGATGGCCTCACTGACTGCCGGCTCCGCAAACCAAACTTACTCTCCGGAACTCGCCGCTTCTGCTCCACGGATCCGGATCGAGCCGCCTCGCGGCCTCTTCGAGCTACGCGTGCGTGAAGTGTGGGCGTACCGTGAGCTGTTGTACTTCTTCGTATGGCGTGACCTAAAAGTGCGGTACAAGCAGACCGTTGTCGGCGTGGCGTGGGTCATCATTCAGCCTCTTCTCAGCATGGGTGTCTTCACCATTTTCTTTGGGCGGCTCGCCAAGCTGCCCTCGGACGGGCTGCCTTATCCGGTTTTCTATTTAGCCGCCCTGGTGCCATGGTCGTACTTCGCCACGGCGCTGCAGAGCGCCACAAACGTCGTGGTAGAAAACCAGCGGGTCATCACCAAGGTGTACTTCCCGCGCATTCTTCTTCCGGCATCATCGGTAGCCGCCGGTCTGGTGGATTTCTCCATCGTGTTTGTGGTTCTGCTGGCGATGACGCTGAAATTCGGCATCGTTCCCGGGGTACATGCGCTGTTTCTGCCGCTGTTCCTTCTGCTGGCGGTGGCGACAGCACTGGGAGTGGGGTTATGGCTTTCGGCGTTGAATGCGTTATACCGCGATGTGCGTTACGTAACCGGGTTTCTGGTGCAATTCTGGATGCTGGCATCGCCGGTGGCCTATCCCAGCAGCCTTGTACCGCACCGCTGGCGCTGGCTGTACGGGTTGAATCCCATGAGCGGGGTGATCGAGGGATTCCGCTGGGCTCTGACCGGACATGGGCAGCCTTCCACCCCGCTGCTTTTGGCGTCGGCTGCGATGGTTTTGGCAGTGCTGCTTGGCGGATTGATCTTCTTCCAGCGGATGGAAGGGACGGTGGCAGACCTGGTGTAGCGGACTTCCAAATTGGGAAGATCTTGGCCCCCCATGTTTTTTAAGAGTGGCAAGCAAAGAACCTACAGGATCAAGAGTGCGGAAAGCGTAAAAGAAAGAGTGCACCAGTCGACTTGGCTCCAGGCGAGAGGGCTTGGGAATTGGGAATTTGCAGTGTCGGTGCTTCTGGCTGAGGGGGATGGGCTTCGTGGGGGCTGAGAACAAAATCGTTATCCGAGCCGAAAAACTGTCCAAGAGCTACCGCATCGGGCACCGCGAGCGATACAGTGCGCTGCGGGACGTGCTGGCGCGCTCGCTGCGCGCGCCGTGGACTCTCTTCCGGCGCGCGCCTCGTGAAACCTTCTGGGCGCTGAAAGATGTGGGCCTGGAAGTGCACCAGGGTGAGGTCTTGGGGCTGATTGGGCGGAACGGCGCGGGCAAAACCACGCTCTTGAAGATTCTCAGCCGGATCACCTGGCCGACATCAGGCTGGGCGGAAATCTATGGCCGCGTCGGAAGCCTGCTCGAAGTTGGGACGGGCTTCCATCCCGAGCTCACTGGCCGCGAAAACACTTTCTTTTCCGGTGCCATCCTCGGCATGGGCAAAGCGGAAATCGCCCGCAAGTTCGATGAGATCGTGGCGTTCGCCGAGCTGGAGAAATTCATCGACACTCCCGTCAAGCACTACTCTTCTGGCATGTACGTCCGCCTCGCCTTCGCCGTCGCCGCTCATCTCGAGCCGGAAATCCTCCTTGTGGATGAAGTTCTCGCCGTCGGCGACATCAATTTCCAGAAAAAATGCCTCGGCAAAATGGGCGATGTCGCGGACGCTGGCCGCACCGTCGTCCTCGTCTCCCATCAGCTCAACCAAATCCGCCGCCTCTCCCACCGCGTTGTCTGGATCGACGCCGGCGGCATCCGCTGCGACGGCCCTACACACGAAGTCGTCTCCGCCTACGAATCCGCCATGGCTTCAGGCGACAGCAGCGTCCGAGCGCGCGACCGCACCTCCGCCACGAAGGCCCGCTTCATAAAGTGGGAAATCGCCGGCGCGCCTTCCCATCAGTCGCATCTTCTCTCAACTCTCGGCCCCGTCACCGTCAATTTCGCTGTCGAGCTGGCTCAGCCCGTCACCAACGGCGAGCACGGCATCGCGCTCTTCAATTCGGAGCGCCTGTTGATATGGGCCCGCGCCGCCCAGCAACTCTCCCTCGATCCCGGCGTCCACGTCTTCTCGCACTCGTTCCCCTCGCTCCCGCTTCGCCCTGGCGCCTACCAGTGGCAGGCGAGTCTCTGGGACAATAGCGAGATGCTGGACCATTGGGATTGCGCCCCGGAAATGACCATCGCCACGGAAATCCATCAGCACTATCGGGACGAATGGAACGGTATACTCAATCTGCCGTCCGAATTTTCACTGGGGAAGCGAAAAAGTGACCGCACCGCGACAATCCGTATTTGACCAAAGCCACTATCTCAAATTGATTGAGGCTCGCGGCGAGATCATCCGCCGCATGGTTAACAAATTGAAACCTGTCCTCGAACTCTCGACCGCGCTCGACGCCGGTTGTGGCGTCGGATTTTTCGCTAAGATTCTCCATGATGCGGGCCTCAGCGTCCACGCGTTCGATGGGCGCACGGAAAACGTCGAGCAGGCACGCACCCGCTTCCCTAGGATTTCGTTTGCACAGGGAGACGTCGAAAAACCGGAGATACGCAAATTAGGCGAATTCGATCTCGTCCTCTGTTTTGGGCTTCTCTATCACCTCGAAAACCCGTTTTCTGCGATCCGCAACCTGCGCGCAGTCACGCGAAAATGTCTTCTCCTGGAGAGTATGTGTTTTCCAGACGAAGAGCCTTGGATGCTTCTCCGCGAGGAGTCATCCCTCGAAGATCAAAGCCTTTCGGCCCTCGCCTTCTACGCTACCGAGGGCTGTCTCGTAAAAATGCTCTATCGTGCGGGCTTCGCCGCCGTCTATCGTGTCGCTGCACTTCCAGACCATGATGATTTTCGCGAAACATCGGAGCACGCACGCCGTCGCACGATTCTGTTCGCTGCAAATGAGCCGGTTACCCTGCCCGGGATCATCGGTGTTGAGGAACCGTCCGGGATAGCAGACCCTTGGCGGAACACTCCCAATTTGCCGACCTCCTTTCCTCGTCGCTTGCTTAGTTTTCTATCAAAGTCTTCTCAGCAAAAGTATCTTAGTTTGCACAATCTACTCCGTCGGGTCTTTCCGAATGCAACCCTCCCGTATCCGCTCCCTTTTGGTGCGTGGTTCTTTGTCCGGGACAGCCACGTCGACAAAGCCCTTTTATCCGGAAGCTTCGAATCCGCCGAAATCCTCTTCACGCAGAAGTATCTGCAATCGGGAATGACCGTGTTGGACATCGGCGCACATCATGGTCTTTACACGGTTCTGGCGTCGAAGCGCGTCGGCCCAAGCGGCAAGGTTATTGCATTCGAGCCGTCCCCCCGCGAACGAAAGCAGCTCGTCCGTAATGTCCGTATCAATTTTTGCTGGAACGTGGACATCGAACCGTACGCTCTAGGCAAAGAACCCGCACGCAACAATCTATACGTCGTCGAGGGCGGCGAAGACGGCTGCAACAGCCTTCGTCCGCCCGCTGTCCAATCCGAGATCCGGGCAGTCCCAGTAGAGGTCGTCACACTCGACGCAATCGGGTCCCAACTGGGTCTGACGAAAGTAGATTTTGTAAAATTGGACGTTGAGGGAGCCGAGCTTGAGGTTCTGAAGGGGGCGCTTGGAGTCCTGCAGACCATCCCACGTCCGGTCCTCCTCGTAGAGGTCTACGACATCCGCACGCAGCCTTGGGGTTACAAAGCTCGAGAAATCGTTCAATTCCTCGACAACCAGGGTTTCCGCTGGTATGAGTTGCTTAAAGACGGTTCCATTCAGGCCATTGCATCCAACCTCCAGACGTACGACGCGAATCTTGTGGCGATCCCCGAGGAGCGGATGGATCTCACATCACAGGACGGCGAGCCAGGGGGCAGAAGAGGAAACTTGCTTTGACCGCTGGCTATCACCGCATGCCAGACTTCAACAGCGATTGTGGCACCTTCGAGGGCTGTGTGGCAGATACAAGAGTGCCACATCGCGCTGATCCACGTGATTTGCGGAGGGGTAGAGGAACTGGTTGCGGGTGGTTTGTGAGAGTGAGTGCTATTTGAGGACGAGATGATCAAAATCAATCTACCTCTCTACGTTCCCAAGCGGGTCTATCAAGTACTGCGAAAAATAAGACAAGGAGTACGTGAGCAGTCCGGACGCTCAATTGATCTGTTTGGTGATCGCGAGATCGAGTGGTCCTTTGTGGCGTCGCGACTGCCACAGGGTCCCGGCGAGGTATTGGACTTCGGTGCGAGTTTTGGGAACCTAAGTATCACGGCGGCCCAACGTGGCTTCCATGTGCTTGCGCTGGATCTGGATGAGGAGCGGTTTCCGTGGAAGCATCCGAACGTGAATTTCCTGCGTGCCGACATCCTCAAAGCGGAACTCCCGGCTGCTAATTTCGATTTCATTCTCAACTGCTCTTCCGTGGAGCATGTAGGACTGCAGGGGCGTTATGGCGTTGCCGCGGAGGAGACGGATGGAGACCTAAAAGCGATGAGGCGGTTTTGGGATCTGCTGAAGCCGACGGGACGGATGCTAATGACAATACCCTGCGGACAGGACGCGGCGATAGTTCCGTGGCATCGAGTGTATGGAAACGAAAGGTTGCCAAAACTGTTGCAGGATTTTGAGGTAGTCGAGGAAGAGTTCTGGGTAAAGCGGCCTGACAATCGCTGGTATCCGTGTGACCGCAAGGCCGCGCTTTCGTTTCCGCCGACGGGACACCCCACTAATCCCACGAGATGTTCGTATGCCATCGGATGCTTCGTGTTGAGGGCGGCGCTCTGAACACCTGCCTGGTAAGATGAACGAATCAAGCTGAAGCAAGACAGACTCGGGAAGCGATGATTACGTTATTTACGACGGCGAAGCCGTTTACAGGACATATCGGGGTGATTCAGCGGAACGCGCTGAAGAGCTGGACGCTGCTTGGCCCTGGTGTGGAAGTGATTCTATTTGGCGACGAGCCGGGAGCCGCGGAGGCAGCGCGGGAACTGAACTTTCGCCACGAGGCCGACGTCGAGCGGCTCGGGGGCAAGCTGCCATATGTAAATTCCCTTTTTCTGCGCGCTGAACAGCTCGCGCGGAATGACATCCTTTGCTATGCGAATTGCGACATCGTGCTTCTGCCGGATTTTTGTCGTGCTATTGCGCGGGTCAGGGAGGTGCACTCATCTTTTCTCATGGTCGGCCGACGTTGGGACACCAATCTTACAACTCCGATTGATTTTTCGGACATAAATTGGCCGCGATACGTGCGGCGGTTTGCCTTGGCAGCGAATGGGCAAAAGAACGGCTGGTGGATCGATTACTTTGCTTTTTCGCGTGGTCTCTTCGGTTTGGAGTTTCCGCCATTAGTTATCGGGCGGCCCCCCTGGGACAATTGGACGGTGTGGAAAGCTTTGCAAAGAGGCCCGGTGGTGGACGCTTCGGACGCCGTGCTTGCCGTTCACCAGAATCACCATTACGGCTCCCACCCCGCGGGCTGCCCGGGAGTGTGGGGGGACGAGCTCGGTAGGCACAACCTGGTCGTCGCGGGAAGCCGCTGGCACCTCTGCACCATTGACGACGCTACCCACTTGCTTGGTCCAGCAGGCCTGCGGCCGAATCCACGGAAGAATTCTCAAGCGGTGCGCCGCTTCGCACGGACTCTTTGGGAAACCACGAGGCTCGGAATCCTCGATTGGACAAGGCCCTTGCGCCATTCTCTTGGTCTTCGGAAGAAAAGCTCGACGCCCGCCCCACGCTAGGATTTTCCGCAACTACGCGCCCGGACGCACATTCATGCTGATTCTTTGCTTTTTGCCCGGAGCAGTATTACTGGAACCTTATTCCTGGCTACGGCGCAGCGTTCCGGAGGCGCCTCGATACGAAATTATTAACTCGCAATGCGCGTAAGCGTTGCGAATACCCGGATGGCGTAGTGCTTCGAAGTAGGCTCAAGTCTCGAAGAAAAGCCAAACATTCTCATTTGGGTGGCGGGCCTGGGCGACCATTCTTCCTCCCTTTCTGCGTAAGTTCGCACTGTTTCGGAATCGGTACGAGGCCGGAGGCCTGAGAAGGGTTGTGGCACTGGCTTGGCGAGCAGTTGGTGGCTTTCCTTTCTTCTATTACTGGCTCTCGACTTTCGAGGTCATGAAAGTGGAGAATGGGGATGAATCGCTGCTAACTCGACAGAGTCTCCAGACTGCGCCCAAGGCACGAGATGACAATACTTGTTCTTCGGAGGGAAGAAGGTATTGACTTAGAGTGGGCTGCCTACATACGCGCCATTTGTCGCAGGGGTGACCGCGTCGTCGGTGTGCATGCGAGCTTTCCCCCAAACGGGGACGTCAGTCAGCTCCTCGATCGCTGCCCCGAGCGGCCAGCTCTCATCCTCCATCCCGAGTACATTCCTATAATGCCGCGGGGCCTCACGAAAGTGAATATGCCGACGGCGTGCTTCCAGATAGACACCTACGCTTACACTCGAAAACGAATCGCCTGGTCCATGTTGTTCGATCTGGTCTTCGTCTTTCACCCGGGATACGACACTGAATTCCGGGCGGCTGGTCACCCAGGGGCGCACTTTATCCCGCACGCTATCGAACCTTCGCTGTTTTTGAGCGAGGAGCTTGGCCGGGTGTTCGATATTGGCTGGGTGGGACAATCGCGAGGGCCCTTGTATCGGACTAGAGAACGTCTGTTGCCTGAGCTGTCGAGGTCTTTTAGGATGAATGACTGGAGGAGGCGCCATGAGCCGCAAGAAATGGCTCGGGTCTACCGCCAATCGAGAATCGTTGTAAACATAGCAAGGGATGATTTCCCGCAAGACGCCAATATGAGGGCATTCGAGGCGATGGCCGCGGGTGCTTTGCTCCTAACTTCGTTGCCAACGGAATTATCACAAATCGGTTTTGAGGATGGAGTCCATTTCGTTGGATTTCACAGAGAAGTGGAAATCGCGCCTCTCGTGCGAAAATATCTCTTGGAAGAATCGGCGCGGCAGCGCATCGCTGAGCTGGCGCGCGATAAGGTCCTGCGTGAGCACTCTTATGACCGCAGGGTGGAGACTATACTAGAATTGGTCAAGCAAGACGGTCGGAAATTTTTGGCTCCGGCAAGATCCTGGTCCGAGGAACGAGTGCGCCTGACTTACTTGGATTATTTTGCTAGTAACGGAGCGCTCGATTGCGCCTCGGACGAATTACGGGCGATCACCCGGCTAAGCCTCGGAAATGCGACTCGGGGTGCGGGGATGCTCGCTCGCGCATGGGCACGAAGGTCGCGGGCGTGGATGACTGGTGCGATTCGCTCGGTTAGGCGATCGAGGAACAGCGGAGCTTCAGGATGATTCATGAGCCACAACAGCCCAACAAATCTTGGCCCCTGAGTTCTGGTGGCGCTGCCTTCTTGAATGGTCTATGAGAGAAGCACTCTGGCTGCGACTTCGCAAGTCACCGCTCTTGCGCAGGCTTTACTCTACGCAAGTTTTCGCCGGCCCAATGAAAAGCTTGAGCTATCTGCTGTTGCCATCACAGGGAATGCGGACGCTACGAGTGCGCAGCGGGCCGGGGACAGGTCTCCTTTTCGAGTTGAATCCGCGCTGGGAGACCCCAACCTGGGATGGCAGCTATGAGCTAGAAGTCCAGCGGGTTCTTCAGGAAAGATTGAAACCCGGCAGTGTCTTCTACGATGTGGGCGCCAATTTCGGTTTTTACAGCCTCCTGGCGGCGCGCCAGAGTGCGCATGTCTTCGCGTTTGAGCCAGACGTTCAAAACGCCGAGTCGCTGGAGCGCCATGTACACTTAAATTCCCTCGGTGCCAAGATTGAGATCATCCGTGCGGCTGTTTTTTCCACCAGTGGTTTTCTAGCATTGGAGCCCGCCGACTCTGCGAGGGGACACGGAAATGCCCACGTGGTCCCCAACACCGAACATTCTCATCCGACGGTAAAGGTCCCTTGCACCACGCTGGACGATTTCGCGCGAGAACACGTCGTGCCGGACACTATCAAGATTGACGTAGAAGGAGCCGAGTCCAACGTCCTGAAGGGGGCGGAGAAATTGTTCACGCACTCTCGACCGTACCTTATCTGTGAGGTCCACGACCCTGCGAATGCTTCGTTTGTTGAAGCTTGGCTCAAAATTCGAGCCTATGAACTTCGCTGGCTGGACACTAACAGTGGTTTCCCCCGGCAGTTGCTGGCCGCACCGAAATGAATGGAGAAAACCCCCAAGCAATGGTCCCTATTAAGGGTCGGGGCACAATACGAACTAATCGAAGGACGCGGAATGCAACAATTGCGAACGGAAGTTTTCATTTTGACCACAGAACCAGCAGAGACACTCGGGGGAATGGAAACTTTTATTCGCGAACAGATTCGCGGTTTCGAACAGCGCGGCTACACAGTTCGAACATTCCATCGAAGCAATTCCGGCCGCGACACTTTCCTGCGTTTAGCCAACCAAGTGAGCCGCACTCTCGCCGATGCAGTCCTGGGATGGGTCATCGGCAAGGCCGCGCAGCAGGCCATGCATGAAGGAGTTGCAGCGGTGATCTCGCATGGCCTAGTGGGCTGGTATCCCTTGAGCGTGCCGCCCCGCTGCAAGCAAATTCATTTTTATCACGGCACCTATCGCGCTTATGCCGAAGTCATGCGTTCGCATATCTCCCTGCTTGGTTACTGGAAGATGAAGTGGTGGGACACGATGCTCCTGACAAGGCTGAGCGGTCGGGGCAAGCTGATTTTGTGCAACTCCGATCAGGTGGCCGAACAAGTCGACCGGTTTTTCGGCTATAAATCTCATGTCATTTCGCTGATCGCCCCACGGCAATCGGCTCCTCTTGACCGGGCCGAATGTCGCCGTGCCCTCGGTTTGCCCGTCGACGCTCTCGTCGGGGCCTTTGTCGGTTCGCTCCATCCTATGAAGAATTTCCCGATGGTTCGTGCGCTAATCCAGGCACTCCCGGAGGTTCATTGGATAATCGCCCTCCGCGGCGATCTTCCGGAGGAGCCTCTTCCATCTCCAAACGTTCTTTTGATTCGGGACGTGCTTTCCGAGATGATTCCCCAGATTTTCTCCGCCGCCGATTTTTCTCTCTGTCCTTCGGCGTATGAGCCATTCGGCTACGTTGTACCGGAAGCACTCTCCTGCGGCACCCCGGTAATCGCCGCGCCAGGCGGAGCCAGCAGTTTGTTCTTGAGCGATCCTCCGCTGGATTGTCTACTTGTGCCGGATTCGGACGACACAGAAGGGTTTCTCGCGGCTGTGCGCGAGGTGCTAGCCCGGCCCGCCTTTTACCGTCAACTGGTTCTGGAGCACGCGCGACCTCGAGTTGAGCAGTGGATGTCGCCGAAAAACTGGTGGCGACGTTTTTTTGAGTTGACCGGCCTATGAGAGACATTCTGGCTAATGTTTCGCACATTGCGCTTTCTCCACAGACTCTGTCTATGTCTGATCTCGCTGTCCCGATGAGGACCTTGAGTTTTCTACTTGTATGGGATTCGCTGGTTGCGCGAGCGCAATAAGCTGTCCTGACGGGTGGCCGCTACGCTAAGATGATCTACAAAGGTGCGTTGGCGACCGATTCAGCGAGCGGCTGGGTGCATAGTAACGAAAGGCGAATAACGACGTGGCTCCGAGTGTGACGAAAATCATGCGCCGGGACTGGGACGCGCGAGCCCGGAAGAACGCGTTTCATTACATCGCGTCTTGGCGGAAGGAATGGGACCTTGAATCGTTCATCGCTTCAGGAGAGGAAGATTTCCAGCGATTGGTCATTCCGGTTTTGGCGCGCTGCGATTTGCCTGCAGACGGCAAGTCCATGCTGGAGCTTGGCTGTGGTGCAGGACGCATGACCGGGAGTTTTGCCAAGCGTTTTAGACATGTCTATGCTTTCGACCTCTCGCGTGAAATGCTCTCTCGTGCTCGGCAGATGCACACTGCAGAGAAAAACATTCTTTGGTTGCTCAGCAACGGGGCCGATCTCTCTTGCGTTGCTTCGGATTCGATGGATTTCGTCTTCAGCTACCTCGTCCTGCAGCATCTTCCGGAGGAAGCGCTCGCGTTGCAGTACATCCGCGAAATGCTGCGTGTGTTGCGGCCCGGCGGTGTATTTCTCTTCCAGTTCAATGGCGGTTTTGAGCCGACGATGAATTGGCGCGGGAGACTTGCGTGGGGGGTTATGGATGCACTTTGGGCGGCGCGCCTAGGAACGCTCAGTCGGATTGCGGCGTTTGCCTTAGGTCTCGACCCAGCTCTGGCAGGAAAGAGTTGGCGTGGCGCATTTATGGAGACTGGCTCTGTCGCCGAATCTGTGCATGTTTGCGACGGCGTGGTCCGTGAAATCAATGGTGAAAATACGCCTATGGCATGGTGCTGTGGTATAAGGCGGCAGGTCGATGCCTGATGACTAAGACTAGATCCGGAGAGATCCAACTGCCCAACACGCTTGGCATGGCCCCGATCTATGGCCGCCCACCCGGCGCTCGATCTCCAAGTCGCCTATTGCACTCTTCGCGGCGCCGAAGCCGGTCTCGATCCCGAGTTTGGCGCCAACATTTAACGGGACGTTCCTCTCCTCGACGGTTACTGAACCGCGAGAACGCTTTTCACTACACCTTTGAGTACGCTACGCCGAGTGCGGCAGACCGACCCGGGGAAACCGGGTAGATGGCTGTGCCTATAAGAGAGCCAAGAAAGCCTGGCAAATCGGGCTCAGTCATCGGTCCCTAGAAGGGCAAAATTGCAAAACGAACTACGCTAAGTCCTTACAATAGAAATGCTTAACTTTGGAGTCTATGAAGAAAATGAGGGCAGAAGTCAGCGATTACCGTCTTCTTCTAGCCTAATGGCGCTGCCGCAATGAGACGGAACTGCATCGCAATCCTCGGAAAGCAAGATACGCCCACCGATGCGGTGGAAGAGTATTGCCGGTACCTCGGCGAAGCGATGCAGGCCGAAGACTACGATTTGAAAATCGAACGAGTCCCCTGGGTAGAGCACGGCTGGGGCGCCGCGGTGCGAAAGCTTCGCCGCCGAGCCAAAGAATGGAAAGGGACCTGGGTTCTGGTGCAATACACGGCTCTCGCGTGGTCCGCGCGGGGATTTCCAATACGGTTCGCCCGCGTTCTCAAGACTCTGAAAGCCGCCGGCGCCCGCGTGGCCGTTGTTTATCACGACGCAGAACCGTACGGCGGGACGCGGGTGATTGACCGGTTGCGCCGCCGCGTCCAATTGCGCACGATGCGCAAGGCACTGCGCGTTTCAGAGGTAGCGGTCTTCACGGTTCCGCCGGAGAGACTCTCCTGGCCCAAGACTTCAGACAGCAGGACACTCTTCATTCCCGTCGGAGCGAATCTGCCAACATCGGAAGCTGCATCTAGAAAAAACATTTCCACCGATGAAAAACTGTCTATCGCTGTGTTTGGAATCACCGGAGGGGACGCGGGCAAGAAAGAAGTTGAAAATATCGCGGAGGCGGTGCGATTCGCAGCTTCGCAAATGGGGAACCTGCGGCTGATTGTTCTGGGGCGCAACTCCGAGAGCTTTGAAGGACAGCTCAAAGCGTCATTGAATGGCAGTGCTGTCGAACTCCATGTGCTTGGGCTTTTGTCGAGCGAAGATGTGGTACGAACTCTTTGTGTTTCGGAGGTACTGCTGTTCGTGCGCGGGCACATTTCCACGCGGCGAGGCAGCGCCATCGCGGGAATCGCCTGTGGGTTGCCGATAGTCGCTTTTGAAGGAACAGAGACTTCGCCGCCGATCACCGAGGCAGGGCTGGCGCTCTATTCACCGCAGAGGAAGGCCGACCTGGGTGATGTGCTGGTCCGGGTTCTGAAAGACGAGCAGTATCGGACTTCGCTTGCACAACGAAGCTGGCTGGCGCACGCCCAGTATTTTTCTTGGCGCGCAATTGCCGCACGTTACGTTGAATTCATGAAGCAATAGAAGCGAAGCTTTGCCGTATCGGAATCCGGCAGAACCACAAGTCTCAGCGGCACAAGGCTTCGATCAGGACTTCTTTCTTTTTCTCCGCGAGCTTGGTGAGTGCGTCGAGGGACGCAAAATAGCCACCCACGGCGGCAGCCGCCAGAAACGCAAAGGCTTCTGCAGGGAGCCAGGGATTGTCCAACCAGCGTCCTGCGAGAAGGATTACCGCGGAAATTGCTCCCGTCAAAATCTGCGAACCAAACGCAACAAGCACGGCCATCCCGGACTGACGCTGCCCGCGCATCTGGCCGAATTCGAGTTTGCGAGGAAAGCTGAGCGAAGACCAATTCGCCACCGTGAGCTGGCCAACGATGGTGAAAATGATTGCGGCAATCGTGGCGACGAGCCTCGGAACCGAAGGCAAGCCCACACGCCAGGTCAGCATGGCCACGGATAGCGCGATTTCCAACGTCAGTATCGAGACTAGCACCAGGTTTTTTCCAAGAAAGACCTCGCGGAAGCGCAGCGGCGCGGTGAAGTACGTCTGAATGCCACGGCCCTCATAGGCAAAACTGTTGTAGGCCGGCGCCATGAGAATGAGGATGAGATAGGCCATCATGCCGGGAAAAAACATTTCCGCTGAGACTGCTTTGCCAGAGACGGTCGGGTGGCGGCCTGCAAACTGCGAGCTGAAGACCAGCACTAGCAGCGGCGGCATTAGAAGTGTCAGATACGCGAATCCGTTGCGCGTGAGATAACGGAACTCCTTTCGAACGACCGCGGCCACCTGGGGCGAAAGCAGACGCAAGCCATCTGCGCCTTGTTCTGTTTTCGCGATGGGCCGAACTATCGCGCGGATCGGTGCAGCAGTCTCGCTGAGCTCTTCGCCGCGATATTGGGCAGCGAAACGCCTCCACAGGAGCGCGCTGAAAAAGAGCAGGTAGAGCAAGAGTCCACCCGAAGCTAGAAGGAACCCTGCTGGATGAAGTTGCGAGAGTGCCTCAATGGCGCGGCCCGCGAGGGACGGCGGAAACACAACGAAGTAAGGCAAGAGACGCATAACAAAGGGGCGTGCTTCCGTGCCGTAGCGTTGTAAGAGCGGGTTAATGAAGTTCAGGGAAATCATCGAGAGGACAAACAGTCCCAGGAAGATCTCGCGAGTCCTGCGCCGGGATAACAGTTTTTCCAGCCACGAGCCGATCAATCGTTCAAGCGTCACGTTGAACAGCACGAACACTGTGACGATCAAAAGCATGGCCGGCAAAATACCTGGCTTAGCTACCGTGGCGCCCAGGGTCACGGACAGAAGCCAGCACACCGACGCAATGGCGGAAAAATCAGCCAGCCCATAGGCCAAACCGATGACGTAAAACGCGCCGAGACTCAACGGAAAGCGCAGAAGCGTACGAAACTCGAAGCTCGCGCCAAACCCCGCGACAAAAACCGGGAAGATCTGCCAGAAAAAGAAAATGCCCCAGAAAAGCAAGGCAATCCAGCCGGACCGGCCCTGCGAAAGAAAGAAATACCCACCGGCGTAAAAGGCAAAGCACAATCCGAGAACAAAAATTCCGCTAAAGACACCGGCAAAAATAAGACCGATTAAATCGAGGCGATTGTTCTTCTTTCGAAGGCTGTTTCGAAGGATTTGCCAGCGGAG
>Ga0137403_10003848_pt1 | contig 17854 bp, 14 predicted proteins | sample CZOMad2_1_16fung_FD_122057 | JGI IMG/M metagenome (GOLD analysis project Ga0137403, IMG submission 122057) | Vadose zone soil fungal communities from Angelo Coast Range Reserve, California, USA - CZOMad2_1_16fungal (Hybrid Assembly) | ecosystem: Environmental > Terrestrial > Soil > Vadose zone...
CCAAAAATACCTCTCCAGGTACGCTCCAAGGCTGGGCGGCGTTACTGGCCGTAACCGAAGCGCTCCACCCGCGGTACTCTGCGTAACGGAATCGCCCGCCGCGGGGCGTCTCCTCAACTCTCCGGAGCAAACCGATGAACCTCATTTCGCGCCTGCAGACCCGCTTTCTCTCCATCGCCGAGCGCCTCTCCTTTCTCGGTCCCACGCTGGCGCGCCTGACGCTCGGTGTCGTGTTCATCGGTACGGGATGGGGCAAGCTGCACGGCCTCGGCAAAGTGACCGACTTCTTCACCGAGCTGGGCATTCCCGCGCCGGCATTCAACGCGGTCCTGGCTGCATCGGCCGAGCTCATCTGCGGCGCGCTGCTCCTCGTCGGGCTCCTCAGCCGGCTGGCGGCGATCCCGCTGATCGTGGTGATGACCGTCGCCATCCTCACCGCCAAGCTCGAGAACCTGCACGGGATCAGTGATTTGCTCGGATTCGAGGAATGGACCTATATCGTCCTGGCGCTCTGGATCGCGGTGGCCGGCCCAGGACCGCTCTCTCTCGACCGGTTGTTGCACCAGTGGCTCCGCCGCCCGCGCCATGCTCCAGAAGGGCACCCGCGCGCGGCAACCGTGTAGGGCGGATCGGAGCCACCGGGCTCCGCAAGCGTACTGGAGGAGGACCATGCCCACGCGCGAGGAGCAGAGACTTCTGCAGTCGCGCGATCGCACCGACCACTGGAAGCGCTGGGGACCGTACCTGAGCGAACGCGCCTGGGGGACCGTCCGCGAGGACTACAGCCCCGGAGGAACGGCCTGGGACTACGTGCCCCACGATCACGCCCGCTCGCGCGCCTACCGGTGGAACGAGGACGGCATCGCCGGCATCTCCGACCGGCACCAAAAGCTCTGCTTCGCCCTCGCGCTCTGGAATCGGCGCGACCCGATCCTGAAGGAGCGGATCTTCGGGCTCACCGGCCAGGAAGGAAATCACGGCGAGGACGTGAAGGAGCTGTACTACTACCTCGATTCCACGCCGACGCACTCGTACATGAAGTACCTGTACAAGTACCCGCAGGCGGAGTTCCCGTACTTGCAGCTCGTCGAGGAGAACCGCCAGCGCGGGCGCGCCGGGCGCGAGTACGAGCTGATCGATACCGGCGTCTTCGACCAGGACCGGTACTTCGACGTCTTCGTCGAGTACGCCAAGGCGTCGCCGGAGGACATCCTCGTCCTCCTCACCATCGCCAATCGCGGCCCGGAGCCCGCCTCGCTGCACGTGCTGCCCACGCTCTGGTTCCGCAACACGTGGTCGTGGGGCGGTGAGGCACCCAAGCTGGGACTGAGAAAGCTGGAGGGTCCGGCCGGCATCAGCGTGGTGGCGGCGTCCCATGCCGAGCTCGGCGAACGCTATCTCTACTGCGACAAGGGCGCGCCGCTGCTCTTCACCGAGAACGAGACCAACACTGAGCAGGTCTTCGGCACGCCCAACCGCACGCCCTGGGTGAAGGACGCGATCAACGAGTATCTCGTGCACGGCCGCGCCGATGCCGTCAATCCCGCCCAGACCGGCACGAAAGTCGCCGCGCATTACCGCGTCACCGTGGACGCAGGTCGGAGTGTCGCGATCCGTCTGCGCCTGTCACCAAACGACGTCGTCGCGCTCCGGCGCGGGCCATTCGGCGACTTCGACGCGGTCTTCGAGGCCCGGCGCCGGGAGGCGGATGCCTTCTACGCTTCGGTCACGCCGTCGAGCGTCACGCCCGACGCCGCGCGCGTGATGCGCCAGGCGCTCGCCGGCATGCTCTGGAGCAAGCAGCTCTTCCACTACGACGTCCGACGCTGGCTCGACGAGCACGGCGTCGACCCCTACGGCGTGCGCGGCGCGACGATCCGAAACGCCCAGTGGGCCCACATGGTGAACACGGACGTCATCTCGATGCCCGACAAGTGGGAGTACCCGTGGTACGCGGCCTGGGATCTGGCCTTCCACGTCATCGCCCTCAACATCGTCGATCCGGACTTTGCCAAGCAGCAGCTGCAACTGGTGCTGGGCCAGCAGTACCTGCACCCAAACGGGCAGATCCCCGCCTACGAGTGGAACTTCGGCGACGTCAACCCGCCTGTCCACGCCTGGGCCTCCTGGTTCGTGTACTACTACGGCAAGACGCTGACCGGCGAGGGGGAAGCTCCTGATGAACTTCACGTGGTGGGTCAATCGCAAGGACCGGGATGGCCAGAACGTCTTCCAAGGCGGGTTTCTCGGGCTCGAGAATATCGGCGTCTTCGACCGGAGTGCTCCTTTGCCCACCGGCGGCCATCTCGAGCAGGCGGACGGCACGGCCTGGATGGCCTTCTATTGCCAGTCCATGCTGCAGATCGCCATCGAGCTGGCACTGCACGATCCCGTCTACGAGGAGCTCGCCGTCAAGTTCTACGAGCATTTCCTCTGGATCGCCGGCGCCATGGATCGCGTGGGCGTTCATCACGACGAGCTCTGGGATGAGCAGGACGGCTTCTTCTACGACCTGCTGAGACTGCCGAATGGGCAGGCGGTACGGCTCAAAGTCAGATCGATGGTGGGGTTGTTGTCGGTCTGTGCCTCGACGGTGTTTCCGGCCGAGCTCGCGGAACGTCTGCCCCGATTCATGCAGCGGGCCGGGGATTTCGCGCGCCGGCACCCGGATCTGGTGGCGAACATCCAAGCCGGTCGGCCCGGCTACGGCAAGCGCCGGCTTCTCGCGCTCCTGCCCGACGACAAGCTGCGGCGCGTGCTCGGCTACATGCTGGATGAGACGGAATTCCTGAGCCCGTTCGGCATCCGATCGGTGTCCCGGCACCACCGCGACCATCCGTACATTTTCTCCGTCGGCGCCGCGGTGCACCGGGTCGACTACGAGCCGGCGGAATCCACGAGCGGACTCTTCGGTGGCAACTCGAACTGGCGCGGACCGATCTGGTTTCCGATCAACCTGCTCCTGATCCGCGCGCTTCTCAACCTCTACACGTTCTATGGCCCGAGCTTCACCGTGGAGTGCCCGACGGGCTCGGGCGTCCACATGAACCTCTTCGAGGTGGCCCGCGAGCTCGCGCGGCGGCTCACGAGCATCTTCGTCCGTGATGCGCAGGGCGCCCGCCCCGTGTACGGAGGCAGCGCGACCTTCCAGTCCGACCCGCACTGGCGGGACCTGATCCTCTTCTACGAATACTTCCACGGTGACAACGGGACGGGATTGGGAGCGAGCCACCAGACCGGCTGGACGGGCCTCGTCGCCGGGCTGATCCGGATCTTCGGGAATCTGGACGCCGAGACGTTTCTGGAGAGCTGGGGCCGCGAACCGCTCCGGGATCGAGCCCCCGCGGCGACCGCCGCGAACCGCTGATGACGCGCCACCCATCGCTCTACCAGGTCAACACGCGCGTCTGGCTCCACGAGCTCGGAGTCGCCCGCGGGCGCCCGACCACGCTTGGTGACGTCGACGACGCCGTCCTCGACCGGATCGCGGCCGACGGGTTCGACTGGGTCTGGCTCCTCGGCGTCTGGCAGACGGGCCAGGCCGGGCGCCGCGTCTCCCGGAGCCGCGCCGAGTGGCAGCACGAGTACCGCGAGGTCCTGCCCGACTTCGCGGCGGACGACGTGTGCGGCTCGCCGTTCGCCGTCAGTGAGTATGTCGTCAACCGTGAGTTCGGCGGGCCGCGCGCGCTCGAGCGTTTCCGCAAGCGGCTCGCCGAGCGGGGTCTCCAGCTCATGCTGGACTTCGTGCCCAACCACACGGCGCTGGATCATGCCTGGGTCCGTGAGCGCCCGGCGTTCTACGTCCACGGCGGCGACACGGACCTCGCCCGGGAGCCCGACAACTACTGCCGGGCCAAGACCCGGTCCGGCATGCGCGTGCTGGCCCATGGACGCGACCCGTATTTCCCCGGCTGGCCCGACACGGCTCAGCTCAACTATCGTCACCCGGGGTTGCGGACGGCGATGCTCGAGGTGCTCGAGACGATCGCCGATCAGTGCGATGGGCTGCGGTGCGACATGGCCATGCTCGTGCTGCCCGAGGTCTTCACGCGCACGTGGGGTGACCGCGCGCGTCCCGCGGACGGACGGCCGCCGAGCGACGAGCCGTTCTGGCCGGCGGCCATCGCGCATGTCCGCGAGCGTCGCGCGGGCTTCGTGTTCATGGCCGAAGCCTACTGGGATCTGGAGTGGACCCTTCAGCAGCAGGGCTTCGACTACACGTACGACAAGCGGCTTTACGATCGATTGCGCGCTCAGGACGCCGCCTCCGTGCGGGGTCATATGCTCGCCGACGCCGACTATCAGCGGCGGTCGGCGCGTTTTCTCGAGAACCACGACGAGCCGCGCGCGGCGGCGACGTTTCCGCCGCCGGTGCACCCGGCCGCCGCCGTGCTGACATTGCTCGCACCGGGACTGCGCTTCGTCCACGAGGGGCAGTCGTCGGGCCGACGAGTGCGCGCGTCCAATCACCTGCGCCGTCGCGTCGCCGAGCCTGTGGACCGCGAGCTGGAGTCCTTTTACGGGCGTCTGTTCGCGTGCATGCGACGGGCGGAAGCACGCGAGGGCGACTGGCGCCTGCTGGATCGCGAGGCCGCCTGGGACGGCAATCCCACCTGGGACTGTTTCGTCGCGTTCTCGTGGGAGGCGCCGGACCGCCGGCTGCTCGTCGCCGTCAACTACGGCCCGACGCAGAGCCAGTGCTACGTCCGGCTGCCGTGGTCCGACATCGACGGTCGCGCCATCGTCTTTCGGGACCTCATGAGCCCGGTCGTGCGATACGAGCGCCACGGGGCGGACCTTTGGCGGCAGGGCCTCTACCTCGACATGCCGCCGTGGGGCTATCACGTGTTCGAGGTGACCATGTAACGCCACCGCGCCGGTGGCGCGCTCATGACGACCGCAGCCACACCTCCCGCTGCGGAAATGGCATCTCGATCCGCGCGTCGCGCAGCGCATCGTGCACGGCCATGGTGAGCTCACTCTGCGTCCGCAGCCAGGTATCGAACTGATCGGTCCAGACGCGGACCTCGAACTGGAGCGCGCTCTCACCGAAGGCGAGCAACAGCACGGTCGGCGCCGGCTCGAGGAGCACCTGCTTGTGCGCGCGGGCCACGCCGAGCAGGATCTCGGAGACTTTCTCCGGCGCTGTGCCGTAGGCCACCCCGACCGAGACGTCGACCCGACGCCGGCGATCGGACAGCGTCCAATTCGTGACCTTCTCCGACGTGAGGCTTGCGTTCGGTACGATCACCTCGGCGCCTTCCCACGTTCGCACGGTGCAGGCGCGTATGCCCATGTGCTGCACGCGGCCTGCGACGTCGCCGATCTGGACGGCATCGCCCACGTCGATCCGCCGCTCGAATAGCAGGATCAATCCCGAGACGATGTTATTGACGACGTTCTGGAGACCGAAGCCGATTCCCACGCCGAATGCGCCGGCGAGAATGGTGACCTTCGTGAGATCGACGCCGAGGGTGGCCAGCGCCAGCAGAAAGCCGGTGAACACGAGGACATAGTGCAGCAGCCCTGACACGGCATAGGGGAAGCCCCGGCCGGCAGCGAGGCGGGGATACACCTCCTCTTCGAGGACGAAGCGCAGGAGCTTGGCGACGACGAATGTTCCTGCCAGCGTGAGGGCGAACACGAGAACGTCGCCGACCGAGATGCTGAGGGCCCCCCGCCGGAATTCCGCGCTCACCGCCGCGCGCGCCAGGTCGATCGCGGGGGCACGGAGACCGAAGTACCGCAGGGTGAGCATCACCCAGCCGCCGATCGCGATCAGGTGGAATACAGCGAGGAGCCGGCGCTCGACGAGGGCCCTGTGCCGTCGCGCCATGGCGAGGTTGGCCAGCGGCGGCAGCCGCAGTCCTACGGCGACCAGGCCGTCGGCGACCCACACGCTGGCGGAGGACATCAGGGCGAGATAGCCGGTGCCGACGACGCCGGCACCGAGGATGAGGCCGACGCTCGTGTATCCCGCCGCCGCGGTGCCGAGCGCCACGGTGAAGACGAGGAGCAAGGCGCGGAGGGCGATGGCCATGGTCCCTGCAGGCGGGCGGGCGCTCAACCACCAGGCGAGCACGCCGACGGCCGCCAGCATCTCGAGCAGGAAAATCAGCTGCTCCAGCAGCGGCACGACGGAGCCCAGATTGCGGAGCACGTCGACGAAGAACAATGCGCCGAGCACGTGAAGCACCGGAACGTATCGCGCTGGCACGGACACGCGCATCAGCCGCAGGGCCGGGGCGAGCGCGAGGAGCTGAATCACGCCGACAGCGGCGCGCGGTGCCGCCGGCAGGAACAACAGCGCGGCCGCCGCGATGGTCAGCATCAACGCCGCGGATATCGGACGTTCGAAGATTGCGGCGGCCGCGGCCGGCGTCTCACCGGCCGCCGTCCACTCGCGCGTTCGCCGTCGCGCCGTGTAGGTGACGAGCGCCAGGGCGACGAACAGCACACCGAGCACCGCCGCTCTCGAGCCCCGGGCCTGAGTGAAGTAACGAAGCTGCATGGCGTCGGCGGCGGTGGCATCGCCGACGCGGCCAGGCAAGTCGGTCAGCGCGGCGGCCAGGGATCCCGTCCTCCAGATCGGCACGCCGGTGCGCTCGAGCAGCTGGCCGGCCGTGCCGCGGCGAAACGAGGCGATACGATCGATCATGATCTCGCACTCCGCCACCTCACGAGCCACCGCGTCCTGGAATACGAGCGTCGCCGCACGCTGCGTCTGCATCTGGCTGGCCGCGGTCGCCACGGCGGCGAGCACGCTATCGATGCGGCCGATGACCTGCGCGGGTGCGCGCGAGGCTCGTGCGTCCGCTCGCGCCCGAGTCCAGACCTCACGCAGGCGCGTGAGCCGCTCCTGAGCCTGTTCGATCTCGGTGGCGCGCTGCCCGAGTACGTTGACATGTCCCGACAGGACGGCCCGCGTCATCTGCCACTGCTCCGTCAGTCCGTCGAGCGTCGCCGCCGCCGGCTCGCCATCGAGCTGTCCCACCGTGTCGCCACTCAGGACTGTGACACGGGCGGTGCTCTCCGGAAGTTGCTTCTGGATCGCCTCGATCATGGGCCCAGGCACCAGGAATGCATCCAGCTCGCGGATCAGCTTGGCGACCTCGTCGGCTCGGCGCGCCACCTCGGGCACGGGAATGGTGGCGGCCGCCGCATCCTCGGTCGGCGGCACCGACGCCGCGCCCGGCTGCGCCGGGCGGGTCGCGGGCGCGTCTGGGGGCGCAGCGGCGAGCGCGAGCGAGGCCGCCAACGTGATCAGGGCCGCGAGGAGCCACGTGAAGCGCCAGAAGTGCATGTGTTCCGAGGGGATAGTATCCCGGTCGGCGAACCGGAGTATTGGACATAGGTCCTATAGAGACCGTCTTCGCTTGTCGATAGCGTCGCCGTCCATGCCGCGCTTCGCGCTCCTCGTTGCCTTGCTCGCCGTGGCGGGCGCCTGCGCGACGCCGGTGGGCGTGACGCGCGAAGACCCGAAGGTCCTCTATCGCGCGCTTTCCAAGAGCGTGCTGTCGGCGGACACGCCCAGCGCGTTCACGGAGCAGCTGCTGCGGCGCCGAGGGCTGGATGAAGCGTTCGAGAAGGATCCCGAGGCCGTGCTCGCCGAGCTCCATCGAACGCGGACGAGCCGCGACAGCGACCGGCTGTTCGCCCTGGCCGAGCTGAGCTTCATCCACGGTCGCGAGACTCACAAGCGCGAATACTTGCTCGCCTCCGCCGTGTACGCGTACGCGTACCTTGCCAGCCCAGAACGGCGGACGCAGGTGGCGCCGGCGGCCGATCCGCGTGTTCGGTGGGCGGTCGACCTCTACAACGTCGCGCTGACGTTCGGACTCATGGAATCGTCCCCGCCCGCGAATGACGTGGACCCGCCGCGCGATGACGTGCTCCTCACGGACCGCACGCTCGACCTGCCTTTTGGCCGCATCCAGCTGCAGGGCCGGCCGGAGCAGTTCGTGTGGGGCGGGTACCGCCTGACGCGCTTCATTCCGCTCATCGATTACCGGGTGCGCGGCCTGCGCAACCGGTATCGCCAGCCCGGCATCGGGGTGCCGCTCGCCGCCGAGGTCACACCCGTCGACGGGGCGGAGGCGGACAGAGCGAGCAAGCGCATTCCGCCCACCGTCAAAGTGCCGGTGACGGCGTTCGTCCGCTTTGACAACATCGCGCAAAGCCTCACCGACGGTCACCTCCGCGGCGAGATCGAGCTCCACGCGGTCGACGACGCGACGACCGTGGAGGCAGAGGGCGTCGTCTTACCGCTCGAGCTCGACCCGACCGCAGCGCTGGCGTTAGGGCTCGAGGGGGCGCCGGTGTGGGACACCGAGCTGGCCGGGTTCCTGCAAGCGGGGCGGAGCATCTTCGGAGACGGTCTCATCATGATGCACCCGTATCGGCGCGGTCGCGTTCCCGTGATCCTCGTCCACGGCACGGCCTCGAGTCCGGCACGATGGGCCGAGATCGTCAACGAGGTGCAGAACGACCCGGTGCTGCGCACGAAGGTCCAGGTGTGGCTCTTCATGTACAACACCAGCAATCCGGTCCTGTTGTCCGCCGACCGTCTGCGGAGTGCGCTGCAGACGGTCATCACTGACCTCGACCCCGACGGCCAAGACCCCGCGCTGAGACGGATGGTGGTCATGGGCCACAGCCAGGGCGGCATGCTGACGCGTCTCATGGTCACGGACAGCGGTAATCGCTTCTGGGCGAACGCCTCGTCCGTTCCGCTCGAGGATCTGAAGATGACACCCCAGACGCGTGAGCTGCTGCAACACGCGATGTTTTTCAAGCCGGTGCCGTCGGTCAAACGCGTGGTGTTTCTCGCCACGCCTCATCAGGGCAGTTTTCGCGTCACCTCGTTCGTGCTGAGCGCCGTGCGGCGGCTGATCACCTTGCCGCTGACGCTGATGAAAGATTTCCGCGACATCCTCCAGCGCAATCCGGATCTCGCGGCGCATCTTGCTTCGCGGCACCTGCCGACGGCCGTCGACAACATGCAGCCCGGGCACCCGTTTGTTCGCACGCTGTCGGCGAGTCCACTGGCCCCGGGCGTTGCGGCGCACTCGATCGTCGCGGTGCAGGGGAGAGGGAGTCCGCTCGGCTTGAACGATGGCGTCGTGGCCTACCGCAGCGCGCATCTCGACGGCGTCGAGTCCGAAAAGATCGTCCAGTCGTCACACTCGCTGCAGAGCAATCCCGCGACGATCCAGGAGGTACGCCGAATTCTCCGCGAGCACGTCGATGCTCAATGAGGTTTCATCGCGCCTCGCGGATGCGCTGCGAGAAGGCGGGATCACGCTCAGCGGCGTGCGCGCGCGCGTTGACCCACACCCGGCGCTCCAGCTCCGCGAAGGGGAGCGTCCGGTCCAATTTTCCGAGCTCGTACGCATGCTGCGGCACGTATCCGGGCAGGAGGACCTTCCACGACAGGGGAGGGGAGTCGGGGTTCACGTGCGAATGCATCAGGATCGTCGTCGTGCAGTTGGTCGTGAGGGTGTTGTAGAAGCGCGGGCGCTCGTGCATGTCGTTCATCGCGCGCAGGTAGTCCAGGAACACACGGTGGATGTTCTCGCGAGGCACCTGGAGCCGGTAGACGTACACGTCCTCCTGGGGCTGCCGGTAGGTCGTTCGCACGCCGATCACGTCGCGTTCGTCGGCGGCGACGTAGACGAGCTCGTATTGCTTGAAGAAGCCCGCGACGGTGGAATAGCTCTGGCCGCGCGCCTTGCGCGTCTCGATGGACACGGCGAGGTAATCGCGGCCCCCGAACCCGAAGCTGAGCATGATGTGCGCGATGGCCTTGCCCGCCCAGTACACTGCGATGAGATCGCCGGAGTCGAGCGCGCGGAGATCGTAGGTGCGGTCCTCCCAGCGCGGCGTGAAGTCCGTCTCGGTGCGATAGTCGAAGTTGCGGACGCCGTGGATGGTGACGAGGTCTCCAGCGCGGCTCGCCCAGGGCGTGACCGAGACCTCGGGCAGCCAGTCGCGGTCGTTCGAGGCCGGCAGCGACAGCCACCAGACGACCACCGCGCCGAAGGCGACGAGGAAGCCCACGAGCGTGCGCCGGCGGCGCGGAAGCAGAATGAAAGCGACGGCGGTGGCCAGCACAAAGGCGATCGCAAGTATGGCGCCCGTGCGCGAGCCGCCCCGCGTCGAATAGTAGAGGGCACCGGCGCTCCAGGCCGTCATGGCGGCGACGACCACCGCCACGACGACGACGCCCGCGAGGCGTGCCGCCCCACGCAGCAGCGCGGCGCCGGTGGAGGGCGATGCTGCGAGCGTCAGTTGCTCTTCAGCCATTTCAGCGTGTCGCCCTCGAGCCAGAGCTCCGACTTGTAGACCGTCATCGCGGACTCCTTGGACCTACGCGAGCATCGCCCTCAGCCCAGGCGTCGTGCGCGGGTCACAGCTCGGTGGCGTGAATGCCATGGTGCCGGATCAGCGCGATGTACTTCATTCGTTGCGCCGGTGTCAGCGCGCGGACGAGCTGATGGCGCAGCTCGAGGCGGTTCTCCATCCTCCGGGCGACGACCGCCCCGACCTGTTGGGCGATGCGATGCGCCTGGCGGCGGTCGAACGTGGGCGCCGTGACGATGTGCCGCAGGACCGCGCGGTTCGCGGCCAGCACGTCGTCAACGGCGAACGTCGCTTGTCGGCGCGCGAAGTGATCGAAAAGCTTCCGGATCGCCGCGATCTGGTCGTCGCGAAGCTCCAGGGCCCGGCACAGAGCCTCGACCGGATCGGGCTTGCGGGCCGTCCGGGCGGGGATTGGAACCGACAGCGGCAGGCCGGCCACGAGGCCGATCATTCGGGGAGCCCGTTGATCAAGTACATCGCCGCGATGATCGGTCCGGCCGTCGACATGTCTCCGAACCACTTCTCGAAGATCGGCACGATCTCGCGTGATCGATAGAGCTGGGCGAGCGTCCGATTCACCGACAGCCGGAAGCCCGCGTCGTCTCGGCGGAGCATGAGGCCGTACGGCTCGTAGGAGAAGAACTCGCCGAGCAGCGATAGTTTCTCTGGATGCTTCGCCGTGCGGCCAATGCCCGTGAGAATGACGCGATCGGAGGCATACGCGTCCGCCGCGCCCTCGTCCAGCGCCGCCACGCCCGCCGCGTGGTCCTTTACCGTCACGATGGTGGCCGTGACGTTGCGCTTGCGAAGCGCCTCGGTCAGCTGCGTCGCGGTCGTCGTGCCGGGAATGAGGGCGACGCGTTTGCCGTCCAGATTCGAGACGCCCTGGATGCCGGAGACGTCCGTGACGAGCAGGCTGGCGCCGTCGATGAAGGTCAGGAGGCTGAAATCCACCAGCTCGTAACGTGAGAGCGCGGTGGTCGTGGTGCCGCACTCGAGGTCGATCGTGCCCCCGGCGACCGCCTGCATCCGGTTTTCTACCGAGACCTTCACCCATTTCAGTTGGAGATCCGGCAGGCCGAGTTGCTTGCCGACGCCGGCGGCGACGAGCGCGCAGAGGTCGACCGAATAGCCCGCGGGCTTGCCCTCCGCGTTCGCGAAGGAAAACGGGCGGGCGGACTCGTGGTACCCGAGCGTGATCGTCTTGGTGTGCTTGATCTTCTTCAGCGTGCCGTCGAGGTCGGCGGCAAGAGCGGGGGCGCTCAGCAGCGGCGTGAGCAGCAGCAGCAGCAGCGTCAGCCATCGGATCACAGGGAACTCCTTTTCGGGGATTGAAGCCTCACGGCGGGGAATGCTCTCAGCCTCACGACGGGCGGACCATGGGACCTTGGTCCGATGGTAGGGGTTGGCCGTCACGCTCAGGATGGCGCCCGATCATGGGAAAGCCTGTCCGGTGACCGCCTCACGGCCCACTTCCGCCGTGTGGCCGCTATTTGCGCGCGGCGGCCTCAGCCTCGTCTTCGGGCTCGCCGCGCTGCTGCTGGCCGTCCTTGCCGTCCTCATGCCGGGAATCGTGGCGGAACTGCTGTTGGTCCTGTTCGGCTGCTTCATGCTCATCGATGCCGGCCTCGCCTCGGGGAGGTTGGTCCTCGCGCATCTGTTACCTCGCGAACGCCTCGGCCTCATCGCCCGCGCTGCGATCACCCTCGGTGTCGGGGTCGCCGCGTTCGTGGGGCCGATTGCGGCCGGGCGGCCTTGGGAGCGGCTCGGCACGCTCGTCTCGGTATGGGCGGTGCTGACCGGGCTGCTCGATATCGCGGCCGGATACGGCGTCTTTGATGGCGCGCGGCGGCGCTGGCAGGTCGTCATGGGCGCCGTGTCGCTCGGCCTTGGCGCCATCTTCCTGGCCCGGCCGCCCGGCATGATCGCGCTGACATTGTGGATCGTGATGTTCAGCGCGATCTACGGTGTGCTCACGATCGTCGAGGCGACTCGCGCCATCCGCGTCCAGTGATGTCGACGCCGAAGCCCTCGTCCGCGTTGCAATGAGCCAGGGGATCCCGTATAAGAAGGAAGGCATGGGTAGGATGACGACCAGACGCGTTGAAGTGCGCTGCCGCAACTGCATCTGTCGTTGCTTCCCATGGACGGAGTCGGAATTGACGAGCGGGTAACAGGACCGCGCTCTCGGAACGGCATTCGAGCGCCCACGACCCCGGTCGTGGGCGCTTTCGTTTTCAGGGGGGGCACCATGTTGAGAACGCTGCTCGACGACATCCAGGCGGTGCGGCGAAACGATCCCGCGGCCCACGGACGGCTGGAAGTGCTGCTCTGCCATACACCGCTTCACGCCATCACCGCGCACCGATTGGCGCACTGGTTCCATGACCGCGGCCTGCGTCTCCTGGCGCGGCTCCTCTCGGTGATCGCGCGGTTCTGGACGGGAGTGGAGATTCATCCGGGGGCTCGCATCGGGCGCGCGTTCTTTCTCGACCATGGCGCTGGGGTGGTGATCGGAGAGACCGCGATCGTCGGCGATTACTGTGTCATGTTTCACAACGTGACGCTCGGCGGCACGGGAAAGTACGATGGTCAGCGCCACCCGGTGATCGGCGACTACGTGTTCATCGGAACCAACGCGATCCTGCTCGGACCGATCCGGATCGGCGATCACGCCAAGGTCGGCGCGAACGCCTTCGTCATCAACCACGACGTTCCGGCCCACTCGACGGTCGTAGGGACACCGGCGAGGATCGTGAAGCTCAACGGCAGCCGGGTCGATCTGGACCTGCCGCGGACGGTCCCGCCATCTGGAGCGGTGCCGGTCGAGCTCGGGGTCTGAGGCGAGCGCGAAGGCGCCGAGCAATGGTTCGTCGAGCTCGACGAGCTGGCCGGGCCCGGGGCCAGACGTCCCGCGTTCGCCAGTGCGGCGGCAGTCTTCGCCGCGCCGCTGGCGACCGTGGTGACGCCGAGCCCAACTTGCCGGACTACGTCAGGATCGCGCTACCCGGCTTGCTCACCTGACAGGAGGCCTGCCGTGCCCATCAACTTCATCCCCAACGATCCCAGGGTCGTCGCGACGCTCAAGATGCGCACGCAGCCGGCTCGCGCCGAACGCCCGGCCGGGGTCGCGCGGTTTCGCTACGTGGCCCACGGCCCGCAGGCGCTTTACGCCCCCGGCACCGCCGATTTCCTCTTCTGGCAGAGTCGAGAAGCGGCGCTGAGCGCTGTCGTCGTGTTCGAGCGGCTGAGCGGCCAGCGCGTGCGCCGCTGGGCGCGGGCGGCGAGCCCGAAGACGCTGGACCTTCTTCCCAACGACGGCTTCGATCTGAATGCGTACTACGACGGGCAATCGCTCAGCTTCTTCGAATACCAGACATCGGGCGTGACCACGCACTCCGCCGCCAGCACCGACGTGGTGGCGCACGAGGCCGGCCACGCGTTGCTGGACTCGATCCGTCCGGATCTCTGGGACAGCACCTTTCCCGAGACCAACGCCTTCCACGAGGCCTTCGGCGACTGCATGGCGCTGCTGACCGCGCTGGCCGACACGGCCACGCGCAGCCGGGTCGTGGCCAACGTGAACAAGCGGAACGTGGTCGAGACGACCGCCGAAGACCTGTCGGCCGGCGTCCGACGCGCGAAGGGGCCGCGGCATCCCGCCAGCGCGCCGCGCCACGCCCGCAACACGTTCCAGTGGTCGCTGCCCTCGACACTGCCGCTGTCGGGGCCGCCCCCCGTGCTGTCGTCCGAGATGCACAGCTTCGCCCGCGTTTTCACCGGCTGCTTCTGGGACACGCTGGCCGGCGTCTTCGCGGCACAGTCCGGCGCCTCGGCCGCGGCGCTGTGGACGGCGACGCAAATCACCGGCCGACTGCTGATCGCGGCCGCGGCGCAGGCGCCCGAGACCGCTCGATTCTTCCAGTCGGTTGGGCAGACCATGGTGCTCATCGACAATCAGAACAATGGCGGGGCATATCGCACGGTGATCCGTGACGCCTTTGCCGGCCACAACGTGATGCTCGGCAGCAACGCCATGCTGGCGCCGAGCGCCGCCCTCGCCGTGGGCGCGCCCCGCGTCGGCGCCCCTGGCCGCGCGGCGGCCGTCGCGCCCGGTGTGGTCAGGGAGCTACGTCGCCGGATCTACGCGCCGGCGGGATCCAGGATGGCGGTGCAGTCGCACGCGGTTGCGGGCCAACCCATGGCGAAGGTGGTCCACCAGCGGGAGGTGTCGCTGGCGGGTCTGGACCCGCGGCTCAAGGGCGTGGTGGCCGTGGCCCGGGAGCCGGTGCTCGTCGGCGGCGAGCGCCGCCACGCGGCGGTCCTGGGGGTGCTGCCCGAGCCGCACACGACGACCGACGAGGTGCGCACGTACGTGGCCACGCTGATCGAGCGCGACCGCGTCGCGTTCACCGAAGAGGCGGTTCGCAAGGGCCTCGGCAGCAGCACCCGCGGTGACCGCCGCCAGCGCTTGCCCACGCACGTCGTCCGGCAGCGCCGCGGCCCGTAAGGTGCTCGTCCGCGTGCGATTCGCGTGCGGAGGCGACGGCCTGGCGGCCGAGTGATCAGATCGCCGAGAAGCGCTTGCGAACCAGTCGAGCGTCGCCGGCGCTATCCGTCTCGACGCGGTGCGTGGTGCCTGGCGGCATCGCGCCCGGCTCCCGCGCGATCTGGCCGGTGGCCTCGAGCATCTGGACGTGACGCTGCGCCTCGGCCTGGTCGGCCGCCGTGCTCTTGGCAGGGAGGCGCACCTTCAGCTTGCGAGTCCTGCTGGCGGGATCGCGCACCATGTAGTCGCGCTTCGCCACCGGCTTGGGCGACCTGGCGCGCGACGCGCGGGCTGACTTCTTGGACGTCTTCTTCATCAGGCAACCTACCTCGACAATCACGATACGGTGGGTCATCGCCGAGGTCAATTGGGCTACCGCGGGCAGGCGCTGGAAGCGCCGCCGGGCACGAGCACGACCACCAGCGCGCCGGGCATCAAGACGTACGTTGATGCGCTCGCGGCTCTCGTTCCAGCCGAAGTCCTGACCGCGCATGCGGCGATTCTGACGTTCACGAGTGACACCATGGATCAAGCCGGGGAGAAGGTCGTCAAGATCACGGAGCCGGTGACGCTGGTCTACGCGTCGCCGGCCGCCTCATGTCTTCCGTGTGGGACCGCTGGGACATGGTGCCCTGGCTGACAAGGCGGATGCAAAGCGTAATCCGAAGCGCTGACACGAGGTGACGTGAGAGGCTACCCCAGGACGTCTTTCTTGAAGCGTTCGAGCGTTCTCACATGGTCCTCGGGGCTCGGAAGACCGAGCCCCATCGTGTTGACGCACAGGTGCGTGATGCCGCGCATCGCGCGCCATGCCGCCATCTCCTTCGCGCGCTCCTCCGGGCGAAGCTGCGCCAGGGCCACGCGCCCCTCGATACCGAACGCGGCGGGATCGCCTCCCGCCGCGCGGACGAGGTCGTGGAGACGGTCCACCGTTTGCTGGGCCGCGGGGCCCGGACGGAAGGTCTGCAGCGTTATCCAGCCGTCTGCAAGGCGGGCCGCGCGGCGGAGCACCGCCTCGCTCTCGCCACCCATCCACACGGGAATCGGCCGCTGGACGGGCAACGGCTTGATTCCGGCGTCGGGCACGCGGTGCCACTGTCCCTCGTAGGTCACCAGCTCCTTGGTCCAGAGAAGCCGCATGACCTCGATCTGTTCCTCGACCCGCTTGCCGCGATTCTTGATGTTCTCGCCGAGCGCCTCGAACTCGACGGGGTTCCAGCCGACGCCGACGCCCAGGCGCAGCCGGCCACCCGAGAGGACGTCCACCTGCGCGGCCTGCTTGGCGACGAGCGTCGTCTGGCGCTGGGGCAGGATGAGGACCCCGGTGACCAGCTCGATGCGCCGCGTGACGCCGGCGCAGAAGCCGAACAGGACGAATGGCTCGTGGAAGGCGTGCTGATACGTGTACTGGCTGTCCCAACCTCCCGGCCGGTCGGGGTTGGCGCCGACCACGCTGTCGAAGGCAAGAATGTGCGTATACCCCATCGCCTCGACGGCCTGGGCGTAGTCGCGGATCACCGCCGGATCCTGCCCGATTTCCGTCTGCGGAAAGACGACGCCGATCTTCATCGCGCGCGAGATGACTGACCGTGTCGTTACGTGGCCCTGGGCGGCCACACCGGCTCGTGGTAGCCGAGCGGCACCGAGGGCCGCGCCCAGCGCGGCGGCGTCTCGGAGAGGCGCAGCACCGGCGCGAGATGGTGCAGCCGACCGCCCGGCGTATTGCTCGTCGTCGTCCAGCCTTCCAGCTCCGCGGGCGTGAATTCCTTCGGCACGTCCTCGAGCTGGGCCTCGGGCACCTGGCCGCGTCCGACGAGCCAGCGCCCGGTCTGCGCGAGCGAGATCCGCACGAGCCAGCTGCCGCCTTCGCGTGTGCGGCGGGCGAGGGCCACCATCGCGCCGAACGCCATCAGGTAGCCGGTCAGATAGTCGATCGCCGACACCGGATAGAACTGCGGGCCCGGTGCCGCGCCGGGGAACAGGTCGCCCTGACGGCTGGTGATGCCGCTGACCGTCTGCACCACCGTGTCGAAGCCGCGGCGCGACGCCCACGGCCCGACGTGGCCGAACGCGCTCAGCGAGACGAAGACGATGCCCGGCCGCAGCTGCGCCAGAGCCTCGGGCGAGAATCCGCGGTCGCCGAGGGTGCCTGGGCGATAGCCTTGCGAGAACACGTCGGCCTCGCGGACGAGCCCACGCAGGGTCTCGACGTCCTTCGGCTCGCGCAGATCCAGATGGGCGGAGAGCTTGCCGTGGCCGGTGTCGTATTCCTGGTAGCCGAGGTTCGGCAGGTGCGCGCCCGTGATCTTCAGCACGTCGGCGCCGTGCTCGGCGAGGGTGCGTGCACAGGTGGGCCCGGCGAGCACCCGCGTCAGGTCGAGCACGCGGACGCCCGACAGCGGCCGGTCGCCGTCGGGAAGCTTTTCCGGCGGGCTGGCGCCGATCCGGACGATCTCCATCAGCGGCAGCGACGCGATCGCCGCGGCCTGTGGGTGCTTGGCCCATTCGTCCATGGTGCGCACCATGCCGCCGGCACCCCTGGCAGCGATGATCGCCTCCTCCAGCTCGAGCGCGTCCCACTCCGCGACGGCTTTGCGCACCGCCTCACGATCCTCCGGCACGCCGAGCACGCGGAGGGCGGCGGCGCGATGGTTCGGGAAATTGCAGTGCAGATAGCTCCAGCGGCCGTTCCTGGCGGGATAGGTCCCCATCACCGCGTTGCGCTCGGTCGACACTGGCGCGCCGTCCATCTTCATGTAGTGCGTGCTGCGGAGCGAGGCCGTCGCCTGACGGGTATCGAGCGCGACCTCCTGGCGGCGGCCGGTGCGCAATTCCCAGAGATCGGAGACGGCGAGGCCGACCGCGGCGAGCGCGGCGGCGCTGGTCTCCCCGATGCGGAACGGCGTCGGCAAGATCGGATCGGTGTCGCCGCTGATCCCGACC
>Ga0137403_10003849_pt1 | contig 17854 bp, 19 predicted proteins | sample CZOMad2_1_16fung_FD_122057 | JGI IMG/M metagenome (GOLD analysis project Ga0137403, IMG submission 122057) | Vadose zone soil fungal communities from Angelo Coast Range Reserve, California, USA - CZOMad2_1_16fungal (Hybrid Assembly) | ecosystem: Environmental > Terrestrial > Soil > Vadose zone...
TGGGCCATCGACGGCGGCTACTTCCACACCTTTGCAAAGAATTATTTCGACCACGACGCGCTGGGGAATTCCAACATCTTCTTCCCGCTGACTATCGATCGCGCCCGCATCCGCGGTTGGGAGGCGACCCTGCGCTCGCCGCAGATCGGCCGGGTAAAAGCGCACCTCGCCTACTCGCACCAATATGCAGAAGGACGCGGCGGCGTGAGCGGCGGACTCACCGATTTCGTCCCGCCAGAGGACGGCTCATACTTCTTCCTCGACCACGATCAGCGCGACACGTTGAACTTCGGCTTCGACGTCAACTTGCCCTGGCGTTCCTGGGTTTCGAGCAACGTGCTTTACGGCTCCGGCTTCCTCGCCGGCGACGGCCCCGCCCACTTTCCCGGCCATACCACCCTCGACCTCTCCGCCGGGAAGAACTTTGGCGAGCGCTGGGGGTTAAAGCTAACGGCGACCAATGTCTTCAACGACCGCTACCAGCTCGACGAAGCCAACACCTTCGGCGGAACGCACTTTTATGACGCGCGACGGGTGGCGCTGCAGGTCAGGTACAAGTTCCACTATTGAAAATCACAGATTCACCCAGATTCTTTAGTGATCCAGTCGGGCCTATCCGCGGAATCTCACGTTCAGCGATGGCGCGAGAAGTACGAGGAGCGAGCGCTTGAAGGCGCTCGCGTCGCAGCGCCGGAGGCGCGGAACAACTTAGCCCAGGGCGTAAGCCCTGGGTGGGCGTCCAAAATGAGAGGAGAGTCGGCTTTAGCCGACGGCACCAAACACCAAGCTGGATCCAAAAGAAAACATGCACCTGTGTGGCGCTTTTTCGCTCACAGACGGCCACACTTCGCATCTATTACAATGAAACCTCTTATGAAAAGCCTGTTTTTGGCCCTTATCCTCGCAACCACCTCGGCCTTCGCCGCCGACTCTTGCTCGGTCAAGCCGCCCGCGGGCGCCGCCCTCGCCATCGTGGAATTTGAGGACTTGCAGTGTCCCCGCTGCGCCGCGGTAACCGGAGTGGTGCACGACGCCGCGCGCGTCTACAAGATCCCGCTGGTCCGTTACGACTTCCCGCTGCCGATCCACAGTTGGTCCAAGCAGGCCTCCATCATCGGCAAGTACTTTGATCATCTCTCCGCCGCTCCCGGCGCCAAGGATAAAAACCTGGGCGACGAGTACCGCAAATACATCTTCGAGAACCAGCCCGCCGTCACGCCCGCCGGACTGCGCGCTTACGCCGATACTTTCGCCAAGAGCAAGGGCCTCACCCTTCCAGCCAACGTTGACCCCAACGGCGAGTTGGAAAAGGAAATAAATGTGAGCTACGCGTGCGGCGTCACCAACCGCATCCAGCACACGCCCACCATCTTCCTGGTGAAGAATGACGGCAGTGCTCCCGTTGAAGTCACTGACGTGGACAAGCTCTATGCCACCATTGACACTATGCTGCCCAAGAGTTCTGCAAAATCTGCTACTACCCCGAAGAAGAAAGCTGCCAAGAAGAACGTCGCGCAAAAATAATCGCAGGCAAGACAAAACGCCACCGATTTACACCGATCATCAAGGATTTTTGATCCCTAAGACCAGTGCACATCCGTGGCGCCTTCTTATTTCAACGTCCTCAAAACCTCAAAGACATCTTCATTGTCCGGCTGCTCGCCCAGATCGTAGATCTTGGCGAACGCAACCTTGCCCTTCTTATCAACGATAAAGATGGCGCGCTCATTGATCCCGGGAATAGGATCGCCGAGTCGCATGACATCAAACTTTTCCGCCACCGAACCATGCGGATAGAAATCGCTGCACAGCGGGTAATTCAACCAGCCGATCGATTTTTCCTGCCACGCGATGTGGCTGGGGATGCTGTCAACGCTCATGCCCATGACCTGGGCATCGAATCCGGCGAACTTTTCAAGTTCCTTGTTATACGCCGGCATTTGCGCCGTTCAAACCGGTGTCCAATCCAGCGGATAGAACGCGATCACCACGTTCTTTTTGCCGCGAAAGTCGCTCAGCTTGAGCTTGCTTTTTTCTTTTCCCGTGACCGCCGGAACCTCAAAGTCCGGCGCCACGTCTCCAACCTTAAGCGCCATGCGCTAGATCCTCCAACAATTTTGCGAACTACGATTGTAGTCGTCGCGTCGCGACCGGGCAAGCAACATCGAGGTCAACCCACCTGCCTTTGTGAACATCTCATTAACTTGCGGAGGCCCCCATGATTGAGATCTCGTGTGATTCCTGTGGCAAGGTGAAGCCGGTAGCGGAATCCGCTACCACCGGAAACGAATGGGTGCTCGGCTACGACCTCGAAGTGCAGAGTCCGAACGCGTTGCAGCGCTCTATGCGGTTCTTGGAACGTTGGGACAATCGCCGCGCGTTGGAACTCGGCGCAATCCATTTCTGCTCCGCAACGTGCAAAGACAAATACATCAACGCCGCCAAGGTCGCCGCCTAGCCGGCATTTTTCCTGCCCTGCCACCTGGGGCCGGGCGGATGAAAACTATCTTCATTCTCAGCTTGATTAGGAGGCTCTTATGTTCGGATCCAGCACTTATAACTACGAACATTTCACTCACGACCTGCTCAAAGAATTCAAAAAAGCCGGCGGGCCTGAACCCGGCGACGTCGCGCCCGACTTCACCCTGCGCTCTCTCGATGGCGACAAGCTCAGCCTGAGCGATTTCGAAGAGCACAAGAACGTGGTGCTCATCTTCGGCTCCAGCACTTCTCCCACCACCCACGCCACCATCCGTCACTTGAACGAACTGTACGAAAAGTATCGTGGCGACGAGGTAGAGTTCCTCTTCGTTTACGTTCGCGAGGCCCACCCCGGCGAAGACATTCCTGCACACGAGTCGATGGAAGATAAGTTTCGTGCCGCCCAGTTCTTCCGCGACGAAGAAGACCTCAAGATGCCGATGCTGGTAGACGATCTGCGCGGCAGCGTGCATCGCAAATACGGCAAGCTACCCAGCTCGAGTTATCTCATCGACAAGTCGGGCCGCGTCGCCTACCGCTGCTTGTGGACGAAGCCTGACCTTCTTGAAGGTGCCATCGCCGAACTGCTCGAGTTCCAGCATCGCACCGGCAAAGACCATTCTGTAGTCGCCGGCGGCGAAGACCGTCGTATGCCGAAGACGTTCCCGCTGCTCTATACCTATCGCGCCCTGAAGCGCGGCGGGCGCGAGGCGATCACGGACGTCGAAGAGGCGATGGGCCTGCCCGGCAAGTTCGCCGTCGTCAGCAGTCGCATCGCTCAGCCTGTGGTGGAAAATCCTGGCAAGACAGCAGTGGCAGCTGCCCTGACCGCCGGGGTGCTGGCCGGCGGCGTCTACGCCGGCTACAAACTGCGGCAGAAACGCTTCGCTCATCGCGAGCCCTATCGCTACTTCGATCGCCAGCAGCGAGTCCGCAGGACCGGCACCGACGACTACGAGCCGATCGGGATTTAGCTCTTAGCCCCGCAAGTGGCGTAGCAGGTTCGACTCTCACATCCCGAGCGTAGCGAGGGATCCCTTTGGCGGCAAGTATCTATGGGGCTTGTCATTCTGAGTGAGTTCGTTGGTAGGTCAGGGCTTTAGCCCTGACTGCGAGCGAAGCGAGCAAAGAGGGACCTGCATTTGCTCTTGGGTGGAGCAGGCCTTCATGCCTGCATTGAACTGATAAATGAATCGGGCTTTAGCCCCTGAGGAAAAACCTTACGCCGCCACCGTGTGGTCAGCCTCGTCGCCCGCGTGTGCCTTCACCAGATAGGCGATCCCAAAGAACGCGGCGCTGAATACCAGATCACCCGTTACCGTATTGCGGAAGAACGGGAGTCCGGCCGCATAGCAGCCAAGCAAGCCACTCAAGTTCTTGGCGTACATGTCCCACACCATCCAAACCATGAAATTCGAGATCAGGAAGAACGAGATCGACGCCAGCAGCGACGCTGCTCCAATACGCAGCGGTTTCGAATCCTTGTGCAGCAAAGCATTCCCCAGCAGCGCGATGGCGGCGTACCAGGCGAGTGTGACAAAGAAATCAGGCGTGAACTTGTATCCGTAGTGGAAGTTCAGTAGTACGTCCGAGACTGCCAGCAGACCCACCGGGATCCATATGCGCGTGCGCGGCTGGCGCGCACCGAAGAAGAGCAGCGCAGCGGCCACCGGGGTAAAGTTCAGCAGATGGATCGGCAGCCCGCTGACATTCAGCCAGCGAAACAACAGCGCGACGATGATGAATAAATAGGCGAGCATCAGGCCACCTCGGGCGAATCTTCATTCTCGCCGCTGTGTCGGGCTGAGTCAAGGCAACGCGACGGTAATGGGCTATTTTGAGTTAGCGGCCCTTTGAGGCTAGCCACTCGTAAAAAGCATTTTTCCGTCTGCGTAGCTCTTTGCCAGTGAACGGAATTTTTTTTTCGAGTTCGGCGGGTCTCTCAACAGTGATCCAGATTCCCATGAAATAAAAGGCAGCCCAGAAGACGACGAAAATCGACAAGACCAAAGCGATGCGGAGCCCACCCCAAATGCCATAAACTATCAGTGTGGCAAAAGTCGCGTAGGCTGTCGCCACGCATATGCTAGTAACTCGACCGAGGTTTTCCTTGCCTATCACGACGCTCCTTGTGCCTTCTGCCCCAATAATCCCACCAACTCTCCCAAACTCCAAACGTGATCTGTAAGCCCGCCTGCATCGCAGGTCTGCGACTTCCCGCTACGTCCCGCGATTTCAAAACAGCCCACTGGCGAACGACCTTCGTGCCCTTCGTGCTTGCTCTTAACGCACCTTCACGGACTTAACATCCTCCCGCCGTCCCATGTGCTCTTGCAGCACATTCAAATTCCTGTCGAGCAACACATATCCGCCGAGCACCGTCGAACTCCGTCCCGGAAACGCGTACCGCAAATCATAAAACCGCACCTCCCAGCCGCCATCGGCCTCTGGCAGAGTCTCGATCATCGGGTACACCGCCCAGTCGAGATATACCTGACCAAGCCGCGTGCGCTTCGCCGCCAGGGTGATCGGCGTCTCTTCCGGCTTGTAATAGGTATGACCATTGTCCGAATCGTCGGTCTCGCCGGTGCGCGAATTTACTTCGGCGGTCTGGTAGAAGTCGCGCGTGTCCACCACGCCGTGCCAAGCATAAGGATTGATCATGTATGGATACGCCGATGTCCGGCTCGCCGTCGCGCCGCTATAAAGGACAGAGTTCAGCGCCGCCACCGCGCGCCGGTGCTGGTAGTCGCGGTATCCCCACAGCGCCAGCATGAAAAGAATCGCCGCGATCGCCCAGCCGCGCCCTCGCGGTCCGCGTTTATGTTCGCCGACCTCTTCGCTCACCAGGCCAAAGAACAGCGGCAGCAGCAGTGCCAGGGCCATCACCGCGATCCACAATGGCTCGATGATGGAGACGATGTCCCATGAATACCACTTGAAATTGAACGGCTCGAACGGCCGCACGCCGTAGGCGGTCACATAGTCGAGCAGGATGTGTCCGAAGGAGGCCAGGATGCCAAACAAGAACAATAGGGGCCAGCGTGCTTCCTGGCGCGGAATAGGGATGTGTCCCGGATCAGCGGGTCGGGCGCGCTGCGAGCGCCATTTCGAAAATAGATAGATCCCGCCAACGACCATTGTGGCATTCAGTGGAGCTGCGATGAAGGTGTGCGTCCATCCGCGATGGTGGGCGAAAGCTTCTACGTTGCCGCGCAGGTAATACAGCAAATCAATGTCGGGCCACTCCGACGCCAGCACCCAAACCGCGGTGGAGTAGGCAGTGGTGCGATTAAAACCGGCGCGCGAGATGCACGCGCCGGTCAGCATGTGGGTGACGGGATCCACTTACTCCTTCGCCGCCTGCTTCGTTGCCATCGCCTTGCCCACCCGCTTGTAGTCGATGGTCATCGTCTTGGTCGCAGGCGCACCATCGAGCGATTGCATGAACTCTTCGTGCATCGAGTTGCCGTCGTCGCTCATGCTTCCATTGATAGTGGTCGCCATCTTCTTGCCCTGATACTCGCCCGGCATATCCATCGTCCACTTCTTATCGCCATCCATCTTGCTGGTTGCCAGAGTGCAGCCCGCCATGCTGTCGCACCACAGGTTTTTGTAGTGGTTCGCGTCTTTGTCCCACCAGATGTTCCCATGACCCACGAACGGCCCCATAGCTCCATTCGACTTGAAGTCCTGCACGACCGAAAATCCGCCCGGGCCTTTCTTCACCACCATGCTGCCCTTGTCGGTGCCGCCCTTCGGCAACCACGGGCCGGGCTCGGTCTTGATGGTGGCCGACCAGGTTCCGACCATCGGCATCATCTTCTGGATCTCTGCCGGCGGCTTTGGCATTTCCATCCCAGCCGCAGGTGCTTTGTCATGATCGTGCGAGTGTGACATTGCGGATTTCTCCGCCGGCTTCTTGTCTTTGGTTTCGGTTTGGGCCATGCCGAACATACACATGGCCATGATCAGGATTGCTACTTTAATGCCTTTCATTTCTCCTCCTCCGTTTTGGGAACAGTGTGTCTTCGCGGACGCATCCTGCCGCGAAAGTCTAGCCGAAACCCGCAAGTATAATCCTTCGCATGACGCTGAAGCAGGCACAAAAGCGCATCGAGGAGCTGCGCGACGAGATTCGCAAGCACGAGCACTTTTACTACGTGCTCGACGCGCCCAAGATCTCCGATGCCGAGTTCGACCTGCTCGTCCGCGAACTGATGGCGCTCGAAAAGGAGCATCCCGAACTCGTCACGCCTGATTCGCCCACGCAGCGCGTCGGCGGCCGCCCCGCTGAGGGTTTCGTCAAAGTCCCGCACTCGCGCCCCATGCTCTCGCTCGACAACGCCTACACCGAGGAGGAGCTGCGCGATTGGGAGCGCCGCGTGCACGAACTCAGCGGACGCAAAGACATCGCCTACGTCAACGAACTCAAGCTCGACGGTATGTCGATGGCGCTCACCTATCAAGGTGGACGCCTGGTGCGCGGTGTCACCCGCGGCGATGGCGCGGTCGGCGAAGACGTGACCTCAAATATCCGCACCGTTCGCTCGGTGCCGCTGTCGATCTCGCCGGTGACGCTGAAGAAGGTCGGCCTGCCGCCGGATTTTGAAGTTCGCGGCGAGATCATCATGCCGCTCGCCTCTTTCGCACGCATGAACGCCGAGCGCGAGAAGTTGCAGCTCTCCAAGTTCGCCAATCCGCGCAATGCCGCCGCCGGCACGATTCGCACACTCGAACCCAACATCGTCGCGCAGCGCCGCCTCGATTTCTTCGCCTACTTCGCGCTGGAAAACGGCGGCAACATCTTCGGCAAGCACTCGGAAGCTCTCGCCGCACTCACCGTCGCCGGATTCAAAGTGAATCCCAACCACCGCCTGGCGAAAAATATCGAGCAAGTGCTCGACTTCGTCCACGAATTCGAGACTAAGCGCGCCTCGCTTCCCTATGAGATCGATGGCGTAGTCGTAAAAGTCGATCAGGCCAGCCTGCAGGACGAACTCGGCTTCACCGGACGCGCTCCGCGCTGGGCCATCGCCTACAAGTGGGCGGCGCGCGGCGCGGTTACCCGCATCGTTGACATCGGCATCACCGTCGGACGCACCGGCAAGCTCACCCCCACCGCCTACTTCGAGCCGGTCGGCATCGGCGGCGTCACCGTGGTCAAGGCCACGCTGCACAACGCCGATGAGATCGAGCGACTTGGCATCCGCATCGGCGACTGGGTCCAAGTCGAGCGCGGCGGCGACGTCATCCCCAAAGTCGTGCAGATCGCCGAGCCGCAGAATTCACAAGACAAGCGCCCGCGAAAAAAATTCCAGATGCCCGCGAAGTGCCCGTCCTGCGGTTCGGAGATTGTGCGCACTCCCGGCGAAGCCGACCACCGCTGCGTGAACGTCGCCTGCCCCGCCAAGCTGCGCGAAATGTTGATCTACTTCGCCTCGCGCGGCGTGATGAACATCGAGGGCATGGGGGAGTCCCTCGTTAACCAGCTTGCCGATTCCGGACTGGTCCGCGACATCTCCGACATCTATAAGCTCGACAAGCAAAAGATGCTCTCGCTCGACCGCATCGGAGAAAAGTCCGCGCAAAACGTTCTCGACGGGATCGAAACTTCGAAAAAACTTCCGCTGGAGCGGCTGATCATGGGACTCGGCATCCGCTTCGTCGGCGAGCGCACCGCCGAGTTGCTCGCCGACCACTTCGGAAACCTCGACGCCGTCCGTGATGCCAGGCTGGAAGAGCTGGAAGAGGTCCACGAGATCGGCCCGCGCATCGCGCTCGCCATCCATGAATTTTTTCAGGAAAAGAAGAACCGCGAACTGCTCGATCGCTTGCGCGCGGCCGGATTGCGATTCAAGAAAGAGCGCAAGCAGCGCGGCACCGCGCTCGCGGGAAAAACTTTCGTGCTCACCGGCACCCTTCCCACCTTGAAACGCGACGACGCGAAAAAGCGCATCGAAGACGCCGGTGGCAAAGTCGCAGGCTCAGTCAGTAAGAAGACCGATTATGTCGTCGCCGGCGACGATGCAGGCTCCAAACTCGACAAAGCGAAAGAGCTGGGCGTCGCCGTGATCGGTGAAGAAGAAATGCTCCGCCTCATCGGTTGACGCGAAGCGAAGTCGAGGAACCTGCATTGGCTTTGGGTGGAGCAGGCCTTCAGGCCTGCATTGAAGCTAGAAATGCATTGGGCTTTAGCCCCTGAGGGAAGAATCCCCATTTGCCGCAACTCTCACTTTCATTGTTTAATGGATATCTCTTCAGCCTGATGCTCCGAACAACGGAAAAAGTCGAGTGCCGCGTGGCGCTGGTGGATTTGCCGAGCGAGGCCGCGCAGATGATGCGCCAGGTCTTCGCGCAATTCAAGATCAAGGCCGTCGAGTGCACTGCCGAGTCCATGCAACCCACGCGGCAGAAATACGACGCCTGCGTTGTGCAGCTCGATGATCCTGCAGAGCCGCTGCTCGCGAGCATCCGATCGTCACCGCTGAACCGCCACATGGTGATTTACGGCGTGAACACGCCTGGCTCCGACTTCAAAAAGTTTTCCCGCCACGGCATCAACGCCGTGATGAATCATCCGCTGGAGCGCTCGGCGGCGATCAAGATCGTGCGCGCCACCCACCTGTTGGTTCTGCACGAGTACCGCCGCTACGCGCGCATCCCGGTGATCACCGAGGTTGGCATCCTGCAGAGCGGCGCGCGCGCCATTGGGAGCAGCGTCGAAGTGAGCGGAGGCGGCATGTCCCTCACCACGCCGCGCAAGCTGAAGATCGCCGACACCGTCGAGGTCACGCTGAACCTGCCGCAGTCCAAGCCCATCAGCGTGCGCGCGGTCGTCAGTTGGATCGATGAAGGCCCGGAGAGCCAGATCGGCATCCGCTTCGAAGCCGACGATGAGCGCCGCCGGGAAGTCAAAAAGTGGGTCGAGGACTACCTCGAAATCGTCTAAACTCCCGGCTAATTACCTGTCACACTCACCAACTGCGTATTCTCGTCTCCGCCCTTGATTGCCTGGCCGTAAATGAAGCCCACGTTAGGCGCGTAATACTTCTGCTCAACGTCGCCTTTGTCGAGCGGGGTAGATTCCCTCGTCAAGAGCAGGTCGTCGAAGCAGCCATAGGGAACACACAGAGATTTATCCAAACTCATCACTTGTGCCATGTCCTGTGCCACGCCGGGTGCATTCTCCTGTTGATACTTGTCACCTACTTTGGGTGCGGCTTCCATGATGATGCCCTGCTGGGCGCCGTTCACCCCTGCCTGCCAGGAACCTTCTTTGCTGGTGGTCCCGTCGGGAAGGTATGCGGTCGAATCTTCTCCGAAATACCAGACATTCCCGGCTTTGTCTTGCGCATACCAGTCAAAGGTCTTCTCCACCAGTTTTCCCTCCTCATACGCTACGTCCTGAACCGTAGTGCATTTCACTCCCAGAATAGTCTTAGTTGTGCGCAGAACGGTCGTGTCGTTGGTGCCAGGGACGCCTTCCTTTTGGCCCTCATAATGGAAAGTCGTGCCCGGAACCAGAGGAAAAAACTTATTGGTTACGGAGCTCACGAAGTCATTGGGATTGAGGTTCGCGGCCGTCATCCGTCGTGCGTGATGCTTCGCCTCCGCGCACGGTGCCATCAGCGCAACCATCAGCACAGTAAATAGAATCTCCAACCATCTCCTTGGCATAGTTAGCCTCTCCTTTAGGCTGGTCACAGATCGAGGGATTCTCTCCATCTGGATGAAAGAGATGAAAGAAAGCGTTGCCCTGCATGGAGGTGTTAAAACCGGCTACTTCGGTCACTACTCAGGAATACGCCCGAGATGAGCACAGATTCCCGCCTGGCTATCTCCCCGCCGCTCTGTAATTTCCCTCTGGCCGCTCTGCCGAAAGCCGCACCCGCTGCCGCGAATGGCTCGCTGGACGCTGCGCTTCATACCGGAAGAATTGGTTTACTGAAATAGTCGCGTCGCGGTATCCCTGCACGATCATGGGCGTGGTGATCTCGCCGTCGAAGTCGAGCGCGGTCGCCGCCAGCGGCTTCGACGGACACACCGGGAACGCCTTCACGTAACGGAAGCTCTGCGGTCCGATCTCCAGTTGCACCTGCTCCGGACGCACACCCAATTCCGCCGCGTACGTCTCGCAAAGTTTGTTCACGCGATCCAGCTGCTTCAGGTCGGTCTTCAGATTTTTCGAGATCAGGATGGCAGTAGCCTGTATGCCGACATCGAGGAAAGTTTTTATCTCCGGCTTGGCCGCGTGCGGATCTTCATCGATCGGATCCAGCATCACCAGGAACAGCACATCAGCGCCCAGCCGCACCGCCGGGCGGATCGGTTGATTGGTCACGATACCTCCGTCGGTCCACAGTCGGCCCTCCATCGGCACCGCCTCATACGCCAACGTGAATGCCGACGACGCCACCGCCGCCTGCACCAGGTCCTTGGCCTCCTGCGTCTCGCCATCGATGAACCATGCCTCGGCGTTGGGATCGCTCTTCAAGACCTCCGCGGACTTATTGGTGAAATAGCGACCGGCACCGCTTTCGAGATCGGTGGCCGTCATCAGAATCCGCATCGGAGACTGCCGCACGCCATCTTCCGGAATGCGTCGTCGCAGATATTTCGCGCGCTCAAAATTGGGGAACAGTCCGGTGCGAAACGGCATCCGCAGGAACTTGTGGCTCCACCCGCTCACCCACGGACGTACCAGCTTCCAAAACAGCCATACCACCGGGATCGCCGCCACCATCACCAGGGAAGCGTTCTCGTCGAACGTCACGATCTCGTTCCTCGACAGGTGCACATGGGCCGAGCTGACGAACAGCAGCACGAATCCCCATACGAACAGATTCGCGATCAGCGAGATCCACGCCTTCTTCTTGTCCGGCACCCAATGTCGCCCGCGCAAAGCGTTGGCCGCCACGTAGAACGCGTACGAGATCCTGTCGAACAGAAAGAGGAACATCAGGCCGGCGAACATCAGCGCCAGCCAGGTGAGCAGAGGATTGTTCATGTGAACGAAGATGTCGTTTTCTTCCATCCACTCACGCACAAAATTTCCAGCGCCCGCCGAAGCCGCGATCAATCCCGCCAGGATGAACACGTAGCGTGACCAGTCGATTCCCATCGCCGGCGCGGTGATCTGCGCCCAGCCTTCCACCAGCGGCTCGGCATTGCCCACGAGAGTCGTCGAATGCGCGGCGTAGTCAGCCGCATTGATGCTGCCAACCGACGTCGCAGCCAGGATGTGTGTGGGGACTTGCGCGTCCTGAAAGGCAAGCAGCGCTCCCGCTTCGTAAGCGCCGCGCGCCCCGCCACCGGAGAGCACTACCGCGATGCGCGACAGCACCGGCGGACACGGCGCCGCCGCAACTTCTTTCTTGAATACCGCGCGCGCCTCGGCAAGCTCGCGCAACGCCGCGTCGCGGATTTTGGTCGTGCCCCGCATGGTTTTATATGCGGAGCATAGCTTTATTGCCTGCGAGTAGCTAGTGACTTCTGGCCAGTGCCTGGACTTTGCTACGAATCGGCCAAATGCCGAATGCGTTCCAAGCTACGAATCGGCCGAATGCCGAATTGGTTCCAAAGTTTTACGTTGTCATCCTGAGCGCCCGCGTTTGGCGCGAAGGACCTTGCGTTTGGCCTTGTCAAAAAAGACGGCCGGCTTCAGCCGGCCCTCCATAACTAGCAACCAGCAACTAGCAACTGCTTCTCACGCCACCTCGCCGCGATCCATCTCATCCCGGCTCTCGCGCAAGCGCTCTTCGAATGCCTGCCAGCGTTTGCGGAACTCTGACGTGGTGGCCGCGGCCGCCTTGGTCTGCGCCGTGATGTCGTGCTCGCCCGGCTCGGGCCACGCCGCGCGATAGCGCCCAATGTAGTCGTTCCATAAATCGATCGAGTCCAGACATTTTTCGTTGTACTCGGGAAAGCGCTCGATCCAGGCCCGTGTCAGGTCGGTCTGGAAGCGCTGCGGGTCATCGCCCAGCGGAAAAATATGGTCCGCAGGCACAAGAAAGCGGTTGCTCTTCAGCCATCCGCCGGTGTCGACCACAGCATAGATCACCTTGCTGGTGTCGGAATCAAAGACCACGTCAGCGATCAAGCCAAGCCGGTCGCCATTCTCGCCGAATAGCTCGGCGCCGCGGATGTCTTCAGCAGCGTTGGGGAGGTTGAAGTCACGAAGGGTGCGGTAACGGGGCATTGGGTCTCCAGGGAATGTGACATTGGATGCGCCCAGGCGCCCAAAGGATGAGTCCTTGCGATTAGCCTAAGAGTTAGGAATAAGCTTCAAGGTCTCCCAATCGGGATCCGCATCCAATAGGACGGCCGCGGCGGCGCGGAAACCGTTAAATGCCGCAGCGTAGGCACAAAGCACTCACCCAGTTTGGTTGAGGGCCAGGATTCAACATTCTCGATCTGTCCCTTGCCATCCAGCATGATGAAGATGTCAAAGTAGGGGCCAAAGTTTTGTCCCATCGGCTCTGCGCATCCGCGGAATTTGTCCGCCATTTTCGGCTCTAGGTCGTGCCGGACTTGATCAAAAAACTGCCGCCCATCGGCCGTCTCTTGGTTTGAAGCAGTGACTTGCCACAAGGGGGCGATAGCTGGAGGCGCCAAAGACCACGTCCTCGAACTCTCGAAATATTCGCGACTACCCCACGTCTGTTCGTCCCAGTTCTGGCCGATGCGAAGGAACTGCTCGGCGGCGCTGGCATGCTTGTGCGCACGAACCGCTAGAAGAGCGAATTGGTTCTGCAAAAAGACTGACGTGCCGTATTTCTTCTCTAAACCTTCAAAACCTTTCTGCACTTTTTCCCACGAAAATTCTACCGTCGGCCATTGCCTGGTCTCTGAACTGCCGTTAAGAGCTGCCGCGATCTGGTAGTAGATGACCTCGCCGTCCTCTCCTTTTGCTTGACTTGAGACCTCCTCAGCGAATTTCGGCTCTGCCGTCAAGAAGTCTCCGGTACCGGCAACCAGAAGTAGCATGGCCTGCATACGGTAAAAGGGGTAATAGCCGGGTTCAAACGCGAGAGCCTGTTCCAGAAGTTTTTGGTCCGGGTGCCCTCCCATCTCCTGTTTCACAAAGTACCAGTGGGGGCATTGGGTCGGCAGCTCGGAAGCTTCCTTCAACGCTAACTCCGCCGCGTGAAGGCGCGATTGAATGACCGCCCACGGATCTTCCTTGAGTTGCTCGGAACCGGGCTCTCGCGCTAGATCTGCCTTCACTCTTTCCTTTTCAGCGTAACGGAAAAGAGCATCTGCCAAGGCGACCCGTGCTGTCACGGAAGCTGGTTTTTGTTCCGCCCATGCCGCCAGCTTAACTAGCTGTCTGTCCCACTCGTTTTCCGGCGCCTTGAGTCCCTCCGCCGGCTGCCGCAATCCGCGGTATAGAACAAAGAGCTTCCAAGTCCCGCCTGCGAAGCGGGTCTTTTCGGTCCTTGCCGCCGAAGCAATTACGTCGAGACGGTCGAATTCTTCCCGCTCTAGCAGTCGCCGGACAGCTTGTTCATATTTAGCCATTGCGTTGACGTCTGTAGCGGAGTCCGCAGTCAGACCCGCGATCGTCGGATCAGTGCTGACCTGGGTCTTGGCTGCACCTTGGTCCGCGGCACGTCTGCCGTATCCCTTGACGACACCAAAAAAACAAATGGCTATTGCCAACAGCCCGCCCAAACAGGCCATCAGGCCGAGTTTGGTCGCTAGTCTGGTTGGGTTCCGAGTTGGCATTCGTTTTGCTCCTTGGTTGACGCGCGCGCTAGTTTCGGACATCCGGGATAACTGGAGCTTCAAAGTGAAACGGCGGGGGCTTCACCTCGCCAACGTTGTGCACGATCCAGTAAGAGCCGCTAGGCGGCGCTGTGAACCGGTGGGCATTGAGCTTGGACAACAGGCAAGCGCTGGCAGAAGTCGGGGGCCAGGCCTTTGCCTGCTCAAGCATGCCGTCCTTGCCCATTAGCAGAGTGAGCCCGAATGGGCCTTCGGAGGATTTTTGGCCTGTCTCGCAAGCCTTAACGGCAGCCGCAACATCTTTTTCGAATTCAAGATCGATCTTTCCCTGGTAGGCGCGGCCGATCGGAGTGTGAAAGTTCGTCATGGCCGCCGCCCAGTGTTCCATGAACTCGGGTGGCGGAGCTAAAGCCCAACCTTTCGAGGATTCGAAGTATTGACGGGAGTGCCAAACATCTTCTCGCCAATCGTTCCCGATCTGCAGGAACGTCTTGATTGCTACATCGCGGTCCTCGGCACGCACCGCAAGATGAGCGAACTCGTTCAGGAAATAAGGTGAGGTCCCGTACATTTCCTCGAGGGCGGCATACCCTTGCTGGATCGTTTTCCATGACAAACGGCTGAACTGGGTCTTATCTTCGGCACAGCCGGTGCAACTGAGCTCGATCGCAATCTGGAAATAAATGAACTGGCCTTGTTTTCCGCCGATTCTATCTGCGATCTGACGTGCGAATTTCTCAGCTTCTCCTACTTCTCCGCCCCACCTGGGCTGTAGGGAAAAGGCAAAGTCCTTATAGTTGTAGTAATACAGCGGCTCGAAAGCTATTGCCTGTTCTAACAAAGCCTTCCGTCCACTGGGATCCCAACTCTGGTCGCGGGAGGTGTTGATCATCAACGTGTACCACTCGGGGCACTTTTCTTTCAGCAAGACGGCATCCTTCAAAACGGTAAGGGCCAACCTCTGTCTCTCGCCAAAGATTCCCCATGCTTCATCTTTTACAAGGTCAGCGTAGCCGTCACCGCGAGCCTGCCAAGCGGAAAGCCGATAAGCCCCCGCCAGTGCGATGCGTGGCGTGATGGAGTCAGGCCTTTGAGCCATCCATCTCTTCAGTTTCTGCTCGAGTAGTTGCCAGTCGGCATTCAAAGTATCGTTCCCGCCCGACCCAGCCGGACTGGAGATCGTCACGTAAAGGGTATGGAGCTCCCATCCGCCACCGTGGAAGCGAGTCCTGTTGGTCCGTGCTGTAGCCGCCATTGAATCAAGCTCAGCGAATTTCTCGCCCGCAAATAATGTTGCAACTGTCTTCATGTACTGATCGGGGGCATAACTGGATATTACGGCTGCCTTAGTGGGTAAGGAGGCCTTCATTGAGTCGGGGTTGCTGTCCGCCAACATGCCGCAGCAAGTAAACATCAAACTGAAAACCAAAACGCTTCGTAATAGCCCGCGGTAGGAGTGCTGAGGAATTGCAAACGACTGAACACTTGAATGAATGCTATTTTTCATCTGGCGCCTCACGAAAGAAGCGACATCTTATGTAAGCAGGTGCTGATTGTCGAGGGGATGTAGTACTTTCGTTACTCCCTCCTTCCCGAACTAGCGTTGTTCAACGCAAAAAAGTGCTTCCCAAGGTTTTTGGATTTTTGATCCGCGCCGACTGGAAGCTGCTTAGAAAAAACTATGCAGGAAACTGGCGAGCAGCACGCCGGTGATGAGCCCAAGCCCGAACCCGCCCAGCACGTAAGCCCACCACCGCCGCCCGTGATCTCTTCACGGGCGCCATCGGCACAGGTATCGGCGTCGGTGCCGCAGGCACCGACGCAGCCGCCGCCTTCTCCGCGGCCAGCTTCTCCGCGAGAAGCTGCTTGCCTATTGCCGCCGATATCACCACCGTGCCCGACTCTTTGCCATGTTCGGCCAGCCACGCCTCCACCAGCTCCTTGCGCGGCGTACCCGCCGGGGGTGGCGCCTGCTGATTCAGCCATGCCGAGAGCTTTGCCGAGTTGCTGGTCGTCAGCGGCTCGAAGCGGAATCCCGCCTGCAGGTCGGTGTTGATATACGCCAGCGTAGCTGAGGGTTCCAGATTGCTATTGGTTCCCGGCAGCTGGAAGCTGAGTCGCACGACATCCGTGTTGCCAAGCTCAAGCCTTTGCTGCAACTGCAGTCCGATCCCACCCTCGCCGATGCAATAGCTTCTTGTCTTCAACTGCAGTTTCTTGCTGTCGGATCGGAGAAGCACGTCCGTCTCCATGGGGTGACGCACGTACTGCCGGTGCCGCTTCTTGATGACCTCAATGGCGTCGTGCAGGAATTGTTGCGCCTTGTTGGGCGGCAGCGGCTTTGACAGGATGACGTTCGCGCCCGCCGCTGTGATCGCTGCGGGGTCGCCTTGCGGGGCGGCGACGATCAGCACCGCTTCGCGGTTCGCGCCATTCTGACGAAGCGTCCCGATCACCTGTTTTGTCGCGACCAACCCATCACAATCGAGCACGACCAAGTCGAAGGGCTCCTGCGAGATCAGGTCGATGAATCGCAGCACATCATCCAGCTCAACCAGCTCGATCTCGTGCGGCGAAAGCGCAGCGCGAATCACCGACGTAAATTGCGCGTCCTTGGAAAGCACCGCGGCATTCAGGTTTTGGGCCATGATTTGCCGGAAGTATGACTCCAAAACGGGAATACGTCCGAAGATTCTGTTGACTCCGCTGGTGCCCCACACTTGCGTGGCTCGAGAGAGCTATTTGCGGGCATTGGGGCCAGTGTAGGCACGGGCGTCCTCGCCCGTGCAGCGCTCAAACCCCGTTTAGGTCTAGGCGGTCGAATGGGTATGCTCTTCAAGAGGCGTGTAATAGAGCCACCGCAGAAGTAAGTAGAAGATGATTAGAAGCAGGCAGAACCTCATCAATTCCGGGAGGGCTACTTGGAGAACAAACCCCTCGTGAATCGGATGTTCAGCAAGCGGCCCATACTCTCGCCGCGAAACGAAACTCGCGACGGGTGCGACAAAGATATTCACAAGATGAGAGACGCATTGTGCCAGCAGCCAGCCCAGCCCGAGCGCTCCCACGTAGCTGTTGACGAGTGCGCGCTTAAGACCTTTCATTCGTTTTCCTTCCGTAAAAAAGAATGACACTTTCTCAACGTTTCCACCGGGCTGGTATTGAAGAGCCATTTTGATAAGCCGCTTGCTGCAGCGAACGAGGTAACTGCTAATGCGAGGTTCCAAAGGGACGTGATCAACAGAAGCTGGTCCCAAACAGTTAACCGGCGCGGGATGTATGGGATATCTAGTATCAAGACTGCCGTTACCAACCACGCGAATAGGTTGTACAGCGGATAGGAGACGAACTGCACTCCGGCGTAAACCGTCCAAAAGAGAAGCACCATAATCGCTACCGTCGCGACGCGCGATTCCACTAAAACGGTTTTAAGCGATGGTTTCAAGTTCTGCCTGCGGCCTTGCATTCTCGCAGGTTACTCTCAGCGCGAGCAATGCAGAATTTTCCCTTCCCTTCGTTTGACACCCCACCCTCCCGTTGCTAGACTCGAAAGAGTCACGGGAGCTGCAGCCGCGACCTGTGATCCGACCGCTGGAATCCTCGTAATTCACTCCGCAAGAAGCGAAGCAACGTGCCAGCAGTC
>Ga0137403_10002596_pt2 | contig 17852 bp, 18 predicted proteins | sample CZOMad2_1_16fung_FD_122057 | JGI IMG/M metagenome (GOLD analysis project Ga0137403, IMG submission 122057) | Vadose zone soil fungal communities from Angelo Coast Range Reserve, California, USA - CZOMad2_1_16fungal (Hybrid Assembly) | ecosystem: Environmental > Terrestrial > Soil > Vadose zone...
CGGCTATCGCGTCGCCCTGACCGACGCCGGCCGCTCCTTCCACGAGCGCACGCGCGTCTTCCTCCGCGAGCTGGGCGCGCTGCGCCATCATGCCGCGCAGCTGGCGACAGGCGAGGAGAGCGAGCTCCGCGTCGTCATCGGCGATCTCTGCCCGCTGCCGGAGATGCTCGGCCTGCTGCGGCGCTTCTTCGACGACCGCCCGGGCACGCGGCTGCATCTGCACTTCGAGGCGATCTCCGGCCCCTGGGAGCGCCTGTTCGACGGCGAGGCCGACCTGATCCTCCACCACATCGACAAGAGCGACCCGCGCCTCGACTTCATCGATCTCTGCGCCGTGCGGCTCGTCCCGGTGGTGGCGCCGGATTTCCTCGCCTTCCCGATCTCGGATTCGATCACGCCCGAGCAGATGCGCGACCACGCCCAATGCATCATCCGCGACACCGCGCGCCATTCCCCGGCGCGCGACTACTTCCTGATCGAGGGCGCCCGCAGCTGGACCGTGAGCGATCAGCTGATGAAGCGCGAGATCATCCTGCAGGGCATGGGCTGGGGCCACATGCCGGGCTTCCTGATCGAGCAGGACCTGCGCGCCGGCCGCCTCCTCTCGATCGCCGGCCGCCACCTGCGCGGCGGCCGCGCCGAACTGGTCGCCGCGCGGGGGGCGGACACGCCCCACGGCCCGGTCGCCGATCGCCTCTGGCGCTATATCCGGGAGCAGGCGCCGGGACTCATCGCCGCGGTCGGCGAACCCACCGCGTAGCGATCCGCAGCGTTGGGCAAATTGCCCGTCGCTGGCCGGGCAGCTTTCATTGGACCGACGGCGCGTGTAGCGTAGCGCGCAGTCCCGGAGCGATCCTTGGCTGTGGCGAAATCCCCGTTGCCCATGGAATCCGTTGCATCGCCCAATCTCGATCTCAAATGGTCGCTGACGCTGCGGGTCATGGCCGTCGCCCTTGTTTGCTTTCTCGTAGCGGCGTCGCTCGCGTTGCTCGCAAGCTATCGCGATGTTCGGCAGGCCAATGAAACCGTCGCCGACATCGTCGTCGGGCAGCTGCAAGTCCAGCTGTTTCTCATCGACACGAAGATCGACGTGTCGGCACGGTTTCCGGATTGGGATGCTGTCGGTGCGCTCGTCCAAGGCGCGGGGCAGTGCATACAATACTTGAAGCCGGACGGAAGCATCGGGCGCTCGAGTTGTGTCGGGTTCAATCGCGGCAGCGGTATCCCGCCGGCCTGGTTTTCCGCCCTGGGCCGGTGGCTCCTCGCCGGGCGTGTCGACGCGGCACGTCCCATTTCCTATCATGGGAAATCCTCCGGAACGCTGCTCGTCACCACCGAGTCGGCCGCTGTTCTGGCCGCGATCTGGAAAGATGTGTCGGGGCTGCTCGGCCTTACCGCGATGGTCGTCATCGCGATCTGCGTGCTGCAATTCGTCGCGATCAGCCGGGCCCTCCGCCCGACGAAGGATATTCTGGCCGGACTCGACAAGCTGACGCAGGGCGACCTGTCGTGCCGCCTGCCGAACTTCCGGCTCATCGAGCTTCAGCGCATCAGCGAGGTCTTCAACACGCTCGCGGCCAGTCTCGACCGGACGACGCGTGAGCGAACGGCGCTGGCCGCCCGGCTCGTCGACGGACAGGAGCAAGAGCGTCGCCATCTGGCGCGCGAGCTTCACGACGAACTCGCGCAATCCCTGAGCGCCATGAGTGCCATCGCCGCGTCGATCAAGGCGACGGCCGAGGCCGAATGCCCCGCGCTCGTGCCCGAGGCCGGCACTCTCGCGCAGACATCGATGTCCGTGATGCGATCCCTGCGCACCACCTTGCAGACGCTGCGCCCACCGGAGATCGATGACTTCGGGCTGGCTGCCAGCCTTTCGGACCTCGCCAGGGACCAGGAACGGCGCGCCGGCGGGAAACTGAAGATCGCGCTTGCGATCGATGGCGACCTCCAGGGCCTGCCGCCGACCTCGGCATCGCACGTCTATCGAATCGTCCAGGAGGGCCTGACCAACATCGGCAAGCATGCGCATGCGAGCCTGGCGCGCATCGATCTCGGCTTGCGTCCGGAGCAAGCGGAGCAGGCCGCGTCTCGCCGACGCTGGCTCGAGCTGACGATCGAGGACGATGGATGCGGCGCGGGCGACCGTCGCAAGGGCACGGCGGGCGCCGAGGGAGACGGTTTCGGATTGATCGGGATGCGCGAGCGCGTGATGGCGCTCGGCGGACAGTTGGACGTCATCGACCTCGGGGGCCGTGGCTTCAAGCTCCACGCCATGATTCCGTTCGAGGTGCCGGCAGGGGTCTCGCCATGAGCCGGAAAACGATCCGCGTCCTTCTCGTCGACGACCACGCCGTCGTTCGCGAAGGCTACCGCACGCTGCTTGCGAAGCGCGATGGGCTGACCGTCGTCGGCGAGGCAGGCGATGCCGCGGCGGCCTATCAACGCTACAAGGACACGCAGCCGGATGTCGTCATCATGGATATCTCGATGCCGGGACGCGGCGGCATCGATGCGATCGAGCATATCCGCCGGTTCGACGCCCAGGCGCGCATTCTCGTCTTCACGATGCATGGCGGGGCCGTGTATGCGCTGCAGGCCTTCCGGGCCGGCGCCCGGGGCTACGTGACCAAGAGCAGCCCTCCCGATCTTCTCATTAACGCGGTGCGCGACGTCGCCGACGGCCGCGTGGTCCTCTGTCCCGAGATCAGCGAGGTGCTCGCCCTCGATCGGGTGCACGAGGAAAAGACGAGCCTGGAGGGTCTCTCGCCGCGCGAGTTCGAGATCTTCCGCATGATCCTCGCCGCTCGCTCGACCGACGAGATCGCGTCCGCCCTCCATGTCAGCCGCAAGACTGTGGCCAACTATCACTACAGCATCAAGTCGAAGCTCGGCGTCGCCTCCGACATCGAGCTCCTCTACTTCGGTCTGCGCCAAGGCCTGGTCGGGCCTGTTGCGCCGGCGGCGAATAGCGGGAGCTAGTAGCGCTGCACAGAGTGCTTGTGATTCTTTGAATCTCAGTCCGGCGATCGTCACGCGGCGTCTCGGCCGGCCGTGAATGGCGGATCGTTTGTAGGGGCGAGCGGCGCTCGCCCTTGTTGCCGCGCGCGCAGCCGCCGGAGTCCTGTACGAACGCGGGCGAGCGCCGCTCGCCCCTACGACGGATGGCTCGAGTTAGCCGGGCCCGATCGATCTCACGAAGGCAATTTGCCCAGGATTCCACGGGCAACTCGCCGTTTTTGCGGCTCCGTCAAAGGTTCAAATCTCCGGCTCGGCTTTGCTTGCCGAACCCAGCGCTCTGAAACCGTTCGCGGAGATCTCAAATGGCTGAAACCAGGAAATACGGAACCCGTGCCGCCCGGGACCTCTACCAGGTCTCGCCCGACTCGCGAGATGCCCGCGGCCGAAATCGCTGGACTCATGAGTTCGCCCACCGCTTCGCCCTTGCCGCTGTCGTCGTATGGTGCTGGGCCGGTTACGCCGCCGCCGACGATGTCCCCATCACCTCAACGGCCCCCATCAAGATCGCCGTGTTCGCATTCGAGCTCGAGGACTTCAGCGCGGCAAAAGAACAGGGCTCGAGCCCCAACGAGACCGCCTACCTGGCCCAGTCGACGGAGGAAGCGAAACAGCAACTCCTTCAATCCGGGCGCTACAGCCTGATCGACACCGCCGCTGCCGACATCGGGGCAGCGAAGGGGCAGGGCCTGCGAAACTGCGGGGGTTGCGAAGCGGCTATCGCGATGAAGCTGGGGGCGGATGAAGCCCTGATCGGCGTCGTGACCAAAATCAGCATGATGGAATACGTCGTGCAGTTTCAGGTCAGGGATGCCCGAAAGGGCGAGGTCCTTTCCCATTTTTCGACGGATCTGCGCATGGGCGCGCACGACTCCTGGTTCCGCGGAGTCCGTTGGCTGATGAAGAACCGCATGCTGGCAGCGAAGTAGCCGATGGGAACCGGCCGGGCGGGCCCGCGCCACTACCGGCGCCGCGGTGGCGCCTCATCTCGTGGCGTCTCAGTTCGAAATTGGGCGAGCATGTCGGGCATCTCTCCGCTCGGCAAACCAAGTGAGCGCCTTGGCTTCCGTATCCCGAATCCACGCGTCCTTCTCATCCGTGTAGGCGTGCGTATCGTCGGGATGGAGGTCGCGCGCGCGACGCTTTTCCTTCTCATAGGCGCCGGCCGCGTCCGGATGCGCGCGCAGATAGTCCCTGAAAGCGACGTGACGCTCGACCTGCGGCGAATCCGCGCTGAAGAAGTGAAGCTGCACGATGCGATTGCCTGCCCCATCGGAAAGCGTGCAATAGCGCCTTCCGGATATGCCGAGCTCGCCGTGCCAAGCGTAGCCAAGCGCCTCGACACGCCCACGCTCTCGGTCAAGGTCGGCCAGGCCAGTTACGAGCGGCATCAGATCGATGATCGGCTTGGCCGCCAGCCCCGGCACCGACGTAGAGCCGATATGATGGACGGCCACCAGGGTCGAACCGAGCACACGCAAGCGCTCAGCATGGCCGGCCGCCATCCGCGGCCACTCCGGATCATAGGGGGCGAGGACGACGGGGATCGACGGCGGCATAGCCGCAGGCTACGAAAGGGTTAGCGGAATTTCAAACCGAAACGCTGCCGATGCGCGGGTAGAGTCTCAGTTTGACCCGATGCGGAAGTTCTGTCCGATAGACTCTCCGGCGACGCGCCCATAGAATCCAACTGACCGCCTTCTTTGAAGGTAACGGCATTAAATGGCCGAAGAGCGCGCCGAACGCCGTCTTGCCGCAATTCTCGCCGCGGACGTGGCCGGCTACAGCCGGCTAATGGAAAAGGATGAGGAGCGCACCCACGCGGCGTTCCTGCTGTGCCGTGCCGCGATCGCCCAAATCATCGCCGATCGCCACGGACGTATCTTTGGTGGCGCCGGTGACAGCGTCATGGCCGAGTTCGCGAGCCCAGTCGAAGCAGTCCGGGCTGGTGTTGAGATTCAGAAGCGCGTGGCCGGGCAGGCGCTTGATCTGCCGGCAGGCCTACAAATGCCGTTCCGGATTGGCATCAATCTCGGCGACGTGATGGCAGATCGCGGCGAACTGTTTGGCGACGGCATTGACATCGCCGCACGGCTGCAGGCCACGGCTGAACCCGTCGGGATATGCCTGTCGGGCAGCGTGCATGAGCAGATAGCCGGCAAGGTGTCCCTAATGCTTAAGGACCTAGGGCTCTGCGAGATGAAGAACGTCGATGGTCAGCGTGTACGCAGACCATCGACGAAAATATCCACGAGATGCAGGACGCTGCGCTGCCAACCGGGTTGGTCGTGCATGTAGCACATGCCCACCAGCGCGCGCAGAAGCTCTTCGGGCTTGATATCCGGGCGTACGTCCCCGGCCTTGATGGCGCGACGCAGGAGCGAGCCCACGGCCTTCGTCAGCCGATCGAAGGAATAGGCGTAGAGCTCCGACGGGCCGTGCACCGCCAGGGCCAGCGCGGCCAGCATGCCCTTCTTCGTCGCGACCAGCTGGACGTTGGCGTGCAGCCAGCGCCGCAAGGCATCGACCGGCGCAGCCTCCGTTGCCAGCCGTTCCGCAAGCTCGGCAAGCTGGTCCACTTCGTGGCGATAGACGGCCTCGAACAGCGCCTCCCGCGTGGGGAAGTGGCGATAGAGCGTCCCGATGCCCACCCCGGCCCGCTTGGCGACGGCTTCCAGGCTGGCGTCCGGGCCGCCGGCGCTGAAGACGCCCGCCGCGGCCGCCAGCAGGCGTTCGCGGTTGCGAATCGAATCGGAGCGGAGCCGTCGCGCCGTTTTTGCAGGATGAGCTCGCATCAGATCCGATCAGCCATCGTTCCAGGCGAAAAAAACGGAGGGTCCCTCCGTTAAACCTTGAAAAGCGGAGGACGCCTCCGTATAATTATCACATCCGCGGCGGACGTCCTTCGGAAAAGCCGACCCTGCTTCGTTCCGATCCCGCCGCAGGCCCGACCCGGCAACAACAGTAACACTGATTGGAGCACCGCATGAGCTTCTCCATCAGCCTCACCGTAAACGGTGAGCGGCGAAACGTCGAACTCCAGGATCCGCGGACAACGCTCCTCGATCTGTTGCGCGAGCATCTCCGCCTGACCGGAACCAAGAAGGGCTGCGATCGCGGCCAATGCGGCGCCTGCACCGTTCTGGTCGACGGACGGCGCATCAACTCGTGCCTGGCGCTGGCACTCAGCCATGACGGGGCGGACGTCCTGACGATCGAAGGCGTCGCCGACAGCGCCGACCTGCATCCCGTGCAGGCCGCCTTCATCGCGCACGATGGTTTCCAATGTGGTTTCTGCACGCCGGGCCAGATCATGAGTGCGATCGGGCTGATCCAGGAGGGGCAGACGGGTGACGATCCCGAACGCGTGCGCGAAGGCATGAGCGGCAATCTCTGCCGATGCGGCGCCTATCGCGGGATCACCGAAGCCGTCCTCGACGCCCGGAAAAGCCTGGCCCAGGCGGAGCGGAGGGATGCGGCATGAAGGTCTTCGATTATGCGAGGCCCCGCACGATCGCCGAAGCGATCGCGGCGGCGGCCGAGCCGGGTTCGGTCTATCTCGCCGCCGGCACGAATCTTCTCGACCTGATGAAAGGCGGGATCGCGCGGCCCGACCGCGTCGTCGACGTCACGCGGCTTCCGGGCCTCGATCGCATCGAACGTCTGCCCGACGGCGGCATCCGCATCGGCGCACTCGTCCGCAACGCCGACCTTGCCCAGGATCCCGATTTCGCCCGGACCTATCCGGCCGTCGCCGAGGCGCTCCTGTCGGGCGCTTCGGCACAGCTGCGCAACGCCGCGACGGTGGGCGGAAATCTCTTGCAGCGGACGCGGTGCGGCTATTTCCATGACGTCGCCAGCGCCTGCAACAAGCGCAACCCGGGTTCCGGCTGCGCCGCCCGCGACGGCGAGAACCGCCTGCATGCGGTGCTCGGCTGGAGCGAAGCCTGCATCGCCACCCATCCCTCGGACTTCTGCGTGCCGCTGGTCGCGCTCGATGCCGTTGTCGAGATCGAAGGCAGATCCGGCCGGCGCGAGATCGCGCTCGAGGATCTTCACCGCCTGCCCGGGCACACGCCGGAGCTGGAGAGCGCACTCGAGCCCGGCGACCTCATCGTCGCGATCCGCCTGCCCGCAGAGGCGGCCGCCTTTTCCGCCCATGCCCGCTATCTGAAGCTTCGCGAACGCACCTCCTATGCCTTTGCCGTCGTGTCTGCCGCCGCCGCTCTCGACATCGAAGGCGGCAGGATACGACAGGCCCGGATCGCCCTCGGCGGGGTCGCGCCCAAGCCGTGGCGGGCGCGCGCGGCCGAAGACGTGCTGACAGGCTCCGCTGCGGATGAGTCGGGGTTCCGCCGTGCCGCGGCGGCGGCGCTCGCCGACGCCAGACCCTCCGGCGACAACGCCTTCAAGATCGAGCTCGCAAAACGCATCGTCCTGCGGGCGCTGGCGCTTGCCGCGGCGGGAACGCCCGAGCAGCTCCCCGCCCTTCCGGCCTCGTCCTTCTCTTCCGTTCCTGGAGCGCATCATGCCGCCTGAGATCAACCCCATTCATGCCTCACCGCATATCCGGCACGGCTCGAACGTCGGTCAGCCGCTCACGCGCCGCGACGGCGTTCTCAAGGTCACCGGCGCCGCCCCTTACGCGGCCGACAACCACCCGGCCGGGATGCTCTACGCGGTCCTGGCCGTCAGCAGCATCGCGCGCGGCCGCGTCACCTTCCTCGACGTGGATGCCGCGAAGGCGCACGCCGGCGTCGTCGACGTGATGACGACGGCCAACAGGCCGCCGCTGGCCGAAGACCCGGACGCCAAGACGAACCCCTTCATGTTTCGTTTCGAGGCCCTGCAGAATGATCTGGTGCGCTACGCAAACCAGCCGATTGCGGTCGTCATTGCCGAGACACTCGAGGCCGCGACGGAAGGCGCCGCGCTGCTGGCACCGCGCTACGACGCCGAGCCGGCTCGCACCGGTCTCGACAGCACCGAGAGCTTCGTTCCGGCCGCCGTGCGGCTGATCAGCCCGCCCGAGGTCCGTGTCGGCGATGTCGAAGCGGGGCTTGCCGCGGCATCGACGCGCATCGATGCAACCTACGAGACCCCGGCCCAATACCACAACGCCATGGAGCCCCACGCCATCGTGGCGGCATGGGAAGGCGATACGCTGTCGATCGACATGCCGACCCAAGGTCTAGCCCTGACGCAGGCGCGAATCGCCGGGCTGTTCGGTCTGTCTCCGAAGAGTGTCCAGATCCGCAGCCCCTTCCTTGGCGGCGGCTTCGGCTCCAAGGGGCTGCTGTCCGGACCGACGGTCCTTGGCATTCTGGCGGCACGTCTGGTCGGGAGGCCCGTCAAGCTCGTGCTGCGCCGTGACCAGATGTATGGCCCCGTGGGCCATCGTCCGCCCACGCGCCAAAGGCTGCGCCTCGGCATGGATGCTGAGGGCCGGCTGACGGCCCTCAGTCACCACCTCAAGACGGTAACGAGCACCTTCGACGACTTCGTCGAACCGGCGGCCGAGGCTTCGCACGCGCTCTATGCGAGCCCGGCGATCGCGACGACGCACGAAGTCTCTCGGATCGATATGGGCACGCCGCTGTTCATGCGGGCCCCGGGAGAGGCGCCAGGATCGGCCGCGCTCGAAATCGCGATCGACGAGGCGGCCTGGGCCTGTCGCATGGATCCACTCGACTTTCGGCTGAAGAATTACGCCGAGGTCGAGCCGATCTCCGGCAAGCCATTCTCATCGAAAGCCCTGCGCGAATGCTACGCCGAGGGCGCGGCGCGCTTCGGCTGGTCCGGGCGTCCCCTTGCGCCGGCGCAGATGCGCGATGACGCGGGCTTCCTCGTCGGCTGGGGCATCGGCACGGCGACGTTCCCGGCCATCATGTTCCAGGCCGAGGCGCGGGCGGTGCTGCGCGGTGACGGGACCGGCCTTGTCGAGACCAGCGCGGCGGACATGGGTCAGGGCGCCTGGACCGCATTCGCCCAGCTCGCAGCGGATAGCCTCGGGCTCGCTATCGATCAGGTCGAGTTCAGGGCCGGCACGTCGGACCTCCCGGACGCGGGGATCGCCGGCGGGTCGGCCCATACCGCAACGGCCGGCGCGGCCATCCATGCTGCCGGCAGTGACGCCATCGCCAGGCTCGCCGAGATGGCGACGAGCGATGAACGCTCTCCCCTGTTCGGTGGCGGCAATGCCGGCGTGCTCGCGCGCGACGGACGGCTTTTCCGCCGCGATGACGAAAGCCGCAGCGAGAGCTATGTCGACATTCTCGCCCGCGCCGGGCTCGCCGAAATCGAAGGCCGCGGCAAGAGTGCACCCGACCAAGTCGCACGGGAAGCTTATGCTATGCATGCGCATGGCGCAGTCTTCGCAGAGGTCAAGGTCGACACCGATCTCGGCCAAGCCCGGGTCACGCGCCTCGTCGGCGCCTTCGCAGCCGGGCGGATCGTCAACCCGCGGCTGGTGCGCAGCCAGTACTACGGCGGCATGATCTGGGGCGTGTCGTTCGCTCTCCATGAGCATGCCATTGTCGACCGTCGGTCCGGCCGCATCCTGAACGCCGATCTAGCCGAATACCACATTCCCGTGAACGCCGACGTTCCGTCCCTTGAGGCTCTGCTGATCGAGGAGCACGATCCTTACGTGAACGCCCTCGGGATCAAGGGCGTCGGCGAAATCGGCATCACCGGCACGGTCGGCGCCATAGCCAACGCCGTTTGGCACGCGACGGGAATACGCGCCCGTCGCTTTCCGATCCGAATTGAGGATATCGCAATCCCTCCGGGAGACCGGCCGACTTAAGTCAGAACCTGGCGTGGATTTCCGGAAATGGCACTTCTCGGAAGTGGCGCCCCTCGCGTTTAGCGGCCGCTCTCGGTTCCAAATGGTTTATCGCGGCGGCGAGAAGCGCCTATGGAGGCGAAACTAACTCAAGAGGTCTGTCGCCGCTAATCTGCGAAGTGCGGAGCATCGGCACTTGACGTACGATACATATGTTCATACAATGTTCACATCGGTGGAGAACCGCTTTCCACCGATTCGATATTTGACATCGTGTATCGGACAATGGCCAACACTGGCGCAAAACAAGCGTCCGTGGGCATCGTTACTCGCGCTCGCCGGCAAGCGCCGTGAACCGGCAACAAGTCCGGTCTTACGTAAAATACAATAGCCTTGAATTGCGAGTTTTGATGTTGGACCCTCCCCGAGGGTAAACCACACCAATGGTCGCCCGACCGATGGAGTGGCTCCTGCCGCCCAACGGTTCCCGCTGGACATGGGGTCCTTCGTTCGATTTTGCCCACGCCCATGCCCAGCAGTTCCCTCGCAGGGAACGGCACAGAGGACACGGAGGGCGGCACCACTCACTCTGCTCTGTGTTCTCTGTGCCCTCCGTAGTGAGCCCTTTCCCGCTGGGTATGGGGTCCATCGCCCAATTTCGGATCGGGCGATGACTACCGGGCCACCTCGCCGCACCCCGTTGCGTCCCGTAGCCTCCCGCCCTACTGTGCGCGCCGTCGACGATGGGGTGAGACATGATGACGATCGCGATCCTCGGCATCTTCTTTGTCGTGGCCATGGGCGCCGGCCTCTATGTGGCGGGACGCGTGCCCGGCACGGCCAACTGGGTGCTGGGCGGCATCGCCGGCGTCCTCGGCATGGGCGGCCTGTTCGTCTCCGCCCGCAGCGGCGTCCACGCCCCGGTCGGCTACTGGGGCGGCCTGGTCTTCTTCGTCATCGCCCTGCTGATCGTGTTCTACCTGCTGAAGCTGGCCCTCGACGAAACCGGAAAACACGGGCACTGAGCCGCCGCCCTCAGTCGATCTGCAGCAGCAGCGCCTTCAGATAGGCCGACTCCGGCAGGAAGGGGTGGACCGGATGGTCCGGCCCGGCCCCGGAGGCGCGCAGGATGCGGCCGGAGCGGGCGGCCTCGCCCAGGCCGCGCGCCACCTGCTCGCCGAAGTTCTCGACCGTCATGTGGTGGGAGCAGGAGGCGATGAAGAGGAAGCCGCCCGGCTTCACCAGGGCGGCCGCCAGCCGGGCCAGCTTGCGATAGCCGCGCGCCGCCTGGTTCAGCTCCTTCTTCGACTTCACGAAGGCCGGCGGATCGGCGACGACGATGTCGAAGCGCTCGCCCTGGCCGTGGAACTTCTCGAGCGTGCCGAAGGCCTCGCCGCGCTCGAACCGGCAGCGCCCCTCGACGCCGTTCAGCGTCGCCGAGCGCGCCGCCAGCGCCAACGCTCCTTCCGAACGGTCGACGCCCAGCACGGCCGCAGCGCCGCCGGCCGCCGCCTGCAGCGCGAAGCCGCCGCTGTAGCAGTAGAGGTCGAGCACGCGGGCGCCGCCCGCCAGCCGCGCCACGCTCGCCCGGTTCTCGCGCTGGTCGAAGAACCAGCCGGTCTTCTGCCCCTCCCCGACATCGGCCAGGAAGCGCACGCCGTTCTCGACCAGCTCGACCGGCCCCTCGGCGCCGCCCTTGGCCCAGCGGTCATAGCTCTCCAGCCCCTCCAGCCCGCGCGCCGCGCTGTCGTTGCGCAGCATCACCGCCGCCGGCTTGAGCACCTGGTCGAGCGCGGCCAGGAGCTCGGGCAGCAGCAGCTCCATCCCGGCGGTGTTGACCTGCATGACCAGCCGGTCGCCGTAGCGATCGATCACCAGCCCCGGCAGGTCGTCGGCCTCGGCATGGACCAGCCGATAGAAGGGCTGTCCGAACAGCCGGTCGCGCAACACCTTCGCCCGCTCCAGCCGCTCCGCCAGGAACTGCTGGTCGATCGTCGACGCGGGATCACGGGAAAGAAGCCGCCCCGCGATCAGCGAATGCGGGTTGAACATGAAGGTGCCGAGGGCGCGGCCATCATAGGCGGCGACGGTGACCAGGCTCCCCGGCGCCAGCGCCTTGGCCCGCGTCTCCATGGTCACTTCGTTGGAGAACACCCAGGGATGGCCGGAGACCACGCGCCGATGCTCGCCGCCCTTGAGCTTCACGGTCGGCCGCGCCGCCGCTGTCGTCGCTGCCTTGTCGTTCATGGCGGGCGACCCTAAAGGCTTCAGTCGCCGACGGCCACCCCTTCGCGCCGGCTGTCGGCGCCGCCGACGAGACCCTCCGGCGTCACCGCGATGACGGCCACGCCGCTCGTCATGTCCGTGAGCTTCACCTCATGCCCCATGGCCTGCAGCTGCGGCGCGAGGGCCTCCAGCGCCGTACCCTTCTCCAGCTCGGTGGCGCCGTTGCGGTTGGCGAAATTCGGCAGATCCGCCGCCGCCTGCGGATCGAGGTTCCAGTCGAGCGCGGCGATCAGCGTCTTGGCCACGAACGGGATGATCGCCGCCCCGCCGGGCGAGCCGACGACGAGCACGAGCCGCCCCCGCCGGTCGAACACCATCGCCGGCGCCATCGAGCTGCGCGGCCGCTTGCCGGGCTCGACCCGATTGGCCACGGGCTGGCCGTCGCGCTCCGGCTTGAACGAGAAGTCGGTCAGCTCGTTGTTGAGCAGGAAGCCATCGACGAACAGTCGCGAGCCGAACGGCCCCTCGATGGTGGTGGTGAAGCTGACCGCATTGCCCTCGCCGTCGACGATGCTGATCTGGCTGGTCGACACCGGCTCGACCTGCGGCAGCGGCGCGGCCCAGCCGCTCTGCTCCTTCAGCGTCCCCGCCGTCGCCTTGCCGAGATCGTGATCGGGCCGAATGAGCTGCGAGCGCTCCTGCAGATAGGTCTCGCCCAGCAGCTGCGCCGTCGGCACGGCGAGCTTGTCGGGATCGGCCACATAGCGATCCCGATCGGCAAAGGCGAGCCGACCGGCCTCGGCAATCAAATGCACGGCCGGCGCGCTTTCCGGCGCCATGGCCTTGAGATCGAACCGCTCGAGCAGCCGCAGCATCTGCAAGATCGCGATACCACCGGACGACGGCGGCGCCATGCTGCAGACCTTCCACTGCCGATAAGGCGCACACACCGGCTCGCGCACCTTCGCCTCGTAGCCGGCCAGATCGGCCTGCGTCATGTGCGCCGGCTGCAGCGGCGAGTTGGACACCGCCGCCACGATGTCATCGGCGATGCGGCCGCGGTAGAGGGCATCGGCGCCGTCCTTCGCGATCGACCGCAACGTCTCCGCCAGCGCCGGATTGCGCAGCAGGGTCCCCACCGGCACCGGCGTTCCATCGGCCTGATAGAAGTACGCCGCCGCCGCCGGGATCTGCTTCAGATGCTCATCATCGGCGAGTTCCTCATGCAGCCGCGGCGAAACCGGGAATCCCTCCTCCGCCAACTTGATCGCCGGCCCGAACAGCTGCGCCCACGGCAGGTGCCCATGCTCGCGATGCACGCGCTCCAGCATGCGCACCGCCCCGGGCACCCCGACCGAGAGCCCGCCGACGACCGCCTCCTCGAACTCCATGGGCGTGCCGCCCGGATGCAGGAACATGTCCGGAGTCGCTGCGGCGGGCGCGGTCTCGCGCCCATCGTAGGTGGTGAGCGTCCGGCTCTTGCCGTCGAAGGCGAGCAGGAACCCGCCGCCACCGATGCCGGAGGATTGGGGTTCCACGAGCGCCAATACCATCTGCACGGCGACCGCCGCGTCGACCGCATTGCCGCCCTGGCGCAGGATATCGAGCCCGGCCTGCGCCGCCAGCGGGTTGGCGGCAACGACCATCAGGTGGGCGGCATGAACGGCCGGGCGTACCGGTTGATCGGCCGCCGCGGCGGCCGTGAGGCCGATGCCGCACACCACAACCAGCGCCCGCACGCCCGGTTTCATCCAGTTAGTCACCATCGCAGAGTAATCATATGCTATTGAAAGGCCGTTGTGCACTGCACAATTGAGTCGTAAGCTTTGATCGGTCAGCGCGGCAGTGAGAGGTGCGCCATGAGCACGGAGAAGCGAAGCCAGCGGATCACCGTGCCGGAACTGCGCGCCCGCAAGGGCGGCGAGCCGATCGTCTGCCTCACCGCCTATACGACGCCGATGGCCCAGCGACTCGATCCCATCGTCGATCTGCTGCTGGTCGGCGATTCCCTGGGCATGGTGATCTACGGCTTCGAGACCACGCTGCCGGTCACCCTCGAGATGATGGTCGCCCACGGCGCCGCCGTCCGCCGCGGCAGCCAGCGCGCCTGCCTCGTCGTGGACATGCCGTTCGGCACCTACCAGGAATCCCCCGCCGCCGCCTTTCGCGCCGCAGCGCGGATCATGGCGGAGACCGGCTGCTCCGCCGTGAAGGTCGAGGGCGGCCGCGAGATGGCGGAAACCATTGCCTATCTGACCGGCCGCGGCATTCCCGTGATGGGCCATGTCGGGCTGATGCCCCAGGCCGTGCACAGCCTCGGCGGCTATCGCGCCCGCGGCCGCGACCAGGCCCAGGGAGATGATATCATCGAGGATGCCGAGGCCGTCGCCGCGGCCGGCGCCTTCGCCCTGGTGATCGAAGGCACGGTCGAATCGGTCGCGCGCACCATCACCCAGCGGGTGACGATCCCGACCATCGGCATCGGCGCCTCGCCGGCCTGCGATGGCCAGGTCCTGGTCATCGACGACGTCATCGGCATGTTCGGCGACTTCACCCCGAAGTTCGTGCGCCGCTACGCCGAAGTCGGCGACCGCGTCACCGAAGCCGCCAGCGCCTATGCCGCCGACGTGCGCGCCCGCCGCTTCCCCGGCCCGGAGAACTGCTTCGGCGCCGGTCCGACCGCGCTGGCCCGCGCCAAGTAACCACCCGCGTCGCAGTGGGCCGCGATAAGATCGGCGGCGCATGGGCCATTCCATCGTCATCTGTCGGAGCGTGAGCGAACTGCGCGCCCGCGTCGCCGAATGGCGGAAGTCCGGAGAGACCATCGGCCTCGTGCCCACCATGGGCGCGCTGCACGAGGGCCATCTCGCCCTCGCGCGCCGCGCCCTGGCCGACAACCGCCGCTGCATCGCCACGCTCTTCGTCAACCCGACCCAGTTCGGCCCGAGCGAAGATCTCACCGCCTATCCGCGCAACGAGACTGCCGATCGCGACAAGCTGGCGGTACTCGGTGTCGATCTCCTGTTCGCGCCCGGCGTCGCCGAGATGTACGCGCCGGACGCGGCGACCACGGTCACTGTCGCGCGCCTGACCGATCATCTCTGCGGACCCTTTCGACCCGGGCATTTCGCCGGCGTCGCCACCATCGTCACCAAGCTGCTGCTGCAATCCCTGCCCGATACCGCCTATTTCGGCGAGAAGGACTACCAGCAGCTGCAGGTCATTCGCCGGCTGACGCGCGATCTGGATATCCCCGTACGCATCGTCGGCGTGCCGACCGTGCGCGACGCCGACGGCCTCGCTCTGTCGTCGCGCAACGCCTACCTGTCGGCGAACGAGCACGCGGCGGCACGGACCCTGCCACGCACGCTCAACGCCATTGCCGAACGATTGGCGCGGTCTCCGAAAGACGTCGCCCAACAGATCACGTGGGGCCGCGATCAGCTGAGCGCTGCAGGCTTCACGAAGATCGACTATGTCGAGGTGTGCGATGCGGAGTCTCTGCAACCAATCGCCGCGGTGAGCGGGCCCGCGCGCGTCTTTGCGGCCGCCTGGATGGGCCGCACTCGGTTGATCGACAACGTCCCGATTCAGCCCTGATTGAGCCGGGCGATCGGCTGGATGAACTGGGGCTCGATGTCCCAAGGGAAGAGGATCCAGGTATCCTGGCTGACTTCGGTGATGAAGGTATCGACGAGCGGCCGGCCGGCCGGCTTGGCGTAGACCGTGGCGAAATGGGCCTTGGGCAGCATGTCGCGTACGGCCTTGGCCGTTCTGCCGGTATCCACGAGATCGTCGATGATGAGCCAGCCCGCCCCGTCGCCGGCGACGCCTTTGAGGATGCTGATCTGGCCCTGGTCGCGGTCGTCGTAGCTGGCGATGCAGACCGTATCGATCAGGCGCACCTCGAGCTCACGGGCGACGATCGCCGCCGGCACGAGACCGCCGCGCGTGATGGCGACGATGCCCTTCCACGGCCCCTTCTCGACCAGTCGCCACGCCAGCGCCTTGGCGTTGCGATGCAGCTCCTCCCAGGTGACCGGGAAGTTCTTCTGAAAGTGCCCCGCGCTCACGGCGCTCCTCCCCACGACAGACATGCGGCGGAGTCGTCTAGCCCAGCCCTCGGGTGGACCGCAACGGGAAAGCGTCAGACGCCCTGGTCGGGCGCGCGCGTGAGCCAGCAGCCGTTGATGCGCCAGCTGCCATCAGGCTGGCGCTGCATCTCATAGACGGCGAGGGCGGGCTTGCCGTCGGGACCGACGACGAAGACCTCTTGCAGCAATTGGCCGTTCTCGACCTTGAGCTCGCGGAATTCGACCTCGCGGGGGTGGTAGACGGCAGGATAGCCCGTCTTCACCATCTGCAGGAAGACATCGGGATTGACGAACTTCTCCTGAATGGTGGGCGACGCATAGCCGTAGGCGGTCGGGCCGTCGTCCTTCTGAAACGCCGCCATCTGAGATTGGATGACTTGGCGGATGGCCGCCTGATCGGCATCGCTCGTCTGGGCCCCGGCCGGTGCGCCGGCGAAGACCGCCAGAATCGAGAGGATACCCAGGAACCGAACCAGCATGCGCATGGCCGAACCTCCGCGACAGATGCCTGACCCGATCACTATACGCCGGAGACCCCGCTTTGGTTGCATGGGTATCGCGGCATACTCGGTGCGCGCCAATGACAAGGCCGGCCCCGCGATGGCGGCGCCGGCCCGTCGAATGCATGGGCGTTTGAGGTTGATCAGCGGATGTAGAGGCGTATCTCGTTCACGTCGGTCGGCTGACCGGTCCACGTCATCATGCTAACACGCTCCGGCCCGATTCCCAAGGCGGACAGCGATTTCATGACGGAGTCTGCCTCGGCATGGGCCTTGTCGGTCAGGTCGGCCAGCTCCTCGGCCGTGCCGGCCCGCGGCGTCACGGCGACCAGATCGAAGGCAAGATTCGGCTTGCGCGCGACGGCGCGCTTGACCGCCTCGGACAGCGCCTTCTCGTAGTCGACGCTCGATTCGGTGAAGCGGATGACGACATAGGGTCGGCCGGTCGCGAGACCGGACCCGGGCGGCAAGACGCCGCTCGTTTCCGCGCCACCAGCGGGCGCCGGCTGACCCGCCTGTTGGACTGCCGCCGTTGACGGAGCGTCGGCGGCCGGCGGCGTCGGTGCGCTCGCCGTGTTGCCGGAAGTCGCTTCGGGCGCGGCGGGTGCGGTCGGTGGCGACGCGGGTGCGGCGGCGTTCTCCGCTGTTTCGACGGCCGTCGATTTATCCCCGGACGCTGTGGCGTCCGGCGAATCCACTTTGGCCTGCTCGGTCGCTGCAGTCGCCGACTCGTTTGCCGCCGGCTGTCCGGCGGCACTCGAATCTGCCGTTGCCGGTTGACTGGCGTCCGCCGTCGCCGCCTGCACTTTAGGCGACGGCTCCGCACAGGCGGCGAGACCAAGGCTGGCGATCACCGCCGCCCCCATGCAGACCAGCTTTGACGCACGGTCAGGGCGCGTTACTCGGGCCGCGCCGAGCGCAGATTCATCAACCGATTGCATTCACCCTTCCCATCGCGAAGCCGCCTCCCGACACGGCGGCTGTATTTTCGGGCATCCTAGACAGCCGACTGCGCCCGAACAAGGGCGTCACGACAAAGCTGACCGCGCATTGCGGCAATATTTGGCCGGCGGCGGCCATCCTTGCCATCACTCTCTGCGTTGTGTAGGGTCCGCCGCCTGGATTTTCGTCGGCGCGACGGCCGGCCAAAGCGCCCGTAGCTCAACTGGATAGAGCACCAGACTACGGATCTGGGGGTTGGGAGTTCGAATCTCTCCGGGCGCGCCA
>Ga0137403_10003851_pt1 | contig 17846 bp, 15 predicted proteins | sample CZOMad2_1_16fung_FD_122057 | JGI IMG/M metagenome (GOLD analysis project Ga0137403, IMG submission 122057) | Vadose zone soil fungal communities from Angelo Coast Range Reserve, California, USA - CZOMad2_1_16fungal (Hybrid Assembly) | ecosystem: Environmental > Terrestrial > Soil > Vadose zone...
GCGCTCCATGCTTTCCCGATTCCACCTTCGCGCGTTGGTTTTAACATTGTGTCGTAAATTTCCTTGAACTCCATGCCCGGCCCGCGCATCCCGACCAGCGCGATGAACGACGTCAGCACTTCATTGCTGCCTTCTCCAATCTGATTGATGCGCGCGTCTCGCATCATTCGCTCCAATGGAAGATCGACAAAATAAGCGGAGCCACCGTAAATCTGAAACGCGTCGTTGATGCATTCCCACAACCGCTCGGTGGTGAACACTTTCAGCATCGCTGTCTCGAGCATGTAGTCTTCCAGTCCGCGGTCGATTAGGGACGCCGTGATCGTGGTCATCGCTTCCATCGCATAAGCGTCGGCCGCGATCCGCGCGATTTTTTCTTTTACCAAATGAAAATGGCCGAGCGTTTTATTGAATTGCTTTCGCGTATTCGCGTGTTTGACCGCGAGTTCCAGGCAAGTCTTCGCCGCGCCGGTGCAACACGCGCCGAAGGTGGTTCGACCAAAATCGAGTACCGTCAGCGCAACCTTCAAACCTTTCCCCGGCGGTCCGAGAATATTTTCTTTCGGCACTTTCACGTCGCGCATTGCGAATCGACCGGTGGCCGTCCCGCGAATTCCCATCTTCGGCATCCGCGCCTCGAGAATTTCGAATCCCGGCATGTCGGGCGTTACCAGGAATGCTGTGATCGACGTCTTTCCTGCCTTCCCCGGGACAGGCGTTCGCGCCATGACCGTCAACACGTGCGCGATCGCTGCGTTAGTGATGTAACGCTTTTCGCCGTTCAAAATAAAATGCGAACCGTCAGCGCTCGGCGTCGCCGTCATTTGCACATTGGCCGCGTCCGAACCGGCTTCTTTTTCAGTGAGGGCAAATGCGCCGAGTTGCTCGCCGGTCACCAGTTTCGGCAACCATTTCTGTTTTTGTTCGTGCGTGCCAAACAACAAAAGCGCGCGAATCCCAATCGAATGATGCGCGTTTACGAAAACTGATGTCGATGCGCACCGGCGACCGATCTCCTCCAAAATTCTGCAGTTCGCCATCTGCGTAAAACCGCGACCGCCAACTTCTTTTGGTGCAGTCGCACCGAGCACGCCGACTCTTCCCAGTCCATCGATCACATCACGCGGAATGTCCGCCTGCCGATCGATCTCCGGCGCATCAAGATGTTCATCCAGAAATTTGCGCAGCGCACTAAGCGTCTGGTCGATTTCGGGCTGTTCCGCTGCCGCGATCCGCGGATACGGCATCACCCAGTCGGAAACGAAGTGGCCTTGGAACAAGCCTTTGACGAAACCGAGCGCCTGCGGGCCGGTGAAAAGTAGTTCTTCGGCCTGCTGAATCTCTTTCTGTCGTTGGGCTTCAGTTTCAGTCATGAAAAACGAACCCGCCGACGAATAATCGGCGGGTCACGAAGTCTAGCTATTCAGGCGCTTCTGTCCACCGCGCAGCTGCCAAAGACAGCTCGCTAACTGCAGCCTTGGCTTGTGCCGCACTCGGTGCAGACGCCGCACGCGCCAGCGCGAATTACTTTGTCGCTACCGCAATGCGAACAGATGATGTCCATGAACATGTTCCCGAGTGCTTCCTGGACACGATCGGCGTGACTGCTGCCGTTGCCCAGCACTTGCGGCTCGCCGTCGTTCGCAGAATGGCTCGTGATCACATCGATCAGTTCTTTTTCGCCGGTCCGCGCCAGATCCGATACCGGCCGGTTCAGCGCCTTCTTTTCCATTTCCCCAATCTCTTTCAACGGTAACTCCGTTTGCCCGCGGCTCGGCGAGGTTGCTTCCTTGTAGCCTTTAATGAATTGGCAGGCCAGCCAGCGGAAAACGTAGTCGGTAATGCTGGTCGCATTCCGAATGTCCGGATTTTTGGTGAAGCCGCTTGGTTCGAACCGTTGATAGGCGAATTTCTTCGCCAAACTTTCCAGGGGCACGCCGTACTGGAGCGCAATCGACGTGAGCGTGCCGACCGTGTCCATCAATCCGCCGATGGTGCTGCCTTCCTTCGACATAGTGATAAACAGTTCGCCCGGTTGACCGTCTTCGTACAAGCCCACCGTGATGTAACCTTCGTGTCCGGCAATCTCGAACCGATGGGTCAACGACATCCGCGTGTCGGGCATTCGATGACGCAACGGTTTGTCGATTTTGCCGCGCAGCGTCGTCAGTTCTTGTTCCAATTCAAGAATCCGTTTTTGAAAATCTTCGCGATCGATCGTGATATCGAGCGCAACATCGACATCCTCCGTAGTTCCGCCCATGTCGCGCGTCTTGCGCGTGTTCAACGGCGCCGATCGCTTCGAGCCTTCGCGATAAATCGCGATTGATTTCAAGCCGAGCCGCCAGCCTTCGACGTAACTGTTCGTGATGTCGTCGACTGTCGCTGTTTCCGGCAGGTTTACCGTTTTCGAAATCGCGCCACTCAAAAATGGCTGCGCCGCAGCCATCATCCGCAGATGCGCCATGTAATTAAGTGAGCGCTCGCCTTTGAACGGTTTGAACGCGCAATCAAAAATCGGTAAATGCTTCGGTTTCAGTCCCGACGCTATGGTCGATCCATCTGAATCGGTCACGTCTTCAATCGTGTCGAAGGCGTCGATGTGCGCGATGATCCGGTCTACTTCTTCCGAATTATAACCCAGCTTTTCCAGTGCCGGTTTGACCGTTTGATTCACAATTTTCAACATGCCGCCGCCGGCGAGCAGTTTGTATTTCACCAGCGCGATGTCCGGTTCGATGCCAGTGGTGTCACAATCCATCAGGAAACTGATTGTCCCGGTTGGCGCCAACACCGTCACTTGCGCGTTGCGATAACCGTGACGCTTGCCCAATTCCGCTGCCCGCTTCCAAGTCTTGGCCGCGTCCTTTTTTAAATAAGCGAATTCATCGACATCCGGGATCTCGCTGACCGCGCAGCGATGCAGCTCGATGACTTGGAGCATCGACGCAACATTATCCTTCGCGACTGGCTTTGAAACGCCACTGCATCGCGCGTCTTTATAACCGGGAAAAGCATCCATCGCCTGCGCCATTCGCGCGCTTTGCTCGTACGCTTCCCCTGTCATGATCGCCGTAACCGCGCCACAGATCGCTCGGCCTTCCACGCTGTCGTAGCCGTAGCCGTAGCTCATCACCAACGATCCAAGATTGGCGTAGCCCAGCCCAAGCGTTCGGAAAATGTGAGAGTTCTCCGCGATCTCTTTGATCGGATAACTAGCGTTATCAACAATGATTTCCTGTGCCGTAATGAACACGCGCACCGCGGCTTTGAATCGTTCCACGTCAAATTCGCCATCCGTGGTTTTGAACTTGAGCAGATTTAGCGACGCCAGATTGCAGGCCGTGTTATCGAGAAATAGATATTCGCTGCACGGATTGGTCGAATTTTGCCGGCCGGTCCCTTTGCAGGTGTGCCATTTGTGAATCGTGGTATCAAACTGCATTCCGGGATCGCCGCAGATGTGCGTTCCTTCCGCGATTTTTCGGAGTAATGTTCGCGCTTCTTTCCGCTCGCACGGTTGGCCATCGGTCACCCGGCGCGTCCACCAATCGCGACCTTCGAGCGCGGCTTCCATGAACTCGTCGCTCACGCGCACACTCAGGTTTTCGTTTTGATACATGACCGAGCCGTAAGCATCGCCGTTGTAGCTGCCGTCGTAACCCTGCTCGATTAGCGCCCATGCTTTCTTCTCTTCCCTTTGTTTGGCGTCGATGAACTCCTCAATGTCCGGGTGCCAATCTTTGAGGGTGTTCATCTTGGCGGCACGCCGCGTTTTCCCGCCGCTCTTCACCACGTTCGCCACTTGATCGTAGACTTTGAGGAACGAGAGCGGACCGCTCGGCTTGCCGCCGCCGCTCAATTTCTCTTTTGTCGATCTTAAGGTGGAGAGATCGGTGCCCGTGCCACTGCCGTATTTGAAGAGCATCGCTTCGCTCGTGGCCAGACGCATGATGTCTTCCATCGTGTCGTCCACGTCTTGAATGAAACAGGCGCTGCCTTGCGGATACTCGTACTGAGTCGGTGCGCGTTCGGCTTTTCCGGTCTCTCGATTATAAAAATAATTTCCGGCACCGGCATCTTTGCCGATGCCGTATTCATGATACAAACCGACATTGAACCAGACCGGCGAATTGAATGCGCCATGTTGGTTCAAACAAAGCCAGGTCAGTTCATCATAAAAAATTTCCGCCTCCTCCGCGTCCGCGAAATAGCCGTCGGCCATTCCCCAATCGGTGATGGTTCGGGTGACTCGGTGAATCAATTGCCGCACCGACCTTTCCCGGCCGCCTTTGTGCGGATCGGTTCCGTGCGCGATATCGCCGTAAAAATATTTCGAAACCGCGATCTTGGTCGCCAGCGCGCTCCAATTCTTTGGAACCTCAACGTTTTCCTGTTTGAAAATGATCTGGCCGCTGTCGTCCGTGATCTCCGCCGTCCGATGTTCCCATTCGATCTGATCGAACGGTTTCACCGCTGGGTCGCTGAACACCCGCTCAAAATGCAAACCGCTAACTGGTTTTTTTGCTGACCGATTCTGGCGACGATCAGCTGCCTTTCGCGGTTTGTTCAGAGCAGAAGGTCGGATTCCGGGTTTGAGTTGGATCATAGCGGGAAGTGCTGATTAAGGTTGTGAATTAGCGGTGAATTCCTGCCAACAGCCCGACTAACAACCTGTGAATTGCGGCGCATAACAAGTAATAGCGGAGCCGTTCGGCGGACATACAATATGCAGTGCAAAATCAACGCAAATCAAGACGAAAATTGTGACATTTTTCGCACGCTAGAGCTTCGCGTGGGCTCTGACCTAAGCGGCTAGCCAAGCCGTAGCCTTGGCGCGGCAGCGCAATCTTTCATCGACTAAAGTCCGCCTTCCTTTCACTCCGGCGTGGCAGCCTTTCGCTTTGCGCTTCGCTCCTAGCGAAGGGTGGCGGAAGGGGTGGGATTATCCAAAGCTGCGCTTTGGCTCTGGAGTTAGAGCTTCGCTTTTAACCCTTGCGCTCGCGCGCCCCACCAGTCGAACAGTGTTCGAATCTTCCAATCGCTACGCACAGATCCGGGCCGCGCACGACAAAAATAAAAATCTGACAGTGGCGGAAGGGGTGGGATTCGAACCCACGGTGGGTTGCCCCACGCTCGATTTCGAGTCGAGTGCCTTAAACCGGACTCAGCCACCCTTCCCTTTTTGCAAGATCGATATCCTGCTGATCGATTCCGAAAAGAGCGCGTTTATTATGAGGCGAGCACGACCATTTGCAAATCCGCCCCAAGCGTTGGAACCGTTGCGCGCACGGGACGCTCTTGACTAACCGGGCGAACCGAAATAAACGTCGCCTCGAACAAAGTTGGCTGCGGCATCGTCAATGCTGGTGAACGGAAGGTGCGATGATTAGGGCAAATTGTCGGGCACGTTTCACCGCCGCGGATTTCGATTTTATTGTCCGCACTCTCGCACGCTCGCGCGGCGATAGCGTTTCCCTGGTTGATCTTCTCAGTGACTCGGAAACCCGCGACTCGATTCTCGATCATCCGCGCCTGGTCGAGACCATTCTTTCCAATGCGGGCCATCTCCACATCTCGTCCCAATTCTATTTTTATGTTCTCGCCCGGTACGTCTTACAGCAAGCCGGCATTGGCGATCGCAAACTTTGCGATTACGTCGGCTCGCTGCTCGAAACTTTTTCGCGCGCGAATCAATTGCAGAGCCCGGACAAGATCGATCCGCCAAAGGACGGATTCGCCGGGGTGAACAACCGCGCCCACGAATATATTTCCGATATGCTGATCGCGCTCACCCGCGCCACGCCCGAGCAAACGTTTCTTCTGCGCGCGCACGTTGGAAATTACTCCCTCTTCATCAGTGGCATCTTTCACGAGAACACCCAGCGCCGCAGTCTTCGCGGGGCGCCCGACATCGAATTTTACGAGAAAATCGGTCGCAGCAATTATCAGCTTGTCGCTTCGCACGAAACCGCGCGACGCTGCGAACTCACCGATGTCTTCGCCGGGTTAGCCAGTCGCTTTCACGACGTTCGTCTCGCGCTCAACGAACTTTCCGATCGCTTGCTTCATCTCGATGAAGATGCGCGGCCGTCCCTCGTTTTGTGAACGAGACGCTATTCAGTCAGATCCAAAAACTTTTCGAGCGCACTTACGCACAGGTCGGGATCAATCTCGAAGATTGCCTGATTGACCGGCGCCGCTGCTGGCAATTGTCGATCTTGGCCGGCAGATCGGCCCGCGAATTGAGTGAGCTTGCCCGCACATTTCTGCGCACGGCCGACGATCGCCTTTACGTCAGTATTTATTATTCCCGTTGGCTGATCGAACAACTCGAGCGACACGACCCGCGCGCTGGCCTGAGCGATCACAATATCCGCTCGCTCATCACGTTCGTTGAAGAAATCAATCACGCCCTTCACGCCGCGCTCCAGTTTAAAAATGGCGCGCGTGAGATCGCCTCGGAAGATTTTGCCCGCAATCTTGAGCTCCAAGCGCAGGTCGATACCTATCTTGTTCTTCTTTTGTTCGTTGCCTTCTTTCGAAAAACCCAACGTGTTTCACGCACTGACCGCCGTTGGCTCCGCTTTCATCTTTTCGCACGGCAATGCCCGGAAGCGTTTCGCGATCGCAACCTTCGGGCGCGTTATCTGGAGACGACCGAGCTGGCCTCGAGTTACGCTCACTATCTCGACACCCTGAACGGTGCACGGCGGCTTGATGAAATTCGGCGTTTCCGATCCCTCGATTATTCCGACAAGAAAAAACGAATCCTCGCGCTGCCCGGCGGCGAAATTTTATCGCGGCGCGTGAATTTAATTTGCGAAAACTGACACGCAGTCGCTAAATACCGGTCGTGTTCAGTTTGACGATGCTCGGCAGCGGCAGTGCCGGGAACAGTGCGCTCGTCGCGACCGACCATTGTAAAATTCTGATCGATGGCGGCCTGAGCGCGCGACAAATCGTATTGCGCCTCGAACAGTGCGGCGTGATGGCCGAACAGCTCGATGGCGTTCTGCTTACACACGAGCATGGCGATCACGTTTGCGGACTGGAGGTGCTCTGTCGTAAATTCGATGTGCCGATTTATGCGAACGCGCAAACCGCCGAAGCAGTGCGTTACGACGGCGCGTTGGATCGACATCGGAACTGGCGAATCTTTCGCACCGGCGCCGAATTCAAGATTTGCGACGTCCTTGTCCAAACTTTTCCGGTGCCGCACGACGCGGTCGATCCCGTCGGCTTCGCGTTTTATGCCGGAGCGAGCGGGCTCGGGTTTATCACCGACCTCGGTTACGCCACAAAGATGATTGTGGAACGGCTTCGACAAGTGCACACGCTCGTGATCGAAACCAACCACGACGAAAAACTTTTGCGGAGCGACACGCATCGGCCCTGGCCGGTGAAACAGCGGATCCAGTCGCGGCACGGACATCTCTCTAATAACGCGGCCGCCACCGTGATCGAAGAATTGCTTCCCGGAAAAATCGATCGGGTCGTGCTTGGACATCTCAGCCGCGATTGCAACACGCCCGCGCTCGCGCTCCAAACCGTCCGCGAGGCGCTCAGCAAATGTGGCAAGATCGACATCGAACTTTTTTGTGCCACCCAATCGGATATCAGTCCCAGGTTTCGCATCGGCGAGACCGAGCTCGGCGCATTTCAGCCGACTTTCGAGAACGCATTTTTCCCGGCAGCATGAGCGGGATTGCGGTTGAACATCGCCGGCCAGAGACAGCGGAAGAAATGAAAATCCGCGATGCGGTGGAGTCCGATTTACCCGCGATCATTAAAATTTACAACGCCGCGGTCGCGACTCGTGTTGCTACTGCGCAGTTGGAGCAGGTCACGCTGGAAGACCGACGCGGCTGGCTGAAGGAACATTCGGCGGATCGACATCCATTCTGGGTTCTTGAAATGGATCGGCAGATCGCAGGTTGGCTGACGCTAAAGCCATTCTTGCCCCGCTGTGCTTATCGCGGCACGGCGGAAGTAAGTGTTTATGTGGACGAAAAATTCCGGCGCCGCGGAGTCGGCCGAACACTACTCGGCGAAGCGATCGCTCGCGCGCCATCGTTGCAGATTAGTGCGATGGTCGGCCTTATCTTCACGCACAACAAACCGAGCTTGAAGTTATTCGAGCAACTTGGATTCGAAAAATGGGGATTACTTCCGCGCATCGCGCAACTTGATGCTGTGGAACGCGACCTGACCATCATGGGTCGCCACATTTAAAATCGACAACTGCACTTGTCTCGCGGCCTAACGAGCTTGTTCGCGCGCGGCCTGTTGGCCGTCGAAGATCGCGCGAAGGTCGAGAGCGCCATGTTGCGCGAGGTCGAGGCCGGTTACGCGATAATTGAACTCGCGAATCAGCGGCAGATAGAAAACGTGGTCGCTGTTTTTGAAAGCGTCCGACAGTTCGTTGGCTGTTAACAAATAGACGTAGCGGCTCCGGTCGGTCCGAAACTCAGGAGCCATCACCGCGATCTGCGGTTCCCAACCGCCCACCACAAATGTATTGCGTCCTGGCAAGGTTTTCGAATACGCGAGGAAGCCGCGGATCCGGGCCATGGTTTCCAAGCGCTCGACATGATCCGCAAAGATCGGTCCGCGCGAAAGTCCGTTTGGGGAGACAACTGCGAAAGACGAAATGAACAAGCATGCGCAAAGAATTTGAAAGATTCTCCGAGCCACGAACTGCTGCGCCAGAATTAAAACGAACGGGACGATCGGCAGCAAGTAACCCGCTTGATCTGGCAGCCGCAGATATGCTCCGAGATAAATGGCGATCGCAAGGACGAATGCTGGCGCGACCCATTTGTTAGGCGAGGTCGTGCTGGTCCTTCTCAGGAAGAGACTGCTGGCTGCGATGCACAGCCCGATCAGGCCGGCAGCTCCCCATATCTCGACCGTTCCACGTTTCAATATCGTCACCCAATCTGGGCGCGTGTGGTTTTCGTAGAACGTGAGGAAGTTCATTCCGTAGGAGAGGCAAACTGGTGAAAAAACCAGAGCCGCAGTGGCCGCCGCCACTGAAATGAACGTGACAATCGAAAGCCATCGACTCCGCCCGGACGTTTCTCCAAACAGGATCAGTGCCAGCGGTAACATCATTGCCAATGATGTGATCCGGCAGCCGACGCCGAGTCCGAGCAAGCCGCCCGCGAACAAGGCGCGTCGATCTAACGCGCAAAGAACGCTCAGGAGCACAAAGGCGAGCGCCCAGATATAATCTTTCGCGCAGGCACTGCTCACAAAGAAAATCGGCGTCACCGCCAGCGCGAGGCCGGCGAGCCACGCGTCACGACAGCGAAGCTTCCGGCTGATCCACATGAATGCCGCGACCGCGACCAGACTAAAGAATGCGGTCAGACCATTTAGCGCTACCGGGCCGCCGCGCCAGAACCATGAGCAAACAATCTCCTGGATTGGATAACCGGGAAATCGCGACACCGAATATTGGCCAGTTGTTGCGATCTCACGCGCAACCCGCGCCACCCGCCAGGCATCTACATTGACGCCATAACCAGCATTGAGGAACGGCACTCGAGAAAACAAGACGACGACCAAAACCAAAACCAGTTGGCAATCCGGATTTCGGATGAGCTGAACAAATCGATTCCAAGTCATGGACATCATGGGATGCTCTTCCAAGCAGATGCTTTGCCTTGCGCCGCAACATCGGCATCTGCATTTGTTCCTGTCCCTGCTTTTACAGGGCTACCGCTGAGCTGCAGGTCAGACTTCTTCCGGGCCGACCACGAGATGAACGACGCCGGCGGGATCGGAGATGAAGAAGCCGTTGAAATCTTCGCGCAGATTTTCCACTTCATCGCGACGCGCGACGCCATGAATCTTTAGAAACGACGAGGCGGCCTCGGTGTCGTTGGTTTCGATCTCGAGCCAAATGTCGGGATGACTCAGATTCGGCACTTTATCGATCCAGAGCCGGTTCGGACCGAACTGAAAAATGCAACCGTCGGATTCTTCTTCGATCAATGGGAGCGCGAGCGTGTCGCGATAAAAGGCGACTGTCTGATCGTAGGTGTGCGCGGGACATTTGATTGCAATATTGGCGCCACCGGAAAACTGCGGTCCGTCGAGTTTGGCCACCATATTGTCGATCTAAGCTCGGGGTTGCCTGCGGTCAAAGATGCTCGAGCAATTTCTGCGCAACGGTCTTTGCCTTTTCCAGCGCCACCGCGTCGTCTCCAAAACCGGCGAGACCGACGGTGAGGAACGCGTTACCTTTGGCGACGTAGAGCATCAGCATTTTCGAAGCGAATCCGCTTTCCCCGCCGCCGGTAAACATTTGGGCGGCGTCGCCAACATCGGAAACTTTTTCCATCGTGCCGTTCGCTGCCGCCAACAGCTGAAGTTCTTTTTGCGGACCGATCGCGTTCGGTCCCGGCAGCTGCAGGCGAATGATCAACGATTTGCCACGCTGAACGCTGTAATAATTGCATTTGGAATAATAACCGTCGGTCCCGTCGCCGCTCCGCTGGCTTGGGTCTTTGACCGGTTCGCCCAAAATAGCGGACGCTTCCGCTTTGTTAATAATCTGTGCTACGTCGGGTCGCGAATCCGCGGCCATTACTATCTTCGTTAGGCTGATCGCCAAAAATAGTGCGCCGATCAATCGTTGGATCGACATCTCTAGCCGCCCGAACCAGTGCCGCCGGGTTCAGTCATCGAAACTGGATCAAGCGCGCGCTCGAGTTCTTTTTCCGGCAAGATTTTTTTCTCCCGGCAAAGTTCGCGGACAGTCTTGCCGGTTCGCACGCTTTCTTTGGCGAGCTCGGCCGCGCGGTCGTAACCGATTTTGGGCGCAAGACTCGTCACCATCGCCATGGAAAGCTCGACCAATTCTTCGCAACGGGCTTTATTCGCCGTGATCCCAGTCACGCATTTTTCACAGAAGACATCGACCACATTGGCAAGCAGCCGGATTGATTCGAGAAGATCATGCGCCATTACCGGCATCATCACGTTCAGCTCAAAATTTCCATTCGCGCCGGCCCAGGTAATGGCGGCGTCGTTGCCGAAGACTTGAGCGCAAACCATCATCATCGATTCGCACATCACCGGATTCACTTTGCCGGGCATGATCGAGCTGCCCGGTTGGGTGGCTGGCAATTGAATCTCGCCAATGCCGCAACGCGGGCCACTGCCTAACAGGCGAACGTCGTTCGCGATCTTAAACAAACTGACCGCAATGGTCTTGAGCTGGCCGCTTGCTTCCACGACCGCGTCTTTGCCGCCCTGCGCTTCGAAATGATTTTTCGCTTCGTAAAACGCGATCCCGGTCCGCTGCTCAATGTGCCGCAGCATTTTGCCGGTAAGATCGACATGCCGGTTCAAACCGGTTCCAACCGCGGTGCCACCAAGCGCAAGCTCGCGTAGAACGTCGATCGATTTTTCCGCTCGCTGCTTGCCGTAGGCGATTTGCTGCGCGTAACCCGAAAATTCCTGGCCGAGTCGCACTGGGGTCGCATCCATCAAATGGGTGCGACCAATCTTGATAATGTCCCAAAACTCTTTTGTTTTCGCGTCGAGGGCGCCCTGCAGTTTTCCGAGCGCTGGCAGCAAATGATTTTTCAACTGCTCGGCGGCGCTGATGTGAATGGCCGATGGGATAACGTCGTTGCTCGACTGTCCCATGTTGACGTGATCATTCGGATGCACCAGCTCGCGCGAGCCGATCTTTTTGCCAGCCAATTGCGCGCAACGGTTGGCGATCACTTCGTTTGCGTTCGTGTTGGTGCTCGTGCCCGAACCGGTCTGGAAAATGTCGAGCGGAAAATGGTCGTCCAATTTGCCCTCGATCACTTCTTCGGCTGCTTGCACGATCAAGGCGGCGCCCTCGGCGTCGAGTAAACCGAGATCGTGATTGGCCTGGGCCGCAGCCCATTTAATTAAGCCGAGCGCACGAATGAACGGGCGGGAGAAACGGTAACCGCTCACCGGAAAATTCAGGACCGCGCGTTGGGTGGAAGCGCCATAGAGAGCAGATTCGGGGAGCGGCATTTCTCCCATTGAATCCTTTTCCATCCGCGTCCGGCCGCCGGTCATGCGTTATTTGCGGAAGCTCGACTTTCCTGAAGGGATAGATGTGATTCGCCGTTACGGCCGTTCGATTTCTCAAAAACCGTGATGAACATCGGCGGAATGTTTTGCAGGAAATATTCGGATTCGGCACGGTCGAAAATCTTAGCGTGCTGCTTCAGCTCGTTCGTGATTTGATAAATGATAAACCGACCGCCAGCTGCGAGTGCGTCATGGGTTTGTTGGAGCAAAGCGCGCTTCTTGTCGATCTGCAGAATGCTAAACGGGATGCCGGAAACAATATAGTCGCACGCGTCGATGCCGCGTCTGCGCAATTCCAAAGGCAGGTGCGCAGCGTTGTCGTTGATCACATGCACGCGCGGATCCCCTCTAAATTGACGCTGCAAATCGCGCGAGAAAGCAGCGTCGAGCTCAAAGAGAAGCAATCGGCAATCCGGTCTCATCCGGCGCGCGATCTCGCGCGAATGCACTCCTTCGCCGGGACCGTACTCCGCGATCACGCGCGCCTGGTCAAAATCGATTTTATCGGCCACGCGTTCGACCAACGCCCTGGAACTGGGTATAATCGATGCGATTTGGAACGGGCGTTTCAGGAATCGTTTGAAGAAAAGGGCGCTCATCGAAAAGCGAATAGTCACCCTCTAGCCCAGCATTGTCCAGTCGCGAGTGCCCTCGGGCATCCGGTTAGAGGATCGTTAGGCTCCTCCGGCCCAAAGAAAGGATTGACATCGATTCTAGAATTTATAATGCTTTGACCGAGCGAAATGTCTTGCCCATTTTCCCGCGAATTGGTGATTTTCCCACATGCATAACCTCCTAACGGTTAAGGAAACGGCCAAATATCTCCGTATCCCGTTGCCGACCGTTTATTATCTCGTCCAGCGCGGCCAGCTTCCCGCTATCCAAATCGGCGGTCGCTGGCGGATCAAAAAATCCTCCCTTGATAAAGACATTCTTAAGGAAGACAAATCCGGCCAACCAACCGTCCTCGTGGTCGACGATGACGAAAGCTTGCAAAACCTTCTCAAGCTCTTCCTCCGGAAAATCGGTTTCAGCCGCGTCGTTGTTGGCACAGTGAAAGAAGCCCTGGCTGCGCTCGAAAAACAAAAATTCGATTTCGTGTTTCTCGATTTAAAATTGCCGGACGGTCCGGCCGACGACGTTTATGATGCGATCAAGCAAGACCAGCCCGGCTGTCCGATTATCATCATCACCGGTTATCCGGACAGCGCGATGCTCGACCGAATTTTGGCCAAAGGACCCATCACGGTTTTGAAAAAGCCGCTCAAAGTCGAGCAATTGAAAGAAACCGTTCGTATTCTCGGCCACAAAGAAGCGGTCAAGCTCGCCGCGTAAGAGCCACCCGCTCCAGCAAGATGGGACATCTTGCTCTTGACTGGTCACTCGTCACTGATCACTTATCACTCCGCTTGAAATGCGCGGTTAGCTCAGTGGTAGAGCACTACCTTGACACGGTAGGGGTCAGAGGTTCGAAACCTCTACCGCGCACCATTTTTTGAAACTTCCGCACTGATATGCAAAAGCTGTCTCTGACACTTGTCCTGCTGCTATTTGCCACCGCCTCACTTCTCCAAGCGCAGAACCGTTCATCACAATATGATCAAGCGCAGATCATAATTAACACGTTATCCGGTCCAATTCGCAATGCAGTGGTTTATGCGCCAAGGCCAATTTGGCCCGCGGTCGCACTTCAACAACACCTAAGCGGTCGAGGCGTTTATGCGATCGACCTCGATACCGGCATTGCGTACGACGTGCGCGTGGTGCGTAGCACGGGCCATAAAATCTTGGACGACGCCGCTGTAGACGCTCTACTGAAATGGCGCTTCCGGCGCGTGGTGACCGGTGTCACGATTCCAATTGAGTTTGGATGGACAAAAGAGCAGACGAAACCGCCGACACACTGAATGCGCGCCTCATCCGAGATTTTGAAGAGCGCAATTTCGGCGGCGACGAAGACGTTGCAATCGATTGTCGATCTTGAATCGCAAGTCGCGAAAGCGGCCGACTTGATCGTCGATTGCCTAACGAGTGGGAAAAAAATCCTGGCTTGTGGCAACGGCGGGAGCGCCGCGGACGCGGCCGATTTTTGCACCGAGCTGGCATGTCGCTTTGTCGAAGATCGCCGGCCGTATCCGGCGATCAATTTGTCGCAGGGCGGGAGCTTGCTCACCGCGACCGGGAACGATTACGGCTTTGAAGAAATCTTCGCGCGCCAAGTAAGCGCCTTTGGAAACTCCGGCGACGTCCTTATTGCCATCAGCACCAGCGGCAAATCGAAAAATATCCGGCGCGCGATCGAAGAGGCGCGCGATCGGAAATTAAAAACAATCGCACTTCTCGGCCGCGATGGCGGATCCGCGGCTGGCATTGCCGATGTCGATCTTATCGTGAAAGGCGATTCGACCGCTCGAATTCAGGAAGCGCACAAGTTCATTCTTCACGTGCTTTGCGAGATCTGCGAAGCGCGTTTGCCTCGGAAATAGCTCAGATTAGACGGCCACCGCTTCCGCCGGCGTGCTGGAGGGGGTGCGTTTACTTGATCGGTAGCGCCAAATCGCGAATGCCACGAACAGGAGATCGAGAACCACGCCAATCGCGACATAGGTCTCGCCCCCGATCCCGAATCCGTAGGAATGCAAACCTTTGCCGAGAACAAAGTTGACGCCATACCACGCCATCAACACCGCCAGGAAACAAACCACGCTTGCCACGACCAAACCAAATTCAGTCCACCAGCCAGCCAAGCGCCCGTGCAAAGTCGTTAGGTAACAAAGCAACGCGATCAGGGCCCAGGTTTCTTTCGGGTCCCAGCCCCAGAACCGGCCCCAGGAATAATTCGCCCAGACCCCGCCGAGAATTGTCCCGGTCGCGAGCAGCAGTACTCCGAGTTGTAGAACGCGATAAAGCCAGAAATGCATCGGCGCGTCCGCCCGCGCGGCGGCTGGATTGCGCGCGTAACGCCAAAGGAGGATGTGACCGAAGCCCATCGCCAACGCGAACGCCGCATAACTGAGCGTGATTGTTAACACATGCACCGTCAGCCAAAAATTATCGCGTAACACGGGCACCAGCGGATCGATGTTCGACGGCATCGCGATCGGCATTTGGTGCACTAACAACAGCGCGATCAATGAGACCGGCAACGCGGCGAGCAAATAAACCGATGTCCGGTAACGCGCGAAAAAGATCATCCCGAAAAATGAAACCGCGAACGACACCCAGATGATCGATTCGTACATATTCGTCACCGGCGGCCGGCCGGCGATCAGACAGCGCATCACGATGCCGCTGGCGTGAAAGGCGATGGCGAGAGACGCAACCGATACTCCGACATTTCGAAGCAAACGGCCGCCGCCACGCGCGTGCGCGACCAGCAGAATCACAAACGCCAGTCCGTAGAACCAAATCGCGCGATAGAATGCTTCGAAATGATTGTAAAAATATTCCAGCCGCAATTGTCGCTCTTGCGGATAAATGGAAGGACTTAGGGCGCGTAAACTTTCACGAAGCCGGCTGGCGGCGCGACTGAAATTGAATCCATCAGCCTGCACATAACTCGTGGCCGTTGTTTGCAATTCGATCTGGATCGGCGCGAACTGCGTTTCGCTGTAATACCGCGAAAACTCCGGGGGAATGACCCAGGCATCGGTTTCGCTTTTGGATGCGGGAACAATCAACAGGGCGCTGCCATTCATCACGTTCGCTAAAAGGGCGAGGCGATCGCTGACCGCGAGCGCTTCCTGTTGCACACGGTCGAGCGTTTTCTCGGCGCGCTTCAATGCATGAGCTTCGTTTGTGAGCCGTTGCAATTCCTTTGACGTAACCAATTGTTCAAAAGAAAAACGGCGCTCGGTTTTATCGAGACCGAGCTTTTCCTTAAGTTGGCCTAATGAGACCAGCACCATCGGCTCCGTCCGCCAATCGTGTGTTTCCAATGCGGCCGAGAAAATGAAATCGCTCGCCTGCCATTTGCGCCCGGCTTTGTCGGTATGTGTCGATCTGCCAGCGATTCGGATCAGCGTTTCGCGCGAAAAAGTGTCGATCGGTTTGCGCCGTCCGCCGTCTTGGACCGCAAGCAACCCGAACTGATGAAAGTCAAGCCCGCTCGTGTCTGGTGTTGGCTGGAGCGGGTTTCGATCTTGGGCGGTCGCCTCAAAGAGCCCAATCGTAACCAAGAGTGCAGCCGTCAAGGCGGGGTGGAGATGTCTCACGCGCGAGCAGTTTATCTGAGGGTGGAGGCAGCGACAAGCCCGCCATAATGCCCTGAAACAGGCCAGCTTGAAAAGGTGTGGCCCGTCCGATGCTGCTGCGGGCCTTATGCAGCTGGTTCCCCGTAACTTGAAGCCGCGTCTGATCAGCTCTATCGATCCGGACGAGACCGTGTCAGGCGCTGATAGCCGCGGCTCCGTTTCTCTTTCGAAAGGAACAGCCGCCCCATCCAGCAATCGTCGCTGGTTTTACATTGGGATCTTCATGGGCGCCGCGGCGCTGTTCATCTTCGCCCTTATTTTCGGTCAGCATGCAGGCAACCGTTTCGGTTTTCCCATCTTCATTAAGGCGAGAACACGCGATTTAGCGGCGGGACCAGCTTCGGCTGCTTCTCCGGCGCCGATCGTGATCGAACTAAGCAATGACATGGTGCGCGTAAGCGCGATCTCACTCGGTCATCCACGACTCGCGATAATCAACGGCAAGGCAGTCACCGAAGGCGATGCAGTCACATTGCAGGCCCCAGAATCATCTATCGGCGTTACTCTGCGCGTTGTCAGAATCGGTGATGGTTCGATCGATCTCTCCGACGGAAAGAAAATGTTCAGCGCCCGCCTCACCATTCCGTCGCCGCTGAACCCAAAGGCTCCCTGATTGTTCGCCCCACCGAATCCGTCCTCCGGGCGGCGGATCGTGTTTGCGTCCAGCCGAAACGTTTCGCGACTTTTCAATCAACACGAATTCCTCTAAACGCCGTTGAATACGATGGCCCATCCAAGTTCCGTTTTCTGCGTCTGGTCGGGCGCAACGCGACCACCGATTCTGCGGGCAACGCCACCACGATCTGGTAAGTCAACTGCGCTTTAAACTGCGCAGCTCGTTCAGCAAAAAGTTGCCCACCCGCCGCCCACGGTTCCGCAAAGTTCTCCAAACGCCGCGATCTACGAAATAGGTCAGAAGAATGCTGTCGCGCGTTTTCACCTCTGGTCCGACCGGCTTCGCCGAATGCCAGGTGTCATTCCAGACGGCAAAGGCATAGCCGGTGTTTGGCGCGAATGGCATTTGCGTTCTTTTCGGTTTACTCCCATCCGGCAATTCTTCGTGAAAAATCGTGCCGATATGCGTATGGGAATTGTCGGACGGCAAGTAAAGCTGAACTGTGATTCCTTTCCAAAGACTGTCGGTGTGCTTGAAAACGCGGTAGCCAGGAATGTCGCGCGTCAGAATTGGCACCGGGTACATCCCGACACTGGCGAAATTCTCTCCAAACCGTCGCTTCAAACCTGGCGCGAGGTGCTGGATTAACGCGGCTTTTACTCCGTCCGAACGCAGAACGCGGCCAACCGCGTCCCAAACTGCAAATTTTGCGGGCGGCAAATGGCGGATGTATTCCGGAAACAAATCAATCTTGGTCCGGGTCGGTTTTCCATCCGGCCGGCTGCTTCCCACCTTGCTTTTGCCCGACATCGGCCGGTAATCGTTCTCGTTCGGCATTGTGCGCAACATCTCCGCGTAAAAGTCGGGCGGGAAAACACGATCGAACT
>Ga0137403_10003852_pt1 | contig 17845 bp, 18 predicted proteins | sample CZOMad2_1_16fung_FD_122057 | JGI IMG/M metagenome (GOLD analysis project Ga0137403, IMG submission 122057) | Vadose zone soil fungal communities from Angelo Coast Range Reserve, California, USA - CZOMad2_1_16fungal (Hybrid Assembly) | ecosystem: Environmental > Terrestrial > Soil > Vadose zone...
CGGCGAAGATATACGCCTGGAACCACAGCCGCCCGCCCGCCTCGCGCGCGATGCGCTCGATCGAGGCGGTCGCCATGGTCGAGAGCGTGTACGGGATGCCCGACTGCGCGGCCGCGCGCGCGACGCCCACGTCGGCGAAGGGCCAGCCGAAGCCGATGCCCCCGGTGGGGCCGACCGCGATCGGCATCTTCGAATGTCCGCCCAGAATGCTCGTCGACGTATCGATCCGCTCGACGCCGGTGAGCATCTTCGGCGCGATACGCACCCGCTCGAAGGCAGCCCGGTTCGCGCGCAGCGTGATCTCGTCCTCGGCCGCGCCGTCGAAGAAATCGAAGATGCCGAGCGGCAGCCGCCGCTTCGCGATGCGGCGCAGATCCTCGATATTCCAGGCCCGCAGCACCCGGGCGGTCGCGCGCCGCGAGACGGCGCAGGACGAGGTCGCGGACTCGCCGGCGACGGGTTCGCTCATCGTATTCATTCGGCTTTCACTCCCGAGGTCTTGATGACCCGCGCCCAGCGCTCATAGTCCTTCCTGAGAAACGCCGCGAACTCGGCGGGCGTGTCGGCGATGGCGACCGCGCCAAGCGCCTTGAACCTCTCGCGGGTCTCCGGCCTGGCGATCGACTTGCGCATGTCCTCGCTGAGGCGCGCGACGACCGGCGCGGGCGTACCCGCGGGGGCCAGCATGCCGACCCAGGGCGCGGTCTCCTCGAAGCCGGGCAGGCCCGACTCCGCCATGGTCGGGACGCCCGGAAAGTCGGGATGGTGCTGCGGCGTGCCGACCGCGAGCACCTTGATCTTCTTCGCCGCGACCTGGTCGGCGATGCCGACGATGGGATAGAACATGAAGGTCACGCGCCCAGCCATGACCTCGGCGAGCGCCGGGCCGTTGCCCTTGAAGGGAACGTTGATCATTTTCGTTCCCGTGAAGTTCTCCAGCATCGCGCCCGCGAGATGCGAGGAGCCGCCGATGCCCGAGGTGCCGTAGCTGATCTCGCCCGGTTTCGCCTTCGCGAGAGCGAGCAGGTCCTTCATGGAACCTGCCGGATTCGCGGCCGCCGTCACGATCACCATCGGCAGGTTCGCCGCGTTGCTGACCGGCGCGAAGTCCTTGAACGGGTCGTATTGCGCCTTGGTCCCCGGCAGGATCGCGTTCACCAGCAAGGATAGCGACGAGAACAAGGTCGTATACCCGTCGGGAGCCGCGTGCGCGACCACTTCCGTCGCGATGATGGCATTCGCCCCGGGCCGGTTCTCGACGATGAAAGACTGGCCGAGCGACGCGGTCAGGTCCTGCGCGACGATGCGCGCGATGACGTCGGTCGGGCCGCCCGCGGCGAAGCCCACCAGGATCCTTACCGGCTTCGCAGGATAGCTCTGCGCCGCGGTGCCGCCGCTCAGGACGCAGAACGCCGCGGCCGCGAGAAATGCAGTGGTCTTCTTCATTGCCCCTCCTCTTGAAACCTGGTCGCCATCACCTGGCAGCGCTTGATGAGACGATGCTCGTCCGGGCGATAGTCGGCCACCGCGTTGTGGATGGTACCGATGTCTTCCCACATCAGAACGTCGCCCTCCTGCCAGCGGAACGCGTAGCGGTATTCGGGCTTCAGCTGGTGCTCGAAGAGGAATTTGAGGGTCTGCGCGCTTTCCTTCTCCGGCAGCTCGTTGATCCGCACCGCATAGCCCGGGTTGGCGTAGAGCACCTTGCGCTGGGTGATCGGGTGGGTCAGAAATATCGGGTGCGAGACCGGCGGCTTCGCCTTGCGCTGCGCTTCGGTCAGCGGGGGACGCTTGCTCCCTTTTTCCCGCCTCATCATTTCCCAGAACTTGTTGAAGTCGTGCAGTACGGTCATGCCCTCGAGGTCGCGCTTCATCTCCGCGGGCAGGCCGTCGTAGGCGGCGTGCATGTTCGAGAACTCGGTTGCGCCCAAGGTCCTGCCGTCGCGCCTGGGAATCTTGATTCCGTAGAGCACGTTCGCAAAGGCGATGGTGCTGCTGTAGGACATGTCGGTGTGCCAGTCCTGGCCGGCGTCGGCGAGCCCGATGGGCTTGCCGTTCTCGATGATGTTGGAAAGGATCATCACCTCCGGGATCCCCGGCTCCTGGTAGGCGTTGGCGACGTTGATTTCGAGCTCGCCGAAGCGCGCGCTGAAATCGGCGAGCTGCCGGCCGGTGAGCTTCTGGCCCGGGAAGCGCACCACGCCGCGCTCCCCCAGCACCCGCACCACGCCCTCGAACTCGTCGTCGGAAAACGGCCGGCCGAGATCGAGGTCCTCGATGGTCGCGCCCAGCGTCTCGCCGCTGCTTGTCGCTTTCATATTGGTCGCATCAATCGATCTTGAGGCTGGCGTCCTTGATGATCTTCGCGTAGCGCGCGGTGTCCGCGCGCACGATCGCGGCGAATTCCTCGGGCGAGCGCGTGACGCTGCCGTCCGCGCCGGCCTCGGCGAGCCGCGCATGCGTGCCGGGTGTTTCCATCGCCTTCCCGGTCTCGGCGTGCAGGCGGTTGACGACCGCGGGAGGCGTCCCGCCGGGAGCAAACACGCCGTACCAGGTCATCACCTCGTAGCCGGGAACACCCGCCTCCGCGACCGTGGGCACATCCGGATATTCTGGAATGCGTTTCACGCTCGATACGCCGAGCACGCGCATTCTGCCCGAGCGCACGTAGCCCGCCGAGGCGGGCGCGGTGTCGAAGCCGACCTGGTGCTGGCCGGCGAGCAGGTCGGCCATTGACTGACCGCTGCCCTTGTAGGGCACGTGCACGAGGTCGACGCCCGCCATGCTCTTGAAGATCTCGCCTGCGAGATGCGGCGTGCTGCCGTTGCCCGCGGACGGAAAGGAGAGCTTCCCCGGCCGCTCCCTGGCGTAGGCGATCAGCTCGCGGATCGAGTGCACCGGAAGCGAAGGGTGCACCACGACAAAGTGCGGAACCGAGGCGGCGAGCGTCACCGGCACAAAGTCCTTCAGGACGTCGTACTGCAGATCCGGAAACAGGCTGGGCGCGATGGCGTTGACCGACACGTGGCCCATCATGATCGTGTACCCGTCGGCGGGCGATTTCGCCACCATCGCCGCGGCGACGGTGCCGGTGGCGCCGGGGCGGTTCTCGATCACCACCGGCTGGCCGAGATTCTCCGACAGCCCCGGCGCGATGATGCGCGCGACGACGTCGGTGCCGCCGCCCGGCGGAAACCCCACCACCATCCGGACCGGCCTGTTCGGGTAGGCTTGCCCTGAGCCTGTCGAATGGGTCTGCGCCTGCGCGCAGGCGCACGCGGCCAGGGCAAAGAACAGGAGCGGCAGTCTTTTCATCGGCGGTGAATTCTACGCCACGCGCTCAGGGCCCGGGGCGGCGGTCCAGGCGCACGGCGATGCCCTCGAGCCCTGCGCCCGCGGGAGGATAGCGCCGCATGACCAGCGGGTCGTGCCCCGGGACGATAAGCTCGGGCGCGTCGGCGAGCTCGCGCAGGCGCCGGTAGCCTTCGACCATGCGCGGGACGTCGTAGACGATGGGAAAAGGCCGCGTTTCGTTCATGTTGGCGTAGAGATGCGTCGCGTCGGAGGCGAGCACGATCCAGCCGACCCGGGTGCGGACGCGAACGACCTGCAGCCCTTTCGTGTGGCCGGCGACCCGGTGCAGCGAAAAGCCGGGCGCGAGCTCGACATCGCCGTCGTGGAAGCGCACCCGGCCCCGGTAGACCTCGCGCACCATGGCCACCACCTCGTCCACTTCGTAGGCCTGGCTGAAGAACTTCTGCGCCATGTGGCGGCCGGTGGCGTAGGCCATCTCGTCGTCCTGGAGATGGAAGGTCGCGGCGGGGAACAGGCCGAAATTGCCGACGTGGTCGTAGTGCAGATGGGTGATGATCACGTCCTTCACGCCCGTCGCATCGACCCCCAGGCGCGCAAGGCCCTCCTCCGGCGGGGTGATCATGGTGCGCCCGCGGCGCTCGCCGACCCCGGCCTCGAAGCCGGTGTCGATGACGAAGGTCCGGGCCGCGGAGCGCGCGAGCCACACGTAGTAGTCGAGATCGCTCGCCGCCTCGTGCGGGTCTCCGCCGATGAAGTTCTCGCTCGCCTTGCGGTTCGAAAGGCTCGCGTACCTGATCGCGAAGACTTCGTAGGTGCTAGAGTTGTCCAAACGTCACTTCGGAAACGGCAATGAGAAGGTTGTTGAGCGGGCTCGCCCTGATCGTCGCCTCCCTTCCCGCTCCGGCCCAGTATCCCACGAAGCCCGTGCGCATGGTGGCGGGTGGCGTGAAGGCGGAGTGAGCCGTCCCGTTGATACAATTCCCGGACAGGAGGGAGCGATGGATTTCGCCAGGCTGCAGGAGGTGAAGGTCGAGATCGCCGAGGGCATCGCCTGGGTGACGATGAACCGCCCGGCGAAGCGCAACGCCATGACCCCGCAGATGCACGAGGAGATGATCGCGGCGCTCGACGCGCTCGCCGTCGCCGCCGAGGCGAAGGTATTGATCCTCAGCGGCGCGGGCGAAAGCTGGAGCGCGGGCCAGGACATCGAGCTCTTCTTTCGCGATCTGGACGACAAGCCGGTCGAGAGGCGCAAGGCGATTCTCGCCAGCCAGCAATGGCGCTGGAACCAGCTCGCGCATTTTCCCAAGCCCACCATCGCCATGGTCAACGGCTTCTGCTACGGCGCCGCGTTCACCCCGCTCGTGGCCTGCGATTTCGCGATCGCCGCCGAGGACGCGAAGTTCGGGCTGTCGGAGATCAACTGGGGCATCCTGCCCGGGGGCCTGGTCTCCAAGGTGATGCTCGATGCCTGCAGCTACCGCGACGCCAAGTGGTACGCCCTCACCGGCGAGCCCTTCGACGGCAGGGTCGCGGAGAAAATCCGCCTCATCAACTACGCCGTGCCGCGCGCCAAGCTCCGCGAGGAGACCGTGAAGCTCGCCAAGATGCTGCTCGCCAAGAACCCGCAGGTGTACAAGTCGGTGAAGGAGGTCATGCACCACATCCGCGGCATGGACGTCGAGCAGGCGACCGACTACCTGAGGGCGAAGGAAATGGAAATGCGCTTCATGGACCGCGAAGGCGGCCGCGCGAAAGGGATGAAGCAATTCCTCGACGACAAGACCTACCGCCCGGGGATCGAGACGTATAAACGCTGATTGTCATCCTGAGCTGTCATCCCGAGTGCAAACGAGGGAACTCTACCGGTACAGTCTGCCAACGGAGGTCCTTCGCTTCGCTCAGGATAAACTCAGCGAAGGATGACAGGTATCGGAAGATGTCGAGCCCGCTGAAAGGCATAAAGGTCCTCGAGCTGGGGCAATTCATCGCCGGTCCGTACGCAGGGTTGCAGCTCGCGGACCTCGGTGCGACTGTGATCAAGATCGAGCGGCCGCAGGGCGGCGACGCCTTCCGCGAGTTCGGCTTCGCCGAGAACGCCAAGGGCTACAGCCACAATTTCTGCGCCTTCAACCGCAACAAGCTGAGCGTGACGCTGGACATCAGTTCGCCGCATGGTCAGGCGGCGTTCCGCAGGATGGCGAAGCAGGCTGACGTGGTACTCGAGAATTTCCGCGCCGGCACGATGAAGCGCCTGGGGTTCGGCTACGAGATCTTGAGTGAAGCCAATCCGCGCCTCGTCTATGCCTCGATCACCGGCTTCGCCGAGGACGGCCCCTACGGGGACCGGCCGGCTTACGACGCGGTCGGCCAGGCGCTCTCCGGCCTCTTGAGCCTGTTTCTCGATCCCGGGGACCCGCGTACGCTCGGGCCCACGCTATCCGATCAGATCACGGGGATGCAGGCGTGCATGGCGGTGCTCGCCGCGCTGCACGAGCGCGGCCGCACCGGCAAAGGCGCGCGCGTGGAAGTCACCATGGTCGAGGCGAGCATGGCGCTCATCCCCGACTCGTTCACGGCGTACACGCACGCAGGCCACGTGATGCAGCCCGAGTCGCGCGCCGCGGTGTCGCTGTCGTTCGCTTTTGCCTGCTCTGACGGCAAGCTCATCGCCATCCACGTCTCCTCGATGGAAAAATTCTGGCGCGCGCTGCTCGCCGCGGTCGACCGGCCCGACATCGGCGAGGATGCGCGTTTTCGCGAGCGCATGGGCCGCATCAAGAACTACGAGGCTCTGGTGCAGGCCCTGAGGCCCGTGTTCGCATCAAAGCCGCGAGCCTATTGGGCGGAGCGGCTCGCCGCGCACGACGTCCCCGCGGCCGTGGTGCATTCGATTCCCGAGGCGATGGAGGAGCCCGAGGTCAAGCACCTGGGCATGCTGCATGAGCTGGATCATCCCCGCTACGGAAAGCAGACCGCGATGCGCCGCGCCACGCGCATCGGCGGCGAGCGCGAATCGGCGCCGCTGCCGCCGCCCGCGCTCGGCGAGCACACCGGCGCGGTGCTGCGCGACTTTGGCTTCGCCGCTGAAGAGATCGCCGAGCTGCGCGGCGCCGGCGCAATCTGAGGAACCCCGGACATGGATTTCAGCTTCACCGAAGAGCAGCGCATGACGCGCGAGAGCGTGCGCAAGCTCATGGACCGCATCGCGACGCCCGAGTACGTGCGGCGCCTCGACCGCGAGCAGGCCTATCCGACCGAGCTCTACGCCGCCTGGGCCGAGCTGGGCCTCTTTCGCGTTCCCTTCGAGGAGAAATACGGGGGTGTGGGCGGCAACGTAATCGATCTCGCGATCGTCGCGGAGGAGATCTCCCGGAAGAGCGCCGACTTTTTCATGGCCTACGCGGGCAGCGTCTTCTGCGGGCTGAACGTGGCGAGACAAGGATCGGAGGAGCAGAAGCGCACCTGGCTGCCGAAGGTGCTGTCGGGCGAGATCAAGATGTCGATCTCGATGTCCGAGCCCGAGGCCGGGTCGGACGTGGGTGCGATGAAGACCCGCGCACGAAAGGACGGAAGCGACTACCTCATCGGCGGCCAGAAGCTCTGGGCGACGGGTGCCGGTGCCAAGGACAACGTCATCAACGTCTACGTGCGCACCGACCCGGGCGCAAACATCCGGCAAGGGATGTCGCTCTTTCTGGTCGACAACACCGCGAAGGGCCTCACGCTGAAGAAATTGGACATGCTCGGCCGGCGCTGCACCGGCACCTACGAGATCTTCTTCGACGACGTGCGCGTTCCCGCGGAGCGCCTCGTCGGCGGCGAAAACAAGGGCTGGGACTGCATCCTCGCGGGGCTTCAGGCCGAGCGCATCACCTCGGCCGCGGGCAACGTCGGCGCGGCGCAGGGCTGCCTCGACCTCGCCGTCGACTACGCCAGGGAACGCAAGCAGTTCGGGCGCGCGATCGGGACCAACCAGGCGATCGCCCACCTGCTCGCCGACATGGCGACGGAGATCGAGGCCGCGCGCGCCCTCACCTGGCGCGCCGCGTGGATGGCGGCGAGCGGCCAGGACGCGCTGCGCGAGATCTCGATGGCGAAGCTCTTCTCCTCCGAGGCCTACGTCAAGTGCGCCAACCTCGGCATGCAGGTCTTCGGCGGCTACGGCTACAGCATGGAGTTCGACATGCAACGCCACTACCGCGACGCGCGCGCGGCGACCATCGCCGCTGGGACCTCGCAGATGCAGCGGAATATCGTCGCGGGGCTTATGGGACTAAAGGTCTAGCGGTGATCGTCAGAACTTGACTTGCAGCCCGGCGAAGCCGCCCTTGTCGACATACGGAGACGTACCGTTGTCCAGCTCCGCGCGCGTCCAGCGATAGCCGATGTACACGGAGCTGTTCTTGATCACCTCGACTTCGCCGCGGATTCCGGTGTCGTAGAAATTCTTGCCGTCCATGAAGGTCACGACCTTGGGCGCGTAGAAGGCGTAGCCGCCGACGGCGAAGGAGCCGTTGTTCGGAAACCAGCGCACCTGGCCGCCGAGCGCCAGCGCGGCGACGTCGGAATCCGCCACGCGGACGGTGTATATCTTTCCGCCCACGCCGCCCTCGATCCGGGACCCCCCGGCGCCGGCATCCCCGGCCGCGAGCAGGCCGACGTTGAACGCGTAGTTCTTGTCGTCCCTGTTGTACAAGGCTCCGAAGGTCCAGTCCGCCGCGCCCGCGGCGGAGTCGTACCTGGCCTCGATGGTGTCGTTCGACAGATTGACGTCGATAGTGCCCGCGACGGCGGAAAAGCTCGCGGCCGCAAGAACGGCGAAAACTATCCAACGCATGACGCTCCTCCAAATCAAAGTAGCTGCTCCCCTGGAGATACGGTGGATTATCCCACGCGCGGCGCTTGAGAGCACCGGCAATCGATCAGAAATCCCAGCGGTAGCCCAGGGAAAAGAATCTGCGCAGCGTGATCTCTTCCGCGAAGGCGCTGCGCGCCACGGTCCTCTCGATTCCGAATTCGGCCTCGAGAGTCATGCTGTTCCTCCAGACGTAGCTCAGGCGGGCTACCGGGGAAATGCGCTGCAGGGTGCTACCGTCGTCGTTGTCCTGGCCGTACCAGAACAACGCGCCGTCCAGCGTCCAGTACGGCCCGAAGGGCGCGCGGCTGGTGATTCTCGCGGCGAGCCCCGAGTAGGTATCGGCCGAGACACGGCTCAGCGCGGCAACGCTGATATCGCGCACCGCGAACAGGCCGGTGGCGATTGCCTGCCCGGTCACCGTCGTGATGTAGCCCGAGCCGGGCGTCGCCGGGAAATTGTTCGTGCCGTCAGTATGCGAAACACGGGACACCTGCACGTCTGCGCCGACTTGCCACACACGGGTCACCGGGTGTGTGAGGCCCGCCAGAGCGAGCGCCGTCTGCGCGGTGAGCGCACGCGCGCGCGCGCGCAACTCGTCCTCGGTGTAGAAGTTCAGCAGGGTCTGGATCGACGTCGTGGGCTCGCCGATGACCGCGGTCGTCGTTTGCAGCAACGGCGACATCCGGTAGTCGAGCAGCACATTGAACGTGGTCTTCCAGGGCGCCGTCCAGTTTCCCTGGAACGTCCCGATGTTCAGATGGTGAAAGAGCGTGTCATAGTCCACCAGGGAAGCGAAGAACCCCTGCTGCGAGAAGTAGCGCAGCTCCGTGCCTGCGACCTGGCGATCGGAAATGCTGTCCACGCTCTGCTGCAGGACATAGACGTTCCCCGTCCAGTGCTGATCGAAGGGCCCGAGCTCGGCGCTGGCGCCGTAGAAGCGGCGCGTCGAATCGATGGTGAAGCCCTGTTCCACGGGCGTGCCGGCCACCACATTGAGGCGTGTTCTCGGGGCGAGTCCGTACCCCAGCAACAGCCCGTCGAATCGCCCCAGAATACCCCCGCCGTAGCTCGGCTGCCGCCCGACGCGGGCCGAGAGATCGGCGGGCTTGTACTTGTACTCGTAATAGGCGGAGTTCAGCAGGTTGGCGTTCTTCTGTCCCTCGAGGTAGTTTCTCGAGTTCACGTCGCGGAACACGATCCGGTTGTCGTGCGTGTCGTCCGAAAAACGCGTGCTGAGGTCGAGCGCGGTGATCAGCGAGGACTGGTCGGTCAGCGAGAGCGTGACCCGGTCGGGGGTATTGGCGACGGTCTGCTGGCTGTCGATCTTGCTGTTGCCACGGTAGTAGAACTGCGAGAAGCTGCCGACAGTGAACGACCGCAACCCCGGCTTCGCCTCGACGGGCGCGCGCAGCGGCTCGCCTTGCGGCGCGGCGGTGGCGAGGCTCGCCAGCCTCTGGCGCACGCGCACCGAGTCCTCCCCATCGGGATACCGCTGGAGGTAATTCTCGTATTCCGACTTCGCGCGTCCCGTGTCCCCGCGGCGCTCGTAGGAAAGCGCGAGAAATTCCTGGGCGTCGCGCGTCAGGGTGTTCTCGGGCAGGGCGAGCAGGCGCGTGAATGCGCGGACGGCCGCTGCGTAGTCCTCGCGAACGATCGCCCCTCGCCCCTCGGCCATCAGGGCCTCGGGAGAGCCCGCGGGGGCCTCCGCGAGCGCGGGGGGCGCTTCGACGGGCGCAGGGCTCGACCGGCGCGGGGGCGCGACCGGTGCGACGACCGGGGCCGCGACCGGCGCTCGCGGGGTGGCTTCGGGCGGGGCGGAAGGCGCGGGAGCGGCGGCCGCGGCGCGCGTCGCCTTCTGCAGATTCGCGCGCTCCTGCGCGTCGACCTGAATCACGCGAGCGTCGGGAAAGCTCGCGGCGAGCTGTCGTTTCGCGCCCTCCGCCTGGTCGCGGGTCTGGAAGAAACCGAGGCACAGTTGATAGCTGACTGCGTTGGGTGATCTCAATACCCGCCAATAGAGCGCGTTGCCGCGCAGGGCCTGGGGAAGCGCAGCGGCGGGCTGCTGGGCGACCGACGGCACCGTGGCAAGCACCACGACGTGAAGGGGCGGAGACTGGGCGTGCGCCGCGGTCAGTGCCAGCACGAGTGCAACGGCGGGCGCGAAGAGAACGGCGCGCGGCATCATGTCGGGTTCCCCGGGGCCGTTCGCGTCAGCGTTTCTTCCCCGAGCTCGGGGAACGTCCTTCCTCCTCGGACGCAAAATCCAGCCATAGGCTGCGGCCGTCCTCGCCGAGCCGGATCCGGTAGCGGGCGGCGCGCTCGAACCGGAAGAAGATACACACCGGATTGGGCGCCGGGTCGCAGCCCGGGTCGAGCCGCACCCTCACGGTAAACGGCGGGACGGCCTCGCTACCAGGCCAGTGCTTCACCTCGTCGATCGCGGGCGGGCCGCCGAGCGCCACCCGGTCGAGGGCTTGCAGGTAGACGCTCGCGACCCTGCCGTCGCCGGAAACGGCCTGGCGCAGGTAGTGGACCCTCCCGGTGAAACGCACCCGGACTCGCATGGCGGAATCGAGCCGCTCGACGGTGATATCGTCGATGACCTCGGCGAGCGCCTGTTGCCACACGGCAGTCAGCGACATCGCGGTCAGCGCGGCGCTCAGGAGACGAAGCATCGGCATCCCCGGCTACCAGCTCCGGTAGGTCGACCCCTGGTTGCCCAGGGGCCGGTGGCAGCCGGATTGCGAACAGTCCGTGGCCGTGGAGCTCTGATGGGTCACCGACTTCTTCTGCATGTTGCCGAGATAGCTCGTGCCGGTCGCGTGGCAGCCTCTGCAGAAGCCCGCGCCATTTCCCTGGGTGTTGTTGTGGTCCATGGTCTCGATGGCGAAGCTGGTGGTGCTCTTGTGGCAGCGGTCGCAACCCATGCTCGCGCCGGCGGTCAGCTGCGTCTCGTGCGGGATGTGGTTTGCCGGCTTCGCCAGGCCCGGTCCGCCCGGGACGTGACAGGTGCCGCAGGTTCCCGGAACCACGCCCGTGTGACTGAAGCCCGTCGCCGGCAGCCACGCGACGGTCCGGTGGCACCCGTCGCAGGACTGCGCCGTTACGACGTGCTTGGCCGGTTTGCCGTTCGCGAAGCTGCCGTTGTGGCAGCTCATGCAAGTCCCCGGCGCGGCGGAGACATGCGAATAGCGCGCGCCCAGCCACGTGGCCGCGGAGCGGTGGCAATTCTGGCAGGGCTCGTTCGTCGGGACATGCTTGGGCGGCTTGAAAGTCGAAGCGATGCCGCTGCCCGCGCGATGGCAGAACTCGCATTGCCTCGGCGTGCCCGCCATGCGCCCGGCGATATGACAGGTCTCGCAAGGCGTCACGGCGTGCACCCCGGTCAGAGGAAAGCTGGTGCGCAGGTGGTCGAAGCTGCCGCGCCCCGGCTGCTGTGCGACGCAGGCGCTCGCGTGCGCCAGGGCCGCGGCCGCAACGGCGGCGACGAGGTGGAAACGCCACATCCGAACCGTATGTATCGATCTCATGGTTGTCTCCTTCTACTGCTGCTGGAACAGGCGCCCGGCGGGGCCGGACCTGATGGTCTTGAATGAGGTGGTGACGTGGCAGCGCTCGCACTGGCGCCCGAACGCGCCGTGATGCGCGTCCTCCTCCTCGTGACAGCTCACGCAGGTGCCGGGAATGCTCGCCTTGCCCTGCACCGGGAACTTGTGACAGGCGAGGCAATCCAGGCCGCGGTGCTTTCCGTCGAGAACGAACGCCGTGCGCCGATCGTGATCGAAATCCCATTGTTTCCACGTGCGCGGGTTGTGGCACTGCTCGCACAGGGTCCCGAGCCTCGCCTTATGCTCGTCGTCCTTGCGGTGACACGAATAGCAATCGGTCTTGGCATCCTTGAACCCGGCCGTCGTGTGGCAATCCTTGCAGGCGACCTTCGCGTGCTTGCCGAGCAGCGGAAAGCGGGTGAGACCGTGATCGAGCCGCGTCTGCTTCCAGCTCGCTTCGTTGTGACACGACTCGCACTGCGGGCCGAGCTGCCCCTTGTGGGTGTCGTCCTTGCGGTGGCAGGACATGCACGCCGTCGCGAGCTTCTCCTTGTAGACGAACCCGGCGTGGCAGCTGGCGCAGGTGATCTGGGCGTGCTTGCCGCGGAGCGCATAGCGCGTCACCAGTCCGTGATCGAAAGTCGTGACCGTCCACGATCTCTCCACGTGGCAGTTCTCGCACTTGTCCCCGAAGCGGCCCTGATGCCCTTTCTTGTCGTCGTCCTTCCTGTGGCAGGCGACGCACGCCGTCGGGGTCTTCTCCTGGTAGAGCATCCCCGTATGGCAGGACTCGCAGCGCGCGAGCTGGTGCCTGCCCTTGAGCTCGAACTTCGTATCGCGCGCGTGGTTGAATCTCGTCGTCTTCCACGCCATGTCGGTGTGGCAGGTCTCGCACTTGGCTCCGAACTTGCCGCGGTGCCCCTTTTTCTCGTCGTCCTTCTGGTGGCACGAGGCGCAGGCGAGCGCCGTGCCCTTGAAGTCGGGCGTCTTGTGGCACGACTCGCAGGTGACGTCGGCGTGGGCGTTCCTCAGCGGGAACTTGGTCTTGCTGTGGTCGAAGCGGGTTTTCTTCCAGTCGCTCTCGCCGTGGCAGTTGGCGCACCCAGTTCCGAGCTTGCCCTTGTGCTTGTCGTCCTTCTTGTGGCAGGCGTAGCACTCCGACGGCGTATTGCGATACTTCACGGTGGGCACATGGCAGGCGCGGCATTCGATCTGCGCCGACGCGTGGGCACCCCTCAGGAGGAACTCGGTCTGCCGGTGGTCGAAGGTCGCGGCATTGACGGGCGCGATGTTCGCCGCGCGTCCCTTGTGCTCCGTGTGGCAGGTGCGGCAATCCTTGTCCGACACGCGCCCGTGATAACGCCGGTGCTGAGTCACGTCGAGCGCGACTTCCTTGTGGCAATCGAGGCATTGCGCCCGCTGCCCCGCCCGGTTGAACCGCACGTGGCAGTTCTTGCACTCGCTCTCGTACTTGGCGTGCCCCTGGATGACCTGGCCGGGCATGACGGCGGTCTCAAGGCTCTGCGCGGACGCGCCCGAGGCGAGCAGCAGCATGAGCCATCCAGCGGCAGTCCGTCGTCTTGGCATGACCGTTCTCAGTACATGTGCACGTAGACCACATGGACGATCGCGCTGAATACGAGCATGAAGACGAAAGGAACGTGCAGGACGTGCCACAGCGAGAACAGGCGCTCGTAAGTGCGGAACTGCGCGACCTCCTGCAGCTCGCGCATGTATCCTTTCAGGATTCGCCGGGCGACGCGGATGCGGTGAGCCCGCTCTCCGCTCGGCCAATTCCGCTCCGCGGCGGCGCGTGACAGAGTCCGCCCGACCTCGCGCATGCTTTGCCAATACACGTAGCGCGTGCGCACCGTCAGCGCGACGAAACGCCGCACCCCGAGCAGGCCGAGACGCCTCTGATCCGTGGCATAGGCTTCGAGATCCTTGAGCCGTTGCTCGACGCGCGGCGCAAAATGAAATTTCGATTTCAGCGACTCTCCCTCCAGACCGAGGCGCTCCTGGCGCTCGCGCAGCGTGGCCTGGCGGCCGTAGAGTCCGTGGTGGATCTTGGTGTAGATGAAGCGCCCGATGATGCCGCTGCCCGCGACGATCAGCATGCTGTAGAAAGCGACGGCGGCGTTGAGCGAAGCCACCCTGAGGGTCGAGTGGTAGAGGATCAGTACGGGGCCGGCAATTCCCAGGAACATGTGCACCCTGAACCAGTTTCGCAGATCTCCCGCGCGCTGCAGGAACTGCACTCGCTTGCGCAGCGGATACAGGAGCAGCAGCAGCATGAAGATCGAGCCGACGAGCCCCACGGTGTACCCGAAGTCGTCGCCGGGCTTGTACAGATTGGCCTGCCCCGCGAGCCAGGCGCCCGCGGCGAGCGCGATCGCGACCAGCCAGATCGACGTGGCCGACAGGGGTCGCGCGGCTCCGCGGCGCTCGTCGCCCGCGTGGGCGTGCGGCGCCGAGCGGCGGTCAGCGTCGAATGCGGGTCTCGCGGGAGAGGACAAGGATCTATCCGCCGGCAAAGAGCGGCCTCGAAAGGAATGCCATTGTCATCGCGCCGAAACGGGCTTTCCATGAAAATATTCCATTAGATCCGGAAGAATCCGATCAGCCGTGAAAAACTGCCCAGATTCCGCTGGTTGCTCTCCGAGCGCGGGCGTAAAGTACATGTCTCGACCGCGATTTTGCAGTGTCTCCTTTTGGCGACGCGCAGAGCGTTTCTCATTCTCACATGCTCGAAGGCCTCAATCTCACCACGCTGCTGATATACGGGCTCCCCTTCCTGGCTGCGTTCGCCTGGTACATCGCGCGAAATCGCCGCAGCGAGCGCGAAGGATCCGCGCGCCTGAAGGAGGCGGTGGAAGCGGGGCTCAACGAGCCCGCGTCTCTGCACCCCGTCATCGATCCGCTGAAATGCCTCAACTCGCGGGCCTGCGTCGCGGCTTGTCCCGAGAACGCGATAGGAATCGTCAACGGCAAGGCGCAGCTGGTGAACGCCGCGGCGTGCATCGGGCACGGTGCGTGCATGGCTTCGTGTCCGCACGACGCGATCACGCTGGTGTTCGGCACCGAGAAACGCGGGATGGACATCCCCATGGTCAAGCCGAATTTCGAGACCAACGTTCCTGGACTGTTCATCGCCGGCGAGCTCGGCGGCATGGGGCTCATCCGCAAGGCCGTCGAACAGGGCCGCCAGGCGATCGAATCGATCGGAAAGCTGAAAGGCAGCGGGCTTCCCTACGACGTCGTGATCGTCGGGGCCGGCCCGGCCGGAATTTCCGCGTCGCTCGCAGCGAAGGAGAGGAGCCTCAAATTCGTGACGCTCGAGCAGGAAAACTCCTTCGGCGGCACGGTCTATCACTATCCGCGCAACAAGGTCGTGATGACCGCGCCGGTGCAGCTGCCGATCGTCGGCAAGATGAGCTTCGGGGAAGTCAGCAAGGAGAAGCTTCTCGAATTCTGGCAAAGCGTGGTCAAGCGCACCGGCCTCAAGATCAATTTTTTCGAACGCATGGAAGCGGTGAAGCCCGACCGGCAGGGATTCGTCGTGAAGACCTCCAGGCAGGAATACCGCGCGCGCGCGGTGCTCCTGACGATCGGACGGCGCGGCACCCCGCGCAAGCTCGGCGTAAAGGGCGAGGAGCAGGCCAAGGTGGTCTATCGCCTGATCGACCCCGAGCAATACCGTGGCCAGCACGTGCTGGTGGTGGGCGGGGGCGATTCCGCGCTCGAGGCGGCGGTCGCCTGCGCCGACGAGCCGGGCACCAAAGTGACGCTCTCCTATCGCAGCGAGGCGTTCTCGCGCGTCAAGCAGAAGAACCGCGAGCAGGTGCAGAGCGCCGAGAAGAAAGGAAAGCTGAAAGTCCTGCTCTCCTCGAACGTCGAGGAAATCGACGCCGATAGCGTTTCGCTCGACCAGGGCGGCAAGAAATTCAAGATCAAGAACGACGCCGTCATCGTCTGCGCCGGCGGCATCCTGCCGACGCCCTTCCTCAAGGAGATCGGCGTGCAGGTGGACACCAAGTACGGTACCGCCTAGCTACACCGCCGCGCGCTTGGAGAGTCCGCCGTCGATGGTGACGATGGTGCCGCTCGTGTACGAGGACAGGTCCGAGGCGAGGAACACCACGCTCGCGGCGATCTCGTCGACGGTCGCGGGGCGGCCGAAGGGATTCTTCTTGAGCAGCTCCGGGTAGCGCTCCTCGTCGCCGAGCATGGCCTTGGCGCGCTTGCGGGAGACCTTCGCGATGCGGTCGGTGAGCACCGGCCCCGGGTTGACGCCGAGCACCCGCACGCCGTGCTCCGGGCTCGCCGCCCCGAGCGCGAGCGTCATGGAAATCAGGCTCGCGTTGCCCATCGAGCCCGCGACGTAGGTGGGGATCGGACGCTCGCCGGCGGCGCCGATGATGTTGATGATGACGCCGCGCCCGCGCGCCTTCATCTTCGCGAGATAGTGTCGCGTCAGCCCGACATAGCCGAACACCTTGAGGTCCCAGCCCGCGCGCCAGGCGGCGTCCTCGACGTCGTCGATGGCGCCTGCAGGGATGTCGCCCGCGTTGTTGATGAGAATATCGACCTCGGGGCAGGCGTCGGTGAGCTTCTTCCTGCCCTCATCCTGCGAGAGATCGAGCCCGAAGACCTGCACATCGACCGAATGGTTCTTGCGGATAAGCGCCGCCTCGCGCTCGAGCAGGTCCTTCGAACGCGCCGCGAGGCGCAGGCCGCAGCCTTCGCGGGCAAACCATTGCGCGATTCCGAGGCCGATCCCTTTCGATGCGCCGGTGACGAGCACCGTGCGCCCTGCGAGCTTCAGATCCATCCCGCTCTCCGCTTGTATGTATACAGTGTCACTTGACCGCTCGCCCCTTGGCCTTCCCCCGGAGATCCCGCGCCTTTTTGCCGTCTCCGACCCTGAGCGCGCGGAATATCCCCTGGTAGACCGCGACGACCTCGCGCGGCTGCGCGGCGAGCGTCGCCGCGAACGCGAGCGTTTCGCGCTCGAGCTCGGCGGCCGGGCACACCTGATCGAGGAACCCCCACGCGAGCAGGGTCTGCGCGTTCAAGACTTCGCCGGCGAGCATCATGCGCCGGGTGCGCGTCTCGCCGACGATCGCGAACAGGCGCTCGAGCGCCGACACCGGATAGTAGAGCTTGTTCTTCACCGCCGGTACCGAGAGCTTGAGCGCTTCGTCGCCGAAGCGGAAGTCGGTCGACACGGCGAGTTGCACCCCGCCGCCGTAGCAATTGGCGTGCAGCATGGCGATCGTCGGAAAGGGCATGGCCGCAATGCCGGCGCAGAACGATTCGACGCCCTTCTCGACCACGGCGAAGCCCTGGGCGCGCCTCGCGAACCCTTCGACGAACTTGAGATCGACGCCGGAGGAGAACGATTTGTCGCCAGCACCGCGCAGGACGAGCGCGCCGACGTCCTTGCGGCCTTTCAGCTCCGCCGCGGCGGCGGCGAGTCCCTCGGCGACGCCCGCGTCGATCGCGTTCATGCGCGCGGCGTTGTCGAAGGCGACGATCGCGACCGCGCCGCGGATTTCGGTGGTGACGCTTCCCATACGGAATCCTCGCCTAGTCGTACTTGCCGCGCTCCCTGGCGCGCTCGACGGCCACCGCAACGCGCTTGACATCTTTCGGGGACGGGCTCACGTATGCGGTGACGCGAAAGGGCTTGGAGGCGGACCCAGCGACGACCAGACCCGATTGCTCCTCCAGGATCGTGTCGAGAAGCCGATCGGAAGCGTCGTACAGATCGACCCGGAACCAGATCCGCGATGCATCGGTCAGTGACGTATTTTTAACTCGGCCGAGAACGAAGATGCGGGGGCCTGCCGGGGTGTCCGCATATCGAACCGAGGTCTCGCTGACGAGCAGATTCGGAGCGCCGGAGGGGTTAGCCGATGGCAACATGTAGAAGAGCCAGATAAAGAGAGGAACGATGAACAGCAAGATCGCGCCCAGAACCACGCCCTGAAAACGCGGGTCTGTCTGGCTCGCGAACCAGCTCTGGTTTCCCTTGCAGTGCTGACACAAGCGCGCTTGCGCGTGAATCAGCTGCTTGCAGTGACGGCATTCCTTGGTATTCATGATTTGCTCCGGGTGA
>Ga0137403_10003853_pt1 | contig 17843 bp, 12 predicted proteins | sample CZOMad2_1_16fung_FD_122057 | JGI IMG/M metagenome (GOLD analysis project Ga0137403, IMG submission 122057) | Vadose zone soil fungal communities from Angelo Coast Range Reserve, California, USA - CZOMad2_1_16fungal (Hybrid Assembly) | ecosystem: Environmental > Terrestrial > Soil > Vadose zone...
TGTCCGCAAGCTGAATGCTCACCCAATCCCACCCTATTTGGTTTGTTTCGAGCTGATGCGTGAAAAATTCATGGTCCATCCAGACCGCCCCGGTTACTTGAAAGGTTTGCCTACCCAGTTCAATTGTGCCTTGCGTATTTAAGCGCGTCAGCGAAATGTAGTGCGAAGCCCGGCCCGGACCTTCCGCCTTTTGGCTGACCCCATTTTGTCCGTGAATTACCGGAGGTTTTGCGGAGCGCAATGCGAAATGAATTGAAAATCTTTCATCGATGGCATGCAACTCTTGCTCGTCGCCTCGCCACATAACCTGCCAGTTGCCATTCCAGATTCGACGTTCCGGTTCACTCGCACCCGCTAGGCCTGGACCTGCGCGATTCGTGCGCTCGGCATGAAGAAATTGTCCGCCGTCCATATCGCTCAAGGCCAGATGCGCAAGATATAAATCGCGCACATCCCACGCGCCCATCGACTTGGCGTCGCGGTCAACACCTTGCCGGAAAAAGGTCAACTCAAAACCGAATCGATGGCCGTCCGGCGACTTGATGTTGCCGGTGTAGTACCACCATTCGGTCTGAAAGTCCGGATGATTGAAATGATCCCGCGGAAAGTTGTAGTGATAACCGGGAAGAGCAGTCTGATATTGTCCCGACGCCGCCAAAACACCAGCGAACGAGATCAACATGGCGGCGAATACCCGCCTACTCTTCATGAACGACCTCGACGGGATTAAGTCGCACGGCAACGTATGCTGGATACAAGCTCGCCAGGACGGTCGCGGCATATACCACTGTCAAGGCTCCGAGCAACACGGCCACAGGCCAGTGAAAGCGAATCGTCCACCCGAATGACTGCTTATTGATCACATATATGAGGATGAGCGAAAGCGTGAAGCCCAGCGCGATACCGGCAAAGTTGGCGATGAGGCCAATCAATCCTGCTTCAATCACGATGAGTTTGCGAATTTGTCGGCCCGCTGCGCCCAAAAAACGAAGCAGCGCTATCTCGCGGCGCCGGTCGATCACAAGAGCCAAGAGGGCGCCAGCCACGCCCATCACTGCAATGAGGACCGCAATTGCCTCCAGCGCATACGTGATCGCGAATGTACGGTCGAAGATCCGAAGGGCCTCGCCGCGCAGGTCACGATTGGTGAACATGAGCACACGATGACCTTCAGCGGCAGTTTCGATTTCGGCACGAACGTCTTCCAAACGCGCATTGGAAGCAACGTAAATGGCCAGATTCGAGGCGGCAGGGTCCGGCAAGTAACGCAGCATGACATTGCGGTCCATTAGCACGCTGCCGCGCTCGCTGGAATAGTCATAATAAACATCCGCGACACGAAATGAAGCGCGACGTCCGCCCAACGACAGCTCTATGGATTGGCCAGCACGCAAATGATGCTTGTTCGCAAATGGTTCGCTTATTAGAACGGCATTCGAGTCGCGCACTTCTGCCAGAACCTCATTTGTCTTGCGGCCCGATAGAAAGTCCGCATTGTGATACTCGCGAAGGACGTTCAGTTCGATAGAGCCCAGTCCCGCGGGCATCCCTTCATAACTGATCTCGTATTCGCGTAGCCTGTCGATTGCCGCGACTCCCGGAAGGTGCGAGATTTTATTCGTGAGTTCCACGTCAATCGTCGGGTGACGATCCGCCGCGGGAACTCCTGCTGGGCGCAAGTACAAATCTGCAGGTAATTGGTCGCCCATCCATAGCAAAACCGTTTCCCGGAAGCTGCCGACCATAATGCCTACCGCGGTCATCATGGCAATCGCCGTCGATAGCGCACCGACCAAAACGGAAGTGCGGCGCAACGAAGACGAAAGGCTGCGCGACGCAAGGACGGCCTCGATTCCGAACATTTTCTTCATCAATCGCGAAGACATTTTTGCGATTCCGTCAACCAATGCAGGCATAGCAAAAGCGGACGCTCCAATGAGCAAGAGTGACGCAAAATAACCGAACAGCGGCTTGCCTCCAATCGCTGGCGCGCGTGTAGCAGCTGCCGCCGACAATCCCACCGCGAGGCCAATCCATACGTCGCGCGTTTTATTCACGGTTGTTAAATTTTCCCGGCGTCCGTGGGCCATAGCTTCGACGGGCGGAACGAGAGCGGCCTCGCGGGCGGGCGAGAATGCCGAGGCCACGGCGACCCCAACGCCAACAAGCAGAGCGAGCAAAATCGAAATGGGCGTCAACGCAATCACACCCGGGCGGCTGCTGACGTACAACGCCTCTACCGTTTCGCCCATCAAACGCACTGCTCCGCCCGCCATGAGCCGTCCCAACGGCAATCCTATCAATGCTCCAAGAAAACCGAAGCACGCCGCTTCTCCCACAAACGCAGCCAGAACCAAAGTGCGGCTTGCCCCCAGCGCTCGAACAATTCCAATTTCTGCGCGTCGCCGCACCACCGAAACTGAGATCGTGTTGTAAATCAAGAATGCGCCCACAATCAACGCGATATAACTGAGCAACCGCAGATTCCAACGAAATGCAGCCAGCATGCGGCGATTTTCATCCGTTCCCGCCCCCGCTGCCCGCACTTGTATGCCCTCGGGCAGCGTTTGGGCAATCCGCTTCTTCCATTCATCCAAGATTGGCGACTGTGGAACCTGGATTAAAATCCGATCGACGCGGCCAAAACGCTTGAGCGCATTTTGCGCGGCGGAGATATCCATCACTATCGCCGACGCATTGCCCTGCGAATCCGGAAAAAGGCCTCGTACGGTGTACACCGCAACTTGGTCATTGATGAGCAGCGCAAGAGTCTCGCCGGTTTTTCGCCCTAAGCTCTCCCCAACCCAAATGCTGTTTTTCGCGGTCAAATATTTCCAGGTATCACCGCCACCATCGAAATCCACGGGACTTTTGCTGTGGCTGGCTTCTGCCACCAGATCCAATCCGACCAAAGGAACCGTTTTCTTCGTCTCAGCAATGACCGCATAATCCTCGATCCGCGGCGTAATGCGCAGCGGGTACGGCATCGCACTCAGCGTTCCTACCAAATTTTCCGGGACGCCGCCAGCGGTCACGATTTCCAGATCGTTAGCGCCCGCCAAAGTCTCCATAGATGAGTGAAAGGAGCCGGCTGCAGCAGATCCCGCCAAATCGATGGCCAGCACCACCGCAACGCCTAGCGCGATGGCCAGCAACGTCAGCAAAGTGCGTACCGGCTCCCGAAACAGCGGCCGAACAATCAATCGATAGAAAAGGAGTAGTCGTGACATCTCTAACGCCGGATCACTTCAGCGATTTGGCCGTCCCGCAGCTTCACTACCACATCCGCCAGCGCCGCAGCCTCCACGCTATGCGTGGCCATGATCGTCGCCGTATTCTGCTGGCGCGTCAGCCGCTGCAACAGGTCCAGGATGAGGTTTCCGGTTGATGTGTCCAAATTCCCGGTTGGTTCATCGGCCAGCAGGATCGCCGCGCTTTGCACCAATGCTCTTGCGATCGCCACGCGCTGCATTTGCCCACCCGAGAGCTGATGTGGGTAACGCGCGCCAAGTCCGTCCAGTTCCACCCACGAGAGTTTCTCGCGTGCCGCCTCTCTAGCGTTCCGCTTGCCTGACAATAGTAACGGCAGTTCGACATTTTCGAACATCGTCAGCGTGTGAATCAGTTGGAAGGATTGAAAAATAAAGCCGATCTTCTCGCGGCGAATATTGGCAAGCGCATCATCGCGCAACGATGTCGTCGCCACACCGTCCACTTCTACCGTGCCCGAGGTAGGGAAGTCCATCGCCCCCGCCAGGCTCAACAGTGTCGACTTGCCGCACCCGCTGCGTCCTACGAGCGCGACGAACTCTCCCCGGGAAATCTCCAGCGATAAGTTATTGAGCGCTCGTACCGGTTGCTCGTCCGTGAAGTAGTCTTTAGTGACGTTGCGGAGAACAAGAATCGACATGTGGAATGATGGCTTAATGACTGTGGCGCAGCAACCGTTGCTGCGCCACGAAAATGCGTAACACACAGAATCCTAAATGTGCATTGCGTTAGCGCTTGAGCGAGGCCAGCGCACTTTCGATCGCTGCCGTAACTTCCGGTGAGTCGGGTGTCACCTTGGGCTCAAAACGCGTGATGATCTGACCCTCCGGTCCGACCAGAAATTTCGTGAAATTCCACTGAATGTCGCCGCCGGTCTTGGGATTCACAGCCTTGTCGGTCAAGTATTGATAGAGCGGCGTTTTGTCGTCCCCCTTCACGGAAACCTTGGACATCATCGGGAAGGTTACGTTGTATTTCGACTGGCAAAAGGTCTTGATCTCCTGATCCGTTCCCGGTTCCTGTGCCCCAAAATTGTTCGCCGGAATCCCTACAATCACAAAGCCGCGATCCTTGTACTTCTCATAAATCGCTTCGAGCGCCGTGTATTGCGGAGTGAAACCGCAGCGGCTGGCAACGTTTACCAGCATCACCACTTTACCTTTGTACGCGGAGAGAGGCGCAGGCTGGCCGTCGATTGTATTCAGCGTGTAGTCAAACACGTTCTTTCCCGCACCCATCAGTGCTGCGGCGACGAAGAACATGCACATCATTGTCGGAATCAATGCTTTGCTCATTTTTCCTCCGCATTCTTTTTACATGGAATTCGTGCGGTCCGCAAATTCACCAGGTCCTGAGCCGAAGTCAGCACCTTCAGCCGAGGCGGCATACCCCTCACCTGCCCATTGAGCCTGCACCCTCACTGGTATAGACTTCGCCCGCGTCGGTTGGTGATCTCACACAACGCAGGGGACCGATTCTCGCGCGCCGCTCCCTCGACAGCGTGCTCAGGACTCGGCGCGTGCCCAACCGCGGCAAGTTTTTATAGGAGGCGTGGATGCTATATGCGTCGGAGGTCGCGGTCGCCCATCGCAACCTGGCCACAGTAGACCTGGTCATCATCGGGGTCTATTTCGCCATCGTGTTTGGCATCGGCATGTACTTCGCCCGCAAAGAACGCACCTCCGAAGATTACTTTCTCGCCGGCCGCGACATTGGATGGTTTTTCATCGGTGCCTCCCTTTTCGTATCCAATATTTCCACCGAGCATTTCATTGGACTCTCAGGCACGGGCGCATCTTCGGGTCTCGCGGTCGGCCACTTCGAATGGCTGGCATGTCTCATCCTGCTGATCCTCGGCTGGGTTTTTGTGCCGTTCTACCTGCGCAGCAACGTCTTCACCATGCCTGAATTTCTGGAGCGGCGGTTCAACCGCCAATCGGCCGTGTATCTGGCGGGAATCTCCATCATCGCTTACATTTTCACCAAAATCTCTGTGCAGCTTTACGCCGCCAGCGTGGTCCTTGAGCGCGTCGCCGGCTGGTCCCTGTGGAAGACGGCCGTAGTCCTCGTCATCGCCACTGGGATCTACACCGTTGCCGGGGGTTTGGCCGCCGTCATCTATACAGACACGGTGCAGACTTTGATTCTCATCACCGGCGCTGTCGCACTCACCATCATCGGTCTGGGCCGCGTCGGCGGTCTCGAACACCTCCGCACCATGGTGCCCCCCGACTACTTCCACATGATCAAACCTATTTCCGATCCAAACTTTCCATGGACGGGGATCTTTTTCGGCGCGCCAATTCTCGGCATATGGTATTGGTGTACCGACCAGGTCATCGTGCAGCGCGTGCTTTCCGCGCGGGACGAGGGCCACGCCAAAGCCGGCACCATCTTTGCCGGCTTCCTGAAGATCCTTCCCGTTTTCATGCTCGTGCTTCCCGGCATCATCGCCTTCGCCCTTTTCCCGGAGCAGGTGAAGAAGCCCGATTTCGCATATCCGACTCTCGTACTGAACCTTCTTCCCGTCGGGCTTGTCGGCTTGGTGATGGCTGCCCTGCTCGCCGCCGTAATGGGCGCCATGAGCTCGGTCTTTAATTCCGCGTCGACGCTCGTTACCCTCGATTTCTACAAGAAAATTCGCCCCCAGGCTTCCGAGAAACAACTCGTCAATTTCGGCCGCATCGCCACCGGCATCATGGTTCTCCTCGGCCTGCTGTGGGTTCCTTTTATCGGCTACATCAGCAGCCAGCTCTACATTTATCTACAAAGCGTGCAGGCCTATATCAGCCCGCCGATCTCTGCTTGCTTTATCCTCGGGATCCTATGGCCACGGCTCAACGGTGCTGGTTCCATCACCTCGCTCCTGACCGGCTTTGTTCTGGGCGCGACCCGCTTCATCCTGGAGCTTGCCGACCGCGCCGGTGGCAGTCATTTCCAGTCGCCCGCCATCCGCTGGCTGATCGACATGAACTTCCTGCATTACGCGATCTTCATGTTCGTGATCTGCTCCGCCGTCCTCATTGGCGTGAGTCTGATGACTCCCGCCCCCGACCGCGCGCGCCTCGCCGGGTTGACCTTTGCCACCGTCGACGAAAAAATGGCGGCCGTTCCCGTGGGCACCTCGGTTCGGAAACCCGCACACGAAACCCCGGCGGAGCACCGCATGAACGTCATCTTCAGCCTCCTACTGCTAGCCACTGTAATTAGCTTGTGGGTGTACTTCCGTTAGAGCTAGAACTAACGCAAACTCATGGGCCCAACTTATATTCAGACTCTGAAGCCAAATGTCACCCAGCAGGAAGCCTTGCGCACATTTTCCGGCGCTGGTCTTTCCACACTGTATTGGCGGATGCGCAGCGGCCCGTTGCGGCGAATCGCTGATGTTTACGTTCCCTACTGGCTCTATCGCGTGCATTACAACATGGGCCGCACCGCGCATAAAACCCTTTTCGCCATAGACGCCGTCAACGGTTCCCTGGACCTCTTCACCTTTCCGCGGATACCCGACGCACAGGATTTCATCAGCGTTCACACTAAGAATTACGTCGCGCCTTCCCTGCGCGCCTTTGATGCCGAGGCCTTACTGCGCCAAAAGGTGCTGCGCGTTATTTTTCAGCAAGGCTTCTTCAAAGTTCGTGACTTAAACCTGGAGATCGCACGAGAACCCCTCGAATTGCACGTTCCTTATTGGCTCGGTTTTTACGGCCATGTCGCCGCGCGATGCCGCGTCCTCAATGCGGTGCGCCGCCGCATGGAAGGGGCCAAGGCTTCTGCCCTGTTCGAATCCTGGCTGGCGGCTTAGAGAGCACCCGTTTTGCTATACAGTAGAGTCCCTTCCGTTCGGTACGGTCGACTCGGAAATAACAGATAGGAGATTATTTTAATGCTCTTTTTTGCAAGACGCTCCGCTCTATCTTTGCTCGCCTTCGCATTTTGCGCGACGGGCGTCTGGGCCCAAGGCTGGCAGCACATCGGCGCTGTGCAGCGCGTGGAAAAGCTAAAGGACGGCGTGGAGCTGACCGCGGGCCGCGCCAAAGTGCGTATCACCGCATTCAATGACAGCGTTATCCGTGTTCGCGTTGCGCCTCAAGGTAATTTCCCCAAGGATTCCTCCTGGGCCGTCATCACTACGCCTCAATCTCCGACTCTCGAAATCGCAGACTCCAAGAACGAGCTGAAGATGACTGCGGGCAATACTATTGTGGTCATCCAAAAGTCGCCTTTGCTCATCCGCTTTGCTGACATCGCTGGAAACGTCCTGCTTGCCGACGAACCCACTCTCCCGATGGCCTTCGATGGTTCCCGCGTACACGTCTGGAAAAAAATGCCTGCCGACGAAAATTATTACGGTTTGGGCGACAAGACCGGTCCCATGAACCGGCGCAATCGCGCTTTCACCATGTGGAACACAGACGTTTTCGGATGGGGTGAGTCCACCGACCCCATGTACAAGGCCATCACTTTTTTCATGGGACTGCTCAAAGGCACTGCCTGGGGCGTGTTTTTTGATAACACCTACCGCAGCAGCTTTGATTTCGGCAAGGAATCGCCTGATTACTTTTCCTTCGGCGCCGAAGGTGGCGAGCTCAACTACTATTTTTTCGCCGGCCCCGACCCCAAGAAAGTAATCGAGCAGTACACCAGCCTCGTCGGCCGCTCGCCTCTACCGCCGCTCTGGAGTCTCGGCTATCAGCAGAGCCGTTACAGCTACTACCCGGAGGCCCGTGTCCGCGAAATCGCCTCTACCCTGCGAGCAAAGAAAATTCCTGCCGACGTGATCTATCTCGATATCGATTTTCAGCAAGGCAACGCTCCGTTCACCATCAATCGTGAACGCTTTCCCCATTTCGAACAGATGGTCGCGGACTTGCGCTCGCAGGGCTTCCGCTTGATAACCATCACGGACCTGCACATCAAGAAAGATCCCGGCCACGGTTACTTTCCCTACGACTCCGGCACCAAGAATGATGTGTTCGTCAAAAATCCCGACGGCTCTACCTTTGTGGGCGTCGTCTGGCCTGGCCAAAGCGTGTTTCCTGATTTCACCCTAACTCGCGCGCGCGACTGGTGGGGAACTCTCTACAAAGACTTCGTCGGCATGGGCGTCGCCGGTTTTTGGAACGACATGAACGAGCCTGCGCTTTTTGAACGCGCCGACAAGACCATGCCGCTAGACACTCGGCACCGCCTCGATGACGGCACGACGCTCGATCATCGCGCTATTCACAACGTCTACGGAATGGAAAATGTTCGTGCCACTTATGACGGCTTGCGCAAGTTGCAGCCCGACGAGCGGCCATTCGTGCTCACCCGCGCCGCCTACACTGGCACTCAGCGTTACGCCGCCACTTGGACCGGTGACAACAGCAGCACCTGGAATCACCTCAACATGAGCACGCCTATGCTGCTCAGCCTAGGGCTTGGCGGTTACTGGATGGCTGGCGACGATATCGGTGGTTTCGCGGGTTCGCCTCCCGCTGATCTCCTTACCCGTTGGTTTGAGGTTGGCGCATTGAATCCCATTTACCGCGACCACACCGGTTACGGCACCTTGGATCAGGAACCCTGGGTCCACGGCCCGCAACACGAAGCCATTCGCCGCCGCTACGTGGAGCTTCGTTATCACCTTCTTCCCTACATTTACACCACGATCGAAGAAGCCTCGCGCACCGGGCTCCCCGCCATGCGCCCGGTTTTTCTCGACTACCCGCAAGCCGAAAGTTTTTACGGCAACAACCGCGACTTCCTTTTCGGCAGCGATCTCTTCGTCGCTCCCGTAACCACCGAGATGGTCGATGCCGAAGAAGTGCAACTTCCGCCAGGCGACTGGTATGACTATTGGACTTCGCAAAGGCTCAGCAGCAAAAATAAAATAACTCTGCATCCCGCACTCGACGAAATGCCTCTTTACGTTCGTGCCGGCGCAATTATTCCCACCCAGGCCGTGGTGCAAAATACTGGCGAAAAGCCTGCCGGGCCCCTTGAATTGCGTGTGTATGCGGGAGAAAACTGCCACGGCTCGCTCTATCAAGATGATGGCCACAGCTTCGCCTACCAACGAGGCGAGTTATTGCGCGTCAACTATTCCTGCCAGGTTTCGCCCGCTTCGATCACCATTACTTCTGCAACCGAGAAGAACTCGTTTCAGCCGTGGTGGAACACGGCCGAAATAACCGTGTACGGTGCAAATACTCAGCCTAAGGAATTACGCCTTGGCGATCGGTCGACCCATGAATGGCGCTACGACGCCGCGGGGCATTCCGTTGTTTTTACCGTGCCCAACGCCGCACAGAACTGGACCGCACAGCTGATGTTTTGAGCTTAGTCCAAAGAAAAAATGGAAACCGACTCCGCAGGCGCGCGGATGTGAACTTCTTTACCGCTCAAGTCCGTGCTCGCTTCTCCGAATAATCTCGATAGTCGAGCCGCTTTCTGCGCCGGCGTGTCCGCGAATGTAAACCGCAATTCCCTCGGCTGCGTTGACTTGTGGAAAATCACCAACAGCCGCTCCTCTTCCGTTTCGCGCAGGAAAACGTAAGAATTCTCATCGGAAAAGAGATGCCAAAGTCGTCCACCGTTCAGGGCCGCGTGTTCGTGCCGCAAATGCAGGAGCGTCTGAACATACGAAAATATTTCCTGCTGCTCGCGTGTCCGCCCCCTCTCCGAAAATGTATTCTTCGTGTCTTCGCGCCAGCCGCCAGGGAAGTCTCGCCGGTTGTCGGGATCGCCGCCTCCCAGCATGCCAATTTCATCGCCATAATAAAATTGCGGAATCCCGCGTAGCGTAAGCGTCAGAGCAAACGCCATTTTCAGTTTCGCGGCCGAGCTCCCTTTCGCGCTCGCGAACCGTGCCACGTCGTGATTGCCAAAAAATGTGACCAGCTGATCTGGCCGCGGATACAGCCCATCGTGCCGCAACACATCCGTTATACGTCCCGCCGGCGCGCCATTAAGCAACACATCGCGCAGCGCGAAATACATCGGATAATCGAAAAGCGTGCTCACGCCCGTATCAGTCCCGTCGTATTGCTTCTGCCCGCCCACAAAAAAAGAAGTCACACTCGCATCGGGATGAAACACTTCTCCGATCGTTGTCAACCGTGGATAAATCCTTCGCAGTCCTGCGTGCCAGCGCGCCCAGAATTCCCGAGAGACATACGGAAATGTGTCCACCCGAAAACCATCCAATCCTGAAGACTCCGTCCACCAGATTGCGTTCTGCAACAAATACTGCGCGACCACAGGATTTTCGGTATTCAAGTCCGGGAGAAGGTCTACGAACCATCCTTCTGTCAAGTTGCGCCAGAGTCGAGCCGGCGCGTGCGGATCAACGAGCGCTTCGAACAAGTCATGTCCCTGATTTTCCGGCTCTCCGTAGAAAGTTCCATTCACCGGCGCCGACGAATTCAGGTGATTCTTCACAGTTCCGTGAAACCAATCCGGCAATGGCGGCTTCGCGGCCCACGGATGTCTGGGGCCAACGTGATTCGGCACGACGTCGAAAACAATCTTCATCCCCTGCTGGTGCGCCGCAGCAACCAACTCTTGATAATTCCGCAAGGTTCCCAGGTGCGGCTCAACCGCATACAGATCCACCGCACCATAGCCGTGATAATCCTCTGTGGCCCCGTTCTTCACGATCGGGGTCAGCCACAATGTCGTGACGCCCAAATCCTTGAAGTAATCCAAATGTTCGCGAATCCCTCGCAAATCCCCGCCATGATACGCGCGCGCCTCCGCACGATTGTGCGATCCCGGCGCTTCCGCCGGCTCGTCATTCGCGGGATCGCCATTTGCAAAACGGTCCGGCATGATCAGATACATTGAATCTGCCGTCGTCAGACCTTGAAACTTGTGAATGGTTTGCTCGCGCGCCGCGAGCGACAATTCGAACGAAACGGTCCCCGTCGGCGTGGTGATCCGGCAAACTGCCGTTCCCGATTTCAACCCTGCTCCCAATTTCAACCACACGAAGAGATAATCGCCGCCAGCGGTTGCTTGCGTGCGTTCCACCACGAGATCCGCCAAATTGCAGGAAACTCCGTTTGCTTCCAGGTGCCGCCCATTCAGCAGCAGCATAAGTTCCGGGGTCAGCCGCAGCCACCAATTCGGTGGCTCAACTTTGGTTACAACCGGAGAATTATCGGAAGCGTTGGTAGTCTGCGGATTTTGTGCGGCGAGCGCTGGTGATGCGCAACAAATGGTATAGACAACGATTAATCCATAGAAGAGAAACAAGTGGACTCGCAGCACGCCGCCAGCATAAGAAAAAAACAGCCGCTTAGCTAGCCCCCGATTTTTCCGCCGGCCTCCGTGAACACCAGCGCCCCAAACGCTTCCGGCACATGAAAATTTGGCGCCGGGGTATTCGTGGGCCGCCACGCCGAATAAAAGCGCGGCTCCTCCATCCCTTCCACCCGGAAAAAATTCACCCTCCACACTGCCGGCATCTCAAAACGTGCGACCAGCTTCTTCATCGGTATGGCCAAAACCGCGCGCCACTGCTTCTGCGCTTCATCGATATCGACCCGTCGGCGCAAGCCGCTCCGCAAGTCGTGTTTTTCTTTGGGAGCAATCTCCAGATCAACCCACATCCCATTCGGCGCCACTTCAATTTCCTTGTAATAATCCGGGTGCGATCCGCGCGGCTGCAGAAACACCTCGCATACATCTCGATCCCAAAGCCCATCCCGCCTTCCGGTCAGTTCGGCATCAGCGAAAATGTTGATGCTCCGGTACCGCGCATCGAATCGCAAAAACAAGAATTCCGCATTCCACAGCAGTCGCACCTGCGTTTCTCGATGCCTATCTGCGTTCTTCCCCTGCCAATCCGCACAAAAAGAGACAGGCGGAGCTGTTTCCCAGGCTCGCTCTGGCGGCAAGCCCTCGCCATCAACCGACCCGGCCAGTTGCACCGCAAACGCGGTATCCGTCCTGATGTCAGTAGGCATATTTCTCTGTATTTGATGTTCGCACGGCCCGGCTTCGCTTAAGTCCGGAGTGCCTATTCGATTACGCGTCCTGCCCACAGATTCCGCTTGGAAACTGATTGCGCACGCCACTCCACACGCAAAAAGTAAAACGCGATCGCTGTGCTAGCATCGAATTTGCCCGGTTTTCTGCCCCTACGGGCGTACCCCACGGGTTCAGGAGGCCACAAGTATGGTCGAAACCGTTACGGCAGAACAGTTCACCACCGGACCAGCGCGTCGCAAACCGGAAAGTTTCGAGTTCGTAAAGTTTCGCCTGGACGCCGGCGTCGCTCGCCTGACCCTCAATCGTCCCGATCACAATCTCCTCAATGAGGCCATGCTCCGCGAAATTGCTGACGGCATCATATTCGCCGGTGAGCACGATGAAGTGAAGCTCATCGCCATCGACTCCGCGTGCAAAGTATTCAGTGGAGGCATCGACATCGGCGAGTACACTGCCCAACGCGTTTATCAGGTGCTGGACGCCTTCCAAGCCGCCTTCGCCGGAATGCTGGAAGTCAGCAAGCCCGTCCTCTGCGTCGTAAACGGCCCAGCCATTGGCGGAGGCGCCGAACTCGCCGCTTTCGGCGATCTCGTCATCGCTACACCGAAAGCTCGCTTCGCGCAGCCCGAAATCACCATCGGCGTATTTCCTCCTCTCGCCTCCACCATCCTTCCTTTCTTGGTCGGACCAAAGCGCGCTCTTGAAATTATTTTGACCGGCGAAGCCATTACTGCCGAACGTGCACTGGAACTTGGGCTGGTCACTCGCCTGGTTCCCGAAGCCAAGCTCGAAGCAACGGTAAATGAGCTTGTCGACCGCATCACCTCGCACTCTGGCCCGGTCCTCGCCATGGCCAAAAAAGCGATCCTCGGCGGCATGGGCCTCTCTCTTCGAGAAGGCCTCAAAAAATCCATGAATATTTTTCTCAACGAGCTTTACAAACTTGAAGATTCGCAAGAAGGTCTCCGCGCCCTAGTGGAAAAGCGCAAGCCCAATTGGAAAAACCGCTAGTCCTTGGAGTGCAGCGGTCTTGTTTATCCTGCGCCGCGAAGGGCCGCCGCTTTTGCCCTGTCAACCGTACCCGGAATCCTCTTGAGGAATGCTTGCAAACCCAGCGGTACTCCAAACCAATCAAATTGACTCCCTCCCACACCCGGCATACACTCATCTTTCATTTTTGCAGGCAAGGGAAGCGGGGAAGGCCGTGCAAATCGGCCGCGGTCCCGCCACTGTAATCGGCTGAAAAGCCGTAAGCCAGGCTACCCTCCCGTGCCGCGGAGATTGCGCTTTTCGCGAGAAGAAGCGCCGCCTTTGAGCCCCAGCGCTGCTCGCATGGGGCTTTTTTGTTGGTGGCCCTTTCTCGCAAATGGGGACTCGTATTGCGATTGCTCACTCACAGGACTCTCGGACCTATCGCTGCCGCTGCAGTCTCCCTGCTATTTTCCTTCAGCACCTGCGCTGCTTCGCAATCCGCACCAGCGCCGCTGTCCGCATCTCCCTCTTATCGCCAAGTCACCGACGAAATCGGCCGCACCATCCGCGTACCGCAATCCATCCATCGCATCGTTTCCCTCGCCCCCAACCTCACCGAGACCATCTATGCCCTAGGTATGCAAGACCGCCTCGTGGGCGACACCGACTACTGCGATTTCCCTCTGGAAGCCCAGCAGAAACCCAAAGTCGGCGGCGCCATCAACCCCAGCCTCGAAACCATTGCTTCGTTGCATCCGGACCTGGTCCTGGTCACTAAAAATTTGAACCGCCTCGAAACCGTGAACGCCCTCGACTCCCTCGGAATTCCCTCCTACGCCACGGACCCGCACACGGTCGAAGCCATCATCAGCTCAACGGAACGCCTCGCCGACTTGCTCGGCGCGTCCGAAATCGGCACTGCCCTCGGCAAACAGATGGAGAGCCGAATCGCAGCAATCAAAGATCGCATGGCCGCAATGCCTCCCCGCCGCGTGATGTTCATCGTCTGGACCGAACCCCTCATCTCTATCGGCAAAGACACCTTCATTGCGGACGCCTTGCAACACGCTGGCGCTGTTTCCGTCATCGACTCTTCCCAAAATTGGCCGCAGATCAATCTCGAAGAAGTGGTTCGCCTCCAGCCGGAGTTCCTGGTCTTCGCGGAAGCGCATCCAGAAGATGCCGCGCACATCACCGATACTTTCGCGAATCTTCCCGGCTGGCGCGTTCTGGACGCCGTGAAGCACCATCGCTTTGCGGTAATCAGCGATGCCGTCAATCGCCCCGCTCCGCGCATCGCTTCTGCCATCGAAGACCTCGCACGCCAGCTCCATCCCGAAGCCTTCGTCGAGGTTCCCCAAACTGAGAAGAAAGAAAACACCAGCCCCGCGCCGCCCAGCACTTCACCACCGGCAAAACAGCGTGAACCAGCGCAGCCCGTGGATCTAGTTCATGACCTTTCCTCGCCATTGGAGAGCGCATGCGCCCGCTAACCTTGCAGCGCTTGCTCTTCCAGTGCAGCATTCTCGCCGTAATTTTGTTTGTCGTGGTAGTCATCGCTCTCAGGCTAGGCGCCGTCCAAATTTCTCTCTACGGCCTTGGGCATGACCTGATCAGCGTTTTGCTCCGCCAGACCAACCAGCTCTCCAGCGACTATGCCATGATCGTGATCGAAATCCGCTTGCCACGTATTCTCCTGGCGATTGTCGTTGGCGCGTCTCTTGCCGTTGCTGGCACCAGCTTCCAGGCCCTGCTTCGCAATCCTCTTGCCGATCCCTACGTTCTCGGTGTCTCTATGGGTGCCGCCTTGGGCGCCATCCTAGCTCTCATAGCCGAGCCTCATCTCGCTCTCCCTGTCTGGCTCGCAGCTCTTTTCACCCCGTTAGGCGCGTTCCTTGGGGCGGCTGGTGCGATCGCCGCTGTGTATTTCCTCGGTCTTCGCGACGGACAAATCGATAGCGGCACTCTCCTTCTCGCCGGCATCATCAGCTCTTCTTTCCTCTCCGCCATCATCATGTTCCTGTTGACCACCCTCACCGGACGCGATTTCCGCGGCATGGCCTTCTGGCTGATGGGCGATCTCTCCAGTTCCTTGCAATCCAGCTTGCGTTGGGTCCTGGGCGTCGGCTTCATGGTCGCTACGGGTGCCATCTATACCACCGCTGCGGATTTAAACTTGCTCCTCGCCGGCGAAAAAGAGGCCATGCATCTCGGTGTCGATGTTCGCCGCGTGCGCCTCGTTGTCTATATCGCCGCGTCCATTCTTACCGGCCTCGCCGTTTCCGTCAGCGGCGCCATTGGCTATGTTGGCCTTCTCGTTCCCCACGTTATGCGTCTGCTGTTTGGCTCCGATCACCGCATCCTGATTCCCACGGCAGCCTTCGGCGGCGCCATTGCAGTCGTGATTGCAGACACCCTGGCGCGCACTGTGGTCGCCCCGTCCGAGCTTCCCGTGGGCGCGATGACCGCGCTCGTAGGCGCTCCTCTCTTCATCTATCTTCTCCGCCGGAGGATAGCGTGAGCAGCACGGCGCAATCTTCCTCCGCGTGGTCAAACCTCGAAGCGCCGCGCGCAGCCAGCGACGTCCGTCTCAGCGTTGAGCAGGTCAGCTACGCCTATTCCGCCAATCCCGCTCAGGCGCCGCTCTTCACCCTCGAAGCGAACAGCTTCCAGGCCCGCGCCGGTGAGATCGTCGCCATCCTGGGTCCCAATGCCAGCGGCAAATCCACCCTGCTCAAAATAATCGCCGGCGCGCTCGAACCTCTTTCCGGCCGTGTATTGCTCGACGGTTTTGTCACCCACACTCTGGCCCCCCGCGCCCGCGCCCAACGCATCGCCATGGTTCAGCAGGAAAGTCCGCTCCTATTTCCTTCCCACGCGTGGGAATTTGTTCTGCAAGGCCGCCATGCCTATGGACGTTCTTTGCGCTTCGAAAATGAAAACGACATAATCATCGCCCGCAACGCGCTGGCCCAGGTTGGCGCCGAACATCTCAGCGATCGTTGGATGAGCGAAATCTCCGGCGGCGAAAAGCAGCGCGTCATCCTCGCGCGAGCTTTAGCTCAGCAACCGCTGCTGCTTCTCCTCGACGAGCCAACGCTACACCTGGACATCGGTGCACAAGTCGATCTACTCGCCACGTTGCGCCGGTTGGCTGCGGAAAATCGCTACACCGTGGTCGTGGTCACCCACGAGCTAAATCTCGCCGCGGAATACGCCGATCAGGTTGTGCTGCTCCATAAGGGCAAGAGCTTGCGCGTAGGTTCTCCAGCCAGCGTTTATCAGCGCGATTTGCTGGAACAGGTTTTTCACACGCCGCTGACCGTCGAGCAAGGTCCAAACGGTCGTCCTCGTGTGAATTTATTGCTAAGTCCGTAGAAGTTTTCTTGTTAACCCAACGCCGCCTCCGTTGTAGCGGCATTTAGCAACCACTAGCGGGCTTCGCCCCTCACTATCACCGCGAACTTCGTGCTCGGGAAGACGGGCAACCCTAATCAGGTTGCGCTTGTTGCACCCTCGAAAGTCCAGAGGAAAAACAACAAGAAAGCCGTCGCCGACGCGCGACTGTACGGCGGAATCGAGACTGCGCCAGTCACTGCGATGAAGCGCTTGGTCGGCCCGTTAGGCCGGAAAACCAGGCGTCATCGTGGGAAGGCCGCGCACAGGCCCGCTAACCGGGCCAAATTCACCCGCCAAGCCAGGAGACCGGCGAAGTTCGCAGCCCGTGCGATGCACTTCATCGACAGGCCAACCTTCAAGCTCCCACGCGTGCGGGAGTGGAGGACAAAATGAAACCAACGATTCGCCGTTTTCCATTTCTCGTTTTTCTCTTTCTTGCTTCGGTTTTGTCCCTGCGAGCGCAATCCGATTCTTCCCGTGCCCATCTTTCCGGCACATTAGTGGATTCCAGCGGGGCGGGTGTTCCCGGCGTCCACATCACTGCCCACCCCGACAACTCGCCGAACACCGCGCCTTTAACGACAAGCTCTGCAAACGATGGTTCTTACTCGCTCGACCTTCCGCCCGGCCGCTATCACTTTCATTTCACGCGCGAATCCTTCGTGCCCCGTGATTTGATTCTGGATCTTTCCCCGGCACAATCTCGCAAACTCGATCTGCACTTGGAGCTCGAGCGCCTCGCCGCTAGCGTGGTAGTCACCGCGCAAGCGGAACCCGCATTGAAGCAGGAAACTTCCGCCTCCGTCACGGTCATTACTCGGGACGAAATCGAGAAGCGCCAAGCCGTTTCCCTCACCGACGTCTTGATATACACGCCGGGTGTCTCCATCGACCGCACCGGTCCTGAAGGTGGCTTCGCCGGTGTCTTCTTGAACGGCGGCAATTCCTATCAAACCAAGGTGCTGGTCGACGGCACCGCCGTAAATCTTCCCGGTGGCACGTTTGATTTTTCCAACTTCACGCTCGACAACATCGATAAAGTCGAGGTAGTTCGTGGCGCAGAAAGCGCCCTCTATGGCACCGACGCGGTTTCTGGTGTGATCCAGGCGTTTACACATCGCGGCGAAACTCGTGTTCCCGCCATCTCGCTATTCACCGAAGGCGGCAGCTTTTCCACTGCGCGTGGTGGCGCACAACTGAGCGGACTTCTCGGCTCCTTCGAC
>Ga0137403_10003854_pt1 | contig 17840 bp, 17 predicted proteins | sample CZOMad2_1_16fung_FD_122057 | JGI IMG/M metagenome (GOLD analysis project Ga0137403, IMG submission 122057) | Vadose zone soil fungal communities from Angelo Coast Range Reserve, California, USA - CZOMad2_1_16fungal (Hybrid Assembly) | ecosystem: Environmental > Terrestrial > Soil > Vadose zone...
GAATCCGCTCACGCAGGGCGAGGGACCGTGGCGGCGCAGCTGGCGGCGCTTTCAGGCCCGGCCTGGCGCGCGCTGGGCGCTTGGACTGCTGGGCCTGATCATCGCGCTCTGTCTGCTCGTGCCCGCACTCTCGCCCCACGACTACGCCACGCCCTCCTGGACCCACATCTTCCGGCGCCCGAGCTGGATCACAGAAGAGGCTTGACAGCTCGTGCTCGGATCGAGGAGACTTGAGTCCCTCCGCGTCACGGGTGACATCGATGTCGTGCCCTTGGTTGTTCATAAAAGTGATGCTGACAAAGCGATTGATGGCTCAGTCGGTGCCGCGCCACCAATGGCCGGGGCAATGGAGCCCCTTGAAGTAGAGCAGGCTCCGCCCCTGGGCCTCCGCCCGCTTGCGCGCCTTCAGGAACTGGTCCTGTTGCCGGCTGACCGCCCGTTGGTCTTCTTCCGTCTCGGTGGGAATGCGCACCTTGACCAGCGCCTCGGTGTTGCCCGCCACAAAGCGGTCCACCCGGCCGGCAATGGCCCGGGCGTCGCGCTTGTCGGTGTTGACGCGTTTGCAGCGCTCGTCGAGCTTCTGCGGGCACATGACCAGCGGTTCGACGCCGGCACGCGCCAGGCGGCGCGCCAGGCTGAAACCTGAAAAACCGGCCTCGTAGCAGAAGACGACCCGCTCCGCCGATTCGAGCTGCTTGACGGCCCAGGCATAGGCCGCCTCCGGCTCGAAGACTTGCGCGGGCTGAATGTTCTGATCCCCCACCTGGCGGCAGATCTTAAAATCGCGCTTGTGCACGTCGGCCGCCAGTTTAATGAGGTTTACTTTCTGGGTTTTTGATGGATGCTGTTCGTGTAGTGTATTCATATATTGGCTGGATGTAGCGCCAATTGCTGCATCCAGCCATCTCCATATCAACTCGTCGTCGTCCTCGGTACCGTGTCGCTTGCGAAGCTTCCTGATGGTGGGCTGTTCTTGCGTAAAGCATTTGAACGGCTCCGGGCATTAAAGGCCGACGGTAGTTCAGTGGCGTACGTGAGTGAGTGCCACCGCTTTTACGACAGCATTATCCAAATCGGCGGCAACCGGGCCCATAACCGAGTATTGCCGCTGATGCCGCTACATCTCGTTCGCGTGCAGTTTCAGGTTTAACTCACGCCCCGAGCGCGGGAGAAGCAAGCGAGGAATGCTCGGCGATCACTGAAGCCATCCTCGCAGAGGATACCGTACTGGCCGAGACCGCTATTCGTCTTCATATAAGGCGCACTCGTCTGGCGCACGAGGCGCTTCCGAACGAAGCTTGCCCCAACGTTCAAAGCTGACCGTCCCGATGTCCATCCGTCAATGCTTACAGAAGCTCGAACACCTCATAGCAGGGTCCCTGCGGCCGCCGGCTGCCGATCCCTATCGCGAGGATGTCATTCAACCAGTGTAACCGCTGCGCCGCAGTTTCAAACAAGACGGACGTGCGAAAATACAGCTCATTCGGAGAGAGAGACTCGCCGCGCGCCAGACGCTCCTCCCCATCTGGCGGCATCTTGAGCCGCCCGGTATAGGTCATGTAAATGCTTTCTCCAGCGTCGGTCTCAAGCATCGCGCGAACATCCAGATGGATGACTCCATCGGCACGTTTGATCAGCCAGTCACCGCCACCTGCAAGCGCCTTGCCGCTTACTCGGTCACCGACGAATTTCCCAGCAGTAATGATCGCGGAACGCCTGAAATAACCCATCGGTACGTTCCCGATGATCTGAGCAGCCGTTTCGAATTCGATCGTGAAAAGTGGTCTGACCACTACGTTCGTCACTCGCATTCTCCTCGTGGGGCAAAGCGCTTCCGCCAGCGGGGCGCTCTCTGTTGGACGATGGCGTCGGCGTTCTCGGCGCCGAATACCTGCCGCACAGCTTGCGTATTCACCATTGCAGGCCCGCGGCTGACAAAGGGTCGAAAGCTTATTCTCCAGCTCAGTCAAGTTCCGACCAGAACCTCGCCAGACCCTCGGCCGCGCGGTCTGCATCATCGAACATCCACCAGTGAGCGAGACCCTCGAGCGTCAGGACTTGAGCCTGGATACGATTGGCCACGTCGAACACCATCGCGGGCGGGACGAAAGCGTCGGCGGTGGCGTGAAGCAGCAGTGCCGGTTTCTTCGGAGCAGAAGCAAGCTGATCGCCGAGCTCGCGCATGTGCGGCTGCACCGCCGAGCGATACAACGCGAGGATGGATTTGCCCATGCGCTCGTCCAAATTCCTGGCCATGGTCGGTGCCAGCTTGGGTGGCACGCCGAACAGTCGGACGAGTTCGTCGCCGCTGAGTGCTAGGATCTGGGCGATCGAGGCTTCCCCGTCGCCCAGCCGCTGCCAGACCTGCGCGGCCGGATGCCATTCGTAGGCGGGATGAACCAGCCCTGCGCAATCGGCTGCCCACGATCGTAATAGATCGGGGCGGTGGGCCGCCACGGCGTATGTGTGGCCCGCGCCCCAGTCATGGCCAACCAGGTCGATCTCGCCGCCGATCGCTGTCAGTTCGCGGATGAGCCAGTCCCGATATTCGATCCTGGTTGATCCAAATCCTGCGGGTACCTCGGCGCCGAAACCGGGCGGGGAGAGAAGCTCGATGTCCTCAACGCCGCGGCGACGCAACGCCGGAACCAACTCAGACCAGACGGCCGTGGTCTCCGGATTGCCATGAACGAAGACTTTGGTCATCTGCGTCTCCCACTGCTGTCCACCGCGGTGGTCTCGAGAAATTCAAGCATGGCCCTCGTAGTTTCCTCGGGGCGCTCCTGCTGGGTCCAGTGACCGCATCCGGGCAGCAGCAAGTTGGTGCGTAACTGCGGCACTTCCTTGGGCATGCCCCGATAGATCTCATCGTTCATCAGAATGACGAGATCACGATCGCCCGCCACGAAGCACGCTGGAACAGTGACCGATGCACCTCGGTAGGGGGCCATTTCCTCCCAAGTAGCGTCGGCCGCACGGTAGTAATTGAGTGCCGATGCGAAGCCGGTGCGTTCGAATTCCCCGGCGTAGAAATCGAGGTCTTGTTCCTTCAGCCACTCAGGGAGCCGCTTCGGCCACGCGAAGCCGTCCTCGAGCCGGTCGCCACGTACCAGCTGTGCGAGCTTGATCTCCTCCGGTGGAGCATCGCCGGAGGCGGTGAAGAAGAAGCCCGCCAGCCAGCGGCGGATGTCGCGTTCCAGGTCGCGCTCGGCGCGCCCGACCTCATTGAAGTAGAGCTGGTAGTGAAAGCCGTCGCCGGTCGCCTGCCGCATCGCCTGACTCGGCGGAATCGAGTGGTCATAGGCAAAAGTGGTGCGCGCGCCGTAGTAGGGCACGCTCAGTCCGATCACAGCAGGAAACAGGTCGGGCCGCATGAGCGCAGCGTTCCATGCTACCGGCGCGCCCCAGTCATGACCCGCGATGACGGCGGATTCGTGAGGCAGCGCAGCGAGCAAACCGACCATGTCGCCGACGAGCTTGGATTGCGTGTATTTCGCCGGGTCCAGCGGGCGGGATGATCGGCCAAAACCGCGCATGTCGGGCGCAACAGCGTGATAACCGGCATCACCCAATGCGTGGAGCTGGTGACGCCACGAGTACCAGGATTCCGGAAAGCCATGGCACATGATGACGCAGGGACCCTCCTTGGGTCCTGCCTCCGCGACATGGAGCCGGATTCCGTTCGTATCGATCAGGCGATGGATGATTTCCGCCATTCACGTTCTCCCTCCAATAAGGCTATTCTTGTCTCTTTCGGCCGACGATGCGCAGCAGGTCTTCGTGCAACTCGAACCAGATCGTATGGTAGCTCTCGATCCGAATGTCGCTGACCCATTCGATGTTGCCATCCTCCGCCTTTTCCAGGGCCTGGCGCAGGCGGTCCCGATAATAGGTAAGACGAGGAACCGCCGCAGCGAGCGCCGTCAGGATGGAAAAGACCCGGTCATCGATGTCGCCCAGCCGATCGATGATAGCGTCGTCATAAGCCGCGTTCTTGTGATCGTTGGGAAGCCGACGACCAGTGATGTCCATGCTCTGCCAGTCGGTGATGACCGTCTTGAGCTGAATGTTTATTCGTTCGAACGTCTCGTAGCCGCTCATGAAGTCGGCGTCAGCACGTACTGAAGCATAATGGCGCGAATAGTCGCATTCGAGCGCTACCGCGGCGAGCGGGCTTAGCAGGAACCGGCCTTCCGACTCGATGGCGCGGCCGCTGGCAGCCAGGGCCGCCAATTGGCGCCGGGTTTCTTCTTCAGACAGGACGGTCAGAGCCGCAATGGCGGTCGGCGTGCCATGCTTCTTGATCGCCAGGCCGTGCAGTACGAGATGCCTAGGTGTCATGGGAAGCCCCCGCTCAGGTTGAAGGCCGAGATACGATGCACGACGGCATCGCGGATTTCGCGGCGGAGAATCTTGTTGGCGCCGCTCTTCGGCAGTTCCGGCCATATTTCAATAGCTTTGGGCTGTTTGTAATTGGCCAGCTTCTCTTTGACGTAAGACAAGACCGCTTCGGGATCGGTCCCCTCCCGCGCGCAAATGACGGCATGAACACGATCGCCCCACTTCTCGTCGGGCAACCCGACCACCGCAGCTTCGATGACCCCCTCATAGCTCAGCAGGACGTCTTCGACCTCGCGCGGGTAAACGTTGTACCCTCCCGAGATCAGCATGTCGTTCTTCCGGTCGAGAATGTAGAAGTAGCCGTCCTCGTCCATGCGGCCGATATCGCCGGTGTGGAGCCAGCCATTGCGGAAGGCCCGTTCCGTGGCCTCCGGCCGGTTCCAGTAGCGCGCCATGAGTTGGGTGCCGCGGCATACGATCTCGCCCACCTCGCCGGGGCCAAGGAAATTGTCGTCCTCGTCGACCACGCCGGCCTCGACTGTCGTGAAGGGGCGGCCACAGGAGCCGATCCGGTCGTGGTCCTCGGGCCTCAGGCAGGTGATCACCATCGGGCTCTCGGCCTGCCCGTAGGTCTGCGCGAAGAGCTTCCCGAATCTGGCTTCGGCACGCCGCAGCAGACCATCGGCGATCGGCGAGGCGCCATAGACGATCCGGCGCAGGTTCAAGCGCGCCACCGCGCACCGCGGCTCCTCCATCACCATGGCGATCATGGTCGGCACCAAGAAGGTCATCGAGGCCTGTTCCGACTCCGCGAGGTCGAGGAAGGCCGCGGGGTCGAACTTCTTCATCACCAGAGACCGGACGCCGCGCACCAGGGCGGGCAGGAAGAAAGCACCGGACGCATGCGCGATCGGCGCTGCATGGAGGAAGGTGTCGCCCAGACGCATGTCGGGTACGAGATCGCAAAGGAACGCCGACAACTCGGCGGTCTCGCCACGCATGGTCAAGGTGACGCCCTTGGGCTGCCCTGTCGTACCCCCCGTATAGCCTAGCCGGTAGGGCGTCTCGAGATCGCGATTGACCGCGCAGGGAGCGCTCGCGGTCTGCTCGATCAGTCGTGTCAAGTCGGCGGGACGGAAGCACAACTCGATCCCCTCGGGAACGATCTCGTGCTCACTGCAGAAGATCGCGCGGCTGCCGCTGTCCTCCAGCTTGTAGGCGTGATCCATGGGCTTTTCGCGTACATTGAGCGACACCCTGACCAAGCCGGACTTGGCGAGGGCGTAATAGGCGATCAGGCAATCGATCCCGTTTGGCATCAGCACGCCGACCCGGTCTCCCGGTACGAGGCCGCTCCGCAGCAACCCGTTGCCGAGCCGGTCCGTCAGGTCGTCGAATTCGCGAAATGAAACAACACGCTCTTCCTCGACCAGACAAGGTGCGTCCTTGAATTGCAGCGCCGCCCGGCGGATCAAAGAACCGACTTGCATTTACTGACCTCGTGGATTGGTGCCGCGTCCTCGCAGAGTACGGGAATGACGCTGTTCGAGTTGATAGAGGCGATCGGCGAGCGGCGTGTGCCCGTTGTATTTGACCCAGGTCTCGCAAAGAAACCGGTAGGGGTCGGTGCAGGTCTCCGGCACATGCTCCCGCGCCAGCGCGTTGTATTCCGAGAGGGTCAACGTCCCCCGCGTCGTCCGATAGCGATCAGCTTTCGGCGGCAGCGAACTGCCGCCCGCTTGGATCGGGCCAGTCGACGGGATATAGTCGTCGCCTGACAGGATAGAATAGGGAATTGGCGTGCACATGCTCACGGGCCGATCGGCAAATTTGGCCATGGTAAAGGGCGAGCGCTGCTGGCTGGGCAGCGTCAGCTTACCAACCAGCTCGGCGAGTGCCACGTTGCCATACTCGTCATTGAGCAGCGGCCGGAAGCAATCCGCCCGCGGATCGATCTCGAGCCAATCGCTCACATCGAAAACGCCGGCGACATGCGCCAGTTCCTTGGCGGTGGTGAAATAGGTCAGGGCACCAGCGTCGAGCAGTTGGTCGCGCGACCAGGCCGCCATACGCATCCAGAGCTCATTGGTCGCCTCCTTCAAGGTCTCGTTGAGCGCCTCGAAGGTTTCCGCGAGCTCCGTGACTGATCCCATTCCGTAGGGAATATAGCCGTCGGACAGAGGATCCGAGACGTAAAGTCCGACCCCAGCCAGCTTGTCGGCGGTAAAGGTCGGGTTCGCCTCAAAGCTTCCCCAATCATCGATGAGGTGGAAATGGCAGTCCCGCACAGACATGGTGACCGTGAAATTGTTGAATGGCACCTTCGCCGCTACGCCGTCAAGCCAGGGTAGAGAGCACTCCGCCATGTCCATGAAGTCGCGGACCAGCAGCTCATGATGCGCGTCGATCCGATAGGGGCCAGAATTTGTCAGGTTGATCCGGCTTTCGCAGGAAGCCAGGAAGGCATATTGCGAGGCGGACGCCATGAAGGCGTGGGCCGCTTGGTGGAGCCTGTCGCCTGGCTGGCAGTGAAAGAGATCGGCGCAAAACACTTCGAGAGTGCGATCGGGGAGGATCTGAGCCCGATGCCCCGCCTGCGCGTTCGACAGATGACCGTTATTGCGCTGCCAGGAGAGCTGGAACCGCTTCCAGAAATCCATCACGTAAACGATGTCCTCGACGGCATCCTGCGGCCGGAGAAGGCCATAGGAAAGCAGCAACTCGCGGCCGAGCAGGTAAAAGGCGGGAAGGCACCAGGTCATCTGCGACGCCTGCAGCTTCACACCCATCGCCCGGCTGCGGTCGGCGATGTCCTCGGCCTTCATACGGGTCTCGATCTTCCGCAGAAGCTCTGGATACCGGTAGAAGGCGTTGAGATAGGACAAAAGTATGTAGGCGGAGACAGGATAAAGCTTGGATTCCTGTACCGTTCTGGTGAGGCAGAGCCAATAGGACTCGTCCGCGACGTACTGGATAAGATTGTTCGTCTCGAGCAACTGGACGTAGGAGAACTTCTTGTCTTCTTGCGTCATGGTAGTTTCCAGATGCGAGCGGGGACTTCTACTCCGGTCTGATACGTCTCGACCGGGCGCGCCAACGCGCTGGTCTCGAGCTCGATACGGTCACCGGACCGTATGTCGCTGAGTTTGGCGTTCATGAGACAAGGAATGCCGTACTCTCGGGTCAGGATGCCGAGATGGGAGCGCACTGTTCCTCCCGCGCAGATCACGGCAACGAACTGGGAGAGAATGGGTGCCGTAAGCGTCCCTCCGGAATCGTCGATGATGGCGATGGTGTCCTTTCCCACCCCCTCCCGCATCAACTGCAGAACCTTGTCACTGGTTCGAACATAAAGGGCGGTGCCCATCACATTGGCGGCAAACTGGACGACATTGTCGCCGACGCCTTTCTGCTCGCGCCCGGCCTCGTCGGCCGGTGCGATGATCGCCGCGGGATGCCGGAAGGAAAAGGTGGCATCGTCCAGTGCACCACCGGCCGAGGCATATATCTCCGGTCGATCCCTCAAGGACAGAGTCGAAGACCAGGCGAACCGGTAGCCGCTGCCAAGCAACCGGCGCTCCACCCCTTCGACCTCCGAACGCGTCAGGCTGGTCCCCTGAACCAGACCGGTCCAGTCTCCCCCACTTTCCGCGAGCTTGCGCCGTGCCAGATCGCGGATCGCATTATGCGTCGCCTCCACGAGGATCGATTCTGGCGCCTCGGCGTATCTGTCATCAGTCATGATCGCCAACCCTTGCCGCCTCTACCGCCGACCAAGCCCGCGGCAACCCGCTGCTTCATCAGGGGACGCGGGCGAAACCGTTCTCCATAGGCCTCGAACATGATCTTCTGCGCGGTAAGGCACAGGCTGGAGGTCGTCGCATCCATCAATTCGAACGGCCCCATCGGGTGGCCAAGACCCAGGCGGCACGCTGTGTCCAGATCCTCGACGGATACGACCCCTTCCTCGATAAGCCGCACCGCCTCGATCAGGAACACGTGAAACACACGGTTCACCGCGAAACCAGGCACGTCCTTAACCCGGATCGGCACCTTACCCGTCTCATTCGCCAGCGCCATCGCCCGTTGGACGGCCGCATCCGACGTTTCGAACGCGGCGATGACTTCGACCAACTTCATGCGGCTGACCGGGGAGAAATAATGCATGCCGATGAAATTGGGACGCCACGCGGCCTCCAGCTTCGAGGCGAGAACGCTGATCGGAATAGTGGAAGTGTTGGTCACGATCAAGCCGGTAGGAGCGAGGACCGCGGTCAATTGCTGCAGAACCGAACTCTTCACCTCCAGATCCTCGAACACCGCCTCGGTAACGATCTCGCGATCGCCGAAATCATCAAGGTTCGTCGTAGTCTGGATGCGATCGAGGACATCTCGGAGGGTATCGCTGGATCCAGTCCCACGTTTCTCAAGTAGCCGGGCAAGCCGCCCCATCGCATTCTGGAGTACCTCGGCGCTCCGATCGGCAAGCAGCACATCGAACCCCGCAAGTGCCTGGACCAGCGCGATTTCCGCACCCATCGACCCCGCGCCGACCACTCCAAGTTTCATGGCATCCTCATTGACGTTCTTTAGTGTCTTATATGAATGTCCTACAATACTAGATCAATGGCAACAAAGAAATTGGTATGCCGAGTGGTAGGAGGAAACCCATGCGTGAAACAACGGCGCATAAAACGCTGGATGAGCTCGCCCCCCTACATCGCCCTGGAGACAATCAATCGGCCGGACACTGATTCCGTCGCGAATATCAGCTAGAGTACAATTGAAAAATTATCGTGAAGAAAATGAGGAATTTATGAGCGGACGACAGTTGAAGCTATCAGCTGAAGGTGCCGGCGAGGCCCCAAGTGACCTGATCAGCTCGCCCGACAAGGTGGTCGACGCCATCTATCGGGGCATCCTGATGGGCCGGTTCGTCCCCGGACAGAAGCTGATCGAAGCGGATCTCGCGCTTTCGTTCGGAGTCAGCCGCGGGCCGATCCGCGAAGCCTTGAAGCGTCTCTGCGCCGAAGGCGTCGTGGAATCGACCCGCCACCGCGGTGGATATATCCGGGTTCTGACCCGCAGGGAGGCGATCGATTTCCTGGAAATCCTAGAAGTCCTCACCTGTTTCATCGCCCGCAAAGCGGTAGCTGCCGCCGGTATCACCAAGAATGCCGCCAAGGTGCGCGAGGCCTTCGAGATGCTGGCGCGCTTTCGCACTCCGCTCAGCAGGGACAAGCTACTGCTCGGACAGCGCGTCCATTTCTACGACACGCTCATCAAGGCCGGTGGTAACTCGCAGATCGCCTCTGTCATGCCGATGATGCGCATCCATTTGCTGCGACTGCAGGTCGAACGCTATTTCAGCAGTTCGGATCTGCGCAACCGCATCGACGAATATGCCGCCGTCACCGAAGCGGTGTTGTCCGGCAACGCGCCGCAGGCCGAGCGCGCCATGCGCCGGCACATGAAGCAAGCGCGCGCGCGCTTGGCGAAGCTGCCCGACGAGGCCTTCGCTCGGAAGTAAGTCTCCGAATTCATCGTGCCGTATAGAGGACGGCCCGCCCGGATCATCGCCACAGATAATCGGCGCTGTCGGGGTGCAGATGTGCGAAGCGATTCGCCACCTTCTCCCGCGAAAGCACCTCGGCGCTGCCGCCCGTCCTGGCAGGATCCTGTGCGCGGAAGCGCTTCAGCTCCATCCGGGCGAGCTGATTTCGATGCACTTCGTCCGGTCCGTCGGCGAGGCGCAGCAGCCGTGCGGTGGCGTAGGCGGTGGTTAGGAAATGGTCGCTGTTGGTACCGCCCCCGCCAAACATCTGGATGGCCCAATCTGCGATAGTGCAGGCCATGCTCGGCGCAACGATCTTGATCATCGCGATCTCGGCCCGCGCCGCCTTGTTGCCGACCGCATCCATCATGTGGGCGGCCTTGAATGTCAGCAGACGGGCCTGTTCGATCATGACCCGGGCCTGGGCGATCCGCTCGAGAGTGACCCCCTGCTCGGCCAGTGTGCGATCGAACGCCGATCTGGACTCGGCCCTTCGGCACATCCGTTCCAGGACCCGTTCGGCCAGACCGATCAGGCGCATGCAGTGATGCATGCGGCCCGGTCCGAGGCGGCCCTGCGCAATCTCGAAGCCCCGCCCCTCGCCCAACAGCACATTGGAAGCCGGCACCCGGACATCATCGAAGGTCACTTCGGCGGCCCTGTCCGGAACGCCATAGGTACCGAACACCGGCAACGGTCGGACCACGCGCACGCCCGGCGTGTCCCGCGGCACCAGAATCATCGATTGTTGACGATGGCGGTCGCTTCCATTGGGATCTGTCTTGCCCATGAAAATGATGACCCCGCAACGCGGGTCGGTTGCGCCTGTGGTGTACCATTTGCGTCCGTTGATGACGTAGCCGTCGCCGTCCCGGATGACTTCGCTTCGAATGTTGGTCGCATCGGACGACGCCACTTCGGGCTCGGTCATGGCGAACGCGGACCGCATCTCGCCGGCGAGTAGCGGCTTGAGCCACCTCTCGTGATGCTCCGGTGTCCCGTAACGCCAGATGGTCTCCATGTTGCCGGTGTCCGGCGCCGAACAGTTGAACACCTCCGGCGCCAGATTGGACCGCCCCATGATCTCGCACAGAGGCGCGTAATCGAGGTTGGAAAGCCCGGCCCCGAGGTTCGGATCGGGCATCCAGAGATTCCACAATCCGGCAGCGCGCGCCCGGTCTTTCAGCTCCTCCACGATGGGCTGGACGCGCCAGGGACCGAGCTTCTCGCTCTGCTGATAATAGAGTTCCTCGCTGGGGTATATGTGCTCCGCCATAAAATCTTCGAGACGGAGCTTGTAATCCGCCACGCGGGGAGAGAAATCGAACACTGTCTTATCCTTGTTATGTGCGGGCAGACGTGCCGCCGTCGATGACGAGTATCGAACCGTTGCAGTATGAAGATTCGTCCGAAGCGAAATACAGGCAGCCATTGGCGATCTCCATCGGCAAGCCCGGCCGCCGCATCGGCGATATCGCTTCCGCCTTCGCGGGATCGTCGAAAACATCGATGACCGAGGCGATCATCGGCGTGTCAATAAAGCCCGGCGCGACGCAATTGGCTCGGATGCCGTCCTTGGCGTGCGCCACGCACAGAGAACGAGTCAGGTTGATCACGCCGGCTTTGGCGGCGCAGTAGGCATGCGCCGTACCGAGGCCGAGCATTCCCGCGATGCTGGAGACGGCGACTATGGAGCCGCTTTTCTGCGCCACCATTCCAGGCAGCACCGCATGGGCCAGCAGGTAATAGCTGTCGAGATTGATCCCGATCACCTCGCGCCATTTTTCCGGGGACAGATCGATGGTGCCATTCATCGAGCCGGGACTCTTCTCGGCCCAGCTGTAGCCTACTCCAGCGGCATGGACAAGAATGTCGATTCTGCCATAAACCTGCTTGGCCTCGTCCACCACTCGCTGGACATCTGCAGCCCGGCTGAGGTCGCCGACCGCCATCCGAGCTTCGCCTTTCCCAGCTTTGACTTCCGCGACGACTGCTTCGAGCGTCGCGGAAGTCCGCCCCGCACCCAGGATTTTTGCCCCCTCCTGGGCGAAGCGCATCATGCAGGCACGCCCCACACCCGTTCCAGCCCCGGTGATCAAGGCGACCTTTCCTTCAAGCCTCTTCGTCATGTCCGTCTCACTCCTTGGCTTATCGTGACGCGCCGTCAGCTGTTGATCATCACCTTGAAGCTGCTCGAGGAATCGAGCTGGGTATCAAACGCCTGGCGCGTCTCGGGCAGGTCGAAGCGATGGCTGATCAGATGGCTCGTACGGATCTCTTCCGACGCCAGCGCATCGATCGCCTGCCCGAAGTCCCCGCCAAGCGAGCCAATGATGGTCGGAAGCTTATGGACGATCTTGGTCGTATCGATCGGCGCCGCCTCCTCAGGCAGCCCGACGATGCAAATCATCCCGCCTGGGCGAACCATTTCCAGCGACTGGCGGATCGTGATCGGGCTGCCGGCCGCCTCGAACACGACGTCGGCCGAGCCTCCGCGACCGAAGTGATAGCGGCTCACGCCAAAGCGGTCGATCACCCATTCCAGCGAGTCGCCGGAGCGCGCATCGAACACGCCATCGGCCCCGCTCTCCTTCGCCAACTCCAGGCGCATAGGGGACACCTCGATCATCAGGGCTTGCGCACCGACCCGGCGAGCAGCCTGCAGGCAGGCGTTCCCAATCATGCCGCCACCCAGAACGACCACCTTGTCGCCCCGCTTGACGCCCGATTTGGCGACGGCCGTCAGGCCCACCGCCACGGGTTCGACGGTCGCTGCTATGGCGTCAGGCAGGTGTTCGGGCAGGCGGTGGATGTTCGCCCCCAAGGCAGCGTTTTCGATCTTCACATATTCGGCGAATGCGCCTGGGCGTCCGTACCCGGTCGAGTTCTCGAACAGGTCGGGGCAGAGGATAGGGTTGCCTTCGTCGCAGGCCCGGCATCGTCCGCAGACACCGGCCGAGAAGCCCGTCACCCGATCGCCGATCGATATCCCCTTCACGTTCTCGCCGACCGCGGCGACCAGTCCCATGAATTCATGCCCCATGATCTGGCGGGCCTGGATATAGAGGCCCGTCTTGTAGCTGTGCACGTCCGATCCGCAAATCCCGCAGACGGTGACCCGGATGAGAACGTCACAGGGCCCGACTCGCGGGGTCTCGACCTCTTCGAAACTGATGTTCCGCGGCGCCTGATAGACCGCAGCGCGCATGCGCGACGAAATACTGTAGGACAAGTCTTTCCTCATTAGTTGTATTAAAGCGCACCAGCAACACGAGGTTCGGGCCGATTGCAATTTGTCGAGCGTCGGCGGACGGCCTTCACCGCCTTTGGCATTCCCCCCACCCGTCCAGGCTCTTGTCTCGTTGATGAATGTTAATGTACTTCAACAATGTTTGACAATCTACCTCCGCCAGCGATCATGTCGGTAAATTGTCTTACATTATTATCATAACAACAATACCTACAAAGTGAGCGTACTGACCCGCGGCCTTCGACAGGGCAACCCGTTATACCGGCATGCCGGCTACAGCGGGGTCACCTTCAGCTACAAGATGTAACCCGGCCGCCAGGCCCATCTGTCCGGCGGGCGAGTTCCGGATGGCGGGCTGGAGCTGGAGTTGGAGCCGGTTCCGGCTCGCAGCCAGACCGATCGACTTGGCCGACGCCTGCAGAAACCCTCAAAAAAAATCCAATCTTGTGATTCGATATTGCACTACAATTTTGTTTGTAATATGGTCTTTCGGTGATCGAAAGAAAGACAATAAAGTCAAATATTGCAGGGTGGAACGTGGCAATGCTAAAGCGTCTCGGTGAGCGGGTCCTTGTAATCGACGGAACTTCGCTTGCGGAAAAGTCGCTCGCCCTCGAGGCGCCGATCCCGGCGCGCGGTGAATTGTCCCGCATCCCCATCATGGCGGTGCACGCCGGAGGCAAAGCGCTTGACTTCGACGATCACTCCGGAAATGCACGAAGCTTGGCGCAGACCATAAGGCCGGGTAACATCGTCAAGGGCCGGATCTTCTCCAATGACGACTCTCGCGTCCGCATAGCCATCGAGCGCGGCGCGGCCTCGATCGTCACAAGCCCCCGTGCTACCCGCTCTCCTGGCCGCCGCATACGCAGCCCAGGATGCGGGTAAGCCTGAATGAAAGGAAATAGGTTGGGAAATATCTCCTCCCAGGATCTCGACGTGCTGATCGCACTCTTTCAGGAGAGCACATGGACGGAGCTGCGCCTAGCTGTCGGCGAGACCACTCTCGTGCTGTCGAAAAATGCCGGCGCCAATCTTGACGAGCGGGCGATCGCCCTCCCGAGCGAGGCGCGTGCGAATACCGAACCGCTCGGTACCACGGCACTGGCGTCCCCCGTCCCCGCCATCCGCGACGGTTGGACGGTCGTGCGCGCCCCGAGCCTGGGCACCTTCTATCGATCGCCGAAGCCGGGCAGCCCGCCTTACTGCGAGGCCGGGCAAATCATAGGCAGTGAACAGGAACTGGGTCTGCTGGAGGTCATGAAGCTGTTCACCACAGTCCGCTCGGGGGTGCCCGGAACTGTCCGCGAAGTACTTGCCAAGGACGGAGAGATGGTCGAGTTCGATCAGCCCCTCTTTCTGATCGAACCCGATGCCTGATGCGGCGCTGCTATAGGGTAACCAAAACATGGCACATATTGAGTTCCTCGATCAGACGATCCGCGACGGCCAGCAAAGCCTTTGGGGCATGCGGCTGCAGGCCGGGATGGCGCTGCCGGCGGCGCCTTGGCTCGACAAGTCGGGGTTTCGCGTCATCGATCTCACCGGCTCGAACCATTTCGAAGTGCTGATCCGGCATTGCCGGGAAAACCCATGGGAGATGATGGACGCACTGGTGGAGGCCATGCCCCGCACCGTCTTGCGCTCCGGTATGCGCTCCAACGCCTCAGTGACCTTCCGCACGACACCCGATGCGCTGATGGACGCCTGGATGCGCCAACTCAACGTCCATGGCGCCCGCAGCTTCTGGATCTATGACGTCCTCTTCAACATCGACAAGATGCTGCGTCTAGCGAAGGTCGCCAAGGAGTTCGGCTCCGAGGTGGCCGGCGCGATCATGTTCTCCATGTCGCCGGTGCACACTGACCAATATTATGCCGACAAGGTGGCCAAGCTGGCCGTCTCGGCCGATATCGACGCCATCCTACTTTATGACACGGCCGGAGTTCTGGATAAGGAGAGGCTAGCGACGCTTCTCCCGGTCATTGTCGCCAATGCGCATGGAAAGCCGATCGAGTTTCATGCCAACAACATCCTCGGCCAGTCGGGCAAAGCCTATCTTGACTCCATCCCGCTCGGGGTCAGCATCCTGCATACCGCCAGCCGGCCAATGGCCAACGGCCCTTCGGTGCCGTCGACTGAGAGCGTAGTGGCGAATATCGAGCTTCTCGGCCATACGCACGATCTCGACAAACGCTTCCTGCAACCCGTGGCCGATCATTTTGAGCGGGTGGGCAAAGCCGCCGGCTTTCCGGTCAATCAGCACAACGAATACAGCGTTCTGTCGACGCTCCACCAGATCCCGGGCGGCATGACGGGCACGCTGAAAGCCCAGCTCGCGCAGCACAACATGTCTGATCGATTCGAGGAGGTGTTGCGGGAAGTTGCGGTGGTACGGCGGGAATTGGGCTACCCGGGGATGGCCACTCCGTTCAGCCAACTGGTCGGGACCCAGGCGGTGCTGAATGTCGTCACGCGAGAACGATATGCCATCGTTCCCGACGAAATCGTCGAATATGCCGCCGGCTACTACGGTGAGCCTGTAGCGCCGATTCAACCGGACGTACTGGACAGAATCATGTCGAGCGCCCGCGCCAAAGAAGTCCTGGCCTCCCCGCCCGAACAGCCGACCATTCAGGAGTTGCGCAAGCGCTATGGAACCGACGACGACGACGAGTTGATCCTGCGCGCCCTGATGCCGGAGCCCGATCTCGAGAAGATGCGGGCCGCGGGACCGCTGAAGCGGAATTTTCCCATGCTCTCCTCGCCCGAATTGAACGAGGTCGCTCGTCTCATTAAAACGTCGACCTTGCCGGTTCTGCATTACCGCAATGACGGCCTATCCCTCACCCTCAAGAGGTGACATCGAGATGCGCCGCGCGGTACTCATCGACATCGTCCGCTCTCCTTTCGGCAAGGGAAAGTCCGGGGGAATCCTTTCCGGGCTGCATCCCGTCGATCTGTACGCTCAAATACTCAAGGGCCTGGTCAACCGTGTGGGAATCGATCCCAGCCTCATCGAGGATGTCATCACGGGTTGCGTCCTGCAGGTCGGGGAACAAGCAGGCAATATCGGCCGCCAGTCAGTGCTGGCGGCCGGCCTGCCGGAGAGCGTGCCGGCAGTGACTCTCGACCGCAAATGCGGCTCGGCCCAGCAAGCGATCGATTTCGCCGCGCAAGGTGTGATCGCCGGCGCCTACGACGTGGTCGTCGGGGGTGGGGTCGAGATGATGAGCCTGATCCCGATGAAGTCCAACAGGATGGGGCGGGACGCGGACGGGAAGGAGCTCAAGAAGCGCTATCCGGCGGGACTCGTGCGCCAGGGCATCGCCGCCGAATTGATCGCGGCGCGCTGGGATATTTCCCGCGAGGCGATGGACCGCTTTGCGCTTCAGTCGCATCATCGGGCGAGCGCCGCCGAGGACAGCGGTGTGACCGCGTCGGCCATCATTCCTGTTTCCGTGCCTCACGAAGACGGCACCATTGTCGTTTCGGCGGACGAAGGCATCCGCCGCGACAGCTCGATGGAGGCGCTGAGCGCTCTTAAGCCGGCCTTCTTCGATGAGGCGATGGAGCAGCGCTTCCCCGAAATCAATTGGAGTGTCACCGCCGGCAGTTCGAGCCAGGTAACTGACGGCGCGGCGGCGGCCTTGATCATGGAGCAAGGGCTGGCGCATCGACTCGGCCTACGTCCGCGGATGGCTTTTTCGCATTTCGCGACGGTCGGATACGACCCGATCCTTATGCTGACCGGGGTCATCCCTGCCACGGAAAAGCTTCTCGCACGGGCTGGTTTGTTGATTGGCGAGGTCGATCTATTCGAAGTGAACGAGGCTTTCGCGTCGATTCCTCTGGCCTGGCAGAAGCATTTTGGCGTTCCCTCCGAACGCCTCAACATCTTTGGCGGCGCCATCGCCATTGGGCACCCCGTGGGTGCCTCGGGCGGGCGCCTGCTGGCCAACCTGATCGCGGGATTGGAAGCAGACCGCGGACGATATGGGGTGCTGACAATGTGCGAATCGGGTGGAATGGCGAACGCCACGCTGATCGAACGCCTTTGAAGTTTGAATGGCACAACTTCCTGAAATGGCCGTGAATCTGCGTGAACTGGGGGGCATTGCAACCGCCGACGGTAGAAGAATTCGCCGAGGGATCATCTATCGCTCGGGCGATCTCGCCGATTTGACCGTAGCGTGCAGTAACCGAATGGCCGAACTCGGGATCGTCGCCCGGATCGATTTTCGCGGCATCGCGGAGCGAAAGTTGCGCCCCTACAACTGGCATGCGCCCGGAGCCATTCAGGTTTGGGAGAATCCGTCGAATCGACACGATGCCGCGGTCCGGGACCTCATGGAGCAAGCGAAAAGGGGAACCGACGCGGCACACGCCGCGATGAATGCGATTTATCGCGAGTTGCCGATCTTTCTGTCGTCCTCCTACGCCGTCCTGTTCAGATGGCTCTCGGACGGACGGTTGCCAATCCTGTATTCCTGCACCGCCGGAAAGGACCGGACAGGGGTGGCGACGGCCTTGATTCTCTGGGCTCTCGGCGTCGAGAAAAAAACGATCACGGAAGAGTACGAGCTATCGAATAGTCATTTTGATCAAATTAAACAAATAGCGATGAGATCATATAATTTCAATGACAACGATTCCGTGAAAACCATTTTGACCTCGGACAGACTATACATCGAA
>Ga0137403_10003855_pt1 | contig 17834 bp, 16 predicted proteins | sample CZOMad2_1_16fung_FD_122057 | JGI IMG/M metagenome (GOLD analysis project Ga0137403, IMG submission 122057) | Vadose zone soil fungal communities from Angelo Coast Range Reserve, California, USA - CZOMad2_1_16fungal (Hybrid Assembly) | ecosystem: Environmental > Terrestrial > Soil > Vadose zone...
CGACGGGGTGATTGAGTAATTCCGCATCTCTCCGGGAGAAGGTAATGCATTGGCTCTGGGTCATCATCATTGGGTTTTTGGCGGGTGCGAGCGCCAAATTTTTTGTCGCCGGACCGGGCGGAATTATCGTCACGACCCTGCTCGGGATCGTCGGCTCGATCTTCGCGACCTGGCTCGGACAGCGCATCGGCTGGTATGAGCAGGGCCACGCTGCCGGCTTTATCGGTGCCATTGTCGGCGCGGTGCTGATCCTGGTGATCTATCGCGCAATCGTCGGCGGCCCGGTCTGATCCGGCGCCCGCATTACGCAGGAACGCGCCGGCAATCCTCCGCCTCGGCCGACCAGGCTTCGGACATATGGCGCGCCCGCAGCAGATTGGCCGGCGTCACCACCTCTCGGGTCGCTCCCCAGGCGACACATTCCCGGGCGATCAGCAGGGTATCGGGGAAATGCGCGCGAGCCTGGTCTAGGTCGTGCAGGACCGCGGCGACCGTCCGGTGTTCCCGGTGCCAGCTCTCGACCAGGTGTAGGAGATCCTCGCTGGTCCGCCAATCGACAGCGGCAAAGGGCTCGTCGAGCAGGATCAGCTCGGCGTCCTGGACAATTAACCGAGCGAAGAGAACGCGCTGGAACTGACCGGCTGAAAGGGTCTCGATCGGCCGGCGCTCGAACCCGTCGAGACCGACGGCGGCGAGAGCTCCGCGCGCTTTTTCGCCCATCGCCTCGGTTACTCCACCGGCCCAGCCGATCTGCCGCCAATGTCCGAGCAGCACGGTATCGAGAACAGAGATCGGAAACCGTCTTTCGATCTCGGCATGCTGCGGCAAATAAGCGATGCCGCCGCGGCCGAGATCGGCGCGTTCGATCATACCCTCGGCCGGCCGCATCTGACCGACGATGCCTTTCAGCAGGGTGCTCTTCCCCGCCCCGTTGGGGCCGACGATCGCGGTCAGCGAACCGTGCGCCAGCGCTCCGCTCAAATGATGGACCGCGGGGTGACGCTCATAGGTCAAGGTGAGGTCGCGGAAGACGACAGCACCTTCGGCGGCCGCGCTCATGACAGCGCCCACCAGATCGCCAGCCAGAGCATGCATGATGCGATCGCGGCCCAGACCAGCCGCTCGGCGACGCTTTGCTCGAACAGGCCGCGTTGCAGAAAAACCCGAACCGGGCGAAAGCCCAGGCGTGGACGAAAGCTTGGCCCGGCAGTCACGCTTGCCGTTGCCCGGCGCGGCAGGCGGGGCACAGCCCGCGGGCCTCGATGACCTGCCGCTCGACGGCAAAACCCCGTCCTTCGCCCAGCCGGCGCAGGCTCCGCAGGAACGCCAGCAAGTGGCGCGGCTACAAGCGCTACGCGCGAGACGCGATTCGACCGAGACTCAGGCGGCGTTGACCGAACTGGAACGGCGCGCCAGGACCAACGAAAATCTGTTGCCCGCAATCCTGGCGGCAGTGGAATCGTTCGCTACCGTCGGCGAGATTTCCGACGCGCTTCGTCAAGTGTTTGGCGAATACCAGGAATCCGTCGTGTTGTAATCGCGCTTCGGTGAATTTTTTCTCGGGCGGCCACCAACCCACCACGAACAAGCTGTGGCACTCGATTTGCTGTAGTATCCTTCTCCAAGAACACGATGAAACTGATACTTGCGTCCGCTTCACCGCGCCGCGCGGAGATTCTGCATACCGCTGGGCTGCAATTTTCCGTGCTCTCTTCGGCGGTGGATGAAACGCCGATACCCACCGAGTCCGCGCAGGATTTGGTGCAGCGGCTAGCGTTCGCAAAAGCGGAATTGGTGGCGGCGCGGGCGCTGGGCCCGGCGATCATAATCGCAGCCGACACCGTGGTTGTGTTGGAAGGGGCGATTCTGGGCAAGCCGCGGACTTCGGAAGATGCGCGGCAAATGTTGGAAAAGCTTTCCGGGCGAACGCATTCGGTGATGACCGGCGTTGCGTTGATTCGATTGCCGGACGTGGAGCGGCGGGAATTCATCGAGACCACGCAGGTGCATTTTGCTTCGATTTCGAATGATGAAATTGTGAAGTATCTCTCGTCAGGCGAGCCGTTCGATAAGGCCGGCGCCTACGCCATCCAGGGACTTGCCGGGCGGTATATTCCCCGGATCGATGGCTGCTACTTCAATGTCGTGGGATTGCCGCTAGCGCGGCTGTGCAAAGAATTGGCGGAGCTTGGCTGGTCTGAAGAGCAGGCGGGTTAGGCTCGCAGGATGGTAAAAAAAGGCGGCTGCTGGCCGCCCTGTGAATCGAAAATTTGCTGTCTTGATTAGGACTGTGGCTTTTCGTCCGTCGGCTTTTCGCTTGAAGCGGGTTGCGCCGGGGTACTGCCCTTGGCCTGGTTACCGGACATGCCTTCCTTAAAGCCGCGAACGCCTTCGCCCATCCCTCGCATCAGTTCTGGGATTTTGCGCCCGCCAAAAAGAATCAGCACTATGACCGCGATAATCAGCCAGTGCATGGGAAATTCCATAAAGCCCTCCTGCCAGCTACGACTTTAACACGCCCAGTACCGAGCGGGAACCCGCAAAAAGCTTGCGAAATCAGAGTATAACACGTTCGTCGCCTTGTCTGCGCGTGACCCGTTCGCGGTCCAGATATTCGAGCAGCGGGATGGCGTATTTGCGGGTGATGCCAGTCAAATCCTTAAAAGCGGGGATCGAAATTCGCTCGCCTTTCGCTTTCTTGTATGCGGCAAGTTTCACGCGAAGTTCGGCCAGCGCTTCGCGATGAAAGATGAGCTCGGGGGTAACTCGGTGGAGCGCTTTTTCGCGCAGCAGAAGCTGTAGCAGCTTTTCTGATCGTCTAGCTTCAACCGAGAGAGTAGCGAGCACTTCTTTGGCGGAAGGAACCGCCAGTCCAGCGGAAGCGAACGCGGCTTCAATCTGTTCCTTGGCTTTGGCTTCATCCGGCAAGAGAGAGATTTGCGAGCCCGCGCGCTTGACCAGTTCGCCGTGCAGTTCAATTTTTTTCTGGGCGGTCAGCTCTTCCAAGGCGGCGCGGAAAATCTCTGGGCGAAGACGGCGGGCAAGATTTACGCGCAGATCTTCGCGGGCGACCCCGGGCTGTAACGGATTCTCTTTGTGGAAACGATCGACGCGGTCGGCGATTTTTTTCAATAGTTCTTCGAACGCAGCTGTGGCGAAAAGCAACGGCGGTTCCGCCGCGATCAAGCGCACACGCTTGGCGCCGGCGATGATGAGGATCGTTTCCTGAATTTCCGGGTCGGTCCACCCGGTACGGGCTGGGATTTCCGATTGCGGTAAACCGAATAGCGAGCGCAGGGCCAGTTGCATGAGGATTTCGGGTTTGTTGTTGCCCTCGACCGCCTGTAGATATTCGCGGCGAGAAGCTTCGCGAGCACGCGGCCGCCGCGGAAGCGGATCGAGCGCGGTTCCCCCGCCGATGGTGATCAACGGCGACGACTGACGAATGATGAACGGATCGCCGGGAAGTACCAGCACGGGTTGCCGCAGCCGGAACTGGGCGAAGCAGTCTTCAGCAGCGGACAAGTCGGTTCGGTCGAATAGCGCTACTTCGGCCATGGTTTCGAAAGAGCCGGTATGAAAGTGGACTACGGCGCGGTTTTTGAGTTTGCGCACCCCGGACAGCAGCCGCAGCTTCACATCCAGCCTGCGGGTGGCGCGGAAGCGTGCTGGCGTGGCGAGTGCCATGCCGCGCTGCAAAGAATGGTGGCCGATTCCCGCTAGATTCACGGCGGTGCGCTGGCCGGCATCGGCGCGATCGACGCTTTTGCCACCGGACTGAATGCCGCGCACGCGCAGTTTTTCGCCGCTGGGAAAAAGCTGGACCTCGTCTTCGGGCGAAAGGTGGCCGCTGATGAGCGTGCCGGTCACCACGCTGCCGAAACCTTTAACCGCAAAAGCGCGATCAATCGGCAGCCGAAAATTGCGTTGGGAATCCTTTCCAATCACATCTCGCGCTTGCTTTACCAGCGCTTGGGTAAGTTCCGCCAAACCCTCTCGCGTCTTTGCACTCACTGGAATTACCGGCGCGTTTTCCAGAAACGAGCCGCGAAGAAAGTCATCGAGTTCCATTTGCACCAGTTCCCGCGCTTCGCGATCCACCAGATCGGCCTTGGTTAAAGCCACCACGCCACGCTGAATTCCCAGTAGCCGGCAAATGTCAAAGTGTTCGCGCGTCTGTGGCTTAATAGATTCATCGGCCGCAATCACCAGCAGCACAATATCGATGCCGGCCGCTCCGGCAAGCATGTTGCCGACGAAGCGCTCGTGACCTGGAACATCGACGAAGCCAAATCGCACGCCGCCTTCTTCCAGAAACGCAAAGCCCAGATCGATGGTGATGCCTCGGCGCTTTTCTTCTTCCAGACGGTCCGGATGCGTGCCGGTCAAAGCTTCGACCAGCGACGATTTGCCGTGGTCGATATGACCGGCGGTGCCGACGATGATGTTCCTTATCGAGTTCGACATGAAGGGTTCGAAGAAGCGATTATTGGGCCGCTATGGTTGGATGCTACGGAAAATAAAAATGCCGGTCAAATCGGGTGAGCAAGAATCTATTTTGCCGAGGCGATCTCATCCACAACGGCTTGGGCTGCTGCTCGCGGATCTTCTGCGGCGATGATTGGTCTGCCAACCACAATGTAATCCGCACCAGCTTTGATCGCTTGCGCGGGAGTGGCAGTGCGCGCTTGGTCGTCTTTTTTCTTGCCGGCTGATTTTTCCGCGGGACGAACGCCCGGCGTAACGATCAAGAAGTCGCGGCCGCAGGCTTTGCGAATGGCTTTGGCTTCCTGGACCGAGGCCACCACCCCATCCACTCCACAGGTCTTGGCGAGACGCGCCAGCTTTACGGCTTGCGAGAGCGGCGTTCCCGCAATGCCGGCCTCGCGCATCGCTTTGTTATCCATGCTGGTAAGAATGGTAACGGCAATCAGCCGAGTGCGGTCGGCTCCCATTGGAACCCCGGCACTGACCGCCTGCACCGCCGCTTCGAGCATCGCGGTCCCGCCGAGCGCATGCACATTGACCAACTGTACGCCGGGCATGGCTGCGGAACTCAGCACGGCTCCTGCGACCGTATTGGGAATATCGTGGAACTTCAAATCGAGGAAGATGCTGTTGCCGAGGGCGGCAATTTGTTTCACGGCTTCGGGGCCGGCGCTGGAGAAGAGCTGGCTGCCGATTTTGAACATGCCGACGAGGTCAGAAATTTTTTGCGCAAACCTTAGCGCTGCCGACAAAGAGTCGAAGTCAAGAGCTACGATTAAGCTGCTGCGTGGATGAGCGTCGAAGGTCACTGTTTTGGTGACCTCCGGGGCCCCTGGAGGTCAGTGTTTCTTGGGAACTTGCAGAAGCTCCAGCCGGACCTGGCTGACGCCCGAGTGGATCAAGCCAATCTTTCGGGCTACGCGATAGGATACATCAATTTCGCGTCCCTCCTGATAAGGACCGCGATCATTGATGCGAACCAGTTCAAATTGCCCGGTGCGGGGGTTGACCAGGCGCACGATCGAACCAAAGGGAAGGTTGGGGTGAGCGGCGGTGAGGGTCTCGCAATCAAATCGCTCGCCGTTGGCCGTCTTGCGGCCGTTAAATTCGGTTCCGTACCAGCTGGCATTGCCAACCCAAGTCTTAATCGGCTTGGCAGGTTCAGTCTTATAGGCTACGAGGGGAGCTTCCATCACTGGTGCAATGAGGAACATCAGTGGAACCCATCGAACTGCAGCCCAGATCATGAAGAGTGGCTTTTTCATAAGTGTTGTTTTTATGCTACAACTTCCAGAAAAGTGTAGCAGGAAAGCATCATTATGTCAACCAATTTCTGCGCGAAATTTGCCTTTTAACTCACTGATACTAAACAAGTTAAGCTCGAAAAAAGCTCGGCGAACTTCCGACTCAAGCCGCTCACTGGCCCGGGGGTCAGTAAAGCTGGCCGTGCCGACCTGTACGGCGGTGGCTCCCATGAGGATGTAATCAAGCACATCGTTTGCCGTCTCGACGCCTCCAAGGCCAACTACAGGAATTTCTATGACTTTGCAGGCTTCCCAGACTTGGCGCAGGCTGATTGGCTTGATGGCGGGGCCACTGAGGCCGCCCGTAGGGTTCCCTAAACGGGACTTCCGGGTGCGGTGGTCCACCGCCATGGCGGGGTAGGTATTCGCCACGGTGAGGGCGTTAGCGCCCTCGTCAGCCACCGCTTTGGCCATAAGTCCAATATCAGCAACGAGGGGGGATAGCTTTACCCATAAGGGGCGCTTAACGGCGGCCTTGCGCGCCGCCCGGGTGACCTCCGCGGCAGCGGCTGGGTCGTTCCCGAATTGCAGGCCGCCCTTCTTTACGTTCGGGCAGGAGATGTTCAACTCGTACCCCGCTAGCCCCTCAGCGTCTTCAAGGATTCGGATGACCTCTACATAGTCTTCCTGGCAGTAGCCGAATACGTTGGCTATCACCGGCACGTCGAACTTACCCAGCGCGGGCAGTTTTTCCTCGACAAAGGCACGCACGCCGACGTTCTGGAGTCCCACCGCATTCAGCATGCCCGATGGGGTCTCGCAAAGCCGAGGAGCCGGGGCCCCTGCGATCGGTTCGAGGGAGAGGCCCTTAGTCACCAGGCCTCCCAGACGGTTCAAGTCCACCAAATAGGCGAATTCCAGCCCATAGCCAAAAGTACCTGCGGCGGCGATGATGGGATTGCGAAAACGCAGCGCGCCGATGGCAACGCTCAGGTCAACATCAGCCGGGGAACGGCCGGAGTTGGCAGCGCTTGAGGAGGTCACTTCGAGCAGCAGCATACCACGAAGGCGTTGGGGCTAGAAGTATCCGCAAACCCAATCGGGAAAGTCTTCGAGCTAGTTGTCTTCGCGCGGATGGCTCAAAGCGGCAGATTTTTTCAGCGCTTCAGCAAGCACGCGCCCGTCGCGCGTAGCCAACGTGACACCGCAGAGCGATGCAAGAGTTGGAGCGATGTCGGCGGGAGTGATTGGCGCAAAAAATTCTCCGTGCTCAAGGCCCCAGCCCATCAGCAACACTGGAACGTGTTGATCGTAGTTGTAAGGCGTTCCGTGGCCGGTGCCGTAATCACGCGTTTTGTCAGTGCGGCCCGACGCCAGCCAGTAGGGCTTGGCTACGATGAATAGATCCCCGCTTCGGCTCTCGAAATAGCTATTGGCTTCCGCCATTCGAATCGGATTCTGTGTCGTGGGACGACCCTGCAATTCCTCCGCGCGAAAAACCTCCGCAACGCCTGGCATGCTATGCGCGGCGTCGAGCACTGCGCGCATGGCCGCAGGATCGCTTTTCAGCTTGTCGTAAGTTCCCGTCGAGAAATACACATCTGAACTGGTAATGCGCGCAATGGCAGGTTTCGTATAAGCAAAAGGCTCAAGCGCTTTCTCAATTTTTTCCTGCACTTCAGGGATGCGCAGCCTCCCCGCGTCGGCGCCGGTTTTTTGCATGTCTTCCGGAATTGGAACAACGCCATGATCGGCGCTCAAGGCAACAACATAATTCCCCCGGCCGACTCTTGCGTCAAGATGCGCGAATAAGTCTCCAAGATCCCGGTCCAACTGAACCAGGATGTCTTGAATTTCCCAACTGCGCGGACCGAATGCATGTCCTACGTGGTCTGGCGAAGAATAGCCTATCGCGAGGAAGTCCGTTCCACCGCTCTTGCCCAAGCCGAGTTGATCTACCGCGCTTTCCGCCAGCCTGGTCAGGTATCGATCCGCGAACGGACTCATTTCCCATTGGCTGTAGAATGTCTCGTCGGGTTGATCGCTGCCTGCTTTTCCGCCAAGCGGGTGAGGAAATGCAGGCTCCCAGCCCTCTGGGACCTCGGCACCCAATGCTTTTTCGTCATAAAAGTACGCGCTCTTGGGCAGCGAGAGTCGCCAGTTTTTTTTGTAGTCCGACTTCATCGGATGCGCCTTCACAAAATCTTCGATGAACGGCATCGAACCGTAGGCGCTTGAACTGACCCACGAGCCGTGATCGAACCAGGTAACGGCGTCCGCCTTGTGGCCAGCCAGCGTGATCGCAGCGCGCGCCTTCAACGAAAACGTAACCACGCGAGTAGCGCCGCCACTTTGAAAACGCAATTCATCGGCGAACGCTGGAACCCTCATGCGCCATGCGGAATCCCCGCCCACTGCCGCAGAGCTAACCCCTCCTGCGTACGCAATATTTTTCGCGCCTGGGTCGGAGGTACACGTCACCATGGATTGAGAAGCGCGATCCCACCAGCCATTGGCGATCATTCCGTGGGTTGCGGGAAACGCGCCGGTCGAGATGGTCGCATGGCCTACACAAGTCTCCGTCGTGGCGTACGGATAAGCGGCTTCGCGAAACCAGGCGCCTTCATCCAGAAGTCGCTTCAGGCCGCCAGTCCACTGACCCTTGAATTTATCCACGTAGTCGCCGCGCATCTGATCAACTACCAGCACTACGATCAATTTTGGGCGCGCGCTCGGCGCCGACACTTCTTTTGCTGTCCGATAGGAATTGTGCGGAGGCGGCGCCACATGCGGCGTCTGCGCCAGGGAATGCATCGTCGTGGTCAGAAGCGCCGCCAATCCGAATATCGTCAGTTGCAGTTGCAATTTCACTCTCATCTCTTCGCCTTTCGTATCGCCGTGCAGTCTAACACGTCTCCCTATTGCCGTTTATTGACGGCGGGTTACACGCGTTGTCAGCTGGCTTGTGTTAGAATTTCGCGCAATGAAAATCGTTGAAAAAGCGCAATTGATGTCCGCGGCGGAGATCGACCGCACGCTGCAGCGACTGGCGCATGAAATCGTGGAGAAGTGCGGCGGCACCAAGCACCTGGCATTGATCGGCATTCGCCGCCGCGGCGTGCCGCTGGCGCAAAGAATCGCGCACGCTATGCGTGGAATTGACGGCGTGGAAGTTCCCGTGGGCACCCTGGACATTACTCTGTATCGCGATGATCTTTCAAAAGTTGCGCCGCAGGCGGTGCTGCAGTCTTCCGATATTTCTTTCGGCGTGGACGGGATGGACCTGGTGCTGGTGGATGATGTTCTTTACACCGGGAGAACTATTCGAGCGGCCATGAATGGTCTGTTTGACCTGGGACGGCCGCGGCGCGTTTCATTGTGTGTGCTTATCGACCGCGGCCACCGCGAAATGCCCATCGAATCGCAATACACGGGTCGCGTGGTGCAGACCAGCGACAGCGAAATCATCGAAGTGCGGCTGCGCGAAATTGATAATGAGGAGCGCGTAGTTCTTGTGGACCGGGTAGAATAGAAGTGGTACCGAATTTGTTGAAGGAACGGAACCGGCCGGGTTTCAGGGTTTGTACTTGCAAATCCTGAGGTAAAGAGGTTGTGACTTACAGATTCCGTGATCTCCTGGCTCTTGAGCCGCTTTCCGCGGCCGAGCTTACATTTCTTCTCGATCAAAGCAAACCATTCCAGGAAATTCAGCGCCATCCACTGAAGAAACTTGCGACATTGCGCGGGAAAACAGTCGCGCTGGCGTTTTTTGAGACCTCCACTCGCACGCGAATCAGTTTCAATACCGCAGCGTCGCGGCTCGGCGCGGACACCATGAATCTTCAGGCCGAAGCCTCCAGCCTGAAAAAAGGCGAAACGCTGCTGGATACCGCCTTCAACTTAAATGCCATGAAGCCGGATTGTCTGGTGATGCGTCATTCCGCATCGGGCGCGGCGGATTACGTCGCCGGCCATCTGGATATTCCGGTGATCAATGCCGGCGATGGGACACATGAACATCCGTCGCAGGGTTTACTGGATGCTCTGACCATCCGCGACCGCAAAGGCACCATCGAAAATCTCAATGTCACGATTCTTGGCGATCTTTCCCACTCGCGCGTCGCTCGTTCGAACATTCACCTGTTGGGAAAATTTGGCTGCCGCTTCACGCTTTGCGGTCCGGCAATGTGGGTGCCGCTTGAACTGGAGAAAATCGCGCCGGGCACGCCGATTCGCAGGGTTTACAAAGTTGACGAAGCCGTCGAAGACGCCGACGTCATCATCATGCTTCGCGTACAGACTGAACGGCAGCACGAAGCGTCCATATCCGCGAACGATTACATTCACGGCTACCAGCTAAATGCCGAACGGCTGAAACTCGCCAAGCCGGGCGCGCTTGTTCTGCATCCCGGTCCGATGAATCGCGGTATCGAAATTACGCCCGAGGTGGCCGACGGCCCGCAGTCCTGCGTTCTCGAACAAGTTACTAACGGAGTGGCGGTGCGCATGGCGATTCTCTATCTGCTGATTGCCGGGGAAGGGGAAGGTGGCGCGGCGCACCCCGCCACGCAAGCTGTTCCCGGCACACTGGCGACGCACAACCGCCGCGCGTCCGATCGCACTGCGGATCAGGCGGTTTCGAAGGGCAAGGACTCGTAGAATGTTGCTGATAAAAAATGGCCGGCTGATTGATCCCGCATCGAAAACGGACGCCGCGATGGACGTTCTGCTCGATGGCGAGTTGGTGAAGGAGATCGGTGCGACGGGAAAATTCTCTGTCTTGCAAGACGCCGAAGTTTTCGATGCCACCGGAATGATCGTCGCGCCGGGTTTCATCGATCTCCACGTGCACTTGCGGGAGCCGGGGCAGGAATCCGCTGAAACCATCGAAACCGGAACGAAATCAGCTGCGCGCGGCGGCTTCACCGCGGTCTGTTGCATGCCGAATACAAAACCGGTGCATGACAATGCTTCGATTACGCGATTTATTGTGGATAAGGCGCGTATGGTCGGATCGACACGGGTGTGGCCAATCGGCGCCGCCAGCGTCGGAAGCCAGGGCGAAGCCATCGCCGAAATCGCCGCCATGAAAGAAGCTGGCATCGTGGCGGTGTCCGACGATGGGAAGCCGATCGCCACCGCTCGCTTAACGCGGCTGGTGATGGACTATTGCCGTTCGCTTGATCTTCCCGTGATTGAACACTCTGAAGATGTTTCGCTGGCCGCGGGCGCGGTGATGCGCGAAGGCGTCACGTCCACCCGCTTGGGTTTGCGTGGCATGCCCGCCGCGGCGGAATCGGTTTGCGTGGCGCGGGACGTACAGCTTGCGCAGCTCACCGGAGCGCGCCTGCACGTCGCGCACCTTTCCGCGAAAGGCTCGCTGGAACAGGTGCGTGCTGCGAAATGCCAGGGTTTGCGCGTTACCTGCGAAGTAACGCCGCATCATTTTACTTTGATCGATGAAGATGTTCAGTACGATTCGCGCTTCAAGATGAATCCGCCGCTGGCGTCACGCGAAGATCGCGATGCCTTAATCGCCGGACTTGCCGACGGCGTTGTCGACGCTATTGCTACTGATCACGCGCCGCATGAACCGGCACTGAAGGATGTGGAATTCGATCGCGCGCCCTTCGGAATTCTCGGCTTCGAAACTGCCATTGCGCTGAGCCTCGAGCAACTCGTTCACAGCAAAAAAATCTCGCTCGCGCGTATGGTCGAACTTTTCACCACAGGCCCCGCGCGCGTGCTCGGCATGGAACGCAAACTCGCTCCCGGCCAGCCTGCCGACGTCACAATTTTTTCCGCTACGCGCGAGTGGACGTACAATGTGAACGATTCGCCCAGCAAATCGCGCAATTCGCCGTTCGACGGCCGCAGCTTCAAAGGCGCACCCATGGCCACGGTCGTGGCCGGCAAACTCAGCTACCGCCGCAGTTGACTGCCAGCCCGGGCATCACGCACATTGAGATTCGAGTTGAGCTCATGGGAACTGCTTCCACTCGCAATTAGGCAGTTGCTGATCGTTGCGGTCCAGGCGAAGGTTCTGGAACGGTCCAGTAACCAGCACGCTGTGTTTCTCTTCGTGTTGCATCATCCGGCCCATTTTGCATTTAGCATGGAAAGAAGCCTATAAGGCTTCAAACTGATGCGCGACTTTTTTCCTATTGTTGGGATGCTTGTTGCGTTCTGCGCGTGGACCTCCGCGGCGCGCGCGCAAACCGAGCGCATTCGCGATTTTCATAGCGACATTCATCTTCTTGACGACGGCACGCTGCTGGTAAAAGAAACCGTGACTGTTTTCAGCACCGGCAGCCTAATCCGTCACGGAATCTACCGCGAATTTCCTACCCGTTACAAAGATCGCCTCGGAAACAATTATGTTGTCGGCTTCCACTGGCTCGGCGCCACCTGCGATGGCCATGAAGAAACTTCGCGCCTCGAGGATTATTCGAATGGCGAGCGCATCTATGTTGGTGACAAGAATTCCTACCTGGCGCACGGGCAGCATACCTACGAGCTCCAGTACTCGACAAACCGGCAATTGGGGTTCTTTACCGATCACGACGAACTTTATTGGAACGTGACCGGCAACGGCTGGGCTTTTCCGATCGATCGCGCTTCCGCCACCGTGACGATGCCCACAGCGATCGTGCCAAGCGAAGTTTCACTCACCGGCTATACCGGGCCGCAAGGCTGGCACGAACAGGCCCTCGCGTCCTCTCTCCAGGCCGGCGGGCAGTTCGAATTCGAAACCACTCGGCCGCTGGCTCCGCACGAAGGTTTATCCATCGTGCTTTCGTGGAACAAGGGATTGATTGCGCCACCCACCTCGCAAGAAAAGTTGCATTACTTTTTTGCGGACAATCGCGACGCGCTGGTCATGCTTGCTGCGCTTTTCGTGCTGCTGCTCTATTACGGATTCGTGTGGGCTGCTGTGGGACGCGATCCCAAACGCGGTGTGATCATGCCGTTGTATGAACCTCCAGCCAATCTTTCCCCCGCCGCGATGCGTTATCTGGTTCGAATGGGCTTCGATAACAAGACTTTTGCCGCGGCCATTCTGGACCTGGCAGCGCGCGGCTTCTTGAAAATAAAATTCCAGGCAGGCTCCTACACTGTATATCGCACAAAGACAGACAATCACGCGCTAACTCCGGACGAGCAGCAGCTGGCGAATCAAATGTTCAGCGGTCGCGACCAATTGTGGCTGCACAACGAAAATCACACGGTCATCGGCGTCGGCATGGCGGCGCTGAAAAGCTGGCTCAAACTGAACGAGCAGAAAATCTATTTCTTCACCAACAGCCAGTATCTGATTCCCGCCATCGTTTTCAGCGTGGGAACGGTCGCCGCTGTGGGGTATTTAAAATCTCCGGCGGTTCTGCTGGTGATCGCGTTTCTCTCGCTGTGGCTCTCTGTCTGGAGCCTCGCGGTTGTGGGATTGCTCAACGGAAGTTTTTCAGCTTGGAAGGAGGTTCTCACTTCCCACACAAACTCTGGGTCGCTGATCAGCAAGGCGCTTGTGTTCACGCTCTCCTCGGTGCCTTTCCTCGCTGCCGAATGTTTCGCCATTTTCGCGCTTACGAAATTCACTTCACCGCCGTTGGCGGTGTTTCTCTTGATCAGCATTGCGCTGCACATCCTGTTTCATTCTTTATTGAAAGCGCCGACAGTTGCCGGACGCCGCATGCTCGATCACATCGAAGGATTCAAGATGTTCCTCGGTGCGGTGGATGGCGACCGAATGAATCGTATCAATCCGCCGGAGCAAACTCCTGAAACGTTTGAAAAATTCCTGCCGTACGCGCTGGCGCTCGACGTCGAACAGGCCTGGGCCGAAAAATTTTCAGGCGTGCTGAATGCGGCGAGCCAGGCACCTGGGTCCGCAGCAAGCTCAACCGGCTACACGCCGTCGTTCTATTCCGGTTCCAACTGGAACAGCTTCAGCGGCGCGTCTTTCGCCAGTGGCTTTACGGACAGTTTTACCAGCGCGATTTCGTCATCCTCATCCTCTCCCGGTTCAAGCGATGGGGGAGGTGGTGGAGGTTCCGGCGGCGGAGGTGGTGGCGGTGGAGGCGGCGGCTGGTAATCTGGCAGCAGCTAGTTTTGTGTCCAATCCGCTCTTTTCGAAGCTGTGACTTGGTTCTCAGTGCCCGGATTCGGCGGGATGCATCCCGTGCGTTGGTAACTCGTGTGTGCCACGAGCCAGCGGTTCAATCTTCAATCGATAAAAATGATCAAGTGGCATGCGGCCTTTGCCTACGGCGTAGCCTTTTTCGATGGCCTTGGTGACGTAGGCTTTTGCGAGTGTCGCGGCTTCGATCAATCCGCGTCCCGCGGCAAGTTGCGCGGTCAGCGCCGATGCAAATGTGCAGCCGGTGCCATGCGTGCTCTCGATTTTTACCGTGTCGCCACCCAGTTGCACCATTTCGTTGCCGTCAAACACCACGTCCACGGCGCGATCCATGTGGCCGCCTTTTACGATCACGGCGCGAGCGCCCATTTCCACCAGCTTGCGCGCTGCGGCTTCCATCGACGCTAGGTCTTTTATTTCGAGGCCAGTAAGAGCTTCCGCCTCCGGCACGTTCGGCGTGAACACGCTGGCCCGCTTAAGCAATTCCGCCGTCAAATATTTTACGCCACCGGCGTCAAGCAATTCGGTGCCAGACGAAGAGTTCATCACCGGGTCGTGAACCACAATCGCAAACTTGTGCGCATCCAGAAATTCTGCGACCACCGCGGCATTGCCGCGGTTTCCCAGCATTCCGATTTTTACAGCCGCGATATCGCAATCTTTTATCAGAATGTCCAGTTGTCCCCGCAATTCCGCGGCGGGCGTGTTGTGCACAGCTTCGACGCCTTGCGTGTTCTGTACCGTCAGCGAAGTGATTGCTGCCACTCCATAGCATCCGTGCGCGGCAAAAGTTTTAAGGTCCGCAACTGTACCTGCACCGCAGCTGGGATCGAATCCCGCAATTGTCAGCAGGATTGGCGGCGCCTCTGTTGTGTGTCCGTTCGTACTCATGGTTGGACCGGCTTCCTTGTTTTACGTTTTCTGACGTACAGCGACGAAAATTGCCGGTCACGTTCCACTTCTGGCTGGAACGTACCGGCAATTGCGAATGTACGCGTGGAATTTTCCGAGCGCAAGGAGAATCTCAGCGCGCGAACAAGTTTGCGGCGGCGATGGACCTGCACAATTTCTACACTTCGCTATTCAGAGCGCGTCACGGGAACAAGCCGCGGACCAGCGTAGCCTCGGCGACGCGGCCGACGGCGAGAACCATCGCTCCCGCGCGCGGCGGAACGTGATGCTTGCGCATGGTTTCCACCATCTCGTGAAAACCGCGCACCATGATTTTCTGCAAGCGGAGATTCACTTCGTCGGAATCCCACAGCAGGCCTTCCTGATTCTGCACCCATTCGAAGTAGCTGACCGTGACGCCGCCGGCGTTGGCAAGAATGTCCGGCAGCACAAGCACTCCGCGGCGCGCCAGAATTTCATCGGCGTGCGGAGTTGTCGGTCCGTTGGCGGCTTCGGCCACGATGCGCGCCTTAATCGCTTCAGCATTGTTGAGGGTGATGACGTTTTCGAGCGCGGCCGGGACCAAAATGTCGCATTTCATGGTCAGCAAATCGTCATTTGACAGTCGCGAAGCCCCGGGCATTCCAACTACCGTGCCGGAACGCTCCTTATAGCGCAGCGCTTTGATCGGATCGATGCCGCGAGGATTGGTGACACCGCCGCGGGTGTCGCTCAACGCAACGATTTTCGCTTTTTTCTCAAAAAGCAGTCGCGCTGCGGTCGCTCCGGCGTTGCCAAACCCCTGCACCGCAACACTCGCTCCTCGCAAAGGAATCTTTTTCAGCTTGCATGCTTCTTCCACCACAAACACCAGACCGCGCGCCGTCGCTTCCGCGCGCCCCTGCGAGCCGCCAATCGAAATCGGCTTGCCGGTGACAACTCCTGGGATGGTGTGGCCTTTCATCATGGAATAGGTATCCATGATCCAGGCCATGGTCTGCGAATCGGTGTAAACATCTGGCGCGGGAATATCCTGATCTGGCCCGATGAGCGGCAGAATTTCGCTGGCGTAGCGCCGCGTCATTCTTTCCAGTTCGCTTTTCGACATGCGCTTGGGGTCGCAAATAATGCCGCCCTTGGCCCCACCAAACGGCACGTTCACAACCGCGGTCTTCCATGTCATCCACGCCGCCAGCGCTTTCACTTCGTCGAGCGTTACACCGGGATGGTAGCGAATGCCTCCTTTGCCCGGCCCACGCGAAATATTGTGCTGCACGCGAAATCCAGTCATCACCTTTAGCTGCCCGTTGTCCATCTTGGTCGGCAACGAGACTTCCAGAATTCGTTTCGGCGTGCGCAGCACTTGCCGCAAACCGGGATCGAGCTTCAGAAATTCCGCCGCCATGTCGAACTGGATTTGCGCGATGCGGAATGGATTCAGGTCCTCGCGCGGAGCAATCCGCGGCACCATCGGTTGCACTGCCGGCTTTACGACCGTGGCCATCGGCGTCGGTCCTTTCCTCTTCTCGGTGGTTTTAAAGCGTTCGCGTTAAAGCTGCTCGTCTGTCTACGGCTAACTTGCGTTCCCCAACCACAAAAATCGGAAATCCAGAAAATCTCAGCTGTGATTCAAGCACCCGCGGCACGCCGCAAGACGCTGTTTTCATATTTCGAACGGCACTCTTGCGAACAAAAGTATTGTGTCTCGCCGTTTGCACTCATCGGTAGTGCCAACTCTTCGGCCAAGTGCGTTCCGCAAACTGGATCCTTAACCAACCGCTTGCCACGCACTCCCAGATCGTCTGCCGTAGCGGAGGATCCTCCCGGTGTCGCCGGCTGGCTCGCGCCGCTGAACAATCGGCTCACCAGCTTAATCACCCAAGACGCGATCAACACCCAAAACACGAACCTGATAAGACCGCCAAGGAAACCCATAACGATTGCAGCGCTTGCCTGCGCCTTCTCCTCTTGTGAGCTAAAATCGACTACATCTCTTATCAGACGCGGCGAGGCGAGTGTATGCAAGCACAAAAGCACCCGTCAAACGAAATTGTGTGATTTCAATAGGTTGCGCGGCGCAACGGGCACGCTCGAAAAGACCTCAAGACCCCTAGATTCTAAACTAAACGTTTTATTATCATATCCTTAGACGGATTACCCGCAAGTTGGCTCGTTCGGCCTTCGAGGGTCAAACGGTCGCCGGAATGCGATCAATACCCATATAAGGACGCAGCACTTCCGGCACGATAATGGAGCCGTCAGCCCGCTGATAGTTTTCAACTACTGCGATCCAGGTCCGCCCGACTGCAAGGCCCGAGCCGTTCAGCGTGTGTACGAAGTCGCTCTTGCCCCCGGCCCTCGGCTTAAATCGAATGCCTGCCCGCCGCGCCTGAAACGCTTCGCAATTCGAACAGGAAGAAATCTCGCGGAATTCCTTGCTGGACGGCAACCACACCTCGATGTCATAGGTTTTTGCAGAAGCGAAACCCATGTCGCCAGAACAAAGCAATACCGTGCGGTAGTGCAGCCCCAGCTTTTGCAGGATGGTTTCCGCGTTGCGCACCAGCGCTTCGTGCTCCTCGTAGCTGGTTTCTGGGCGCGTAAATTTGAAGAGTTCCACCTTTTGAAATTGGTGCTGGCGCAGGATTCCGCGGGTATCTTTTCCAGCCGCCCCTGCTTCGGAGCGGAAGCAGGCAGTCCACGCTGTGACGCTGAGGGGAAGTTTTTCCTCTGGCAGAGTTTCGTCACGAAATAAATTGTGCAGTTCGACTTCGCTCGTCGGCGTCAGCCAGAAATCGGTATTTTCGATCTTGAACAAATCGGCGGCAAACTTGGGCAACTGCCCCGCGCCCATCAGCGACGCCGTGTTTACTAGAAATGGCGGCAGTATTTCCGTGTAACCGTGTTCGCGGGTGTGCACATCGAGAAAGAAGTTCGCCAACGCCCGTTCCAATCGCGCGCCCCAACTCTTGTAAACAGCAAATCGGGCGCCGGTAATTTTAGTGGCGGCCGGCAGATCCAGAATTCCCGCGCGCTCGCCAACTTCCCAATGCGGTTTCGGCTGAAAATCAAAAACC
>Ga0137403_10003856_pt1 | contig 17832 bp, 15 predicted proteins | sample CZOMad2_1_16fung_FD_122057 | JGI IMG/M metagenome (GOLD analysis project Ga0137403, IMG submission 122057) | Vadose zone soil fungal communities from Angelo Coast Range Reserve, California, USA - CZOMad2_1_16fungal (Hybrid Assembly) | ecosystem: Environmental > Terrestrial > Soil > Vadose zone...
CTCCATGCACCGCATATGTCAACGCCCTCGCATACTTAAGCGCTGCCAGAGATGGTTCCGAGAAATCGGTGGCAACCAGAATGCGCGTCATCATCGCTCCTTCCGGCTTCAGGTATGTCACCTTCGGCGTTGAAGGGACGACCATGTCGGACGGCAACCCCACGCCGAATGCGCACGATGGCATGGCCGCCTTTCGCCTCCCGAATGGCCATATCCGCTTCATCCGGAACCACGAGGATCGCGACAACCCCACGAGCTCACAGCTCAAGGGGCACCAGGCCACAGCGTATGACCCACGGGCGGGGGGTAGCTGTATGTCATTGGAGATTGAGGTCACGTCCAGCGGTGAACGCAAGCTGGTACGCGTTGGCGAGCCGGGAAATCTTGGTTACACCTTTGCCATCTGGGGACCATGGAAGGCTGGTACCCTGTAACAACGTGGCACGAAGACTAGGGCGATCGCTGGGTCGCCCTAGTGTATGCGCACAGAGGCACCTTCTTTCCCGTTACCATGAGACTGGTAGCGATTTCAGTGCCCGCGCGACGATGGTCGGGTGGTACTCCAAGTGGGCTGGGTCAATATCCAGGTGCAAGTCTGGAAAGCGTTGTGGCAGCGCCAGGAAGGCCTCCTGGGCTTCGAGTCGTGCCATCGGGGCCCCGAGGCAGACGTGAATTCCCTGCCCCAGCGCCACATGCGGGTTCGGGTTGCGCGTGATATCGAGACGGTCGGGGTCAGCATATTTAGCGGTGTCGCGATTGGCAGCGGCCAGGATCAGCAGCATCCGATCACCGGCGCGGATGGCCTTCCCCCCCAGCTCCGTGTCTTTCTTGGCCCAGCGAAAGGTCGCCTTGACCGGGCCATCATAGCGTAAGAGTTCCTCGGCGGCCGAGCGCACCAGCGAGGGATGTTGCCGTAACAGATCCCATTGGTCCCGACTCCGCATGAAAGCCAGCAAGCCGTTCGCCAGCAGGTTGGTGGTGGTCTCATGGCCAGCGAACAAGAGGACGGTACAGGTGGCGAGCAACTCCTCATGCGACAGCAAATCACCCCGCTCCTCCGCTTGGACGAGGGCCGAGATGAGATCGTCTCTGGGGTCTTGGCGACGCGCTTCGATCAACGGCTCGAAGTACGCCAACAACATCTCCAACCCTCTCTGGGAGCGCTCGCGGCGATCTGGCTCATTAGCCCGGATGAAAAAGACGCGCGATGTCTCGTCGGACCACTCCTTGACCTGCTCGCGGTCCTCGACGGGCACCCCCAGATATTCTGAGATGATGATCACCGGTAAGTGGAAGGCAAAATCATGAATAAACTCCATATGGCTCTTCAACCGCACCTGGTCCAGCAACTCCTGGACGATCTGGCGTGCTCTGGCACGCAGTTTTTCAACGCTGGTGGGGGTGAAGGCCTTGTTAATTAACAGGCGGACGCGGGTATGGTAGGGCGGATCGGTGAACACCAGCCATTTGGAGAAATACTTGATCAGCAGCGCGAAGTGCTCCTGCTCCTGCGCATTCAGCTCCAGCACCAACGAGGCCATACGGTCGGAAGAGAAGGTCTCGTGATCGCGGAAGACCTTCACAACGTCGTCATAGCGCAAGATGAGCCATCCCCCCCAGCGCTCGTTCCAGTGCACCGGGTCGGTTTCCCGGAGCTCGGCGAAATAGGCATATGGATCGTGGAGAACGTTGGGTGCTAGTAGGTTATCCTGGGCTAACATCACGCACCCCCTCTGAGCCAAAGAGCGGTCATCGGTCACTAGGTTGATTTTCACGCAGCGCCCGGAGCAGCACCTCTGTCCTTCCTCAGATGGATTGACATTCAGCTGTCGAGCAACTGCGCGTGCTGTGACCTATCAGCCACCACGTGTTGCAGGTACTTCTCGGTCCCCCCACGCGGTTCAACTCCAACCCCTGCGCCTTTTCATGAGGGTATCTCATGCGGTCGTGTCTGGGTGATACCGGTGGAACAGCATGATAATATGTTATAGGTTCGTCCCGGCTTGATCAATAGTCACGCATGAGCCAGAGCAATCTAAATCGGAGATGGCTGTCAGGACCGCCGGGCCCGGTCGCGCTATCGTCGGAAAACATGGTGCAACGCAAAAGAATTAACCTGGAGTTCACATAGATGTTACCTAACCTTCACAGATGGGATATATCCTCGAACCCAGTGTTTCGTAAAGTGAGAAGGTGCCCTCGCCCGTGACCAGGCCTGTTGTCGTCATTGTCTCCGGCCTGCCTCGTCGCACTCGGCACGACCGATGCCAGAAAGTCTGCCTCCTCGTTCGCGATATCGGTATATGAGAGAAGTTCTCGAATTTACAGACAATTAACCTCGCTGATATCAGTCTGTCATGAGGCTGGGGTACACTGCATAAGGCTCGGGTTCGACGACGAGACAGCTCGTGGCTTGGCGGGCAAAATGTTACACGCATGTTACGTAATCGTTACATGCCAGACATGCCAGAAACGTCAACTGAGGATCATTGTCACATCGCCTGTGAGGAGAGCACCTATGACACGTCTCAAGGCACAGACTCTGGCTCCGTGGTTGGCTGTGGCCATGGTAGTTGCTGAGATGGCCATGGCGCAGGATGGTGTCAAGCTCGATCCCGGCTTGGACAGCTATAAGGCCGTCAGCGGGGTGTCGGGGAATCTGTCGAGTGTGGGCTCAGATACGCTTAACAATCTGATGACCCTATGGGCTGAGTCGTTCTCCAAGTTCTACCCCAACGTCAAGATTCAGATCGAAGGCAAGGGTTCGACCACCGCACCACCAGCATTAATCGCAGGCACGGCCCAACTTGGCCCAATGTCACGACCGATGCGCGGCACTGAAGTCGATCAATTTGAGAAAAAATTCGGCTACAAGCCGACGCCGATCCGCACCGCCGTGGACGCTTTGGCGGTGTTCGTCAATAAAGATAATCCCATCAAGTGCCTGACCATGGAACAGATTGATGCCATTTTCTCCAAGTCCCGCCGTTATGGGTATAAGGAAGATGTGAAGACGTGGGGACAGCTAGGGCTCACCGGGGACTGGGCTGACCGGCCGATCAGTCTGTACGGCCGCAATTCCGCCTCGGGAACTTATGGCTTTTTCAAAGAGCATGCCTTGAAGAATGGTGACTATAAGGATGAGGTGAAGGAGCAGCCGGGGTCAGCTTCGGTGGTGCAGGGGGTGACCGTGGATCGCTATGGCATTGGCTATAGCGGCATTGGCTATGCGACCGCTGGCGTCCGCGCCGTACCCATCGCCGAGAAGGAGGGAGCCGCATGTGTCGAGGCCATGGCAGACAATGCTTATGCCGGTACTTATCCGCTTGCACGTTTCCTCTACGTGTACATCAACAAGCCCCCTGGGAAGTCTCTTGACCCACTGACCCGTGAATTTGTCAAATTCATGGTGTCGAAGGAAGGCCAGGAAGTTGTGGTGAAGGATGGCTACTTCCCGATACCGGCCTCAATTGCCAAAGAAGAGATGGACAAGGTCAACGAAAAAGTTAATTGATATGACCAATCACGTTGACGCAAGCAAATCAGCAGGGCCGGTGGGAGCGGCTCCGTCCATTATGATCTCGCGGGCGAAAGGCAGGCGTCGGATGTTCGTCGATCGTCTTGCCAGTCGTCTGGTGACCCTCGGCGGCGTCATCATCATCGCCTCCATCCTCGCTATCCTGTTGGTGATCGTCGCCGAGGTGTATCCCCTCTTCAAGAAACCGAGAGCCACGGCTGAGCGGACGATTCCCGTTGAGCTCGATTCAGCTCCTCTGGCTTTGGGAGTTGACGAATACTGGGAGGTAGTCTATCTGGTCACCGCCTCTGGGATACAGTTCGTCTCGGCTATCGATGGCAGACCTGTCACGACCGTTCAATTTCCCGACCTGCATGATGCTCGTGTCGTCGGGACCTCAGCTCTGGGACGCGGACCCTTCGCGCTAGGACTCTCGGATGGACGAATCATCCCAGCAGAGGTGCGGTTCACCATCTCCTACCCCGAAGGTCAGCGGCGTGTCGAGGCCAAATTCATCACATCACGCCCACTTCTGGCTGATGCCGAGGGGGGCCCCATTCGTCAACTAGCGTATGCTACTCCCCCAAGCGGCCCAATGCTCGCCGCGGCCATTGCGCCCCAGGAGCTGATGATCATCACCATCAAGGAACGCAAGGCCTTGATCGGACCTTCGACACAGCAGGAATCTCGTCAACGTCTGTCGCTGCCAACCACTGGCGAGATCACCGCCCTCATCCTCGACGGGCGTGGCGAGGATCTCTTTGTCGGCACTTCGTCGGGACAGCTGGCACGCGTGGATGTGCGCGATGTCAATGCACCACAGGTCGTCGAAGTGGTCCAGGCCACAGGGCGAGCCGCCGTTGGTGTCAACCTGATGGGATTCCTGATCGGCGATCGTACCCTCATTGTGGGGGATACGGCAGGGGTCGTGACCTCATGGCAGCTCTTGCGTGATGTGCATGGGGCATTTCGACTACGCAGACTCTACAATTTTACGCCCCATGCAGGAGCCGTGGCGGCCTTTGCCCCATCCCAACGCGACAAGGGCTTTATGACCGCCGATGCTTCGGGCACCACCCACCTGCACTACGGCACGACGGGAGCGACCCTTCTTACCGTTAAGGTCGACAGTACAGAGGTCAAGAGCGTTGCCTTTGCACCGAAGGCGGATGGCTTCCTAGCGGTCGACGCCGCCGGGCGTGTGTCGGAATGGGGACTGAGGAATCCTCATCCGGAGGTTACGCTGGGGAGCCTCTTCGGAAAAGTCTGGTATGAAGGGTACGAACAGCCAGAATACGTCTGGCAATCTACCGGCGGCACCGATGACTTCGAGGCCAAGTTCAGCCTTACGCCGCTCATCTTTGGCACCTTGAAAGGCACTTTCTACGCCATGCTGTTCGCCGTGCCCATTGCCCTATTGAGCGCGCTGTATGCTTCACAGTTCATGCACCCGACGCTGAAGGGGGTGGTCAAGCCTGTCGTCGAAATCATGGCAGCACTGCCCAGCGTCGTCCTCGGATTTATCGCCGGCCTTTGGCTAGCACCCATGGTTGAGCGGGTGGTGCCTGGGCTTATCCTCATGCCGATCGTGATTCCTGCACTCATTCTCTGTACACTCCTGTTGTGGAGGATGCTGCCAACGCGTGGCCGACTCTGGCTGAAAGCGGGAGGAGAGGTCTTTTTTCTCGTGCCCGTGGCGCTGTTGGGAGGATGGCTGGCCATTTCTCTGGGTGGCCTGTTTGAAGGTGTGGTTTTCGGCGGCGACTACCGCGGCTGGCTCCTGCGTGTCCTGGGGCTAACCTATGATCAGCGCAATTCATTGGTGGTTGGCTTTGCCATGGGTTTTGCCGTCATCCCGATTATCTTCACCATCGCCGAGGACTCGCTGTCTAACGTGCCGCAGCACCTGCGAGCCGGTTCTCTCGCTCTAGGAGCCACACCCTGGCAGACGGCGATCCGAGTGATTTTGCCAACTGCTAGCCCGGGGATCTTCTCGGCCATTATGATCGGCTTCGGCCGCGCCGTGGGCGAAACCATGATCGTGCTGATGGCCACTGGCAATACCCCAGTGATGGACTGGTCGATCTTCAACGGTTTCCGAGCGTTGTCGGCGAACATTGCCGTTGAGCTCCCTGAGGCCCCTGAGGGGGGGACACTATTTCGCGTGCTCTTCCTGGCGGCGTTTCTCCTCTTCGTCATGACCTTCATGGTCAACACTGTGGCTGAGCTAGTGCGGTTACGGCTCCGCAGGAAGTACCGATACCTATGAAAAAGTTTTGGAAGAGTGGCGATCCCTTCATCTGGCTCACTGGCGGGGCACTCGCCTTTTCGTTGATCATGGTCGCCGGATTAGTGATCTTGATCCTCTGGAGCGGTCTCGGCTTCTTCTGGCCGACGGATGTCACGCGCTTGCTCCTGGCCAACAACACCGTCGTATTGGGACAAATTGTCGAGCGTGAGGTGATCCCGCAACCAGGCGCCCCCATGGGCACGCAGGTGAAGTATCGGATCAAGGTCAAACAGGGTAACCGCGATCTACATGGCGCGGATTTCGTCTGGATCGATGACTCCGAGATCGTTCAACAGGACGACCCTCCCCAAGCCGTGGTGATCGAGCGCCGGGAGTGGGGGAATCTTTATGGCTTCATCAAGGAAGTCCGCGATCATGGGCAGGTGGTGGCTGAAGGCTCGGAGCAGGCGTGGGAAGCGTTGCAGACCCGCTTGCCGGAAGTGAGCCGCGTGTACGATGAGATTAGATTCATCGAAACGAAGCAGATCGGCGAGATCAACTATGCCCAGGAACAGATCCGACTCAATCTGAGGAAATTGGAGCTGCAGGGCGTCCGCGCTGGCCCAGAGGTGCAACGCCTGCAGCAGCAGCTGGAAGGCCTGCAGCGGCAGTACGCCGCACAGGCGACAGTGCTTACCGCCTTACGTACCGGCCTCACCGGCAGTGTAGTGGTGTCGACAGCGCGCAACGTGGAGAAAACCGTGCCACTGTCACAGGTGGTTCGGGCCTATCGTCCCAACCTTATGAACGTGCCGGCCAAAATCAGGTTTTATCTGGAAAAAGTCTGGGAATTCATCGCCGATGATCCACGCGAATCGAACACCGAGGGAGGGGTGTTTCCGGCCATCTTCGGCACCGTGATGATGGTGCTGATCATGAGTGTTGCCGTCACCCCTCTGGGGGTGATTGCGGCCTTTTACCTGCGTGAATACGCCAAGCAGGGAGTCTTCGTCAGCGCCGTGCGTATTGCGGTGAACAATCTCGCCGGCGTGCCATCGATTGTGTTTGGGGTGTTCGGCGTCGGGTTCTTCATCTACTTTGTGGGGGGGACAATCGATCGTCTGTTCTTTCCCGAGTCCCTGCCCACGCCGACCTTCGGCACCGGCGGAATTCTCTGGGCCTCCCTCACCCTGGCGTTGCTGACGGTGCCAGTGGTGATCGTGGCCACGGAAGAGGGACTGGCCGCCATTCCTGGGGGCATGCGGGAGGCCTCGCTGGCCCTTGGCGCCACCAAATTCGAGACGACCATGCGAGTCGTACTGCCAAGCGTCATGCCGTCGATCTTGACCGGATTGATCCTGGCCATGGCGCGCGCCGCCGGCGAGGTGGCGCCGCTGATGATCACCGGTGTGGTCAAATTGGCTCCGGCGCTACCCATCGACGGCTTTTGGCCCTTTCTGCATCTGGAGCGCAAGTTCATGCATCTCGGCTTTCATATCTACGATGTTGGCTTCCAATCGCCCAACGTCGAAGCAGCACGACCCATGGTCTTCACGACGGCGATGTTGCTGCTACTAATCGTGGTGGTTTTGAACCTCACGGCCATTACGTTGCGCAACCGACTGCGTAAGAAATATGCCCTGTCAGCCGTGTAGGAGGATGGCATGACCACGGATATCCGTCTGGCCCAAGCCTTGAATCCCCGTATGCAGGCCGCGTTGGACTTAGGCCAACCCATCGTCTCGATTGAGAGCCTGTCGTTATGGTACGGGGAAAAGCGGGCGCTGAAGAATATCTCGATGTCGGTTCCCGCCCAACGCATCACGGCCTACATCGGCCCCTCCGGTTGTGGCAAAAGCACTCTGCTGCGCTGCTTCAACCGCATGAACGACCTCGTGGACGGCGTACGCTTAGAGGGCAAGATCCGCATCGGTGGGATCGATGTGTACGACCCTGCGCTTGACGTGACAGAGTTGCGGAAGCGGGTGGGCATGGTCTTTCAGAAGTCCAACCCGTTTCCCAAGTCGATCTACGAGAACGCCGCCTACGGCCCACGCATCCTCGGCGTGCGCCATCGCCACGAGCTCGACGCCATTGTCGAGCGCAGCCTGCGTGGTGCTGCTCTGTGGGATGAAGTGTCGGACCGTTTGAAGGACTCCGCCCTGGGACTCTCCGGTGGCCAACAGCAGCGCCTCTGTATCGCCCGCGCTCTGGCGGTTGAACCTGAAGTCCTGTTGATGGATGAGCCTTGCTCGGCGCTCGACCCCATTGCCACGGCGAAGATCGAAGAGTTGATGCTGGACCTCAAACAGGAGTACACTATTGTCATCGTGACGCACAATATGCAACAAGCGGCCCGTGTGTCAGACTATACGGGATTCATGCTCCTTGGGGAGCTGGTGGAGTTCGGTGTGACCAAGGATCTTTTTACGAACCCGCGTGATCGACGTACTGAGGACTACATCACGGGTCGATTCGGGTAAATCGATTAATTGATTGTATGGTGTTTATGTTGCAAGAACGACGTTATGAACTACAGGCGCAGGAGGCTAACCAGCAAATCCACGCAATGCTCGAAGGGCTGCAGCTCCCAGGCGACAGACGTCCCCTCTATGCTCAGCTTCTGACCACTGTCCTCAAGATGTACGAGGACGGCGCCGACCTCGGTGACCTGAAGATTGCCAACAACACGCTGAAAGAGCTCCGATACGCCTTCAAGGTCTTCAGCCTCTATCGCGACCACCCCAAAGTCACAGTGTTCGGGTCGGCACGCACGCCGCCGACATCTCCTATTTCACAGCAAGCCAGGCATTTTGCGGAGAATATGGTGAAAGCCGGCTGGATGGTGGTCACCGGGGCGGGTGGTGGCGTCATGGGGGCGGCGCAGGAGGGTGCGGGTCGTGAGGCGAGTTTCGGCCTAAACATCCGCCTCCCGTTCGAGCAGGAGGTCAATCCCTGGATCGCTGAAGATCCGAAGCTGATTAATTTCAAGTATTTCTTCACGCGCAAACTCTTTTTTGTCAAAGAAGCGAGCGCGGTTTGCTTGTGCCCCGGTGGCTTTGGCACCTTCGATGAAGCCTTCGAAGTGCTGACGCTAGTCCAGACCGGCAAGACGGCGGTCATTCCCATCGTCCTGCTTGACGTGCCGGGGGGCGAGTATTGGCTTCATTGGGAGCAGTTCATTCGGGTGCAGTTGCTGGCGCAGGGACTCATTAGCCCTGAAGATCTGGATCTCTTCCTGATCACCGACGACGTGGAACGAGCGGTCGAGGAGATTTTCGCCTTCTATCGGCTGTATCACTCGGCACGCTATGTTGATGATGAACTGGTCCTCAGGCTGAAGCGGCCGTTGCCCCCGCAGGCTTTACCAGCCCTTGAAGAGGTCTTCGCCGATATTCTCAGGGGCCGGCTAGCACAGAAAGAGGGACCCCTCCTCGGAGAAGGTGACGAGTATCCCGATCTCTGGCGGCTGGTCATTCCCTTTATACGCTCACGGTATGGCCGTCTCCGGAGGTTCATCGATGCCGTGAATCATTGGTAACAGCTGAGCGAGGGGAGGGTCAGGGAGGGGGCGTTGCCGGGACAATCTGTGGCGTAATGTTGGCGCCCACTACGCAGCGATGGCCCAGCCCGATAGATCAGTGGGAGGATGGTAAGATGGAGCGACATTTTGAGGCCGAGCTACATGCACTACGCGATCGTCTGCTGGCCATGGGAAGTTTGGCCGAGACGATGATTCACAAGGGGGTCAAGGCTCTGGTCGATCGCGACGCGGCATTGGTGCAAGCCGTCCTGGCCCACGAAGAAGAGATGGACCTCCTGTGTATCGAGATCGATGACCGCTGTTTCACGCAACTCGCCCTGCGGCAGCCGATGGCCTCGGATTTGCGCTTTCTGGTGGGCGGCATCAAGATCAACAGCGACCTGGAGCGTATCGGTGACCAGGCTGTGAGTATCGCGTTGCGGGCGCGCTCCCTCATCAGCCAACCATTGGTCAAACCGCTCATCGATATCCCACGCATGACTGCCATCGTACAGGAAATGGTGCGCTACAGTCTTGATGCCTTTGTGGGACGGGATCCAGAGCTGGCACGCAATGTTATCGATCGCGATGACGAAGTAGATAGTTTGCGTGACCAGATCTTTCGCGAGCTCCTGACGTACATGATGGGTGATCCGACCACCATCCCGCGCGCCCTCGACTTGATTCTGGTCTCCCGCAACCTGGAGCGCATTGCCGACCACGCGACCAACATCGCCGAGGACGTGATCTACATCGTGCGTGGCGAGGATGTGCGTGAGCGCGGTGACAAGGAACTGCGTAAGGGCTTGCGTCTTCCCCTCCCCCAGAGCGGCTAAATCGATTGTCTAGCCTTCGACATGGCCGCCTGCGACATGCCTACCGGCAAGCTCCATTCCATACCGGCGTGTGGCGCGTGGCCGCTATCCTGCGTCCCACCATTGTCATAGCAATTTCTCGCCTTCATGTGAGCCCCCGAGACAGGGATGCCGAAGCCTAGGTTTTTGTTGTCCTCAATTCCCACCTTGGCAAATGTCCTCGCCTTTGGTATAAGCAGACTACAATACAGCACTGGTGTTGTGTGATCACTCATCGAAAGGGGATAAGCCATGACCTTTAACCGTTCGACCATCCATGTCTATGCCGGCGCTGAGACCGGTGGACTCTTCCGCAAGGCCGTAGATGACGCGCACTGGGAATCCCTCACGCGTGGCTTACCGCAGCCGACCGAGGTGCGAGCCATCGTGGTGCATCCGCAGCATCCCGAAATCGTTTTTGCCGGCACCCAGGATGGCCCATACCGCAGTCAAGATGGCGGCGATTCCTGGGAACGCTTGGATTTCCCCGGTCCCGAACGGGTCGTTTGGTCGTTCACCTTCCATCCTGCTGACGCCCGTACCATCTATTGCGGCACGGCCCCAGGAGCGGTGTTCCGCAGCGAGGACGGCGGCGACCATTGGAAACGGTTACCCACTGATCCCGGTCCTGACGTCGTACGCATGGATTTTCCAACGCGCACCATCGCCATGGCCGTTGATCCGGCTCATCCGGCACACCTCTTCGTCGCCCTGGAAGTCGGGGGGGTGATCCGTAGCCTCGATGGCGGTGAGACCTGGCAGGCCATTAACAAGGGACTAGCGCCCGATGTGGGACGGCTCGATCTGCATGGGATTCAGGTAAGTTCAGCGCAACCTGACACGGTTTTTATCAGCGTTCGCGCTGGATTATTGCGCGGACACAACCGTGGCGAGCAATGGGACCCCATCGACCTTAGCAAAGTCTCCCCGATCACATACTGTCGCGACCTGCGCGTCGCCCCGGACGACCCGCGGACACTCTACGTCTCGCTGGGGCAGGCAGCCCGTAGCGCCGCAGGGGCGCTGTTTCGCAGCCGCGATCTGGGAACCTCCTGGGAGCGTGTCGATCGCGGTCTCACCCCCAAGAGCACGATGATGGCGGTAGGCCTGACCGCTCGCCAGCCAACGTGCGTGTATGGCTGTACCCGCGATGGAGAGGTTTTCGGGACGCTCGATGGCGGAGCGACCTGGCGTGAATTTCCGTTACCGACCGGCACGCAAGAGGTACGAGCGATCGCCTGCGGCTGAGGGGGCAGGGAAAAGGTTGAGTAATCCCCGTCCCTGTTGCGAGCATAAGCGCCGGGCTCAGGGGCCAAGTCGGCTTAGAAGGAGCCCATCACTCCCCTCTCCCAGGGGGAGAGGGTTAGGGTGAGGGCGCCAGGACATCATCGAGCGGTTGGGTTCCCCTCACCCCAGCCCTCTCTGAGAGGGAGAGGGGATGATGACCTGGCGACTAGGCTTGTAGGGGGGAGGGCTGAAACGTTTCACGTGGCATCCGTGGAGGTCATGCATGCATCCCGCTAATGATGCAGGATTGCTAAGTCCGTATCGGGTTCTCGATCTAACGGATGAGCACGGCATCCTATGCAGCAAAATCCTCGCCGACTTAGGGGCCGATGTCATCCAGATCGAGCCTCCGTGCGGGAGCTCAGCGCGGCGCCTTGGCCCCTTCTATGAGGACGAGGCCCACCCCGACCGGAGTCTGTTTTGGTGGTCGTACGCCGCCAATAAACGTAGCATCACGCTAAATCTCGCCAGCCGCGACGGGCGTGCCCTGCTCCAGCGGTTGCTGCCCTCAGCCCACTTCCTCATCGAATCCTTTCCCCCGGGTCACACCGAACGTCTGGGCCTTGGGTATGACGCACTCGCGGCGCTCAACCCAGCGCTGATCGTCGTCTCCATTACGCCATTTGGCCAGGATGGCCCCTACGCGCATTATCGCGCTTCAGACCTCAACGGCATGGCCATGGCCGGCTTTATGTACGTTACTGGCGACCCCGATCGCCCGCCGGCACGGGTCGGCGTCCCACACTTCTATCTCCATGGGGCGGCGGCAGGTGCCACCGGTGCCATGATCGCCCATGCGCAGCGCGGGCATACCGGACGAGGGCAGTATGTCGACGTCTCCTGTCAGGAAGCGGTAGCCCGCACCCTTGCCAGTGCCCCCCAGCTTTTTGCTATCGAGAACACCGTGATCCGGCGTCAGGGGTCATACCGCCAAACGGGCGATACGACCTTTATGCGTATTACGTGGCCCTGCAAAGATGGGTTTGTCAATTTTCAGCTGTCGGGTGGTGCCGGGGCGGGCCGGAGCGTCAACAATCTGATCCAGTGGATGGAGGAAGAGGGGCTCGGGGATCCCGTCCTCACCGGACTCGACTGGACCACCCTGGGTTACGGCATGGTCACCAAGGAACTGCTCGATCGCGTCGTGCCGCCTGTCGAGCGTTTTCTCATGAGCCATACGAAGGCCGAGCTGTTCGAGGGGGCGGTGAAGCGACGCATCCTCCTCTTTCCCGTCGCCACTACCAGGGATATCATGCAGAATACCCAGTTGCAGGCCCGTGGCTACTTTCGGCAGATATTTCACCCCGATCTCTCCACCACGATCACCTATCCTGGGCCGTTTGTGCGCGCGAGCGCCACTCCTCTCGAGCTGCGTCGCTTGGCCCCGAAGATCGGAGAGCACAACGCCGAAATCTACCTCGGCGACCTCGGACTGACGCGGGAGGAGTTGGTGCGACTCCGCGAAGCAGGAGCGATTTAAGAAAGTGCTGAGTGCTGAGGGATGAGTGCTGAGACTTGAGTGGAAAATGGTTATTACTCAGCACTCAGCACTATTTCTGACGGAGGTTCATGCATGCGTCCGCTGGCAGGGCTGAAAGTGTTGGATTTCTGTTGGGTTGCTGTGGGACCGATGACGACTTCATATCTGGCCGAATACGGTGCGACGGTGGTGCGGATCGAATCCAAACGGCGTCCTGAGACGCTCCGCAATGCTCCGCCCTTTGGCAGTCAAGGCCAAAGTGTGAACCGTAGTGGCTATTTTGCCAACTACAACGCCAACAAATATGGGATGGGGGTGAACATGGTCCATCCACAGGCGCGCGAGTTTGTGAAGCGTCTGGTGGCCTGGGCCGACCTCGTGACCGAAAACTTTACACCGGCGACCCTGGAGGACTGGGGGTTAGGGTATGAAGATCTGTGTCAGGTCAAGCCGGACATCATCCTCTTCAGCACCTCGATGCTCGGCAGGGGGGGCCCGTATTCTCAACAGCCAGGTTTTGGCGCCGTCCTCGCCTCGTTGAGTGGGATGACCGGCCTCACCGGCTGGCCGGATCGTATGCCGACCAATCCCTATGGGGCCTATACCGACTTCCTGGTGCCGCGCTTTGCCGTCCCGACCATCCTCGCCGCCCTGGATTACCGGCGCCGCACCGGACGAGGCCAGCATTTGGATATGTCGCAACTGGAAGTGGCGTTACATTTCATGGCGCCCCTACTGCTCGATTACACTCTCAACGGGCGAGAACGCGACCGCATGGGCAATCGCCATCCGGCTGCCGCCCCACATGGTGCATACCCCTGCCGAGGCGAGGACCGCTGGTGTACGATTGCCTGCCAGACCGATACCGAATGGGAGGCGTTGTGTCAGGTGATGGGCGCTCCTTCTTGGACACAAGAGGAGGGCTTCGCTACGCTGCTCGGGCGTAAGGCACATGAGGATGAGTTGGACACCCTGATCAGCCAATGGACGCAGGGGTGGGAGGCCCATGAGTTGATGCGGACCCTCCAGCAGACAGGCGTACCAGCGGGCGTGGTGCAGACCACCCGGGATCTGTTCGATGACCCGCAATTGCGGCATCGCGGCCACTTCGTCTTCATGGACCACCCCGAGGTGGGACGCCATCCAGTGCAGCGCTCAGAGTTCAGGCTGTCACAGGCGCCTGGGGAGTTTCGCCATTCAGCTCCGCTCCTCGGTCAGCACACGATAGAAGTCTGTAAAGAGATCCTCCACATGTCTGAGGACGAGATCGCGGCCCTTACCGAGGCCGGTGTCCTAGAAGAGTGATGGTTTGTGCCCCTTCCACTTCACTCTCCTTCCCCCCAGCGCGGGGGAAGGTCGGGGTGGGGGGTATAGAGGAGTATTGTCCATGAAAGCTGTTGTTCTGGCAGAAGTGGGCGGTCGGCTCACACTCGAAGACATTCCCACACCACAGCCCAGAGCAGGCGAGGTACTAGTGCAAGTGGCAGCCTGTGGCGTCTGTCATACCGACCTGCACGTCATCAAGGGTGAGGTCAAATTTCCGCTGCCGTGTGTCCTGGGCCATGAGATCTCGGGGGTGGTGGCTGAGGTACCGGCCGACGTCAAGGTTGTACGGTCGGGGGATGCCGTTGTCTGTAGCTTCATCATGCCCTGCGGCGTCTGTCGTTACTGTGTGCGCGGGCGGGACGACCTGTGCGAGACGTTCTTCGCCATGAATCGTTTGAAGGGAACCCTCTACGACGGGGAAAGTCGCCTGCGGCGCTCCGACGGCTCCCCCCTTGCCATGTATAGCATGGGCGGACTGGCCGAATACGCTGTCATCCCAGCCACTGACGTGTTTCCTGCACCCGCCAATGTGCCACTCACGGATGCCTGCATCCTCGGTTGCGCCGTGATGACGGCGTACGGTGCCCTGAAGAACCAGGCCAGGCTGCAGCCGAACGAATCCGTCGCGGTCGTTGGCACCGGGGGGGTCGGCTCCAATGTCATTCAGCTCGCCAGGGCCTTTGGTGCGGGTCAGATCATCGCCGTCGACATCCGCGATGATAAGCTGGCAGCGGCTAAAGATCTCGGGGCCACCCACGGCGTCAATGCAGCCCAGGGTGACCCTGTGGCAGAGGTCCTGACTCTCACCGAGGGCCTCGGCGTTGACGTCGCCATCGAAGCCCTGGGGCGGCCGAACACGGTGGTGAATGCCTTCATGATGACACGTGACGGCGGGCGAGTGGTCGTCGTTGGCATCGCCCCCGGCACGACCACCGCCGGCATTGAGATCACACGCCTGGTCCGCCGCGGCATTCAACTCATGGGCTCCTATGGAAGCCGCGTCCGCACTGATATGCCCGATGTGCTGGGGTTGGCGGCGCATGGCCTGGTGAGTCCCTCACGGGCGATTACCCGGCGCTATCGCTTGGCGCAGGCGGATGACGCCTATACCGTGCTCAGTCGGGGCGAGATCGTCGGACGCGCGATCGTGACCATGAGCTAGCCACTCCTATCCATCAATCTCTGACTGACCAACGGCCAACCTCGCACAATTCCCACATCCTCGAATCAGTGCCTCTCCTGAATTAACATAAATATTACACATCTGATATATACCCGTGCTTGACTCTGCATGCCGCGTCTTCTATTGAATAGTATGAAACATACGTCAGGTGCTTCAAGTGAGCAGTCATCTTCCAGGAGAACCCAGATGCGTCTACTGAATGGCGAAATACCACTGTTTGCACAAGACAGCCGAGCTGTCGATGTTACCGTTATTTCGGATACACATTTGGGCACCTATGATTGTCACGCCAAAGAGCTGCTAGAATACCTTAACAGTATCCAGCCAAAGATTTTGATTTTGAATGGTGACATTATCGATTTCTGGGCTGGGAAAAAATGGACCTGGAGGCAGGCTCATACACTGGTCATTAAAAGGATCCTGGAGCTAGCCATCTCAGGTACAATGGTGTATTACGTGATCGGCAATCATGATGAGGGACTTCGCAAATTGCCAAGCGTGGGTCTGGGGAATTTCAATCTGTGTAATGATCTTGCACTCGATCTTGACAGCCACAAAATCTGGTTCATTCATGGCGATATCTTTGACCTCGTGGTCTTACATGCCAAGTGGTTATCCAAGCTCGGCAGCTTCTGGTACAATCTCTTGCTCCTGATCAATGGTGTGGTCAATGACATACTCGTGTCGCTGGGCCAAGAGCGCATCTCCCTGGCCCAGCGCGTCAAAAGCAACGTGAAACTCGCAGTCAAATACATGAGTGATTTCGAACGGGCGGCGGCTGAAACGGCTGTCGGCAAGGGCTATAGCCATATCGTGTGTGGTCACATCCATCAGCCCGAGATCAAGCGATTCGCCGTGCGCAAGACCGAGGTCGTCTATATGAACTCCGGCGATTGGGTCGAGAATCTCAGCGCCCTTGAATATTACGACGGCAAGTGGTGCATCTTTCGATACGATGATATACGCTTCCGATGAACATGTGATCGGGCAAGCCGGGCATCGGCAACAGACATCTGCCCTATCGCCGCTGCCCGGCATAGCGGCGCAGCAGCTCTCGACGGGAAAGCCAGATCGTGCGTGCCTCCCAGCGTCTTCCCCGTAGTCGATGACGGCCGAGCGGGTGATCGCGGACTAGCAGTATGCGTTGATACCAGCATAACAAGACCTGATGCCAACCGATGTCATGCACACAAACCTCAAAACCCAGGCGTGTCGCTTCCTTCCAAAATAATGTTGTGCTCCGAAACGCCTCCAGCTGATGATCATGTGGGTGCTCGATTACCCTCTGAGCAAGCCGCTGCAGCGTATCTTCGAGCTCGCGTCGCAGGACGAATCCGACGCGGCGCTGGATCACTGTACGGTGCAGGTGAGCCACTCGAGCGCGATCGAGGTGCAGTTCGCCGACCCGGGCACCTGGATGGATCATCGTCCCATCGCGGAGGATGAGGTCCGGTCCATAGTGAATCGCTGGTCCAAGTGTTAAGATGGTATCCCGATCAAGTCTTTTGATCCCAAACCACGTATTCCACGCCCACTCGTACCGATCCCATACACGGCTACTCAGGGTTGTGGAGGAGGAGGCTGCCGGCCCTTCGGCCAGCAGTTCGCTGAGCGTCAGACTGCGATAGCCACGCTTCTGTATCAGCCTCAGCAGCTCTGGCAGCGCTGCTACCAGGCGTGCTGGTGTCCGTGCGAATCCTCCGCCGTCGTGCAGATTGATAATTACCCCTGGATGCAGCCGTTGCGCCACGATGCGCACAATCATCTCAGGCTTGGCAAGGGGCAACCAGCCTTCGCCACGCAGCGACCAGAGGACCCACTGTTGCCGGACACGGGCGCTATGCCGAACTGCCGCTAAATTCGATTGTCCCCAGGGTGGCCGAAAATACCGTGGTGGCTTCCCAAGGATGGTGGTGAGCACATGTGTGCAGCGATCGATCTCCTCTCGCGTCTGGTGGGGAGGGAGCAACCAGAGGGGCCGATGCGTATAGGTATGATTACCGACTTCATGACCGGCTTCGGCGATGGCGCGAATGATCGCCGGGTGTCGCTCCGCCCGCTTGCCGATGACGAAAAACGTGGCTCGAACCCCAAACTGCGCCAGGATGTCGAGGACACGTGGTGTGAAGACAGGGTCGGGACCGTCGTCAAAGGTCAGGGCCACGGCTTGATCACTCACCGGACCACGTCGTACTTTCTCCTTGACGTAAGCAGCTAGCAGATCGGCACCGATGGTATAGAGCGCAGCACCGGTACCTGCCATGCCTAGGGGTATGTGACCGAAACTGCTTATGGCCTCCATCGCACCGCTCCTCTCTCCCTTATAGTGTCTGTACCGGGGCGAGCGCCAGAATCGCCTCGGCGGCGTGTGCTGCGGCATCCGGTCGCTTCACTCGTCGTGCCCCCTCCCGCAAGCGCGCCAAACGCTCCGG
>Ga0137403_10003857_pt1 | contig 17832 bp, 19 predicted proteins | sample CZOMad2_1_16fung_FD_122057 | JGI IMG/M metagenome (GOLD analysis project Ga0137403, IMG submission 122057) | Vadose zone soil fungal communities from Angelo Coast Range Reserve, California, USA - CZOMad2_1_16fungal (Hybrid Assembly) | ecosystem: Environmental > Terrestrial > Soil > Vadose zone...
TACCTCGCCGAGCACGGCCTCGACGCACGGCAGATCGGCGTCGCGGTGACCCTCACGCTCCTCGCCAGCGCGGCCATGACCTTCGCGATCCGCCGCCCCGCCGAGCGCTACGGAGCCCGCGCGGCGCTGGTCGTCCAGGCCGGACTCATCGTCGTCTCGGCCCTGGTCTTCCTGGCGACCGAGCAGCCCTGGCTGGTCGTGGCCGCCGCCATGGTGGGCAACCTGGCGGTCGGCACGGGCGAGACCGGTCCGTTCCTGACGCTCGAGCAGGTCGCGGTGACGCGCGCGACCCCGCGAGAGCGGCTGACCACCGCGTTGAGCCTCTACAACCTCGCGGGCTACGCCGCCTCCGCGCTCGGCGCGGCGGCGGTCGGCTACGCAGGCCCCTCGCCCCGCCTGCTGTTCGCGGTCTTCCTCGTGGGCGGGCTGGTCCAGATGAGCGCCTACGCGCTGATGCGGCCCGAGCCCGTCCGGCCGGCCGCCACCCGGCACGCGGCGCCGATGTCGTCGCGCCCCCTCATCCACCGGCTGGCCGCGCTCTTCGCGCTGGACTCGCTCGCGGGCGGCTTCGTGCTCCAGAGCCTGATCGCCTACTGGCTCTACACGCGCTTCGAGATGGACCTGGCCGCGCTGGGCTGGACCTTCTTCGGCGCGCAGATCCTGTCCGGGCTCTCCCTGCTCCTCGCCGCGCGCCTGGCCCCCCGCCTGGGCCTCGTCAACACCATGGTCTTCTCCCACCTCATCTCGAACGTGCTGCTGATCGGGGTCGCGCTGGCGCCGTCCGCCGGGCTGGCGGTGACCCTGCTGCTGGCCCGGCACCTGCTCTCCCAGATGGACGTGCCGACGCGGCAGAGCTTCCTCATGCTCGCGGTGCAGGATCACGAGCGCGAGGGCGCCGCCAGCTTCACCAACGTGAGCCGGACCCTGGCCCAGTCGATCAGTCCCGCGCTCAGCGGCTGGGTGATCGCGAGCGGATCGCTCGCCGCGCCGTTCTTCCTGGGTGGAGGCCTGAAGATCGTCTACGACCTGATGCTCTACGCGACCATCCGCCACGTCGAGACGCGATAGGTCTCGTCGCCCGCAAGCAGGGCGAGGCGCAGCCGCAGGCGAGCCGAGGAACGCGATGTAGCGGGCTAGCGCTGGAGGACTCGCCGCATGCCCCGGTCGACGAGCCCCGGCGCGATGACGCTCATCACCGCGAGGATGCGCACCGGCCAGTAGGGATAGACCTCGGGGCGCGGCCGGCGCACGCAGCGGAGGATGGACCGGGCCACGCGCTCGGCCGGCTGCACCGGGCCCATCGGCCGCCCCGGCACCTTCTGGACCTCGACCTCGTGGAATTCCGTGTCCGCGGTGCGGATCGGGTACACGAGCGTGACCGCGATCCCGGTCCCGGTCAGCTCCACCCGGAGCGCCTCGCTGAGCGCGCCCAGCGCGAACTTGGTCGCGCTGTAGGCGGCGCGGTACGGCACCGCACGGCGTCCGACGACGGACGAGATGTTGATGACGTGGCCGCGCCCCTGCCGCCGCATGATCGGAAGCGCCGCCTGGGTGGCGCCGAGCACCGCCACCACGTTGAGCTCCATCAGGGCGCGCAGCTCCTCGGCGGTGGTCTGCTCCAGCGTGGCCGCGAAGCCCCGTCCCGCGTTGTTGACCAGCACGTCGAGCCGCCCCCAGCGCGCGGCGACGTCGTCCACCACGGCCCGCACCGCGAGGGCATCCGTCACGTCGACCGCGTGCGCGGTGACCTCCCCGCCCCGCGCGATCAGGTCGGCCGCGAGCTGCTCCAGGCGATCCTTGCGACGCGCGCACAGGGCCACGCGCAGCCCCGCGCCCGCGAAGACCCGCGCAGTGGCCGCCCCGATCCCCGATGATGCCCCCGTGACGAGCGCGACGCGCCCGCGGGGATCACGCACGCGGGCGGCCGAGCATGCAGGAGATCTGGTAGCGGTGGCGCGCCACCCACGCGTAGACGCGCGGTGCGAGCAACTCCATGCCCGGCAGCCGGAAGGCCTGCGCGAGCCAGCGCCAGCCGCGCAGACGACGGAGGATCTCGGGGATCGCGGCGTCTCCCGCGAGCACGCGCCCGTCCGGGAGGATGAGGTGCATGGCCTGCAGGCAGGTGCGCTCGTCCATCCACGGGTAGCGGGCGCGCCGCTCGGCCGCCTGGCAGGGCAGGAACTCGAAGTGCCCGGTCACCGCCCGCCGTGAGAGCCACGACACCCCGCCACGGCAGAGGCCACAGGTGCCATCGTAGATCAGGACCGCCCGCGCCCGGTCGGCCGGGGCCTGGGGCACTTCGAGCTTGGAGGTCATGGGGCGCTATTGTACGCCCGACGGACGTCAGCGATAGGCGCAGGGCGGCACGGCGGTTTTCCAGGGTCCCTGCGTGAGGTGCTCGCCGTGCGGGAAGAGCCGGAGCTGCTCGGCGGGCAGCCCAGCCCGAAGCCGGCGACCTCGCAATGTCAGGAAGAAGCCCGCGCGCGCCACATCCACGCCGAGGCGCCGGAGGTCCTGCGCGTCGCGCGGCAGCGTGCGCCGGCGCTCGGTGACGAGGCGGCGCGCCGCGGTGGGACCGATCCCGGGCACGCGCAGCAGGAGCTCGTAGGGGACGCGCTCGAGCGCCACCGGGAACCGCTCGACGTGCGCCAGCGCCCACCCCGTCTTCGGATCGTGGTCGAGCGCCAGGTTGCCGTCAACCCCGAACACGAGCTCGTCGGCCCGGAAGCCGTACTGGCGGAGCAGGTGCTCGGCCTGGTAGAGCCGCCATTCGCGCGCGGCCGGGGTGGGCGGGAGCCCTTCCATCGGTGTCCCGGCCACCGGTTGGAACGCGCTGAAGTGCGCGTGGTGGAGGAGCCCACGCCGCTCGAGCCCGCCCACCACGTCGAGGATCTCGCGATCCTGCTCACCCTGGGCGCCCACCACGAACTGCGTCGTGGTGCCGGCCGCCGCGATCCCCGCGCGGCCCTCGAGCCGCGCTTCCCGCGAGAGACGGCCGGCCAGCATCAGGTTCGGAAGCAGATCACCCGAGTAGTTCTTCTCTCGCGCCAGGCCGCGGACGACCGTGTCATTCGGCCCTTCCAGGTTCACTGACACGCGCGTGGCCAGGCGCGTGGCCTGCACCACCTGCTCCTGCTCCGCGCCGGGCAGCAGCTTGATGTGGACGTAGCCGGCGAAGCCTTCACGCTTCCTCAGGATCTCGATCGCGGCCAGCATGCGATCCACCGCGCGCGGCGCGCGGCCCGGCACGCCCGAGGTCAGGAAGAGGCCCTGCGCCACGCCCGCGCGATGCGACTCCATGAAGGTGCGGGCGACCTCCTCGGGAGACAGAGCCGTCCGCTTCACGCGCCCCCCACAGAAGGTCGGGCAGTAGCCGCAGGACAGCGAGCAGGCATTGGTCTGCATCACCCGCATCAGCGTGGTGGTGCCGCGGCCCGGGATCCGGACCGGGCGGATCCCGACCGGGCCCTCGTTGAGCCGCGGCCGGCCGGGCAGGCCGGTCTCCTTGTCGTCCACGGCCGACTCCGCCAGGATCGCGAGTCGCTGTCGTCGGTCCATGACCTGATACTAAACATCAGACGAGCTATAAGGCAAGTGCGGTAGAATCCCGGCCGTGAAGCACCCGATCGTTCTCGTGGGGCTGCTCCTCGTGACGGCGACCGCCTGCGTACGGGTTCCCGGACAGGACGTACCGGATGTCCGGACGCCTCTCACAGTGGTCAACGAGATGCTGAGGTTGGCCGACGTAACTGCAAGTGACGTCGTCTATGATCTGGGGTCGGGCGACGGCCGTATCCTCATCGCAGCGGCGCGAGATCGAGGGGCGCGCGGCGTGGGCCTGGAGATCGATCCGGTGCTGGTCGCCCAGAGTACCGAGCGGGCGCGGCGGCTCGGGCTGGCCGATCGGCTGAGCTTCCGGCAACAGGATCTCTCCGAGGCCGATCTCACCCCAGCCACGGTCGTGACGCTGTACCTCTCGCCCGACCTCAACCGCCGGTTACGGCCGAAGCTGTTGAGCGAGCTCCGGCCGGGGGCGAGGATCGTGTCGCACAACTTCGCCATGGGGGACTGGGTGCCGGCCCGGACGCTGCAGGTGTCGAGCAACGAAGGGAGTCACACCTTGTACTTGTGGGTGGTGCCGGCGAGGTAGCCCCCCTCACCCTACCCTCTCCCCGTTGGGGAGAGGGCAAGGAGGAGGGACAGCTCTTCAGATACCGGTGACGGCTTTGATCGAGTCGCGGGTGACCGAGACCAGGCGGTCCACCTGCTCCTCGCTGACCACGAGCGGCGGAGCGAAGAAGATGTGCTCGAGCCGGGCGCGCGTGATCACCCCGCGCTTGGTCATCTCGGCCAGCACGCGCGGGCCGATCTTCTTGTCGGCGCCGAACGCCGCCTTGGTCCCGCGGTCCTCCACCAGCTCGACCGCGGCGAGCAGCCCCTTGCCACCCCGGATGTCGCCCACGTGCTTGTGATCGCCGAGCGCCTGCTGGAGGCCTCGGTAGAGCCGCGTGCCCATGGCCACCGCACGCTCCCAGAGCCGCTCGCGCTCCATGATCTCGAGGTTCTTGAGGCCCACCGCGCAGCAGGTCGGGTGCCCCGAGTACGTGTAGGCGTGCATCCACTTGTCTTCCGGCTTCACGTCGTCCATGGCCTGCTTGATCGTCTTCGAGACCATGATGCCGCCGAGCGGGAGATAGCCCGAGGACACGCCCTTGGCGAAGGAGACGATGTCGGGGAGCACGTTCCAGTGCTCGAGGGCGAACCACTTGCCGGTCCGGCAGAAGCCGGTGATCACCTCGTCGGCGATGAAGAGCACGTTGTGCTTGTCGCAGACCTGGCGCACCAGCGGGAAATAGTCGTCGGTGGGATACAGCACGCCCCGCCGCCATGGATGGGCTCGGCGATGAACGCGGCGACCGTGTCCGGGCCCTCGCGCAGGATGGCCTCTTCCAGGAGGCGCGACGCGGTCTGTCCCGCGGTCTCCCCGGGCTTCGCACCCTCCTGGCGGTAGGGATAGCAGGTCGGGATGTGCACGAAGCCCGGCACGCGCGGCTCGAACATCTTCCAGTAGGGCGACATGCCGGTGGCGCTCATCGCCTGCAGGGTCACGCCGTGGTAGGCGAGGCTGCGCGCGATGACCTTCACCTTGTCGGGCTTGCCCTTGGTCTTCCAGTAGAAGCGCGCGGTCTTGAACGCGGACTCGTTGGACTCGGCGCCACCCGAGGTGAAGAAGACGCCCTGCATATTGGGATACGCGAGCGTCATCAGCTTGGACGCGAGCTGGATGGCCGGGATATTGGTCGAGCCCGAGTACGCGGAGTAGTACGCCAGCTCCCGCATCTGCTCGGCCGCCGCATCGGCCAGCTCGGCGCGGCCGTGCCCCACGTTCACGTTCCAGAGCCCGGCGAGGCCGTCGATGTACTCGCGACCCTGCACGTCGGTCAGCACGGCGCCGCGGCCGCGCACGTAGACCATCGGCTCCAGGTGATCGCTCGGGTGATGCAGCGGGTGGATCAGATGGTCCTGGTCGTCCTTGATCAGCTGCGCTGCCTCGAGCGGCATCGGGCGCCTCCTACAAGCTCTGGTGGTAGATGGACGTCGCGGGCGCGTGGGCCCGGTAGTCGCCGCCCGGAATGGGCACGCCCCGATCGAGCGGCCCGATGTACCAGTAGATGAAGGCGGCCAGCTCGCGGCCGTCCTCGCTCCGGACGGTGACCTCCCGGCGATGATACTGGGGTCCCTCCGCCGAGTCCAGCACCGCCCACAGCGTCGGGCTCGCGACCCGGTAGACCTCGCCGTGGAGTGACGCGGTTGTGTCGGGCACCGCGCCCGGATAGGAGCCGAGATCGATGACCCGCGCCCTCACCTGCCCGCGGGTGAGGAACTCGGCGCGGCCATCCAGGAGGCGGTGCAGGCGGAAGCCCCGCATCAGCGTGCCGTACGTGAAGAGGAGCTCTGGGCTACGCGCCGCGGTCGCGGCTCTTGGCCTCTTGCTCCTCACGGGAGCACCCGGCGGGTGAGGCTCAGGTCCGGATGCCGAAGCGGGGCAGCACCCAGCGGTTCAGCGCGAGCCAGCCGATCAAGACGCCGATGACGATGAGCGCCGATTCCAAGGGCTCAGGCCTCCGGCTCGCGTTCCACCGCCTGGAGCACCGCGCCCAGGAAGTCCCGCTCGGGGATCGCCCCCTCGAACCCCACCTTGTCGTTGATGACGATCTTGGGGACGGCCATCACCTGGTAGCGCTGCGCCAGCTCGGGGAACTCGGTGGCCTCGATGCACTCCGCCCGCACCCTTGGGGACGCGATCGCCATGTGCTGCGCCAGGCGCACGGCCCGGGGGCAGTGGGGTCAGGTCGGGGTCGTGAAGACCTTGATCGTGACGTCCTCGGTGAGCCCGGCCAGCGCCGTCTTGGTCTCGTCGCTCAGGCCCGCCTCACCGGTGGACACCGCGACGATGGAGTCGATCAGGTTGGAGAATTCGTAGCCGCCCGGCATGCCGAGGAAGCGGATGCCGTAGTCCTGCGCTCCCTCCACCACCACCGCGGGCGCCTCGCTGACCCCGTAGGTGGCCGCCTGATCCCGCTCGATATGCGGGTTCAGCACGGTCACCGAGAGCTGGTCGGACAGCGCGGCCACCTCCCGGATCAGGGACACGGTCTGCCCATTGTGCTCCCCGCCCAGCTCGGAGGCGAACACGGTGAGCGTCACCGGCCCGCCGATGCGCTCGAACTCTTTCCGGACCGCCGCCTCGTCCTTCGCGGAGAGAAATGGCATGCCCCGAAGTATACCGGCTTACTTCGGGGCGCCGCGGACGATTTCCAGCATGCGACGGTACCCGGAGGGATCGATACGCGCGTCGATCAGTGTGGGGCCGGGCGCGGTCTGGGCCGCGATCAACGCCCCGCGGAGCGTCGCCTCGTCGGTGGCCGCCAGGGCCCGGATGCCGAAGGCGCGCCCGAGCGTGAGGAGCTCGGGCCCCGCGTAGCGCATGGAGACCCCCTCGAAGCCCTTCTGCTCTTGCTTCACCTCGATGAGCGACAGCGCCGCGTCGTTGAAGACCACGATCACGATCGGCAGGCGTAGGCGCGCCACCGTCTCGAGCTCGGAGGCCACCATCATGAGGCCGCCGTCTCCGGTGAAGCAGATCACACGTCGGTCGGGATGGACGAGCTGCGCCGCGACGGCCGCGGGCAGCGCGAAGCCCATGGTGGCGAGCCCGTTCGAGATCAGGAGCTCTCCGGGTTCGAGCGAGTGCCAGTAGGTCGTCGTCTGGAACATGTGGGCGCCCGCATCCACCGTGGCGATGCTGCCCGCCGCGGTCAGCTCGCGTGCGATCTGGGCGACCCGATGCGGGGCCAGCCCGGGCACCGGCACCTCCAGCGCCGCCGCCCGCTCGCGGCGGATGCGGTCCACCTCCGCCACGTCCCAGTCCGCCTTGACGTCCCGGCGCATGATCCGTGGGGCCAGGTCCTCGAGGATCGTGCCGAGGTCGCCGACCACCTCGAGCGCGGGGGTGAAGTAGGCGCCGCCGCCCGCCGCGCGCAGGCGCGGGTCGCTCGAGGGACCGCGCGCGAAGCTCAGCACCGGTGCGGCATAGGACCAGCGCCGCGGGATCAGCTCCACGGTGTCGAGGCCGAAAGCGATGATCAGGTCGGCCCGCCGCACCAGCGGCTCCTCCAGCACCCCGCCGGTGAAGATCCCCATCGCCAGCGGGTGCGGATCGGGAATCGCGCCCTTCGCCTTGTAGGTCGTGAGCACCGGCGCGGGCAGGGCCTCGGAGAACGCCCGCAGCCACTTCGCGTCGGCGGCGCGGCAGCCGAGGCCCGCGATGACGAGCGGCCGCTTCGCGCCCCGGATCATCTCGGCGGCCCGCTCGACGAGGGCGTCGTCGGGAGCGGGCGGCGACGGCGGCGTCACCGCGGTGGCCACCGGCACCGCGGGCGCTCCCGCGACGTCCGCGGGCAGGTCCAGGTGCACGGGCCCCCGCGGCTCCGCGAGCGCGAGCTGGACCGCGTGGGCCACCCAGTGACCGGCCGACTCCGGCGTCACCGTCACGCTGCCCTTCACGATCGGGCCCAGGTGCGCCGCGTGGTCCACGTACTGATGCGTGGCGTACGCGAGGACCTCCCCCGGGTGGCGATCGCTGATGTAGAGGACCGGTGAGCGATCGAGCTGCGCGTGGGCCAGGCCGGTGGCGCTCGCCGTGACCCCGGGGCCAAGCGTGGACAGCACGGCGCCCGGCCGGCCGGTGAGCTCGCCGGTGACCGCGGCCATGATGCAGGCGGCCCATTCCTGGTGGCAGAGGACGAAGGGCAGCCCGCGGGCCCGCGCGGCCTCCAGGATCTCTAGATTGGATCCTCCCCCCGGTACGCCGAAGATGCGCGGGACCTCGGCCCGCAGCAGCCCCTCGACGATCAGCTCGGCGACGGTCGGCACCGAGCGGAACGGCTACGCGCCGGCCAGGCGCGCCAGGACCGGCTCCATCCGCTCGAGCGCCTTCCGCAGATTGGCCTCGGCGCTGGCGTACGAGAGCCGCAGGTACCCTTCCCCGTACTCCCCGAACGCGGAGCCGCCCAGGACGGCCACGCCCGACTCCTGCAGCAGGGCCTCCGCGACCTCGGTCGAGGGGCGCTTCAGCGCCTTGATATTCGGGAACACGTAGAAGGCTCCGCGCGGCGAGCGGCAGGAGACGCCCGGCAACCGGTTCAGCCCCGCCACCAGCACGTCGCGGCGCCGCTTGAACTCGGCCACCATCTCGATCACCGGCGTCTGGTCGCCCTGCAGCGCGGCGATGCCCGCCATCTGGGTGAAGGAGGCGGTGCACGAGTTGGAGTTCACCATCAGCCGGGTCACGTGCTCGGCCAGAGCCACCGGCATCACTCCGTAGCCCAGACGCCAGCCGGTCATCGCGAACGACTTCGAGAAGCCGTCCAGGATGATGACGAGGTCCTTCATGCCCGGGAAGCGGGTGATCGAGGCGAACTCGCCCTCGTAGAGGAAGGACTTGTAGATCTCGTCGGAGAGCACCGGGATGCGGTAGGTCCTGGCGATCTCCGCGATGCGCCCGAGCTGCTCGACCTCCAGCACGCCGCCGGTCGGGTTCTGGGGGGAGTTGATGATGATCAGCTTGGTCTTGCGCGAGACGCTCTTCTCCAGCACGTCGAGGTCGAAGCCGAAGCCGCTCTCCTCGCGCAGGGGAATCGGCACCGGCTTGCCCCCGACGAAGTTGATCACGGATTCGTAGATGGGGAAGCCGGGATTCGGATGGACCACCTCGTCGCCGGGATTCACCAGCGCGGTGATCACGAAGTACATGATCGGCTTGGCCCCCGGCGTGACCACGACCTCGTCGGTCGACACCGGGATGCTGCGCGTGCCCTCCACGTCCTTGACGATCGCTTCCCGCAGCTCGGGGAGACCCGCGGCCGGCCCGTAGTGGGTCGCCCCGCCGTCGAGCGCGCGCTTGGCCGCCTCGCGGATATGGGCCGGCGTGTCGAAGTCCGGCTCTCCGATCTCGAGGTGGATGATCTCCTTGCCCTGCCGCTCGAGAGCCTTCGCGCGCGCCAGGACCTCGAACGCCGATTCCGTGCCGAGCCGCGACATCCGATCCGCGAAGTTCATGGTGGCGCCGATTATACTCGAAGCCTCCCTCTTCCAGGACGGTAGCCCTGGCCTTCGCCGCCCGCTCGCCTTAGACTCTCCCCAGCCGAGCCATGACGATCCTCCTTCTCGTCGCCCTGGTCGTGTGGGCGGTCTACCTCGCCCTCCGTGTTCGTCAGCTCGAGCACGCGGTGGCCGCCCTGACGCGAACCGTGGACAAGCCACAGAAACGGGACCGTGCCATCAGGAAGGAGATCAAGGAGCTCGAGGACCGGCTGGCCTTCATCGGGACCCTGGTCGCCAATGGAGCCGCGAGCCCGAAGGACGTCGAGGAAGCCGACGCGATCCGCGAGAAGCTCGAGCGGAGACTGCGGGCGCTCGCCGGCAGAGCCGACGCAAAAGCACTTCCGCCCACGGCTACCCTTCCGGGGTCCACCGGGGAGCAAACATGAGCAGCCAGGCAGGAGGACGAACGACGTGAACGGGGTGGAAGATCATCTGCGACAGGCGATTCGCCAGCGAATAGTCGCGGGCAACCTCCCGAAGGAGAATTGCCACATGACCTGGTACGGCCCCGGAACCGGCGGGGTCTGCATCGCGTGCGAGCAGCCGATCGCGACCGACGAGGTCGAAGTCGACTGCGACCTGCCCGGCGGCGGGACGATACGGCTCCATCGGCGATGCTATGACATCTGGGCGGCGGAGTGGCCTACCTGCGAGGGAGGGTGATGTGCGGCCCCTGGGTCTCGGAATCGGTGAAGATCTCTCCATGTAGATCCTTCCTGGGTCGGGAAGTCGTACCGGGTTCCTGGTCCGCTGGCCGGGCCCAAGCACACGTTCTTGGGGCGGTGCGGTTCGGCACACCCGATGCACTCTGCTCCGCGCCCTCGCATCGGGCCAGGAGACCCCGGCCATGCCCTTGACCGTCGTCGTCGTCGATGACGACCTGGACTACCGCCACATCGTCCGCTACCTCCTCGCATCGGTGTCCGACACGATGGTCATCGTGGGTGAGGCGGCAGATGGCGAGGAGGCCCTCGCAGTCGCGCTCCGCGAACGCCCCGACATCGTGATCACCGACCTGGTGATGCCTCGTCTCAATGGCGTCGAGCTGACCCGGCGCCTCCGGCAGGAGCTGCCGCTGACGAAGGTGATCCTCATCAGCTCCTACACCGAGGACGCCTACCGGCTCATGGCCTCCGACAGTGGCGCGGACGCCTTCGTCAACAAGCAGGTGATCAATAGCAGCTTGCTGCCGGCGATTCGCGACGCCGTCCGCCGACGGTTCTCCGGCGGCAGCGGCCCGCTTCCGCCGAGCGCCGGCACGTCGCCGGCTTCGGCCGCGTCGCCGAAGTCATGACCGTCCACCACCGGAGGTAGGACGGACCGCAGCGCATGGACCTCGTGGAGGTCCCCGCCGGCTGGTTCTGGATGGGCTGGGAACGCGGCCATCCGGGCGAGCGGCCCCGCCACCGGGTCTGGCTCGATCGATTCGCCATCGCTCGCGCGCCGGTGACCAATCGCGAGTACGCCGGCTTCCTGGCGGACGGCGAGACCGAACCGCCCCGGTGGTGGCGGGATTCCCGCTTCAACGACCCGGACCAGCCCGTGGTCGGGGTGAGCTGGTTCGACGCGACCGGCTTCTGCCGGTGGCTGGCGGATCGCGAGGCGATGTCCTACCGGCTCCCGACCGAGGCCGAGTGGGAGAAGGCCGCGCGGGCCGGCCTCGACGACGCGCGCTTCCCCTGGGGCGACGACCGGCCCGTGACGGCTTCCTTCGACCGGCCGCCCCGCCCGACCGAGACGCCGGTCAACCAGCTCGGCCTGCTCGCCCTGTCCGGCGTCTGCCACGAATGGTGTCTGGACTGGGAGGACGAGGCGTACTACGCGCGATCACCTTCGCTGAACCCTCGTGGCCCGGAGGCGGGCACGCGGCGCGTCTCGCGAGGTGGCGCGTGGCGACATCAGGACGCGTGGAGCCCGGTGGCCCATCGCTCCTCGCTGCCCCCGGCGCTCCGGTACTCGGACTACGGCTTCAGAGTGGTGTGCGAGACGACCTGAGCCTAGACGTCACGCAGCGCGGTCTCGGCCTGATGCAGCCAGTAGCGCATGTCCATCTCGCGGAGCAACCCCACCGCCTCGGTGAGCCGCTCCTTCGCCGCGGCGCCGTCGCCCGCCCGGCGCGCCAGCTCGCCGAGGCCGAGCTGGCAAAGCGCCTCCAGCGGCCGCATCTCCAGCGCGCGGGCGCGGGCGAGCGCGTCGGCGTAGTGCTCCGCCGCCTTCGCCTCCTGTCCCGCGCGCGCGGCCGTCTCGCCCAGCATGCGCGTCGCGATCGCCGCGTAGCCTCGCTCCCCGTGTTGCTCGGCGAGCTGGTACGCCTGCGTGGCCATGTCGGCGGCCCCGTCAACGCGACCGGCCAGGAGGTATCCTTCGGCGAGCCACGATAGCCGCAAAGCTTGCCGGCTCAGGATGCGGAGCGCGCTCGCGCGCCCCACGCCTTCCTCCAGCATCAGGACGCCGTCCGGCACGTTCCCGCTCCTGGCGTGGGCCAGCCCCCGCGCGCACAGCAGCATTGGCAGCCACGCGGTGATGTCCATCTCCCGCGAGAAGGCGATGCCGCGATCGAGCACGGGCGCGGCCTCGCTCGGCTGGCCCCGGCTCAGGTGTACGAAGCCCACCGTCATGTACGCGCCGGACAGGCTCCAGGGATGCTCGGGCCCCTCCCCGAGTGCGACTCCCTCGCGCGCGCGGGCCAGCGCCTCCTCGAAGTCGCCGGTGTCGGCCAGCGAGGCGGCGAGCCAGATGCGAGCGGCCACCGACATGAACCCGGCCATGCCCCAGCGCTCCCGGGCGAGGTCGCCCTCCACCGCGGCGACGACCTGACCGAGGTGGCGTTGCGCGGCGCGGTAGTCGCCGAGCACGTGGTGCGCCTGGCCGAGCCCGAAGTCCGCGATGATCAGCAGCGAGCGGTCCGGCAGGGCCCGGCCCACCTCCGCCGCCTGCTCGGCGGCCCGGATCGCGGCCGCCTGGTCGCCGAGCGTGTAGTGCGACTGGGTGAGGTAGGCCGAGACCCACCCGAGGCGGCGGCGGTCGCCCAGCGCCTCGGCGTGGACCGCGGCCCGGCGAAGGTGGTCGAGCGTCCGCGTGAACTCGCCGAGCGGTGCCAGGGAGGCGCGGAGGGCGAAGACCACGTCCACCGCCGTGGCGAGGGCCGGGCCCCGCGGGCCATCGGCCTCGAGGATCTCGAGCGCCTGCTCGAAGAAGGCCACCGCCTCCCGGTGCGCCGAGCGGGCGGCCGCCTTGGCCCCCGCCTGGCGCAGGTAGTCCACCGCCCGCTCGCGGAGGCCGCCGCGCAGGGCGTGGTGGGCCAGCCGCTCCACGTGCTCGCCCTGGCGCCCGGCGTAGAGCCGCTCGATGGCATCCACGATGCGCGCGTGCAGCGCGCGCCGCGTCTCGTGGAGCAGGCTGCCGTAGGCCACCTCGTGAGTCAGGGCATGCTTGAACGTGTACTCGATCTCGGGGAAGAAGCTGGCCTCGTAGAGCAGCTCGCCCGACTGCAGCAGCGCGAGCCCGGCGCGCAGGCCTTCGTCGGGCAGATCCGCGATCTCGGCCAGCACCGGGAACGGTACGTCCTTGCCGATCACCGAGGCCGACTGGAGCACGTGCTTGGCCGCCGGGGTGAGCCGGTCGATGCGGGCGGCCAGCACCGCCTGGACGCTGACCGGCACCTGGACCGTCTCGAGCGCCTTCGCGAGCCGGCGGGCTCCGGGCTCACCGACCAGGGCCTGCGTCTCGACGAGCGCCCGCACGCTCTCCTCGAGGAAGAGCGGGTTCCCGTCGGTGCGCTCCACCAGCACGGTCTTGAGGGCGGCCAGGTCGGGATCGGCGCCGAGCATGCTCTCGAGCAGCGCCTGGGCCGTCACCGGCGGGAACGGGTCGATCCGGATCTGCGCGTAGCCGGGCTTGCTGCCCCACTGGTGCTGGTACTCCGGCCGGTAGGCGACGAGGATCAGCAGGCGTGTGCCTTGAAGCCGGTCCACCAGGTTGTCGAGCAGTGCCTGGGTCTCCTCGTCGATGCGCTGCAGATCCTCCACCACGAAGACCACCGGCTGGCGCCGGCTCTCGGCCAGCAGCACGTTGCGCACCGCTTCCTGGATACGGCGCCGGCGCTGCGGCGGGTCCAGCGCGCGCCACGCGGGATCCTCGGGCTCGAGATCGGCGAGGGCGAGCAGGGCCGGGAGCGCGGGCGCGAGCGCGCGATCGAGCGCCAGGAGCTTGCCGGTGATCTTCTCCCGGATGATCCGCTCCTCGTCGAGCCGGTCGATCTGGCAGTAGCGGCGCAGCGCGTCCATCACCGGCATCCACGACGGCGTCTTCCGGTACACGACCGGCCGGCCCTCCAGCAGGAGCGCGCCTTCCATCCACGACCCCTCGACGAACTCGCGGATGACTCGCGACTTGCCGACGCCCGGCTCGCCGACCAGCGCCACGAGCCGCCCCTCGCCCGCGCCGCTGCGTCTGAACGCCTCGCGCAGCCGCTCGACCTCCGCCTCGCGGCCCACGAAGCGCGATAGGCCACGCACCGCCGCCGCCTGCAGCCGGTAGCGCGCCGGGCCGGGCCCGGTCAGCTCGTACACCTCGACCGGCTCGGTGACGCCCTTGATCGGCACCGGCCCGAGGGCCGTCACGGCCAGGAATCCCTCGGTGAGCCGCCGCGTCTCCGGAGCGAGCAGCGTCGAGCCGGGACGGGCCAGCCGCTCCATCTGGGCCGCCAGGTACGTGGTCTGGCCCACCGCGCTGTAGTCCATGTGTAAGTCGCTGCCGATGGCGCGCACCACCACCTCGCCGGAGTTGAGCCCGACGCGGATCTGCACGTCCACCCCCTCGGCGCGGCGCAGGTCGCGGGCCAGCCGGTGCACCTCCTCGTGCATCCGTAGCGCGGCGTAGGCGGCGCGCACCGCGTGGTTCTCGTGGGCCACCGGGGCGCCGAAGATGGCCATGACCCCGTCGCCGAGCATCTGGTTGACGGTGCCCTCGTAGCGATGGACCGCCTCCATCATCACGGCCAGCACCGGGTCGAGCATGCGCTGTGCGTCCTCCGGATCGCGGTCGGCCAGGAGCTCCAGCGAGCCCTTCATGTCGGCGTACAGCACCGTGACCTGCTTCCGCTCGCCCTCGAGCGTGCCGCGCGAGGTGCGGATCTTCTCGGCCAGGTGGGGCGGCGTGTAGGTCTCGGGCGAGGCAAAGCGGACGGGGCTCGCCACGAGGATCGGCTGCCCACAGCCGCCGCAGAAGCGCGCGCCCGGCTCGTGCACGAAGCCGCAGCGGGGGCAGGTCATCGACCCCGCTTCGGGAGTCGCGGGCACGCGGCTACCAGGGCCGCGCGGGCGCCGGGAGCCCATCGAGCGCAGCGGGCAGCGGCTCGGGTGGGGCGAGTCCGCGACGCGCGAGGACGGCGTGGAGGGCGCGCAGCTGCGCCGCGGCCGCCCCCGTGAGGCGCTCGAGCAGCTCGTGCCCCCGCTGCGGCCCGTCGTGCACCGCGATCACCCGCGCGAACTCGCGCGGGCCGGCGCCCTCGAACCAGCCCGCGAGGCGGCCGCGTACCAGCGCGCCGTAGCGGGCGACCGAGGCGCCGTCGAGCAGGTCGGCGGGGGCGGACTCGTGCCGCCAATCTTCCGGAAAGCGGCCCAGATCCATGCCGTCGGCAAATCCCAGGCCGAGGCGGAAGAGACCGAAGGCGAGCTCTCGAAGCGGCGGGTCCAGGTCGGCCTCCGGCACGCCCCGGATCATGCGCTCGCCGGCCCCCAGGATGTCGTCCAGCCGGCGGCCCAGCTCGCCCGGATCGAGCCGGCCCACAGAGCTTAGCGACCCGTGAACGTCACCGGCTGCTTGCGGGCGAACGCGACCACCCCGTTGCGGAAGTCCTCGGTATGCCCGCTGGCCGCGATGGCCTGCGCCTCCAGCTCCATCTGCGTCTCCAGGCTCTCCTGGGTGGACTGGTGGAAGAGCAGCTTGGCGCGCCCGAAGGCCTGCGTCGGCCCGTGGACCAGCTCGCGGGCGAGCACGGCGACCGCGCCCGGGACCTCCGCGTCCGGGTGCACGCGGTTGACCAGCCCCCACTCCATCGCCTCGCGCGCCGAGAGCACGCGGTTGGTGTAGTGCAGCTCGAGCGCGCGGCGCAGGCCGATCATGCGCGGCAGGAAGTAGGACGAGGAGCCGTCCGGCGAGGCGGCGATCTTCGAGTAGGCCATCGTGAACTTCGCCGACTCCGCCGCCACCACCAGGTCGCCGGAGAGGGCGAAGCTCATCCCGCCGCCGGCCGCGATGCCGTTCACCGCCATCACCACCGGCTTCATGGTCCGGGCCAGCCGCGAGACCGCCCCATGCAGGTAGGTGGTCAGCTCCTTGATCAGGATGCCGATGCGCTCCGGGTTGTCCGCGAAGTCCTTGACGTCGCCGCCCGCGCAGAACGCCTTGCCGGCCCCGGTGATCACGATGCATCGCACCGCCTGGTCCTCGTCCGCCTCCAGCGCGGCGTGGAACAGGTCGCGCCCCAGCGCCAGGTTCAGGGCGTTGTAGGCGTCGGGCCGGTTGAGCGTGATCGTGCCGATGCCGTCCTTCACCTCGTAGCGCAGGGTCTCGTACGCCATGGTCCTCTCCCGTGGAGTTTCGCTAGCGGCGGTCGCCGACGCGATGGAGCTTGAGGAGGTTGGTGGTACCGGTCACCCACATCGGCGCCCCCGAGATGATCACGATCACGTCGTTGTTCCGCACCGTCCCGTCACCCAGCAGGGTCGCCTCCACTTCCGCGATCATCTCGTCGGTGGTCTCCACCTTGTGCACGAGCCGCGAGGACACGCCCCAGAAGAGGCCGAGCCGCCGCTGCACCTCCGAGTAGGGGGTCAGCGCCATGATCGGCACTTCCGGCCGATCCTGGGAGATGAGGCGCGCGCTGAAGCCCGACTGGGTGAAGGCGACGATGGCCTTGGCGTGGAGCAGCCGGGCCGCCTGGCAGGCCGCCTCCGCCACCGCCTCGGGGAAGCCGTAGGCCTCGGGCCGCGGGCGGGAGCCGTTCGCGGCCGGGACCGCTCGCTCGGCCCGCTCCGCGATGCGCGCCATCATCTGCACCGTCTCCACCGGGAAGCGCCCGGTGGCCGTCTCGGCGGAGAGCATGATGGCGTCGGCCCCGTCGAAGATGGCGGTGGCCACGTCGCTCACCTCGGCGCGGGTGGGCCGCGAGTGCGTGACCATGGACTCGAGCATCTGGGTCGCCACGATCACCGGCACCTTGGCCAGCCGCGCCTGACGGATCACGTCCTTCTGAATGACCGGCACCTCTTCGAGCGGCACCTCGACCCCGAGATCGCCCCGGGCCACCATCACCGCGTCGACCAGCGGCAGCAACCCCTGGAGGTTCGCGACGATCTCGGCGCGCTCGAGCTTGGCCACGATCGGGATATTGGCGCCCTGGTCGTGGAGGAACTTGCGGACCTCCTGGATGTCGGCGGCGGAGCGGACGAAGGAGATCGCCACGTAGTCCACCGACTGCTCGATCCCGAAGCGCAGATCCTCGCGGTCCTTCTCGGCCAGGCAGGACACCGGCACCGGCAGCCGCGGGAACGACACCCCCTTGTGATCCGACACGGGGCCACCCGACACGACCCGGCACTCCACCTCGCCCTCCTCCACCTTCTCCACGACGAGCTGGATCATGCCGTCGTCCATCCAGACCGGATCGCCGGAACGCAGGGCCGCGAGGAACTCGGGATGGTTCAGCGAGCTGCGCGAGGCCGTACCCTTCACGGTGCGGGTGGTCAGCACGAAGGGCTCGCCCGGCGCGAGCATCGCCTGCCCGCCCACGAAGGTACCGAGGCGCACCTTGGGGCCCTGCAGGTCCTGGAGGATGGTGATCGGGCGGCCCCACCGGCCCTCCCCGTCCCGGATCGCGCGGATGACCTCGGCGTGCTCGGCGTGGGTGCCGTGCGAGAAGTTCAGGCGGGCCACGTCCATGCCTGCGGCCACCAGCCGGTCGAGCATCTCCGGCCGGCTGCTCGCCGGCCCGATCGTACACACGATCTTGGTCCGTCTCACGCGAGCATCCGCGCCAGGTACTGGCCGGTGAAGGACCGGTCCTGGCCGGCCACATCCTCGGGCGTACCGGAGGCGATCACCTTGCCTCCCTCGTTGCCGCCCTCGGGCCCCAGGTCGATGACCCAGTCCGCGGTCTTGATG
>Ga0137403_10000054_pt2 | contig 17831 bp, 3 predicted proteins | sample CZOMad2_1_16fung_FD_122057 | JGI IMG/M metagenome (GOLD analysis project Ga0137403, IMG submission 122057) | Vadose zone soil fungal communities from Angelo Coast Range Reserve, California, USA - CZOMad2_1_16fungal (Hybrid Assembly) | ecosystem: Environmental > Terrestrial > Soil > Vadose zone...
CTGTCGATTTCTCCGTCGCAATCGATGTCGTAGCGGTAACCATTGGTTCCATCGAGATTGAAGTTGAAGACGTTCGTATCGAAGAAGTCATGGCCCTGGCCGAGTACCACGTTAATTGTGGCATTCTGACCAGCCGTTACCTGACCGGTAGCAAAGCCGCTGGCATCGCCAGTCACCGGATCGGCGGTGGAAATGTTTATCTTGCCCACCGGCAATCCTCCGAACGAGTAATTACCGAACGCGTCAGTGGTTACAAAGTTATACGAGAAACCTTCAGGGCCGGTGCTATCCAGGTTTTCAATGTTCACCGGGGCATTGGCCACTGGAGTAATACCGTCGCTATTGAAGACTGTGCCACTCACGCTTCCAACGGCCGGCAACACTGGGTTGAGGACAACGATATCGCCGTCCGAAATCAGATTGCCTCTCATGGTGACGAAAAGATTGAAGTTTTCGTCGGTTGCCTGGAGCGTGAAGCGACCCAAAGGTAAGTGACTGAACTGGTAATTGCCTTCGCCGTCCGTCCTTGTAAACGAATCGCGGTTCAATCCCGCATTAGCGATGGCAACATCAGCGAACGGCACTGGATTTCCGCCGGCATCGAAAAGAACACCCTTCACCGTACCGGTTGGCGGCATGGTGACGTTCAATACCACAGGAATGTTGATGTCGGATAGCGTGCCACTAACGACCTGGACCAGGCCAGAATTGAAGTCCTGCACCGTGAGTGTAAAGTCACCCACGAGCGGACCAGCGACTAAGTAGCTACCGTCAGCATTACGATTGGCAAAGAATGAACGTGTGGCGCCGTCCGTATTCGTCTGCGTGACGAAGACTTCTGGGAATGGCACCGGGCTGCCGTCTGAGTATGTAACCGTTCCTTTCACGACCCCTATCGGAACCGTAACGTTTACCACCACGGTTTGTCCGAAGCTTGTGAAAACTCCCGTACTTTCGCCGAAGATGCTGAAATCAGAGGGCGAGAACGCTCGAACGCGGAAGCCGGCGCCGCCCGACGTGATGTTCGAAATGAAATACGACCCACCAAAGCTGAATGCTGAACCAAGGAAATTGCCGTTGGCCGCATCGAAGACCTCGACGGTAGTTTGAATCAGTGTCTGTCCATCAGCGCTAAACACCTGACCACTGACATTCCCAGTGGACGGAGCGTTGATGGTGATATTGACCGAGCCGCCATCGTCGGCAGGCGTAACCACGCCCACTGCGCTGCCGGCGAACCGGAAGGTATTCGGTGCGAAGGCCTCAACCGTGAAGTTGCCTTCAGGCACGTGTTGAATGTTCACAACCCCATTTACATCGGTAACGCCGCCAAAGCGGAAGAATCCGTCCTGGGCAAACATGATATTGACTTGGGCATTGGCCAGCGGCACGTTAGTCGCCTGCTGAACAATTACATGCACTGTTGCCAGCGCTGGTATTACCGCATTTACCGTTAGCGTGGCGCCATCTGCTGGGACCACGTTGTTGTTCAGCGTGCGGAACGTGCCAAAGCCGCGTGGATCAAAGGCACGCAGCGTGAACGGACGGCCCGCCACCACCTGAGTGATCGTATAGAGGCCATTTGAATCCGTGGTTGCGGACGCAAACGGCACGTTGTCGCCGAAAATCTGGATTGATGAGTTCGCTGCTGCAGTTCCATTCACAAACGTCACGCGGCCGCTGACTATACCTGTCCCAGGCAGAGTTACGGTGACCGGAACAATCTGTCCATCGCTAGCTACGGCGCCATTCACATCCGTGAAGAGCCCGCCATTGCTGGGGTGATGCCCACGAACTGTAAACGTACCTATCGGCACATTTGCGATGGTCATTCTGCCGGTGGCATCGGTGAATCCGGCAAATGTGAAGAATCCTCTCGAAGACTCGAATATATCGACCTGGCTGTTGGCGGCGGCCGTACCGCTGGCAAAGTTTACCTGCACTTGTACCGTACCCAAGCCAATCAGCGAGAGGTTCTGAGTAGTGGTCTGGTCCTGCACCACTGAGAGCACGACGGAAGTCGGCGCCCCGGTATTCGGTTCAAAGGCGCGCAACGTAAACAGGCCTACGGGAATATCAAAGAACGTGAAGCGCCCGTTCCCATCGGTACGGATGTCGCGTTCGAAGAACCCAAACGATGTGGATCCCTGCAGGCTCACGGCAACGTTCACGGCCGGGAGTCCGCCCGCTGTAAGGATCGTGCCGGTCACCGTTCCTGTGGGCTGAATGGACACATTCGCGTTACTGACCTGGCCTGCAACCACGGCAACAACATTGCGACCAAAGAGATCGGTGCCACCCTGAGGAACGGAGGTTTCCGCCTGCAGCGTAAAGACGCCCGGTGGAACGCCTGTCATCAAATAGGAACCGTCTGCATTGATCGAGGTAAAGTTGAAGCTTCCGCCAAACAATTCCACGGAACCATTGTTGACCGCCACGCCATTGTGGCGAAGTACAGATCCGCGAACGACCCCGGTGTTAGTGAAGATCACATCCTGGACAGCATTAGTCTGCCCGGAATTGAAAGCGCCGGTTGCGACTGGCGATTGTATGCCGGTAAACGGATGGAAGGCTTGTACGGTGAAGGCATCAATCGGCACTGGAATGCTGTTACCAGAGTTATTAAATGAAGAGGCAAGACTGTATGTGCCATCCGCAGCGCTGGTCACTTGAAGCGTACGACCGTAGAACAGGTTGTTGCTGTGGAAGCGCACCGTCGCATTAGGTACGGTAGTGGTTCCATCACCCGCAAGAACTCTGCCGCTGACGCTTCCATTCACTGCCGGGAGAGGCGGCAACGCACTGACGCCCGTGGACGGCACTGCAAAATTCCTGATTTCGGTGATCTCATCTGGACTCAGACCCACCAGAGATTCCGGCGACAACTGATCCAGCCGATCAGCTGAAGCGGCGGCCGAGGCGCGGCTCACTTGTTGCGCGCCAAAGTGCATGTAAGCCACCGTGCCACCGGCGGGAATCGTAATGTTGCTCCAGGTTACCGCCAATTGTCCCGGGGTATATCCGGGGTTCGTGACGTACGTGGCTGACGCGGCATGATCGGCCGCTCCAGTTCCGTCAAAGGCGAAGGCCAGCGCCGGTACGAAGCAGCAATTAAAGAAGGGATCGCCATCAACTACGTCGCCAATCACTACCCAGTGGTCAGGGTTGATTGGATTCGACACATCAAGAATGTTGTCTCCAGAGGAGGTGGTCTGGACCAAAGGCGTCCCGTTAAACGGACGCATATTGGATGTCACACGAAGATCGACGGTTACCGGGGTCGAGCCGGGATTAGTGAGTATTTCGAGGTAGCGGGCGAAATATCCATCTTGCGGCAGATAGATTTTGCGCGTTACGTTCAAGCCCGCTAAAGCGTCCTGGCGGATGACAACTTCGCGCCCGTTCTGTTCAGTGGTGCCGAAGCCGTTGCCGGTGAATCGATTGGGCGTCCCTCCGGCTATTACATCAAGGAAGAACGCGCCGCGGTTGGCGCCAAAATCGCCGCCATAAACGGAGTTGGTGCCGTCCAGGATGGAGCCATTACTCTGGATGTTGAAGAAGAAATCACTCGCGTCAAAAAGATTCGTTGGCAGGTTTATGGCATTGTTCAGCAGCTGGATGTTGACGATGGCCACGGAGCCATCGGCGACGATTTGCCCTGAAGCTTCCGCCACCAACTGTTGCGCAGGAACGCTGGCGGTCAAAGTGAAGGAACCAGTCGGAACGGCATTGATAGTGTATGCGCCGACGGAATTGGAGGTTGTGGTCAGGAAGCCACCCACCTGGGAATTTGAGCTTCGCAGGGTGATGGAGACCCCGCTGGCAAGCGTCCCATCGGGATTGCGTACGGTTCCCTGCACTGTCCCAAGGCCCACAAATACCAGATTGCTGGTGATCACGTCACCGTTACTGGACACACTTATGCCCGTGTTGCGGGCTCGTAGCCGATTGGCGGAGTCAAGCGCCTGCAACGTGTAACTGCCGAGCGGCAACGCGTCAAAGCGGAAGCTGCCATCGCTGGCGGTGCTGACCTGCCGGAACACGGGACCAAAGATCTGTACCGTCACGCCCGCGAGCGGGGTTATTCCGTCTGGGTTGAGCGCTCTGCCCAGCACGGAACCGGCGGGCTGAAGCTGGACTGTTACCGCATTGGCAACGCCGGCCGTCACTACACTGGAAAGCGATCCGCTCAATTGCGTGACCGGGTCAGTGGCTGTGACAAAGAACGGGCCAGCCAGCACATTGGAAAATGTGAAAGTGCCGTCCGATTGAGTTCTACCGGTCAAAACCACGCCGAACTGATTCTGTTCGAAGATCGTGATCTGCGCGCTGGTGATCAGATTGCCGGCGGCATCCTTCACCGTTACAGCAAGATTCGCGACGCCGTTCAAAATAACGTTCACGGTGCGTACTTCACCGTTGGCACTCACCTGGTTGCTGGTCCGTCCACGATCGCCCGTCAGCGGATCAGTCACGTCAATAGTGAAGCTGCCTAGAGGAACGAAATCGAACTGGTAATGGCCCAGAGCGTCGGTCACGGTGGCGCCGCCACTGCCGCCAAAGAGCGTAACTTGCGCGCCGACGACCGCCGTGGAGCCATCAAAGCGGAACACGGTGCCGGTCACGGTACCGAAAGGCACCAACCGGATATCGAGAGTCAGTACCTGACCTGCGAAATTGATGCTGCCCAAAGCGCGTCCGGCAAATCCTGAATTCGGATCACGCACCTGCACGCTGACCGTGCCCGGCGCAACATGGTCGACGGAATAACGACCGTCGGGGCCGGAGGTTGCGCTGAATGTGCCGTTGTTGCCAATCACCGTGACCTGAGCGCCTGCCACGGGCTGGCTGCTTTGATTAGTGATGATGCCGGTTACGGTGCCGCCCGCTACCAGCGTGAGGTCCTGACTGGTTACGACGTTGGGCGTGATATTCAGCTTCGCACTGGCGGCGGTATTCGTTGCGGAATCTACAGTCTCAATTGAGACGGCGACTACCGGAACATCCAGGAAGGTATATGTTCCTGCGGTATCGGTTTGTATCTGCCGGGAAAGATTGCTGCCATCAGGATTCTGGCCGTGCAATTGCACCGAAATGTTGACGACTGCCTGGCCCGTCGTGCGGCGCACCGTACCAGAAACTCCTCCTGTGGGAGCAAAGGTAATGTCGGCAATGCTGGTCTGGTCTAGGATTACGGTGGTGGAGGTCGCCGCTGTCAGCGGACTTCCTTCAGAATTGGGAAGCGTTGCAACCAGCGTGTAGCTGCCCGCCGGTATACCGGCAAAGCTATAAGTACCGTCGCTCGCGATTGCTGTAGATGCCGTCTGCGTGAGCGCTCCGCCGCTAATCGTGACCGTGCCGAAGCTGACGACGTCGCCGTTGTCTCTCTTGACTATTCCGGTAACCAGCCCGCTGTTAGTGAAGACGACGTTCTGCGTGGTTGTGAGCAGACCCGCCGGGAAGTTTCCGATGGTGGCCGGAGAAATAACTCCGGTCTGGTTGTCGGTGGCGATCAGTATGAACGCGTCAATCGGGACTGCCACCGTACTTCCGGAATTATTGACAGTGGAAGTAAAGCCAAACTTGCCGGTGCGGTCCACGTTGGCGGAATACGTGCGTCCGTAGAAAACGTTGTTGCTTTTGAAGCTGACGGTGGCTGCGGTGATGGGGGTGACATTATCGTCCGCCAGAACCTGTCCGTTGATGTTGCCGTTGATGGCAGGCAGAGGCGTCAGTCCACTGGTGCCTCCGGACGGAACAGCAAAGTTTTGAATGGCGGCGAGTTCAGACGTGGAAAGACCCGCGAGCGCTTCAGGTGGAAGCAGATCAAGACGCTGCGCCGAAGATTGCGCCGCGACTCTGCTCGTTTGCTGAGTGGCAAAATGCAGCAACGCCACTTCGGTCCCGGGTTGAATGGTGACGCTCCGCCAGGTTTCCGTCAGCAGCCCGAAATTGTTGATGAAATCGATGCCGTACTGCGCGTTTGTTGTGCCCAGGGCCGCGTTCGGTCCATCGAAAATATGTGCGGTGGCAGGCAGATTTGTCGAAGAAAGAAATGGATCGCCGTCTTCATCGTCATCGACGACCACCCAGTGGTCGCGGTTCGCGGGATCGCTGACCCCGAGGAACGTGTCGCCGCTGGAAGTGGAAGTGATTCTGGGTTCACGGTTGAACGTAAATCCATTCTGTACCTTGCTGATGAACCGGAAATTGCTGGTCAGCCGCACGTCCAGGGTCACCGGGGCGCCGCCGGAGTTCTTCAGCACTTCCAGATATCGCGCGAAGTAACCATCCTGCGGAACATAGATTTTCCGGGTGACGTCCAGCCCCGCGATTCCGAGCTGCGTAATGACAACCTGACGCCCGCCAAATTCCGTGACTGCAATGTTTTGTGAGGTGGCATTCTGGCCGCTGAAGCGCGTGGTTGTTGCGCCTGAAATCAGGTCCAGCAGCAACCCGCCCTGATTGGTCAGGAAATCCCCGCCGAACATCTGGCCTTTGCCGGACGCAATGGCTCCGCTCTGCACCACGTCGTAATTGAAGTTGTTGGCGTCAAACATCGTAAATGGCAACTGGATCACATTGGCCACCAATTGAATGTTGGCTGTGACCGTGCTGCCGTCGGAAGTGATGTTGCCCTGATTCTGGCCCAGCAGACGCTGTGTGCCAGAACCCTTGCTGGCCGTAACGGTGAAGAGACCCACGGGCACCTGTCCAATGGTGTACGAGCCGATCACATCAGTGATGACGCTAAAGCTGCGGCCGCCGCCGGAAGGCAGAAGTACGACTGAAGCTCCCGAAGCCCCGCTGTTATCAGGATTCAGCACCCTGCCGACTACTGTGCCCACGCCGTTCAGCACCAGATTTTGCGTTACTACCTGGCCTTGCGTGCTCACTGCCAAATTGGCGGATGCTCTGACATTTCCGGCGCTGTCTATGGCCGTCAGCTGATACGTGTTGGCCGGAACCACATCAAACCTGAAAGTACCATTGCCCGCGCTGCTGGTGTGCCGTTGCACCTGCCCGCTCAACTGCACTGAAATGCTGCTAATGGTTGTTGTGCCGTCCGGACCAAATACCGTTCCCTGAATGGACCCTGCCGATTGCAGTTGCACGGTAGTGTTGCTGGTTCCGTTGACTGTAATATTCCCGGAGTTCGATCCTGTAAGAGTTGTCACCGGATCGGTGGCCGAAACGCTATAACCGCCGGCCAGCACATTCGCGAATGTAAGAGTTCCATCCGCCTGGGTTGTTCCGGTCTGCCTGCCGCCGAATACAGTCTGGCTATCCAGCCGGACCTGAGCGCCGCTGACTGGATTCAAGCCGCCATCCTTCACGGTTACGATTACCTTGCCAACGCCAATCAAAGTGATATTCGTGGTGACAACCTGGTCCTGGCTGGCAATCACCGCGCTGGCTCGTCCACGATCACCTGTCGCCGGGTCGGTTGCATCCACGGTGTAAGCGCCGACCGGCACCAGATCAATTCGGTATCTGCCCTGCGCATCAGCAGTTGCGCTATGACCATCGGACAACGTAATCACTACTCCGCCTGCTGCCGTCGTGCCGCCAAAATGGAAAACTGTGCCGGCTATACTGCCGGTCGCTACCAGCGTGATATTGGTTGTGGCTGCTGCGCCGTCTCCGGTGATTGAGCCACTGGCGCTTCCGCCATGGCGAGTGATCGCCGAACTGGCATTGACGGTGAATGGACCAACAAAGATATCGCTGAAGGAATAATGTCCGGCTCCATCAGTGGTAGTGCTCTTATTGCCGCCGAAGATACTGCTGCTGCTCAAAGTTACGGTTGCATTCGGTATGGCGCTTCCGGATCCATCGCTGACGACGCCCGAAACCGTTCCCTTACCCAGGAAGCTGACGTTCGAAATGACAACCTGGCTGGTGGTGCTCAGAATTCCCGTAGTGCGGCCGCGGTTGCCGGAGCTATCGCTGGTTTCTACCGTGAAATTACCGAGTGGAACAAAGTCAAAGGAGTACTGGCCCTGGCTGTCAGTGGTTGTCGTCAAAAACGCGGAACCAAACAAAGATACGTTGACGCCGCTTCCCACAGGTGTGCTTCCATTGCGCCCAAAGACCGTTCCCTTGATTGTTCCGGACGGGGATAACGTCAGGTTTACTGTGGCAGACTGATTGGGAGGCAAAGTCCCAGTGACTTTCGCCCTCAAGCCGCCGGCCAGATCACTGGCAACGATGGTGTACGCTCCTGGCGCTACTCCGCTAATCTGGTAGAAGCCCGTACCGTCGGCACTCGCGGTGCGCACGTCTGCCCCGGAAGTAAGCGTTACCTGGGCGCTAAGAATCGGGCGGCCAGTCTGGCTGGTGATCGTGCCTGCGATCACTCCAGTATTCAGCACAATCTGGATGGTACCCAGATCGGTAGTTCCGTTAGCTGGCGCCACGGCTTTGGGCTGTGAAGTGCCTTCCAGAATTTGGTTCGTGCGGGTGATGCGGGCCACGGCAATCATTGGGCCCAGATCAGCGGGTACCTTATTGATGGAAAAGAAACCAGCCGCATCCGTGGTAGCGATGAAGAACCTGAACGCTACAACGCTGGCGCCGGCCACCGGATTTCCGGCCTGGTCAACCACATGACCCTGCACGGTATTCGTGGGATCGGGCACCAGTGGATTCAATCCAAGCTTGACTTCGATTCCATCGGGAATGCCATCGCCATCCGTATCAGGATTCAGGGGATTGGTGCCCAGACGGATCTCTTCCGCGTCGGTCAATCCATCGCCATCAGTATCGGCCTTCAGCGGATTGGTTCCGCGTTTCACTTCTTCGCCGTCGGAAACACCGTCGCCGTCAGTATCGGGATTGCGCGGATCAGTTCCTAATAGAAACTCTTGTAGATTCGTGAGGCCGTCGCCATCAGGATCCTGCCCGGCAACGCTTGGATCGTTGGGATCGAAGCCGTGAGCAATCTTCCAGTCGTCGGGAATGCCGTCTCCGACAGTGCTGACAATCGTGTTGACGTTGATCTGAAATGTTGCCGAAGCACCTTCATTGCGGGCGGTGATCAGGACCGTACCGTGCTTGAGCGCAGTCACCAGGCCAGTTGGGCTTACAGTGGCGATCGCCGGATTACTGCTGATATAAAGTGTGCCCAAGGCCTGTGTGCTCACGTCCTTGGTTGTTCCGTTGGGCATGGTGCCGGTCACAGTCAACTGGGCCGTCTGGCCAACCTGCGTCAGGCTGGTCAACGTGGAAGCGAGCGCCACAGAAACCGGAGCCGGATCGACCGCGCCGATCTTTAAATTGGTGGCAATTGTTTCACCATTTGGAATCAAAGACAGGAATCCCGATTGGCCACTGCGGACGCTATCCGGGTCCTTGCAAACCACGCGCACGCGATAGAAGCCAATGTCTGCGGGCACGTTAGGAATGGCAAACGTCCCATTGGGATTCACCTGAACGCTGCGATTGGCAATACTAGCCTGGCAGTTCTGCGTGAACGTTTTGATTGGGGAATTTGGATCCAGCGGGTCTGTACCGTTGGCAATTTCCACACCGTCTGGAATCCCGTCGCCATCCGTATCAGGATTGTTCGGATCGGTGCCAAGTTGAAACTCTTGCAGATTGGTCAGGCCGTCGCCGTCAGGATCCTGACTGGCAATCGTCGGATCATTGAGGTCAAACCCGTGCGCGATCTTCCAGGCATCAGGGATGCCATCGCCAAATCTCTGGTCCGCGGGGTTGACCGTGATCAGAAATCCCTCAGCCTCATCCTGAATGTTGGTATTGGTGACCAGAACAAGCACTTGGCCTGGGGCTACCGCAGTCACCAGCCCCTGGCTGTTAACCGTTAAAACGGTGGGATCGGGACTGCTATAGATGGTGGCGGGATCGACCGTGATTTCTGTCTGGCTGATCGTGTCAGACACGCGCAACTGAAGGGTACCGCCGACGATCATCGTGGAGGAAGGCGCGACAACGCGCATGGAACTGGTCTCCACGATCTCCGGGTCGGTCGTGTCCTGGGCAAAGACACCCATACAGGAAAACACGAGAAGCAGGAGCTGTCCGAAGATCGCTTTTGTCAGAGTCCGTTTTTTCATGAGAGTTGCCATGCATGTCCTCTATGCTGCGCGATGCCCTTCATCCATCTCATCGATCTGTCTTCGAAGCGCTTGCACAGGGTTGTTTTCCAACAACCTCCAGGAAGCCCTTTTTATAATCAGACAAGGCGGCCGGATCTCCGGTGCCTTGCGTGGCCTTGTTATAGGCCTCGTTCAATTTCGTGTTCCACTGTTCGGCATCAGGCAGGGGGCATTTCACCTCATCCAGCAAATTGATTAGCCCCTGCACGTAACTCCTCAGGCTGTCGGGATCGCCCTGGTGACCAATCGCATCCTCCACCATCTGAATGCCCTCTGCGGTCTTTCCTTTGCGCGCGGTGATCAGGCCCAGTTCATACCGGGCGTCGGTAAGATTTGGGTTCAACTGAACGATTTTGGCGAGGACCGCCGCCTTTTCATCTGGGTCCTGCAGACTATCGGCGTATTCCTTCAGGACCTCCGGGTCCTTCGGTGACAGCTCCAACAACTTCCTCAGTGCCTGGGTTCTCTTTTCAGCGTAAGCCTGGTGCGCCGACGGATCTTTCTCCGTATAGGTGGCCAGATTCGAATAGGCGTTCAGCAGCAGCTTGTAAGCCGCCTTCTTGTTGGAATAGCCGGCTTTCAACGCCGCTTCCACCTGGCGGATTCCCTGTTCCATGCCGGCCCGGCCTCCGCCCATGCAATCCACGCAATTGGACTCGATCAGATGCCGGCCCCGGGCAAATTCCTTCTGCCCTGGCTTCGGCGCCGCCTGGCCGGCCGCAAAACCGGCCAAGCCCACTACCAAACTCAAGAACCCGATACTCCAGAAAGTTTTCATGGCACCTTAATTGTTCTGCGCGTGAACATGGTTAACATTTCCTATATTGCACGGCACGGCATGGGCCGGGCCGTTTTCCGCCTGGGCGAAATTGGCAACGCTGCTGCCCGCTGTCTTGAGCACGCAATACAACCCTGGCTGTGTGTTTAACAACCCTACACTGGCATTGCCTGGTGACATATCGACCGCGTTTCCATACTGATGCCGGCTGGTCTTTACTCCTCCAACCGCTTCGTTCCGCTCCGGATTTCGCCAGGTGCTATTCACGGTCAGGGTAAAGTTTCCAGTGAGGACCGTAGTCTGAGAAGTGCCGTCTGGCCCGGCTAGGATCGCGCTGCCGTCAGCACTGACCACATCGTCACAACTGTTGCGCGCGGCTGGCCAGCACGGCGGAGTGATCACCTTGCGCCCGATGAGGTCAAAGCTCGTGGTGCCCCGCACCACCTCCGCCGTAGGCGCAAGGTGCTGTGTCCCCGGCGCCGCCACCTGCTGGTCCCCATTCAGCAGCGCGTTGTACCTGGCGCGCATGTTCGCCACCATCGTGGCCGGATCACCCAACATCAGCGGAGCATAGGCAGTCTTATTGATCTCCCCGGCTGGCACATTGGTAAACTCGCCCCGGCCAGGAATGAGGATTCCGTGGTTCTTGTATTCCTGCCGCACGATGTCGCGCGTGTCCTGCTTGATTACGTGCTGGTCGCTCTTGGAACAGACTTCAGCGCGTATGGTGAAGCCCAGAGCCGGGCTCCTTCCCATGTTGCCGCCGGCTGTATGGGTCGGCGGATCGGGCGTGAACGTAAAGCTGGGACCTTTGCGGTTGGCCGGCTGTGGATTCTTGATTCCTCCGCTTATTCCCGTGACCGTCCACTGAATGTCGTTCGGGTCGCCGCCGCCCGTGAGCGAGGCTGTCGCGTTGATCTGCGTGTCTGACAAAAATGAGAAGTTATTGGCGAAGTCATTGTCGTTCGGGTTGGGATTGTCCTTCGGCGCCGTGACCTTGAGAGTCACGTTAAGCGGCTTGTTCTGGCACACGCCGTTCTGGCAGCTATCTTCCGTGCAGGCGTTATGGTCATCGCAACTGCTGGTGCAGGTGGGCGGCGGCGGTGGTGGCGGTGCAGCATGCCAGCCGGACACTCTCAGACCAAATCCAGGATCCGAAACTATGACCGATCCATCGTCACTGACCCGGGCCGTTCCGCCGGAGACGAACTGTTCCAGATCGTGATCAAACGAGTAAACCTCCACAACCTGGCCGGCAGAGAGACCACTGCTGTTCGGTACCTGTATCCGGACCGGCGGATTGAACTTAACGCGCGCCGGCTGCAAAGTGCCTACCAGCGCCGGCGATGTTCCGTTCGGCGGAGCCATTGGGACCTTGTCACCATGCACCTGCGACAGGGTCATTCTTCCGACTTTCGATCCGTCTGGAAAAGTCGCGGAGTGGGCAAATACCGTGTAAGCAACGCCCGGGGCGCCTTTCATGGTGATGACCACGTCCTCATCGCCGCCGACAACTTTTGAGTTGTCCATGTCCAGAGCCGGCAAGTAAATTGGACCGCTAAGAGTGTTGTTTTGTCCTGCGACTGCGACCAGCGGGAACTCCAGGAAGGGATACGTCTCGGGCCGGGTTGCGGTGCTCCCGTCGATATAGAGAATCAGACTCCCGATTGGCGCATTAACGATCGTAAATTGCCCCTTGGCATCCGTGAGCGCCGAGATGTTGGTGTCTTTAATGCTGGCCGTAACGTTGGGAATAGGCTGGTCCGCATTGTCCAGCACAATACCCGAAACCCGGGTAGCGCTGGGTACGCTGGGCGTAAGTCCTGACGCGGTAAAGATTGCCGGCGAACCGCTCAGCCCTGTGAAGGTAGCCGACACCACGTTGTTATTGATACCTTCCTGTTGGGCGAGGACAAGTACCACGGCTGCTCGTCCATCCGTATCGGTCGTCTTGGTTACGGTAGGATTTCCTTCAAGCGATCCTCCACCTTGCTCAACCCGGAAGACGACTGGAACGCCGACAGCCGGGTTGCCGCCCGCGTCGAACACGGCCACGATGAATGGCTCGGGGAGCGGTTGTCCGGTATTTCCTTTCTGCGATCCCCCGGAGATATCGTGAATTTGTGTGGGATCACCGGCCACCGCACTGGCGCTGAAGACAATCTGCCCCAAGAATCCGGGCGAAGTCACTGTAACCTGATTGTTTCCGGTGCCAACGCGGCTTCCCACCTGGAAATTCACGCTGGCTTGGCCATTGACGTCGGTCGGCAGCGAAAATTGCCGACCCGTTTGCGGGAACGCCTGAATTTGCCCATCGCTCTTGGCTACCGTGAATGTTACCGGCGCATTGGATATTGGTTGACCCAGTGCGTTCATAAGTTCAACAACCAGTGGTTGCGGCAGCGTAGTGCCGATCGCACCCGATTGATCACTCCCGGAAATCATGACAATGCGCTGCTGGTTGGCCGGGTCCTGAAAGATCACGGTTACCTGGCTGACGTTGATGTTCCCGGCCCGGTCGGTCGCGGTTGCGGTAATCAGATTTACACCCGGAACCAGGAGCACGCCCGGAGCCCTGAAGCTGCGGTTTGCCACTTCAGCTTGCACTCCATTGACGGTAACGCTGACTTGAGCTGAATTCACGGTTCCTGTAACAACATCGTTTACCAGGCCGGTCACGTTGATCTGCGGCACTGTCAGAACGTCCCTGTCCGCAGGTGAATCAATGCGCACGGTTGGCGGCGATGTATCCAGCACGACGTTCACGCTGGCTGAGCCTACGCCCCCCGCGCCATTGATACCGGTGGCCGTAATAAGATTGTTCCCCTCCCGCAAAGACACGTTGTTGGCAGTAAAGGTCCCGTTCGCCACGCTCGCCGTGACGCCATTGACCACCACTGAAACGTTCGGATCGTCGATTGTGCCAGTCACCTGAATGGCATTGGTCGCAAACAGATCAAGCGCTGCCGGTGAAGTAATTACCAGCTTGGGTCCGGCAAGGTTCGCGAAGAGACTGGCCGTAGCGCTGTTCCCGGCAACGTCTGTCACGCGGACCACGATCGTGTTTGTCCCGGGTTGCAACGGAACACTGCAATTGAAGTTTCCAACAGCCACCGATGCTATGGAGTTGTTACATGAAATGCTGGCGATACCCGAGAGCGCATCGCTCGACAACCCTGCGACGGCAACACTGCCCGTGGTAAATGAATTGCCATCTGCAGGGCTGGTGATACTCACCAGTGGTGGGGTCTGATCGAGATTGACGGTGGCCGTGGTATTCGCGATCTGACCAGTCAAGTCAATCGCTGTTCCAGTAACCATTTGATTTGCGCCGTCAATGGTCAGGGTCTGTGAATCGGGACACGAAACCGGCGGCGCACCGCCCGTACAAACAAACGTCACCGTAACCGGAGTGTTGTTCCATCCAGCGGCATTCGGCGCCGGCGCTGCAGATGCTATGACCTGTAACGGTGGGAACGGCTGCAGGTTGAACTGAATGCTTGTCGTTCCGGTGTTGCCTGCGATGTCCGTGGAGTTGCCGTTGATGGTTTGCAGGCCGGCAGTAGTCACAGTAACCGGCGAAGGACAGATGGCTACGCCTGACAGGCTGTCTGTGCAGGTGAACGTCACCGTTGCCGAAACCGCTTGAATAAATCCATTGGCGTTAGGCGCGGGCGAAACAACAGCTGAAACGGTTGGCGGCGTCTTGTCGAGTTTGATCGTGACGCTGGTGCTGGCTGTCTGCGCGGCAGCGTCCGTCACCGTCCCGCTGATCGACTGGTTTGCTCCCTCCACGGATACGGTCTGCGCCGTCGGACATTGCAACGGAGGTACACCGCCTGAGCAAAGGAACGATACCGTTACGTCCGAATTGTTCCATCCAGCGGCGTTGGGCGCAGGAGCGGCGCTGGCGCTCACCGAGAGCGCAGCCTGCTGCACGCTGAACGTAAGGCTCGTGGAAGCCGTATTGCCGGCTTTATCGGTTGCTGTCCCGCTGAACCTCTGGTTCGCGCCTGCTGTAGTTACATTGATTGTCGCGGGGCAACTGGCGGTGCCGGAGAGCGCGTCGGTGCAATTGAAAGATACTGTCGCCGGCAGCGTGACCACTCCATTAACGGCGGGCGGCGTAACGGTTTCTGTTATGCCTGGATTGGTTTTGTCGATATTCAGCGTGACCGAAACAGATGCATGGTTGCCGTTCGCGTCAGCGGCGGTAGCGGCCACCACTTGATTGGCTCCTTCAGTCGCCACTATTTGCGATCCCGGGCACTGCACTGGCGGCACGCCGCCTGAACAAGCATAAGAAACCGTAACGTTGGTGTTGTTCCAGTTATTGGCATTGGGCAGCGGGGATATCAGCGCCGAGATCGTCAGTGGCGACACCACCGTGAAAGTCGCCGAGTTGCTTGTTCCTGCTCCCGGCACCGAAACCACCACCGGGACCGCGCCAAGCGCCACGCCATTGGGAACCGTGGCAGCAATGCTCGTATTGCTCCAGGCAGTCGCGGTCGCAGATATTCCACCGAAAGTTACTGTGCTCGCGCCTTGCGTGGTTCCAAATCCTGTACCGGTAATCGTAACTGACGTACCAATCGGCCCCGACGCGGGCGTAAGACTGGTGATAGTTGGTGGCGTCGCCACCGGCTTCACTTCCACTAGACTCAGGTTGTAGGCGTCGGCCGTTGGAGCTGTGTCATTAATCGTTATAGCCGTGCCGGTCGCAGAAACCAGCGTTGGAACCTGCTGGACCCACAACGTGCACGTCTGGGTTGAAGGACCGCAGAGCAATTGATGAACTAGCGTCTGGTTGCTTCCCGGAGTCCTCGCCACTTTGGCTGTAGGATCGTCGCCCACGCCGAAGACCACGGAATTCGCGCGCGTGGTTGTAAGACTTGCCGAAGGAGCGCCTGCAGCGGCGTTAGCGGTGGCGGTTGCGCCGATCGCGCCAGAGCCGTTGGTTCCCGTCGTGTCCACTCCGGTGAAGCTCACAACGGTCATCGATGACAAAACCGATTGCGAGAATGTTGCGGTGACAGTTACATTGGTCAGCGCTGTCGGCGCGAAAGCGCGCCAGATTTCAGCCGTACCCGACTGCGTATTCGTCCGCTGCACCAGCACCCAGGTCAAACTGCCCCCGGCGACGCTGTTCACCACCGTGCTGGTGGCCGTGCCTTTTCCACTTGAAACAAACGCCAGCAGCAGCTCGTTGGTTGCTGAAGTAGAGAAAGTGGCCGTCGCGCGTGTCGTAGCTGTCGCGGTGCCGTCGGCAAAGATAATCTGGTCGATGGCAAGGCCGCCGGGATTGAGCACCTTGAAACGGACCCCATTGCTCGAAATCCCGCCCGCAGCAGTGACCACAACATTCCCTGTTGTTACACCGCTTGGGACTTGGGCCACGATGCTGGTTGCGCTCCAGCTGCTGACCGTCGCCGGAATTGAGTTGAGCGTAACTCCGCCATTGCCCTGGGTAGCGCCAAAATTGGTTCCAGTAATTGTGAATTGCGACCCAAAGCCACCGCCAGCTGCGGGAGCCACGCTGGTAATCGCCGGCGCTGCTACAACAGTGAACGTACTTCCATTGCTGGCCACGCCGCCCGCCGCTGTCACAACCACGCTGCCTGTCACAGCGCCTGTAGGAACGGAAGCCACAATGCTCGTGGAACTCCAGCTGCTGACTGTCGCGACCAGCGTGCCGAACTTTACGCTGCCGTTGCCCTGCGTCGGACCGAAGTTTGATCCGTTGATAGTTGTCACCGAACCTATCGCGCCCGAATTGGGAGCAAGACTGGTGATGCTCGGTGCGGGTGTAACTGTAAATGTCGATCCATTACTTGCCTGCCCACCTACCGTCACCAACGCTGGGCCGGTGGTGGCTCCCGTGGGAACTGGCGCTGTGATAGAAGTTGCGCTCCAGGCCGTTGGCGTCGAAGCAATTCCGTTAAAGCTCACCGTGCTGCTGCCCTGCACGCTGCGGAAATTCGTTCCAGCAATTACTACCGAGGTCTTCACTGCCCCTGTGCTGGGCGTAAGACTGGCGATCGTGGGTGGAGGTGTGGCCAGCGGCAGGACGATGTTCGAATCAAAACTGCCGTTGAGCGTTCCTTCTATGTCAAGTTCACCGTTGAACGCCGTCGCTGAAGTGGCGGTTAGATTCACGCCCACCCATAGATAGAAGCGGTCCGTGGCCGCCATTGCGATGTTGGCTGTGGTTGTACAACTGATCGCCTGTTGTTTGACTGTGGTTGAAAGCGCGGTCGTTCCGGTAGCGGTGCACAAGAGCGTTCCGGTCGCATTGTTAAGTCTGATCTTCGCCCGTGGAAATACCGTCCCTGTATTGGCGGTCTTCCTCATGAACAGGTTGAAGGTAAGCGTGGAACCTGAAGGAATGGCGCCGGTAGTGTTCGGGTCACCCGTTTGCGCCTCAAATTCCTTGATTAAATACTCGCCCACTGCTTTGCTGGTAAGCGTCGTCGTAATGGCCAGGCTGGTCGCGTCGGGGCCGGCCGTCAACAGCTTGTCATCGGCGGCCGTAATCGCCGAAACTTCCTTGTGCAGATGGTAGGTGGCTGTCTGGGCAACTCCAGCTTGGGAAAAGACCCATGAAAGTATCAACAGCAACGCGAAATGAAGACGTCGATATTGCATTCAATTCCCCTGTCGAGGACCGCAGCAGAACTTTTCTTGCTTTGCCACAACCATGTACGCTCGTTCGGTCTGGATCGCCATCGTGAGCGGTGTAAAATTTCTGGACCGGCCACGCGCCCGTGCTGAGCCCATAACCATGGCGTAGTTGGGCGTGATGGGCGGCAAGACTGCCGGATAGAAGTCCTGAGCGGGAAGCCCCTGGTCCTCTTGCCGACCCGGGCTTATACCGCAGGCTAACGTACAACTCGCAAGCTGATTCATCTTCACGATCGAACGCACACTTTCAC
>Ga0137403_10003858_pt1 | contig 17831 bp, 20 predicted proteins | sample CZOMad2_1_16fung_FD_122057 | JGI IMG/M metagenome (GOLD analysis project Ga0137403, IMG submission 122057) | Vadose zone soil fungal communities from Angelo Coast Range Reserve, California, USA - CZOMad2_1_16fungal (Hybrid Assembly) | ecosystem: Environmental > Terrestrial > Soil > Vadose zone...
CAGCAGGGCCATCCTTGGCCACAGGGTTAACAGTACCAGGAGCACGATCTGGGCCGCGAGGAACGGCAGGATGCCGCGGTAATCGTGGCTAACGGCACATCCCGCGCCATGCCGCCGATGACGAAGACGTTTAGCCCCACCGGTGGTGCGATGAGCCCGATCTGCACCACCACCACGATGATCACCCCGAACCAGATTGGGTCATAGCCCACAGCCGTCACCACGGGGAAGAAAATAGGCACTGTCAATAAAATCATCGCCAACTCGTCCATCAGTGCCCCCAGCAGGATGTAGGTCGCAATGATCGCCCACAGGCCACCGCGCCGATGGCCGAGCCAGACGTTGGCGGCATGGAACAGTTTCTGGCTGAGCCCAGCCCGCGAGGCGAGGTAGCCCATCAGCAGGAAGAGCGGGACGACAACCAGCGTGTACGAGCTGGCACGCTCGAAGGGACCTTGCTTTAGCGTCGCGAGTGCGGCAGGCCACCCGGCCACCCACGTCGTGCCGCCCACGCCGACGATCGCCATCGCCGCTGCAATCGACAAACGGACCAGAATCAACGCTAACAGCGCGACAAAGCCCAGGGCTGCAATCAGCAATTCGTTCATCGACGGGGCTACCGGCGGGGCGTTGGCAGGGGTGGCAGACTGGGTCGCCAGGCGCGCAGCGCAGCGCCGATCGCCTGGGCGACAAATGCCAATGCCGCCAGACCTGCCATGACAGTGACGGGGACGATACACGGAAAGATCGGGATGCGCATGGTGATGGTCGTGCGCTGCGTGGCGAGGAACTCCGCAGCCAGGGCCGTCATCTGCAGCGTGATGACCCCGAAAAGGCCGGCACAGATCAGGGCGTTGACGGCGATGATCGCGTGCTGAGTGCGTTGCCCCAGGCGGCCGGTCAGGAAGTCGACCGAGACGTGACCATCGGTAAGACTCGTATAGGGAAGCCCGAAGAAGATGATGGCTGCGAGCACGAGTTCAGTGGCTTCGAAGGTTCCCGGCAGCGGACGCCCCAGGAAATCCCGCAGCAGGGCATCGCTGGCGCTCACAATGGCAACCGCGAGCAACAGCCAGCCGCCGAACAGGGCGAGGTGTCGCGTCCAATGTGTGGCGACGCGCTCGATCGCAAGGAAGCTCACTCGGCTTCTCCGTACTTTACCGATAACACTCGCGCCTCCTGTAGCAAAGCCTGTCCAGGCAAACCTTTAGCGTCGAGCTCGGCGGCCCATTTTGCATCGAGTCCTTTGACAGCCTCTCGCCAGCGCCGCCGTTCCTCGTCGGGCAGCATATAGATCTGGTTCTTGTGTGCCTCCACCACCTGGCGCGCCCCGACTTCGGCCTTGTCCCATGATTCTCCGACCTGTTCCCAGTACCACAGGTGCGAGGTGGTTCCCTCTAGTACCTGGCGCACATCCACCGGCAACGCGGCATACTTGGCTTTGTTCATATACATGGCAAAGGCGGCGCTGCCGGAGATCCATACTTCGGTGTGATACTTCGATACCTCATGCAGTCGAAAGGGGGGCAACGCTTCAAACGGCATGGTGAACCCATCCAGAACCTTCGTCGACATGTTCTGGTAGATCTCGTTGGCCGGCATGCCCACCGGCGTGGCGCCTAGCGTCTCCAGGACGTTGCCCATGACAGCCGTGGGGATGCGGATCTTCATGCCTTTGAAGTCATCTAACACGCGGATCGGTTTAGTATGCGTGTTAATGTGCACGGCCGGAGGCGTGTGGAGGTAGAGGACATGCACGTCATCAAATTCCCGTTGCAAATACGGCTCCCAGAGATCGGCAAGGATCTGGGCGCTTACCGCTGCGGAGCGCACCAGAAAGGGCAGCTCAATCACCGACGTCATCGGGAAGCATCCGGGAGTCCAACCCGTGACCCCCCATGCGAGGTCGGCAATGCCCGACTTCGCACAGTCATACTGCTGCGTCGGCTTGCAAAGCGAAGCGCCAGGGAACACCGTGATCTCCACCCGACCATTGGTACGCTTCTTGACCTCCTCCACCCACGGTACGATGACGTTGGCATGGTGGTTATGCGCGGTGGGCGCAAAGTGGGAGAGCTTGATCTCCTGGGCTGCGGCGACATGCATGCTCCCTGTTGCCAGAATAGTGAGGAGAGCGAGCCCAAGGCTAGCCAGGCACCGGAAGATTTGGGTCATGGTCAGGTCTCCTCATAAAGGCTCTTGACAGGTAAGCGCCATGCTTCGATACAAGTGCGGCTCCCAGGTACTGGGGATGCGGCGGAGAGTCAAGAGAAAATAGAGTCGCGCAGATTATGGGGTTGGCCTGTTAATTTCACTCGCAACTAACGCCTCAACGTCGCCGACGAAGGCACGGGCTTCATCAAGCCAGGGCCGGACATCGTGAGCTTCAAAATGTGTCAGGTCAGCGTAGTCCCCCCTTTGACCGTAATCAAAGAATTTATCGTAAATCGGCCCCTGGGAGATGCTTAACAAGCCCGGTTTCACAATGTGCTGATGGAAAAGCACCCTAACCCCACTATGTCTCGTTGCCGAAAAGCCCTTCGCCAGCAATAAGGCTGAAACAGCATAAAAACAGGCATAGTAGAGACGGTTGACAAAGGTGTTAGTGTGATCACTCTCTAACAACAAGATCGCTTCTTCAAGGGCCTCTTTTGCACGGCTTAGCCGGTAGCGCACCAACGTCCGCGTTTCATCGGTCACAAAATGATCCCTTCTTTCTCGATGTTTTGATTGAAGGGCATAGCGCGGTACAGCGGCGAGCACCAATCAAATCGGTTGTAAGCGCTGACTGACAATGCGGCCCCACTCTCCAGCTCCAGGCTGTATATGCGCTGGCGTATACGGTCTTCCAGTTGCCAATCTACCAGCCCATCAATCAAGATCAGCAGATCATAATCCGATTCTAGCTCTGCATCGCCACGTGCACGGGAACCATAAAGGATCAGCTCCGCGCCAGGGGCGACTTCCCTAACAGCATCTCGGCAGTTCTCCAGCAATTCCCGCTCAGCACGGCTGAGCACGGACGAGTCCAGGATGCGTTTCATAGCCCACCATAGCCACCACTGCAAATTCTCTTGAGTTTGCCTTGGACCGCGACCCTTAGGGTATCCAGAGTGCAATGGGGCGTCAAGGGGACCTCTCCTTTCTACGGCAATCTTAGGGGAACCAAGTCGGGCACAGGGAGGCATAGCTGCTAAGGTGGGTATAGCCAGCAGCAGGGGTTTATGTGCAGGCGGAGCAATGTATCACGCTTAAGGAGCGATAGGAAAGCCAGGTTGAGTCTGGGAGAATTTGTGAGATGCCGGTGTGCTGGAAGGGCACTCACTCGTCAGGACGTTTGGGTGGACTTTTGACGTCTAAACCATTCGCTTGGGCCCAGGTGACCATCTTCCAAAGATTATTGTCAAATTTCTGGCCTGTCTGTTCTTCCAGCAGGCTTAAGAGGGTGGATCTACGTGCACCGACACTTGTAGGCCATTTAAGAAGGCTGATAAGTTGCTGCGGATCTAGCGTCCCCGGCACCGCCCTTAATGTCCCTATTAGCGCCATATCCTGGTTCGGCTCGGTGATGCGCTCCATCAAAGTGATGAGTTGGGCGAAGATTTTCTGGGCCTCCGCAGACCCCAGCTCTCCCAGTACCGTCTTCAGGGTCTCTGTCAGCGTCCAGAGCTGAATGGGCTCGGTGGTTTCGCTAATGGCCTCTGGTAGTGTTTTAACTGCGAAAGAGATAAATTGTGGATTGTCATTCTCTTTCGAAAGTCCAACGCCAATTCTGATGCAGGCCACTTTTATACTAAGATGTGTAGGTGGGTGTTGAAGGCACGGAAGCACTGCAGTTTTATATATCTCCTCTCTTCGATCGTGGTCTAGACCAACCGCAGCTTGTACAGCCACATCGGCACGCCGGTTGAATTGCTCGGCAGTTGCAGGGAATTCTAATGCTTGCTCGAAGAAACTGTTGCGCACTGCATCACTGCTGTACGCTAATTTCCATAGATGATCCAGTTCTGTTGGTGAAAGGGAGACGGATAATTCAATCGCAGCTCGGATTTGGGCGGCCTTGTTTCGGTCGCTTCTCACCTGCTGCCACCATGACATGCCAATCCATCCGAAAATAACAACGGCAAGAAGGAGAAAATAGGGAGCAAATCGCAGGACACTCCAAGCATCATAGGATCGTAGTGGTCCATGCCAGGTTGTGCGCCCTCGCGTGCCGGGTCTGTTCCCTCCCCCACCTCCCACCATGGTATGCCTCTCTCGTACCAGCGGAACATGGGCCACAGATTACGCCTTGCGCTGCTACCGGAATTTCCGCGCCCACCCACGAGGCCTCCTGTGATATAGTAGGGGATCTCGTACCCTGTCAGTGTGGCTGCCGCCCGACACAGAGCTGCGACGAGCGGTGCAGGCGCTTGGTCGAGAGGATACGCTGGTGGGTCGCTGAATAGGCAACAGTGTCGGCGGCACGTTGATGCATGTAAAGTTGTACAGGTGTCGGCAGTGTCGTGTGGCGTCGTGGCAATATACAGAGGCGAAAGGAGGGTTCGCATGTCGATTTACGAAGTCCGCACCTATACGCTGAAACCTGGCTCGGTAGCTGAGGCGGAAAAGCGCTTTGGCGAAGCGATCCCGGCTCGCGAAAAGCACTCCAAACTCGGGGCCTTCTGGCACACCGAGGTCGGTCCGCTCAATCAGATCATTCATGTGTGGCCGTATGAAAACCTCCAGCACCGGACGGAAATCCGTGCCGCGGCTGCGAAGGAGACCGGGTGGCCGCCGAAGATCCAAGAGTTTATCGAGACCATGGAGTCGGAGATCTTCATCCAGGCGCCGTTCATGCGCCCGCTGGGCAACCAGACGCTGGGTGGCATCTATGAGATGCGCACCTACACCTATCAACCGGGTGCCATGACTGAAGTCCTGAAGCGCTGGGGCGCGGCCATTGGTGATCGTGAGAAACTTTCGCCATTGGCCGCCTGTTGGTATAGCGAGATCGGTGGACTGAATAAATTCGTCCACACCTGGGCCTACAAAGACCTAGCGGAACGGGCGAAGATTCGAACAGAATCGCAGAAACTGACTAACTGGCCACCCCAGACACGAGAATTTTTGGTAAGTCAGCAGAACAAGATCCTGATCCCTGCCGCCTTCTCGCCGATGAAGTAAGCGTTCGACCTGCGGGAGAGGACTGGGGCAGGACTGTCATATTTTCCCCTCCCCTGAACCTCTCCCCGATGCGAGCGCACATAACGCCATGATCATCACCTATGAGCCGCGGCGCCCCTCCCCTGAAAGGTCCTTCAGAGGCCATACCCACAGTGCCTCAGGCCCTTCCACCCAGCCATCGCCACCAAGCACGGAAAAGCTGTCCCGCCTCGTGCATTTCTCCTCCGCTCAGGATTGCTGCATCTCATGGTGCCTCACATGAACGATTTCGATGATTCATAGAGAAATATTTCATTTTCTTTTTCGCCTGACGATCGCTATATTACCAAACGAACGGTTGAAAGAGCACTCCAATACAGCATGTCCCTTCAAACATTTTGAGTAGTACGCTCTAAGTTGGCTGATAGGGATGAGAATGGATGCTCTGCCGTAAATGTGGTGGGAAAGGCTCGCCACTCTCTATCGAGGTGAGGCTCGAGGCAATTCCAGTCCATGAGGAAGGGAGTAGACATGAAAAAGTTTTTTGCTGTGCTGACCCTTGGGGTAATGTTGATAGTACCCCTAGTCGCGGTAGCGGCTAGCAGCTCGGGTGGGAATCTCCCTGCCGCAGTCGATCAGTTGCTCGCTCGGGATATGATCCAGCAGGCGCAATTGCAGTTGAAAGTGGCGGGATATGACCCCGGACGTGCGGATGGCATTTTCGATCAGAACACGTCCAGCGCAGTCCGCAAATTCCAGGCGGCGAATGGCCTTCCGGTGTCAGGTCTGCTCGATGAACAGACCCGCAGTGTGATGTTTGCTGGCTTCCATGATTCTAGTGATGATTAAAAAGAGCGTGGTGCCTGTCTGGACATAACCTGCAGGTACCTTATATCGCCCCGCTGCGGCAGGCGGTTTCAAAGCCTCCAATCGCCTGCCGTTCTATTCCACCTTGACTCCACCTCTATAAGCCCCCGATAACTTTCACCTCCAACGCCCTGGCCGCCTCATAAATTTATCAATTCAAAATCCAACAGGGCTCAACGCTGAATCCCTTTCGACCAGGTGTGCATTCCCAGGAAGGTTACCAAGCCCAGAGTGAGGGCAATGCTGATGATCCCGTCAAGCCCTCATCCTCAAGGGACAGGGTTGGATGGCGAAGGGGACGCGGATAAGAGTTTGCTCACCACCGCCTGGTTGAAGCCCAGACGCGTGCCGAGCTCGAGCATCACGGGCAGATCGACGGTGTGGGTGTCACCGGTTAGGTAACGCCAGAAGAGGTTTTGCCCATGCCACAGATTCAGCCCGAGCTTCAACTCCTGCGCCACTTCCAGGGCTTGCCGGGGAAGCTGTGCATGCCTAGCCTCCTGCGGCAGGAGCGCGATGTGACGCTCGATAATCGCCTCACATGCACGGTTGAGCGGGTCGAAGTTGAGAGTGCATGGCAGGCGCTTGGCCTCATGCTGGTGTGCGCGGATGATGCTCTCTAGATCACTGGGCGTGAGGTGTCCAGCCAACAACTGACGGGCGAGATGACTGATCTCCGCGTTCATGCTGGATTGGGCGGCCATCCGCAGGGCGTCTGGCAGCGGCACGTTCTTCGTCCGGATGAAGTCGATCAAGCGTTGATTGGTCCGGTACACCTCCTCACATTGCTGCTCGAAGCGCTCCAGGGCTTTCGCCACCAGTTGTTGGCCGATGCGGCGTTGCTCGTCAGGAAACAGATGGCTGAGGGTGAAATACTCCTCGCCGAAGTGGGCGTCGAGCGCTCGCATGACCTCGGTCAGTGAGCTGTGCGTGAAGAGCCGGAAGAGTTCATCCTGTAACTGCGTGTATTCCTCAGTATCGACATAGCCTTTAACCGAGCACCGAAAATCATGGCCATCGCTCCCAAGCGCCGCGTAGATGGCCTGTAAACTCTCACCTGTCAGTTGCGACTGGACGCGCACACGTCCTGTCGTCAGGATAAAACTGTCGCGACTCTCTCGATGCGCTCCCACTTCCTGGATCTCATAGACGCCGAGCGTCTGCTGGGGGGCTTCCGGTTCGATCAGAGCGCCGATGGTATAATCCGCGATCACTGTACGCAGGGTCGCCACCATTGGCCTGACGAGCTTGAGGTAGACGTCACGCCCGTTCTCTGTGACCTCTGGCAGATTGCTAGGAGCCTCTGCCAGGCGTTCGAGAAACCCAGATTCCAACTCCAGTCCCGTCACCTCCCGCGCTAATTGGATGGCACGCGCAGCAAAGGCCAGCATCTGTACCGTCTCGAGGCCCGAAATCTCCGCAAAAAACCAGGCGCAGCTCGTATACATCAACAGCGCGTGCCGTTGTATCTCCAGCAGCTTGATGGCCTGGACCACCTCGGCATCCGATAACCGTCGGCGCGCCTGTTGTTGGAAGAAGCGCTCCACACTGGCGTGGGAGCGTTCTAGGATGACCGTGATATAGCCGTCGCGCGCGGCCCATGGATCGCTGAGGAGCTTCCGGCCTTCGTCCTCAAAGAGCTCCGCCAGATGATTGCGCAGCCAATCGAGAGCCTCACGCAAGGGCTTCCGCCAGCGTTGATGCCATCCCGGCTTCCCCCCAGTTTGGCAGCCGCAATCGCTGCGCCAGCGTTCGACGCCATGGGCGCAGCTCCAAGAGGTGTTTTCAGCGATTTCGACCACCTGGTCTGGCGGGAAACGTTCGAGATACTGGCCGTAATTGGTGAGCCTGGCCAGATCCTTGTGGGCAATCGTCGACAGCGCATACGCCAGGGCCATTTCACCGAAGCGGTGATGATGCCCATACGTCTCACCATCGGTGGCTATATGCACCAGTTGGGTGTGGTTGCGTCCGTCATGGAACCCCCCCATCAGCCGCTCGATCAGCATTTCCCCCCGTGCCAGGACATTGTCGAAGGCGATGGCTTTAGCAATAGGACCATCGTAGAAGAACAGGGCGATCTCACGGCCCGATGGTAACAGACATCGATATGGACGCGAGGGATCGATGCGCCCGTTCGAGGCATCGCTCCAGGTTTTGTCCCGTGGCATCCGCACACGTTTGGCTTGGAAGGGGGAGAGGATGGTAAAACGCATGCCGTGCTCGGCGAGGATATCCAGGGTTTCGAGGTCGACGGCTGTCTCGGGCAACCACATCCCTTCTGGGTCTCGCCCGAAGCGGCTCTGGAAATCACCGATGCCCCAGACGACCTGCGTCACTTTGTCGCGCCGGTTCGCCAGCGGCATGATCAGATGATTGTATGCCTGCGCCATGGCGTTGCCGTGGCCGTCACGGCTGCCCCGGCTGAGGCGGTCGGCCGCGATGATCTGCTGGTAGGTGGTCGGGTCAGCCTTGTCTAACCAGGCCAGCAGGGTCGGACCAAAGTTGAAGCTGATCTGGGTATAAGTATTGTGGATTTCGAGCAGGCGCCCTTCGCCATCGACGATGCGGGCGGTAGCATTGGGAGCATAACATTCGGCGGTGATGCGCTCATTCCAGTCGTGGAATGGCGCGGCCGATGCCTCGGCCTCAAGCTCTTCAAGCCATGGATGCTGGCGCGGTGGCTGGTAGAAGTGGCCATGCACACACAGATAACGTTCGGTCATCGCAGGTTCACTTGCCTGAGCGTTTGCCTGAGCGTTTGCCTGAGCGTTCACTTTCTGCCCCATCACAATGTGCCTCGCTGTACCCCGAAACGCGATGACCCTATACCCATCGAGTGATTCCCCGTGCCCGGACGACGATCCCCGCAGGGTCGACGTGATACCGACGGCGCTCGTCCTGATCACGGTCGAACCCCACGCTCTCGCTGGGTTCGATGACGTTGAAGCGATCGATGATGGCACGCCGCAGCCTCGCCCCTTTGCCGATGGTGGTATGATCCATGATGATCGATTCCTGGATCTCCGTTCCCTCGTCAACGCGCACCGAATGACCGATGATACTGCGCTGCACGTGCGCGTTGTCAATCACGCTGCCGACGCCGATGAGGCTGTCCTCGACGTGCCCTGAGACAACCTTCGCCGGCAAACCGACGAGTCCCTCCGACATGATAGGCCAACGCCAGTTATTGAGGTCGAATGCCGGGGCGGCGCCGAGGAGGTCCATATGCGCCGACCAGTAGGAGGACAGATTACCGACATCGCGCCAGTATCCACGCTCCTCATAGGCCCTCACACCGGGTACTTCGTTGTTCAGAAAGTTATAGGCATAGACCTTGTAGCGCTCGAGCACTTCACCGATGACTGAGCGGCCGAAGTCGTGCTCGGTGGTACGGAGGGCATCGTCAGAGACTATTTCCACCAAGGCCTGCGAGTTGAAGATGTAGTTGCCCATAGAAGAGTAGGCGCGGTTGGGGTCGCTGGGCATAGGCTTCGGCCGTGGGGGTTTTTCCTGGAAGCCGACGATGCGTTCATCCTCGTCCACTTCGACGATGCCAAAGCTGCGCGCCGACTCGATGGGCACCGGCAGGGCAGCTACCGTAGCCTCCGCCCCCTTGAGCAGATGAAAGTCAATCATCTGATTGATGTCCATACGATAGATATGGTCGGCGCCAAACACGGCCACCAAGTCAGGCGTAAAATCTTCGATCAAGTTCAAATTCTGATAGACCGCATCGGCTGTCCCCCGGTACCATATCTCGCCGCCGCGCATCTGAGGCGGCACGACGGTGATAAACTGACGCCGCAGGAGCCCACCCAAGCGCCAGCCTCCGGTGAGGTGGTCGATCAAGGATTGGGATTTGTATTGCACGAGGACGTAGACCGAGTAGATCTCGGAGTTGATAAAATTGCTCAAGACAAAATCGATGATGCGGTATCGTCCGCCGAAAGGTACCGCGGGTTTGCCGCGCTCCTGAGTGAGGGGGCTGAGCCGTTCCCCGCGTCCACCTGCCAGAATGATCGCCAAGACCTTGGGCTCTCGCATCGCTCCCCCTCCTTCCCCGGCAGCCCCGAATACCCCTCTCTGAATGATGCCGTATCGGTAAATCCTCTTGTAATCTAGGAGGAGACGCCTGGTTGTGTCAAGTAGAGCCCTGATAGAGGGTGTCCGCCAGAGTTTTACGCGGCAGGGAATCGCCTCAGCGCCGGGGTCGCAAACCTGTGACGCACTCCAGGGCTGGGCGGCGCTGTTTACATCTCAGGCTAACTGGAGTAGATTCGATAGCAAACACGAGTGCTGCGAAAAGGGCTGCGATTGGCTTGTAGTCTGCGGCCAACCGCTGATGAGATCGACGAGCGTCCAATGCTGATCAAGGAGTTGCAAGACCTTCAACGCCAACACGGCTACCGACCTCGGAAGGCGCTGCACGACCTCGCTGAGCGCCTCAACGTGCTGTTTTTCGAGGTCTATGGCGTCGCCAGTTTCTACGCACGCTTCTGTTTCGAACCACTCACCAGCACCATCAGGACCTGTACCGACTTGCGCTGCCGTCTTGCCGGCGCCCAAGCTGTCCGAGCCACCTTGCAAGTGGCATGTGACCGTGTCGGATGGCCTGGCAAGGCTGAAAGCTCGCACCTCCAGGCACATGACTCGCGGCAGTGTGTTCGTCCCCTTTCACTTCAAAGAGGCTCCCGCGAACGTGTTGACCATCGATGCGCTCGATCCGTATGGCAAAATTCCCGACCTCAAGTCCTGCATAGTGCGGGTGGAGCGACTCGACTAAGCCGAAACCATTCCTCAGCTGCGTCGTGTTTCTATTCCCTCTCCCTTTGGGAGAGGGTGAGGGCAAGGGATGCAGAGAAAGTCCCGAAATACCCTGCAGTCCGTCCACTTGCGTAGGGAATGTCGGTCAAAGCGCAAAAAGATCTTGCTATGAAGGAGAAGGTATGGCCGAGGAGGACACACGCCAACTGCTTCGGACGTTTGGGGTGACCGTGACTAACTTTGAGGAGCGCACCACCCAACTCCTGGAACAAGCCAAACAGCTCCGTCAGGCGGGAGACTCCAATGGTATGCTCACGCTGCTGAAGGATTTCGCTGGAGAACTGCTTGATCTTCAAAGGCGCTGGTTGGATATTACCAATCACACCCTGTCTCAACAGCGGCGGGTCTTGACCGAGATCGCCACCCTGGTAAGCGAATGGGGACAAAAGTCAGGCTAACTTGGCCACTTACCGCACCGTCCTCGGTCGCTTGGGGGATGTCGCGTTCGTTCTCATCTCCTTCTAAGGCTGGAGATAGAACCCGTGGAGCGTATCATGCAGGTGACAGGTGTTATTCTGGCAGGCGGTAAGAGCCGTCGCATGGGGCGAGATAAAGCGTTTTTACCCTTTGGCACGGGGCTATTGATTGAGCGTGTGATCGAGGTCGTCCAGCAAGTGACTGCGGACGTGATCCTGATCACCAATACCCCTGAACGGTACCAACGCTTTGGCCTGCCGATGTTCTCCGACGTCATTGCCGAGGCTGGCTCGCTGGGTGGCATCTATACCGGGCTCGTCTCCGCCAAGACACCATACAGCCTTTGTCTAGCCTGCGACATGCCCTTTGTGAAGCCCACATTCTTGCGCTTTCTCTGCGGCACGGCCGCCGAGGCCGATGTGGTGATTCCGCGGAATGCCGAGGATTTTCAACCACTGTGCGCCGTTTATTCGCAAGTTTGTCGCGATCCCATCCGCCACAAGATCGAGGTCGGCCAACTCAAAATCACGGGCTTCTTCGATCAAGTGCGCGTCCGCGTTATCGACGGTGACCTCCTCGCCCGCGATGACCCGCACAATATCATGTTCTTCAACGCCAATACTCCAGAAGAATATACCAAAGCGCAGCACATGTTTGAGGAGCAGCATTGATAAGATGACCCCACCGGCCTAGGACTTTCCATAAAGAGTGCTCCACCGTCTATCCTCCTCCACACCTTATCCGTTGCCGAGATCCTCGCCTCCTCATACCCTCAAAGAGATCGCCTCACTCCGCGCTTCTACCGTGGGATGCCACCTGGTGGGCCCCTCCAGCCCTCAACATAACTGTTGGATCGATCAATAGCATATGAGCAGCAGCGAAAATGGCCAACTCGACCATATTTCCTGGTCCTCGTCCCTTTGCCGTCCTTACATTATGAGGCCATCCTCACGTTGGTAGAGTAGAGAATAGGCTTGACTCGTAATAGTGCCCAGGGATATCATATTTTTTATCAATTTTTATTTTATGATAATTAAAATAGTATATTCTATCCTAGACACGCTGTGGAACGCGCTTGCAGACTCTGCCTTCCGTAGTACATCGCTCGAGCCGCTCGGATACCCCCAACCATGGAGGCTTTCACGCTGTTAGAGAGGATAGCATGATGCAAGCCGAGACTCACAGGCAAGGGCACTTCCACACCCTCATGATAGTGCTGGGGATTGCCGCGGCATACTATGTGACGGGTCGGCTCGGCCTGTTATTAGCCATTCCCCCCGGCTACGCCAGTCTGGCCTCCTTCAGGCATCGCCTTGGGCGCGATCCTCATCGGCGGCTATCGGGGATGGCCAGGCGTCCTGTTAGGGTCTGGGCTGCTTAATATGGCGCTATCCTTCGAACCGACCAATGGGATGGAGCTGCTCAAGGGCGTGGCGCTCCCCACCAGTATCGGCCTCGGAGCCGCGCTGCAAGCCGTCGTCGGGGCCTGCCTGGTGCGGCGCGTCGTGGGCTTCCCGAATCCGCTTAGCCGGGGACGGGACATCGGCGCATTTCTTGGGCTGGGAGAGCCCGTCAGTTGTCTCATCAATGCCACCGTCGGGGTCACGAGTTTGTTGATCTCGGGCAAGATTCCATGGGTCGCGTACTTCCACAATTGGTGGACCTGGTGGATAGGGGACACCTGGCGTCCTCATCGTCACCCCACTGCTGCTGAGCTGGTTGGCCGAACATCGAGACATCTGGCGCCGCCGGCGGCTGTCGGTGGCCGTGCCACTCGTGAGTGCATTGATGCTCGCCGTCGTCGTGTTCGTGTATACGAGTGGCCAGGAACGGGAACGCCAGCAACTCACCTTCGAGCACCAGGCAGAGAACCTAGCCCACACCATCGAGGGGCATTTCGACCGCTACCTGGAGATGCTCCGTTCCATGGCGCGTTTCTATGCCAGCTCCCAGGAAGTCAAGCGCGATGAGTTTCGCACCTTCGTCCACGGCGCCCTCGCGCATCATCCCGACATTCAGGCGCTGTCATGGGACCGCCGCGTGCCGGACGTACTGCGGGAAGGCTACGAGGAGGCTGTACGGCAGGAGGGGTACGCCGACTTCCAGATCACTGAACAAGACGCCCAAGGGCGGATGGTACGGGCCATGAGGCGCCCCGAGTACGTGGTGGTTTCCTATATGAGCCGCATGCGGGGAACGAGAAGGCATTAGGGTACGATGCCTCATCAGACTCCGCCCGCCTCGATGTGTTGCAGCGTGCCCGCGATTCGGGGCGTGCTATCGCGACGAGTCGGCTCATGTTGGTGCAGGAGACCGGCCGCCAATTCGGGCTGCTGATTTTTCAGCCAATCTATAGCCATGACCCTCCTCCCGCAACGGTGGAAGAACGCCGCCAACACCTGCTCGGTTATGCGACCGGGGTGTTCCGGATCGGCGACATGATCGAGGCATCTCTACAAGGCATGGAGCGCAACGGCATTATGCTGCGCATCGAGGACGAGGCGGCCCCAGCAGGCCAGGCCTTGCTCTATGACAGCCAGGGGGAAACAGGTCCTACGCTCAACAATGCACCTGGGAACAACCCCTCCCGCATGCTCTGGGACACCACCGTAGAGCTGGCGGACCGTTGTTGGGCGCTGCGCTTGACTCCGACGCTCGGCTATCTCGCCGCCCGGCAGAGCTTGCAACCGTGGACGGTATTGGTCGGGGGGCTGCTGTTCACCAGCCTGTTGGGGGCCTTCCTCCTCTTCGTCACCGGGCGAAGCGTCCTGATCGAGCAAGGGGTAGCCGAGCGGACTGCCGAACTGTCCCAGGCGAACGCCGCCCTGGCACGCGAAATCGCCGATCACGAACAGGCCGAGAGCCGCTTCTCCGCCATGGCGCAGTCGGCCGTCGAGGCGATCGTCTCCGCCGATAGCGCGGGGCACATCTTGACCTCGAACAACGGTGCACGCGCCATCTTCGGCTACACGGCAGATGAGATTGTGGGGCAGCCGCTGACCAGGTTAATGCCAGAGCGCTATCACGAATTGCATCGGCGGGGCTTGGAGCGGATGGGCGCCACAGGCGAGCCTGCGCTGATGGGAACAGTGCTCGAACTCTACGGATTGCGCAAAGACGGCCGGGAATTCCCCTTAGAGCTGACGCTGTCCACCTGGACGAGCGTGGAAGGACGCTTTTATGGCGGCATCATCCGCGACATCACCGAGCGCCAGCGGGCCGAGCAAGCGCTGCGCCAAACGGCGGCGGAGTTGGCGCAGTCCAATACGGAGTTGGCCCAGTTCGCCTATGTCGCCTCGCATGACCCGCAGGAGCCGCTGCGGGCAGTGTCGGGTTGCGTGCAGCTGCTGCAACAGCGGTACCAGGGCCAGCTCGACGCACGGGCCGACGAACTGATCACGCATGCTGTCGACTAGTCGAGCCGGATGCAGACCCTCATTCGCGATCTGTTGGCCTATGCGCGGGTGAGCACCTGTGGTAGGGACTTGAAGCCCATCGACTCTGACACAGTCCTCAAGGAGGCACTATCTAACCTCGCAACTGCCATCCAGGAGAGTGGGGGAGTGGTGACCCATGGGGCGCTGCCAACCGTTGCGGCTGATCCCACGCAACTGCTGCAGGTGTTCCAAAATCTCATCGGCAATGCCATCAAATACCGCGGCGAACGTCCTCCGGAGGTCCACATCGATGTGGAACATCGCGCTGGAGAGTGGCAGTTTACGATGCGTGACAATGGCATTGGCATCGACCCGCAGTATTTCGAGCGCATTTTCGGGATCTTCCAACGTTTGCATACGCGCAGGGAATATCCCGGGACTGGCATCGGGTTGGCGCTTTGCAAGAAAATTATCGAACGCTACGGCGGCCGTATCTGGGTGGCATCGAAACCCGAAGAAGGCTCGACTTTCTGCTTCACCATTCCGGATGGGAGATAGTGTCCCATGCCGCTCGAAACTCCTTATAAACCGATCGAGATACTATTGGTCGAAGATAGCCCTTCCGATGTGCTCATGGCCAAGGCCGCGCTTGAAAGCGCGAAGCTGCTCTTTGACTTGCATGTGGTGGAGGACGGCGAGCAAGCACTAGCCTTCTTACGCCACGAAGGCCTATATGCCGACGCGCCCCGCCCTGCCCTCATCCTGCCCGATATGAACCTCCCCAGGAAGGACGGGCGGGAGGTGCTCACGGAGATCAAGGCCGATGACCGGCTGAAATGCATCCCAGTGGTCGTGCTCATCACCTCAAAGGCGGAAGAGGACATTCTTAAGGCCTATGGACTCCATGCCAATTGCTATATCACGAAGCCGATAGATTTTGGCGGCTTCGCAGAGGTCGTACGACTCACATTCCGCACCCTTTTTCGCAGTTCCGAAGCAATTTTGGCAGCGCCTCCTGAAAAGAGGGGAGGACGGAACTCTACACGGATCCTTGCATATGCTCTAACTTCTTGTTTCCGTGGTCTGTTTTTATTAATCACAACTTTCCACAAACGGCGAGGCCCATTGCTGTCCCTCTGGAGTGAGCCGCAGGGATTCGGTTGTCCCACCAGACGAACGCCCAATGATCATCCCGCCCCGCCCGGCCAAGGTCCGGAGGCGATGACTGATATGGCCCCTGTCTCTTTGCAAGGCGCGCACGAGTGCCGCGTGGCTGCTGGTGATCCTGTCTTGCGTCCGCTGCTGGTCGGTGGCCAACCAGCGCAGGAGACGCTGGTGCAGCCGTGAGAGGCTGGCCGCAGTGATCCCCATCCCCGTATCCACTCGGGCTGTCTGTGACACAGGCGACAGCCACGTCAAGGGCTGTCAGATACTGCTGTTGGACCACCGAGAGCGGACGGGCGAGTTGACGGTGGTCACCGAGCTTCACGACGATCACCCCAGCAAACTTCGTGACCATCATGAAGGCGGTCGGCCGCTCGGTGGCCTTGTGGTCCCAGCCTGTCAGGGGCGTCCCGCTGGTGTCGACATACGCGCGCATGGACCGTTCCATCACGCGCCAGATCAGCAGCGCAAGCCATAACACCAAGCCCAGAGCTTCGATACGCTCTGGCTTCTTGAGAAACAGCCTGTTGACGATGACCGGGTCCTTCAAAAATCCGTAGTTTTGCTCCGTCCCATGCTGGTCTTTGTCTACGGTGAGGAGATCACGGGCGCTATGGGCCAGGTCACCCGCGGTAGGCACATGGGTGAGCAGCACGAAGCAGCCGGCCTCTTCCTCCCGACGGACGATACACGCTGTCTGGGTCCTAACGGTCGTTTTGAGTCTATAGCGCATGGCTTTGACTGGGCGCGGTATCTGGGAGCTGGGCCGGCCCCGACCATACACCGGCTGTTCCTCCACCGTGACGTCCACCCGATGGTAGGCGATGGGCACGGTATGGAGCTTCGCTGCCGCGGCCTCCGCATCGGCGCGGCAGAAATAGACCTGCGGCTCCGCGCTCCGTACAGCGGTCTGGGCGGCGCTATACGAGGCCTGGATGTCTCGTGCCAGCCGCTGCTGCCGCCGTTTGTCCGGCGCGCTGGAGTGGACCCCCACCGCTCGATACGGCATCCCGGCGAGTGTGACCGTGCCCTCATAGGCTTTATAGGACGTGGCAGGCCGGTGCGTAGTCGGCTTGGTATGGGCGAGGACGCCGATCTCTTCCCACGTGTTGTGGGCCACGGCCTCGGCGATGAGCCGCCCGCACTCGTTATCGATGGCGGGGAGGCGGCTGATGAACAGCGTATCGCCCAACGCGGCCAGATTGGCCTCCGTCACCAGCGCCGCATCGGCGACATAGATGTACGCCCCTGGGGCGACTCCATGTGTCGCCAGGAACGTCGCGATGGTCGACAAAAGCGTGTGATTGACGGTTTTATCCGAGGCATTGCCATCCTCGGGTTTACCCCAGATGGGGACAGCACGATCGACACACCGGGTGGCGAAGACAAACGGCTTCAGGTCTGGCCGCTTGTCCTTGCTATCGCCATAGGTGATCCGAACGGGTCGCTTCTGCTCCTCGGACTCCTCGGGGGGCAGATAATCTCCGTAGACGGTGACCGAGGTTGTATCAAAGTGGACATAGCGCTTGTCGAAGTGAAAGATCTGCTCGGCCCGGACGGCGCAGGCCGTGAACACCTGCATCGTGCCCGTGGCATAGAGCCGATCCAAGACCCGCCCCACGGTGTCATCATCAAAGGCACGAGGCGTGACGGGCTTGCCCAACAGCAGGGCGGTCTCTTGATGGGTCAAGAACTCTTCCAAACGGTACAGGGGACTGCGACCGCTCAAGGTATCGAGGATCATGCCCAGGACAATGGTCCCTGGATCGATGGCCATCTCAGTGGACACCAACTGATTGATCACCTCGACCAAGCCCATCTTGTCGGCATACGCCTTCACGATGGGCAGATGTTGGACTTGGTACGCTTCGATAGGCGGTAGAACGAGACCCATACGACTCTCCAGGGGCGACGGTGTGTGGTGTATCTCCTCTCATGTGACAACACCATACCACTGGTGGGTTGTGCGGTGCGCGCTCAAAATGCCCCCGGGAAAATACATGGGTCGCCATCCGAGGGGGTGCGGAATGTGAG
>Ga0137403_10003859_pt1 | contig 17830 bp, 11 predicted proteins | sample CZOMad2_1_16fung_FD_122057 | JGI IMG/M metagenome (GOLD analysis project Ga0137403, IMG submission 122057) | Vadose zone soil fungal communities from Angelo Coast Range Reserve, California, USA - CZOMad2_1_16fungal (Hybrid Assembly) | ecosystem: Environmental > Terrestrial > Soil > Vadose zone...
ACGCTGATTCCCTCGAGCGGCGGCGCCTTCGAGATTCGCGCCAATGGCAAACTCCTCCATTCCAAACTCGACACCGGCGACTGGCCGGACTTCGACGACATCGTCAAAGCCATCAAGAAAACGAAATAATCGAGCACACGTTTCTGGAATTCAGCCGTCGGTGTTGAACGCCTGCGCACGATTTAGTGGCATTTGTGGGGCATCGTGTGTCCGAAAGCGGCGTCAAGTTCGCCACGGCGAATCCGCCCTGTGGCGGACCGGCGCACTCCAAAGCGCGCTCTGCTTGCGAAAAATTCCGCGTTGGATGTTGGACGTTCGCCGTTCGCCGTTTTCTTCTTTTCGGAGAGTGAAGGGTGCCTGGTGGCCCTCGCGGTCTTCAAAACCGTCGTCGCCACGCAAGTGGCTAGGTAGGTTCGATTCCTATCCTCTCCGCTTCTACAGGTTTGATGGACGACGCTTGAGGTTTGATTTCGACTTCAACTTCGTTTGCGGCTTTAAATCAAACATCAAACTTCGAACATCAAACATTGAGGGAGGGGGTGATCTCGATGTCGCGCGAGCAAATCCGTAAGCTAACCTCGCTCTCCTCCTGTGCGGGGTGAGCTTCCAAATTGAGCCAACAAGCCCTGCGACAAGTTTTGCCGCAGCTTCCCTTTTCATTAGACCGCAATGTGCTCGTGAGCTCGAACACGTTCGACGACGCCGGGGTGTATCGCCTGGATCGACATCGCGCTCTTGTACAGACAGTCGATTTCTTTACACCAATCGTGGACGACCCGTTTTCGTACGGGCAAATCGCCGCAGCGAACTCGCTTTCCGACATTTTCGCAATGGGTGGACGCCCGTTGACCGCTCTCAACATCGTTGGTTTCCCTGCTGATTTAGTTCCACCAAGAGTCGTTTCTTCCATTTTGCGCGGCGGTCTTGCCAAGGCAGCCGAGGTGGGGTGCGTCATTATCGGAGGCCATTCCATTCGTAATCCCGAGCCAATTTATGGGCTCGCCGTCACAGGCGTGGTCGATGTTCGACGCCTCACCACCAATGCAAATGCGCGCCCGGGCGATCTGCTCGTCTTAACGAAACCGCTCGGCACCGGCATCGCTACCACTGCGATTAAACGTGGAACCGCTTCGCGCACGCTTCGGAAAAAAGTGATCACGCTCATGTCGAAGATCAACACCGCTGGCGCTGATCTCGCAGAGCTTCGCCTTGTCCGCGCCGCCACCGATATCACAGGCTACGGGCTGATCGGGCATCTCGTTTCATTGTGCCGAGCCAGTCGTGTCTCCGCCGACATAGATCCCGCTGCCGTGCCGATGATCAGCCAGGAAATTGGAGATCTTATTGAGCTGGGCTGCGTCCCCGAAGGAAGTCGTCAAAATTTCCATGCCACAACCGTGGTGGTGGATTGGGGAAATACAGATGAGGTCCGCAGAGTTCTACTAACCGATGCGCAGACGAGCGGTGGATTACTTCTCTGCGTCGCCGAAGCGAACCTCGAGAAGGTGTTGCGCCTCCTGCAAAAAGCCGGCACGCCGTCCGCCACGGTGATCGGAAGAATCGTACCACGACGGCGTCGTGGTCCATCGATATGCATGACGGGGTAAAGCTAAGTGTGCGGCGGCAAATTCCCGCCGTCGGCAGGATCCTTGACGCGCTGGGCCATTGTGATCTACCCCGGCCCGTTGTTGTCGACACTGTCCGTCGCAAACTTTCACATATCCGCACTGCGAGGGAGATGCCCGATTTTGAGTCGATCGTCGCTCTTATCCGTCGCTCCCTGGATGAATTTCGCGCCAGCAGGCTTCAGCCGGTCATTAACGGCACCGGGATCATTATTCATACAAATTTTGGGCGTGCACCATTAGCGAGCGAAGCTATTGAGGCAGTGAATGAAATCGGATCCGGTTATTCCAATCTTGAATTCGATCTTGCAACAGGCGAACGCGGCGGACGCGGAGGTTACATCGAGAATGCGCTCGCGTTACTTTGTGGAGCGGAAGCAGCGACGGTGGTAAACAATTGCGCGGCCGCGCTAATCTTAATCGTTCACCATTTCTCAAAAGCGAACGGTAAGACGCGACCACAGCTTGCCCGCCACGGCGGGGGCGCGCCGACGAAAAGCGAGATCATAATATCCCGCGGTGAGCTCGTGCAAATCGGCGGCGGCTTTCGCATCGGCGAAATGATCGAAGCAACCGGAGTGAAACTGCGCGAGGTCGGCGCCACCAACAAAACCACGCTCCATGATTATGCGCGAGCCTTGGGGGCAAACACGAGAATGATCCTAAAAGTTCATCGCAGCAATTTTTTCATGAGCGGTTTTGTCGAATCGCCATCGTCAGAGCAGATCAGCGCGCTGGCTCGAAAGAAGCGCATTCCGTTTGTCCAGGATTTGGGAAGCGGCGCTATCGCCGCAACCGAACAGTTGGGAATTGCCGATCACGAGCCGACGCCTGCCGAGGTTTTGAAAAGTGGCGTCGATCTCGTTTGCTTCAGCGGCGACAAATTATTCGGCGGACCACAGGCGGGAATCATTGCCGGCAAAAAACGATGCATCAGCGCTTTGAAACGCGAACCGCTGTTTCGCGCACTGCGCTGCGATAAGCTTTGTCTCGCCGCATTGCAGGCAACGATCGATCTTCATCTTGATCGAACGATCGCCGAAGTCCCGACACTCGCGCTGTTCAAAACTTCTGAAGATGAATTGCGCACGCGCGCCGCAGCGGTTTGTTCCGAACTGCAGGGGTTGCCGCTAAGAATCGCCATTGGCTGCGGCAAGGCCAAAGCCGGCGGCGGCGCTTTGCCAAAGTCGAATCTGGCGTCAGTCACGATCGACATGATCCCGAAGAATTCATCGCTCGCCGATCTCGCAGCAACGCTGCGCGCATCGAATCCTCCAGTGATTGGTTACATTGCGGATGGCCGCTTCAAACTCCATCTGCGCACGATTTTTCCGCAGCAGGACACTCTCGTGGTCGAAGCGATTCGCGCAGCGTGCACGGCGTGACAAATAATCACCACGAAGATCACGAAGGACCCGAAGATGGAGTTTGATGAGTTGTCGCGGAAGGTGATCGGATGCGCCCTAGAAGTGCACCGTAACCTCGGGCCGGGTTTACTGGAGTCGACATATCGTCAATGCTTGGCATGTGAACTCTCACATGCCGGGATTCCATTCCAGACGGAGCTTCCATTGCTGGTTCGCTACAAAGAAATGCTGCTCGATTGCGGTTACCGAATCGACCTGCTCGTAAGTGGCGACTTGATTGTAGAAATCAAATGCGTTGAAACTCTGCTCCCGATTCATCAGCCGCAAATTCTTACGTACATGCGACTGTCGAAAATTCCGGTCGGATTGATTATCAACTTCAACCTCACAAAGCTGCAGAATGGAATCAAACGCTTCGTGTTGTAGCCCTTCGTGGGCTTCGTGTCCTTCGTGGTTTGGAAAGGAAACGTGACGACCCGGCATTTCATCATCGCCACCGCGGGTCACGTGGACCACGGGAAGAGCGCGCTGGTGAAAGCGCTGACTGGAACTGATCCCGACCGCTTGCCGGAAGAAAAAGCGAGGCAAATCACCATTGAGCTCGGTTTCGCCGAATTGAATCTGACCACGCCCACTGGCGAGACGATTCACGCAGGCATCGTCGATGTTCCAGGCCATGAGGACTTCGTCCGCAACATGATCGCGGGCGTCGGTTCGATTGACCTCGCGCTCTTTGTCGTCGCGGCCGATGACGGCTGGATGCCGCAAACGGAAGAGCATTTTCAAATTTTGACGTATCTCGGTGTCAAACGCGCCGTGATTGCGCTCACGAAATGTGATTTGGGAAATGTCGACATGGTCACTGCTCAAATCCGCGAGGAGTTGCAACGAAGTCCATTCACCAACTGCCAAATTATTCCGACGTCCGTCCGCACCGGCGAAGGAATCAGAGATCTGGAAGGCGCGCTCGCGTACGAGTTCGCACAATTGCGGCCGTCGCGCGATATCGGAAAACTCAGGCTTTTTGCCGATCGCACCTTTGCGCTTTGCGGCTTCGGAACAATCGTCACCGGCACGCTAAGCGGCGGCTCAATTCGGCGTGGACAGGATATTATCATTCAGCCCCGAAACATTTTCGCTCGGGTTCGTTCGATTCAAAACCATGGCCGCGATATCGAAACAGCTCAGCCAGGGATGCGCACCGCGATGAATCTGCCTGACATCTCAATTAGTGAGAACGGAGTGCAACGCGGTGATCTCATCACCACTACAGGTCTCGGTAGTCCGAACGCAATAATTGACGCGCTTATCAAAAGATCGCCACGATTGAAGCGAAACTCTCCCGCAGCGCGTCCGATCAAGAACGGCGGTTCCATTCAAGTTCATTTTGGAACCGGTCGCACGGCCGCGAAGATGACATTATTGAACGGACCTGCACTTGGAGCCGGGGAAAGCGCGATTGCTCGGTTGCGACTCAATTCACCGATTCTTGCATTTGTCGGCGATCGATTTGTGATGCGCGATTCTTCCGAACAACACACCATTGGCGGCGGCACTGTACTCGACCCCGACGCAGATCGCGCCAATTTCCGCTCTCCCGCACAGATTCAATTCTTAAGAGAGCGCACGACCGCACCGCACGACGTCGATGTTTGCGTACGGTCGCAGCTTCAGCGTGATGGATTCGCCGAATCCAAAACGCTGCTGGTGAAATCGAACTTCAGCATCGACGAAATCAGTGAGGCACTGTTTCGCCTGAGACAACGTGGCGAGATCATCCTGGCCGGCGATATCGCCGTCGACGCATCTCACTGGCACGATCTCATAAATCGAGCGGCCAGGTTCATTGACCAAGCGCATGAAAATAATCCGCAGCGCCGTGGAGTGGATATATCGGAGCTCCGGATAAAGTTAGAAATCCAATCCGACAAATTGTTTAGCGCATTAATTTCGGAGCTGACCCGAAACAGTTTTACTCGGTGCGAAAACCAAATTGCTCGCGTCAGCCACCGTCCATCGCTGCCGCCGGAATTGGTATCGGCCGCGGAAAACATTCGCGCTGCGCTCTGCGCCAGCCGTTTTGATCCTCCTGATCGCAAAGTGTTCTGGCAAAATCGACATCTTCAGCAGGCATTGCGATTTCTAATCGATCAAGGTGAAGTTGTTGATATCAGCCAGGACATCGTTGTTCTTCGTGACGCTGCCGAAGAGATGCGGAACGCAGTTGCCGAGTTCCTCTCCGAAAACGGTTCCGGCACCGCCAGCCAGATCCGACAGAAAATTGGCAGTACCCGCCGCGTAATCATTCCGTTTCTGGAGTATTTGGATCGCATGGGTGTGACCCGGCGCATCGGAGATGAACGCGTGCTCGCGAAGAAATCAGCAGTCGCTAAATTGGCCAATGCCGCAGACGCGCAGCGAACCTGACCTGCATTCGCCGCGTGTATCGCTGCACATGGGAGCTTCGCCGGAGACGGCGTGGGAGAACGTAGTCCGGCATTGGTTTGAAAAGATCGCCACCCGCTCGTTGCAGGATCAGCAACCCGCGGCTGTCGTCACAGCGTCTCGTAGCCAGGCCTATTTTTTTCGAGGCCGTCTGCTTCGCGAAGGCAAATCCCTGGTCGCGCTGAAATTTCTCTCGCCACCGCAGCTGCGGGAACTATTGTTTCGCCGCCGTGACCTGCGGGTGCCGCTGCGCGAGCATCTTCGTCTCCTTCTCGCCATCACCGCTGAACAATTCGCGAGTAAAATCGGCGATGATGAAGCAGCGCTCGTTGTAAAATCCATTGCTCGGGATCCCGACCGTCTTCTCCGCGCGATTGATCAGCTGCGCGCCGCCGGCTGGACTTTTGATGAAATCGACTCGCCCGCGTTGCGCGAAATCGCTGCGCAATTCGAAGAACAAGTGCGCGAATGCGGGTTCACGTTCGTTTACGACGCGGATCGCGCCGTGCTCGCTGACGCGCAGAAATTTCACCCGCTGTTTAGCAATTTACTCTTGTTCGGATTCGACGCAGCACATTGGTCATTCTGGCCTCTACTTCATGCCGCAACCCTTTCGGCGGATCAAGCGAGCGTTGTGTTGAGCGATCCGCATGATGACGCGCGCAATCTCGACGAGACCTGGATCGGAACATGGGAAGAGGCTTTTGGCGCGGCAGAGGTAATTCCTCCGACCAACGGAAGAGCGACAGCTTCACTAGTCGAATCCTTACCGCTCGCGGCCTCCGACGTTCATTTTATTGTCGGTCGCGATACGACGCAGCAAGCGCGCGCAATCGTCGCTCTCGCCGCAAAATTCCTGGCCGATTCACGTTGCGAACGGCTCGGCATCTTATTTCCAGGACCGGGCGCGCTTCCGCGTTTGGTCGCGACGTTTCTCCAATCAGCCGGAATTGCCCACAACGACGCCATCGCGCATCTCGCGCCGAGTGCGTTCGACAACGACGCTTGGCGGGCATGGCTCGAATTGCAACAAACGCCACGGTTGAAGCCTCTGTCTCGATTTCTTCGCGCAGGCGAAGGGCAGACCTTCGGCGGATTATCGGAGTCGCAGATAGAAGAAACTCTGCGACGCGCTTATAACAACGTGCTCATCGATGACCTTGAGCTACTGCGCGATTATTGCGCGAGCAGCCCCGAGTTACGGCACGGCAAGGCTGTCGCGCGCGAGCTGGAGAAAATCCAGTTTCTGCCCGAGAGCTCGTCACTCACCGAATTTCTAGCAGAAACGCGAGCAATCTTCTCTGTGCTCGGGTGGAAAGAACGTTGGAATGAAGTCGAGCGGCTGAGTCGCAATTGGAGAGATCGGCTACCGACAAAATTCTCAAAGAATTCCTATTTGCGATGGCTGCGGGAACTTCTCGGCCCGCCGTCACTGGAGCGCGACGATCTCGGCGCGCGTCCATACGCGCGCGTGCACCTGCTCGCCTGCGTGGACGCACAGGACCAGCCGTGGTCGCATCTGATTTTTTCCGGACTAAATGATGAAGCATGGCCGGCCCTCGACGACGAATTGACCTTTGTTCAGGAGGACCAGATCGAGAATCTAAATCGACAGAATACGACGCTGAACCGGCGCGCGTCGAAGCGCGGACGGCAGGGCGAAGGTCATTGGAGCGTCCGTGAAGGCAAGACATTGCTTCTCGGTGCCAATGAACAACGACGGATTCGTCGGCGGCAACTTCTCAACCTCGTAGAATCTGTTAGCGCGGGCATCGGCGCGAGCGCGAGCCTGTATTCCGAAGCAACGCCAAGTCGAATCGCGAACCCGAGCGAATTTTTTTCCTGGCTTTATTTCAACGCACACGGTCGCGGCGTTTCACAGCAGACACTCCACTCATTGGAAGAGCAAACCCGCTATTGGCTGAAGGATTGGTCGCCTGTGGATGCGCAGAAAGTCGACTCGATTAGCGTTGGCCGGACGCGGTACGCATTTGATGCGCGCCGGCAGTTGCGCCCTGCAGGCGAATACGAATTCGCGCTCCGGAGTCCGCCCGATGAGGAAACATCGCTGCGGGTTACTCAATGGGAACAAGCGTTGCGCTGGCCCGCCATCGTTTGGATCGAAGTTTTTCTCGGTGTCGTGCCCGATGATGACACCGGAGATGCCTGGGCAGTCGCTACCGGACAATGGGTCCATCGCTGGCTCGCGGACAGCGTCCAAAACGTCAAAGAGCGAAAATTTATGGGTGTGGATTGCGCCGATGAAATCCGTGAGCGCATTTCAAAGCAGGCCTGCGAGCTTCGCGAGCGCGTCGCAGCGCTTTGCGCCAGTCGTGTCAAAGTTCTTCCGGATTGGTGGCGCTCCGGCTGGAGCAACGCGCTTTATATTGCCGATTGTCTCGCCGCAAAAGTTTCTGATCTCCATGACTGGTCCGACATGGCAGTCGAATGGCCGCTTGAGAAGCCAACTTCGATTGCATTGACCGATAATGAGACGCTGCGAGTTCGTGGCCGGATCGATCTGATCCTTGCGCGGTGCACATCCGAGCGATCGCACATCGGTTACAAAGATCTTTGGGTTGTCGATTACAAAACAGGACGGCAGCGGGGCTTTAATTTGAAAGAGCTGCGACGTAAGGACACGTCCAAGCGGAAATTTCGCAAGCAATTGATCGAAGGGCGCGGCGTCCAACTCGCGCTCTACGCGCTCGCGGCGCACGCGCTCGGCGCAGAAGATGTTCGACTAACGCTGCTTTCTCCTGCGGAACAGCTCGAGCCCCAGTTTTATTTGGCCGATGTGCTCGCACAAAAAGATTTTTGGAGGGAACTGCACCGGATGCAGGAAACGGCGGTCTTCGGAATGCTCGGCCCGATTCATTCAGATTTCGGATTCATTGCGAAATATCCGCTGGCGACGCTACCGATCGACACGGATCTGCTTAAAGAAAAATGGGCGCTGACCCATCCACCGTTTGTGCTCGAAGAGGAGGGGCAAGCAAAGTGACGACGATCGACGACGACGACGCACGGCAGCGATTTGTTAACGAATTGCATCGCAACTTCTCGGTCATCGCTTCCGCTGGCTCTGGCAAAACGCGCGCGATCACTGATCGCGTCGTTGAAATCGCGAAAGATCGAAAACGCGCGCTTGAATGGCTGCCACAACTTGTCGTCGTGACGTACACGAATCGCGCTGCCGATGAAATGCAACAGCGAACGCGTCAGCGAATCCTCGAAGCCGGGTTGCCGCTGGAAATCGTTGAAGCATTTAGCCGCGCGTTTTTCGGAACGATCCACGCGTTCTGCATGAAGCTGCTCGCGACGCACGGACATCGTCTCGGCCTCCCAGCGAGACTCGAAACGATAACGGACGACGAAGATCTGTGGAATGAATTTGTCGAGCAACAAACTCAGATTGGCCATTCATTAGGCGAAGAAAATCGCCGTCTGTTGTTGCGCTTAATCCAAGCGCGGCAATTGATGGAGCTCGCGCGAAAGCAGGAACATGTTTTCGTGCCGGCGCAATCGCTTGGGCGTTGTCCGCAATGCGATTTCAGCAAAGTCGAAGCTGCGGTTGAGAGTGCGCAGGCGACGAATATTCCGAGAGCGAAGGCACAACTGCGCGAATGGCTGCAGCGCTGGCGCGAACCAGACGAGTTTGCGCCGTGGCCGCCGTGCGCCACCACAGCGAGAGAGTTCACCGCCGTGTGGCGCGAAGCGTTTCGACCACTGCGTGAATGGGCGAGCGCGTGCGCGGCTTGGGTGGCGGCAGAACTACAACGGGATTACCGCGAGTTCCGTTTAGCTCGTGACGCGATCACTTACTCAGACCAGGTCGTGCTCGTGGCCGAACTGTTGCGACTGCCGGACGTGGCGAAGCGGATTCGCGGCAAACATTATCGGGTGCTTCTCGACGAAGCTCAGGACACAGATCCGCAGCAATTTTTTGTTTTACTCGAAATGACGCGCCCGGTAGATGCGCGCGGGGAATGGTTCGTTCCCGGAGCGAGTCCGGCCGGCAGCGGACAAGATCGAGGTCAAGGACCTCGGCCCGGCCACTTCTCGATGGTCGGCGATTTTCAGCAGTCGATTTATCGCGATCCGAATGACCTGAACCACTACCGCGAGCTTCATCGCGGCCTCATCGAAACGGGCACGGCCGAACAACTGAAATTCTCGGTGACGTTCCGGCTCGATCAGACGCAGCTCGAGTTCGTGAACGACGCATTCGTCAAGATTCTGAACAATACTGAAGGTCAGGTTCAATTCGTAGAGTTCAGCCCACGCCCCGAAATTCTGCCGGGGCAGGTAATTCGATTCGAGCTGGGGGGTGACATTGACGTGTCGCTGACCGAAACGCACCGCGCCCAGATCGAAGCTGAGCGTTTGGCGAAGTGGATACGCGATGCCGGGCTGAAAAACCTGCGGGCGAGATGTTGGCGCGAAGTCGCGATTCTCTGCCCACGTAAAGCGTGGTTGCGCGCGATTCGTGATGCGCTGCTCGAGCAACAAATCCCGGTGGAGGTCCAGTCCGAAAGTGATCGCCAGGGCGAACACCCGGCATATGCATGGCTAACCGCGCTGCTCGCGATCATGGTCGATCCAAATGCGAGCTACGAAATCGTGGGAGTGCTGAGAGAAGTGTTCGGAATCTCGGACGACGAGCTGGCGCGATTTGCTCGAAGCGAGGGACGTAAGTTTCAAATCGAGCGGAAAACCGCCGGGCGCGGAGTTGTTGCTGATAGCTTGAATCTGCTGACGCGAGTTCGTGAAACTTTGCCCCACCAGCCGCTGTTGAGCGCAGTACGCGAGATCGTGCGAATGACGCAGCTGCGCGAGCGATTGCGGACTCTGCCGCACGAAGAATTCGGCAACTCGGTGAACGAGCTCGACAAACTACTCAGCGCTGCGGCAAGCGCGGAGGCGCGGCAGGACTCGCTGGCGAATTTTGCGCTGACGCTTCGACGGAACTTCGATAAGACCCGCGAAGCTGAGCCGGCGCAAGCTGATGCCATCCAGTTGATCACCGCGCACAAGGCAAAAGGATCGGAGTGGGACGCGGTCATCGTGCCGTTTCTCGCGCGCGAGGCGCGGATTGGCGGGAACATTCGTTATCCGCTCGTCATTCCAGGCAAGCAACCGTTCATCGCATTCGATCGCAGCGATCGCGCGGATCTGGAAGAGGAAATGAAAAAGGTCCAGCGCCAGGAAATGGAAAGGCTGCTTTACGTGGCGCTCACACGCGCGCGGCACACACTCGTGCTCGCACTCGACGCCGGGTTCTTTCGCGGCAAGCGCGGCGTCCACAGCGACACGCAACTGAAATGGCTGCAAGCAGATGCGAACGAGCCGAACGCCGAAATCATCTCAGGTCTTCCCGATCAGGCGACAGCTTGCGAGGACACCGCAGCGCGTCATAAAGAAGGCGCACCTGAATTGGTCGTTGACAGTTTACGCGCGCTACGACTTGAAACTGGTTGGCTAGACATCGCACGGCAGAGAGCGGCTTCCATCATAGAAATAGTCACCCCGAGCCAGTTCGCGCCGGAAGAAGAACGCAGCGGAACTCCAGGCGTGGAGGAATGGATCGAGATGGAACCGGAATTGCGACCGCCGCGTATCGATAATCCAGCCAAACGCTACGGGGTTTGGTGGCACGATTTCGCCGAACAGGTCGATTGGCACTCCGAGCCGAAGAAGTGGAGCGAAACATTCCAGCGCAACCTTGCTGCGTCGCCGGATGTCGCGCGCTCGAAGCGAGAGTGGCAGCTGTTGCAAAGGCATGTCGAATCGGGCGATGGACTCGCGCGCGTTTTGCGCGATGCGGATTTCCTTCGCCACGAGATGCCGTTCTTTTGGAGGACCAATGGCAAATCTCTCGAAGGCATTATCGATCTTGGTTCCTTCAACCAAAAGGCGAACGAGGTTTTCATTCTCGATTGGAAAACGAACCGGATCGCCGCGGATAAAATTGATATCCTGCGCGATCTTTACCGGCCGCAAATGGCGGCCTACTGCCAGGCAATCTCCAACCTTACAAACGCTCGCGTCAGGGCCGTTATTTATTCCACGGCCATCGGGCGGCTCGCAATTTACGATGATGACGAACTCGGCGAAGAATGGCGCCGATTATCCCGCAATTTGTAAAATCAGACAAAAATTTCCAGCCGACTAACTCCCAGAGGAACTTCGGTCGTATCGTTTCGCGTCAGCTTTCGCGTTCGCCGCGGATGAATTGTTCGACGCAGCGATAAGCTTCGTCGTCGGTCATTTGTACGGGCGGATGCTTGGAAAAATAGGCGGAGGCGGAATGCAGCACGCCGCCGATGCCGCGATCGAGCGCCAGCTTGCAGCAGCGGATCGCATCGATTGCCACGCCAGCTGAGTTTGGCGAGTCTTCGACGGAAAGTTTCAGGTCGATTTCCATCGGTACGTCGCCAAAGAGCCGGCCTTCGACGCGAATAAACGCAATTTTGTTGTCGAGTTGCCACGGGACATAGTCGCTCGGGCCGATGTGAATATTCTCATCTGCCAGGCGCTCGCCGATCACAGATTGCACCGCCTCGGTTTTGGAGGTCTTCTTCGACGCTAGTCGCGTGCGATTCAGCATGTTCAGGAAATCGGTGTTACCGCCGGTGTTCAATTGATAGGTGCGCACAAGTTTCACGCCGCGTTTGTGAAAAAGATCCACCAATGCACGATGCACGATCGTGGCACCCACTTGCGCCTTAATATCGTCTCCGATGAGGGGCAGATTTTTGTCGGCAAAACGCTTCGACCATGCCGGATCGCTCGCGATGAAGACCGGGATATTGTTGACAAAGCCTAGCCCAGCTTCCAGCGCGCAGCCGGCATAGAAGCGGGTGGCTTGTTCGGAGCCGACGGGAAGATAATTGACCATCAATTCCGCGGAGGAGTCTTTCAACTCGGCGATGATCTCTTCGCGAGTGGATTCTTTCTCGAGTGGGAGAAATGTGCGGAGCGGATCCTGATCGTGCATGTGAGGAGGGTAACCATCCAGAACGCAGCCCATTTTTACGATGGCGCCGGTGAGCTTGATCTTTTCACAGAAAACCTTGGTGCAATTAGGCGGCGAGAAAATGGCTCTGCTGACATCCCGTCCTACTTTGCGCCGATCAATATCGAAGGCGGCAACGATTTCAATGTCGCTCGGGCGGTAGCCGCCGATTTGTCGGTGCATCAATCCCACGCCAGTGCCGTTGGCGGATGGGCCGTCATAAAAATTGATCCCTTGAACAAGCGAGCTGGCGCAGTTTCCAACGCCGACAATGGCGATTCGTATTTTTCTCATTTCTAGATCGTTAAAGCTGAAAAGGTATCTGATTTAGATTATTCGGAGCAAGCTACAATTTAGGCCGTTTCAATCACGATACTCGTGCCTGCCTGTAGCGGCTGCGACTATTGCAAGCGCGGAATGTGTCCGAAGTCGCGCTGGCTTGCAAGAGCTGATATAAGGGCAAAAGTCAGAGGGCATTCCTGGTCCAGGAAGGCCTTTGCAAGGAGATAAACGAAATGCGTTTAAAGTTCGCGGCCATCAGCATGCCGCTCGCTGCCGCTTTGGCCGGTTTCTCGAACATCCTCGCTGCGGTCCCCGTGTACACCATCGAACAAGCGGTCGCTGTCGTTCAGGAGCACAACCCGGAAATCCTGATCGCACGTAAAAAAGTCCTGGCAGCGCGCGGGGGATTCATTGAAGCGCGTTCCGGATATCTGCCTTCGCTGAGCTCCAGCGGACTGTACGATAAACGACAGACTCAGAACGAGACGCGGCTCCGAGACGAAGATTACAACGCAATATTGCGCCTCGAACAGAACCTTTATACCGGAGGCGCAGTAACCAGCCAGGTGGCAATCGCGCAGTTGAACATCGATAAGGCAAATTACGAGCTACAGGAAATTGCCAGCCGCGTCATCATGGATGTGCGAATCGCCTTCAATGAACTATTGCTGAATCGGGCAAAGGTCCATGTGCGCGAAGAGTCCGTCCGTGTGTTAGATGAGGAACTCAACAATCAGCAGGAAAGACTAAGCGCTGGCATCGTAAGTAAATTGAACGTTCAACGAGCCGAAGTGGCCCTGGCCAACGAGCGGCCAGAACTCTTCAATACACAGACTGATTTGAAAAACTCCTACCTGCGACTAGCGGAACTTTTCGGCACCGACGTGCGTCCCGGAGCGCAAACCCCGCCGTTTGAGATTTCCGGTGAATTGCAATATCGGCCCAATCATGCTGATCTAAACGACTGCCTTGCACGGGCTGACGCGAACCGCCCGTTCATCAAGGCCCGACAGAAAGACATCGAGATCGAAGACCGGCAATACGTTCTGGACCGGAGCGCGATGCGTCCACACGTCCGCGCTTTTTCCGGCTATGAAGTTTATAGCGAACGCGATCCGGACGTCGGCCAAGAATTTAACTACGGCGGCGTGGTCGGCATAAACGCAACATGGAACATCTTCGATGGTTTCGCGACAAAAGGGCGGATGCAAGCGACGCGCGCCCGGCGCGAGGCAGCGGTGCAGGCTCTGGCAGCAGCGCGGCGAAGCGTTGCCTCAGAAGTGCGAAGTGCATTTTTCGATCTTCAACAAGCCGACCGCATTCTCGAAACCGAGACAAAAAATGTGCAGACGGCGGACGAGGCGCTTGAGATGGCCAAAGGCAATTTCGCTGCCGGGTTGGGAACACAGCTCGACGTCCTGCAGGCGGCGTCCGATGTAACCCGGACGCGCACCACTCGATTGAGCGCGATCTATCTGCATAACGTGGCTCTTGCTCGCCTGGCACACGCGTGTGCCAGTTCAGCGGCGGCGCTTGATTTCGGGTCACAATTCACAAAGTCCGGGAATCAAAGGCGCAATGCGGCGCAGGTCTCTGACGTGGCGAAGCCGCCAGAGAAATTGAGTCAGCGATGAAGCGACACTGCACATGCCGTAATTGTTGCCGCGGCGCGCCCGGCGATCGCGCCCTACCAATGCTGGCTCTGTTTAGTGTCGCTTCGTACTTATCGATGTTGCATGGCGCTTCCGCGGTTAGCTTGGAGAGGGTTCTGCAAACCACGCTGGAGAAAAACCCGGCGATCTTGGAAGCCAAAGCTGGCCTGGAGCAAGCGGCCGGGCAGCGACTGGTTTTTCGTTCGATTATCTGGCCTCATGCTGAAGTCGGTGTGCCGGCTGGTGTGCAGGCCGGTCACCGGGCTGGTGAGAGCGGGGTAAAAGGATTTGCCGTCGGGCGCGGCTTTCTCGAGCAGACTTTATTCAACATGGCGGTGCCGCCGTCGCTCCGGCGTGGAGACGTCGAAGTCCTGATCGCGCAACAACGACTGAATGTCGCTGTTGTGGACCAGTTGCACGCGGCCCGGCTGGCGTTTTATGCGGCACTTTATAACCGGTCGCTCGAGTCCATTCGAGAAGAACAACGACAAGAACTCGAACAAAACGTTGCTACTCAAAAGGATCGTTACCAAGCTGGGTTGGCCGATAAGAGCGCATTCACAAGCGCGACTGTCGGGGCGTCCGAGCTGGTTCCGCAAATTGAAGGCGCGCGGCGCGCATATCGGGAAGCGCAATTGAAATTAGCAGAAGCGATGGCAATCGATCCAAAATCGGCATTGCCCGAGCCCGATGGGGAACTGCAGTTCGTTCCGATCCGCCTTGATGTCGAATCCGAAACAGCGGCGGCCTTACAGCGAAGGGCCGATCTCAAACTTGCGCGTCTATTTGTGCGCGCTGCTAATGAAGATCAACGGATCATCGCAGCCGATTATTATCCCGCCGTCGCGGGACGCATTAACGGCGAGTACGTCCCCGTCACAGGCATCCATCGCCAAGAATCAACGAGCAAGACACAGGATTTTATTGGATCGGAGATTATGGAAAAGGCGGCATACAGCTGGCGAGTGATCGATAACGGCAAGGTAGGCGGCGCAGTCTTGAAGGCGCGTGCGACACGAGAGGTAAACCAACTAACGTGCAGAAAGCTGGAGGCCAATGTCAGCCGCGAACTGGCCCGGATCGCCAACAACCTCAAGGCCATCGATAGCCGCGAAACATCGCTCTCGACAGCGTCCGGCGCGGCGGAGGAAAGCACTCGTACGGTCCGGGAAAATGTCGCCAGCGGTCTCGTCTCGCCCCTTGAATACCGCGTCACTCAAAATGCCTTGTTAACGACCAGAAGCGGTCTGCTGGATGCTATTTATCAGCACAATCTTGCAATTGCTGAATGGGACCGCGCCACTGGGCGCTATTTTCAATTTTCGGAGGACACCGCGCCAAACGTGCATTAGTTCCTGCGATTGAAGTTGCCGGAATCAAAAAGGATTTTATGGGGCGGAGGAGCGGCGCTCGTGCTCCTTATCGCGCTCGCGTATTATTTTCTGATGCCGGTGGCGGAAGTGGTGACAGTCCGCCGCGGCACGGCGATCTCGGCCGTCTATGGCACGGTTCGGATCGAGTCGGCATTTGTCGTCCGCATTCGAGCGCAAAACGACGGCTTCATCCAATTGGCGGAACCTTTCTCCGCTGGTCGGGGCGCAATCGGCAAAAGCGTCGAAAAAGGTCAATTGCTGGCGACGATTGCTGACGCGGAGACCGCTCGACAACTGAAGCAAGCGCGCGCCGATTTGCAGGCCGCCATCGACCGCGCGGCGCTTCCCCTACCCTCGTCGGAGTTGCTCAAGACCGCTGAGGACAATCTCCAACGACTTCAGAAGGTCGTCTCCTCCGGAAACGTTCCGGCTGCCGAATACGAAAAGGCACGGAGCGAAGCGAACCGGCTGAAAGGCGCGGTGGAAGCCGAACGAATCGAGCGCGATCGAAACCTACGTTCGTTGGAAGAAACCACTAAGAAATTGGAGGCGGAGATGAAGAACGCCGAAGTGCGGGCGCCGATTGATGGGATTCTTACCAATGTCCAGACAATTGACGGCGAACTCGTGTCCGATGGCAATGAGCTTTTCACCGTCTCATCGCATAAGAATTACGTGCGCGGCGAAGTAAACGAAGAAGACGTGGGTGAGGTAAAGCCGGGGATGAAAGCAAAAGTGCAGCTGTACGCTTATCGCACCCGAACTTTCACTGTCCGGGTGACGTCAGTTCAACCCGCTGCCGATCCAACCACTCAGCGCTATACTGTTGCGCTGGAGATGGAAAATCCTCCCGATAATCTGATGGTGGGAATGACCGGCGAAATGAACATTATTACCGGCACGCATGAAAATGCGCTTCTCGTTCCAACGCGCGCTCTCCTTGTAGACCAAGCGCTACTGGTGAAGCGCGGCATAGTGCATTCTCGCACGGTTGGAGTGGGATTTCGCACGCTCGATTTTAGCGAAGTGACCAGTGGCCTGGAAGAAGGCAATCACGTAATCGTTTCCGATCAGGACAAATTCCGTCCCGGAGAAACCGTAAGGCAGCGAATAATCAGCTCACCGCCTCCACCGAAGGCGCCATGACCCCGCCGCTTTATATTGCCTTGCGCTTTTTGACGCATCGCAAGCGGGCGTTGCTTTTGAGCCTTAGCGGTGTTGTTTTCGGTGTCGCCATCTTTATCTGCACGCAAGCGCAGACCCAGGGCTTCGCGCGCTATTTCATCGACTCAACCATCGGCAGCAACGGTGCGCTGGTGATCAAATCGCGTTTTCGACCACGCTACGAACCGCTCATGGTTTCCGCGAAAGGCTCCAAAGACACGATGGGACGTCGGCTTTATTTCGAAGGCATCACTAACCCCAATGAAATCATGCGGGTGAGCAGGCAATTTTCCAACATCGTTTCTTGTTCGCCTGTGCTGCGGGGAACAGTAAGTGCTCGCGTGGGATTTGAGAACGCGACCGTCGATCTTTACGGCATTGATCCCGCCCTGCACGCGCAGACCACCGATATTCTTCACCAACTCATTAGCGGCAACTTTGATGATTTTCGCAACAACACCAGCTCGATCATTATCGGTTCGCGCCTGGCAGAGTTACTGCAGGCTGGCATCGGCGACACCGTGCAATTGCTCGCGCCCAACGGGGAGTACTGGCGATTCACTGTTGCAGGAATCGCACGCGCTGGCATTGGTTCGATCGATTCAACCCGGATGTATTCGCACGCCCGCGTCGCGCAGGCTCTGCTGCAACAACCGTCCGGCGCGACGATGATCATTTACAAACTGCGTGATCCGAATCGTGCGCCGTCGTTGGCCAGCCGTTTCGAGACCCTGTTTCAGCACAACGCCTCAAGCTGGCAGGAACGCGAAGAGAGTACACTGCAACTTTTTCTGACTCTGAGAATGTCCGTCGCGATTACGGTCTCGCTCATCATCCTTCTGGCTGGCTTCGGTATTTTCAACGTCCTTACGATGTCGGTGCTGGCGAAAATTAAGGAGATCGC
>Ga0137403_10003862_pt1 | contig 17824 bp, 19 predicted proteins | sample CZOMad2_1_16fung_FD_122057 | JGI IMG/M metagenome (GOLD analysis project Ga0137403, IMG submission 122057) | Vadose zone soil fungal communities from Angelo Coast Range Reserve, California, USA - CZOMad2_1_16fungal (Hybrid Assembly) | ecosystem: Environmental > Terrestrial > Soil > Vadose zone...
GGCGACGAACGAGCGGGGCCGATGAGCGACGAGCCGTCGAGGGAGACGCGCGCGGAAGCGCAGCGCCATTTCCAGCAGGGCTACGAGGCGCAGATGCAGGGGCGTCTCGAGGAAGCGGTGGCGCACTACCAGCGGTCGATCGCGCTCTACCCGACCGCGGAGGCCCACACCTTCCTCGGCTGGGCGTACAGTCACCAGGGACGGCCCGACGACGCGATCGCCCAGTGCAAGATCGCGATCTCGGTGGATCCCGACTTCGGGAACCCCTACAACGATATCGGCGCCTACCTGATCGAGCTCGGGCGCGAGGAGGAAGCGGTGACCTGGCTCGAGCGCGCGAAGAAGGCGGTCCGCTACGAGCCGCGCCACTATCCGTACTTCAACCTGGCGCGCATCCACGTCAAGCGTCACGAGATCCTCGCCGCGATCCGGGAGCTCGAAGGCGCGCTGGCGCTCGAGCCGCGCTACGTCACCGCCCGAAAGGAGCTGCACCGGCTCCGCGGCCTGCTCAATTGACCTCGATCCCGCTGCCCTTCTACGACAATCCCCTGCTCTTCGGGCACGACCCGGCCCGGGGCCTGCTCGCCTTCCGCCCCGCCGAGAGCCACGTCACGGTCTACGCCCGCCATGAGGGGCTCGTGATGACGACCGAGGAGCCCTTCCGGCCGTTCCTGCTCCTGGCCGATCCGGACCTCCTCAAGGAGTTCAAGGGCGACGTGGAGGTGACCCCGCTCGACGGCGCCGGCGTCTACCGGTGGCTCGCGGAGTGCCCGTCGTGGCCGCAGGCCCTCCGGGTGCGGGACCACTGCCTGGGCGTCTCCGGCAAAGGCTTGGGGGCTCCCGACGCCCCGTACCGGTTCCTCAACGATCCGACGCACCAGTTCCTGCTCCGCTCCGGGAAGACCTCGTTCCTCGGCATGGGCTTCGGTGACCTGCGGCGCATGGCGCTCGACATCGAGGTCACGACCGCGCCCGGGTTCGAGTTCCCGAACGCGGCGCGCGAGTCCGATCGCATCATCGCGATCGCGATGGCCGACTCCACCGGGTTCTCGACCGTGCTGTCGGGCGCTGAGCTGTCCGAGGCCCAGCTCCTGACCGAGTGCTCGCGCATCCTCCGAGAGCGCGATCCCGACGTGCTGGAAGGGCACAACATCTTCCGCTTCGATCTGGAGTACCTGGAGGCGCGGGCGCGCCGGCACCGCGTGCCGCTCGCGTGGGGGCGCGACGGCGCCCTGCTGCGTGGCTATCCCTCGCGCATGCAGGTGGCGGAGCGTGCGATCGGCTACCGACGGTACGGGGTGACCGGCCGCCACATCGTGGACACCTGGATCCTGGCCCAGCTCTACGACGTGAGCGCCCGGGATCTCGACTCCTACGGTCTCAAGGACGTGGCGCGGCACTTCGGAGTGGCCGCTCCCGATCGAACCTACCTGCCGCCGGAGGAGATCCCGCGCATCTTCGTGGAGGACCCCGCCCGGCTCATGGCCTACGCGCGTGACGACGTGCTGGAGACGCTCGCGATCTCGGCCATCCTGTCGCCGCCCTACTTCGTGCAGGCGCAGGCCCTGCCCTTCGACTACCAGACCACCGTGCTGCGCGGCAACGCGACCAAGATCGACGCGTTGCTGATGCGGGAGTACCTGCACCGGCGGCAGGCGGTGCCCGCCCCCGGCCAGGGCCGCGCCGTCGCGGGCGGATACACCGCGGTGTTCCAGCAGGGCGTGGCCCGCGGCGTGCTGCACGTGGACGTGACCTCGCTCTACCCGTCGCTGATGCTGGGGCAGGACCTCTTCCCGGCCTCGGACCGGCTCGGGGTCGGGGCGTCCCTGCTCCACGACCTCCGCGAGTTCCGGGTCTCGGCCAAGCGACTGGCGCGCGAGGCGGCCGCCCCCGAGGATCGAATCTTCCTGAACGCGCTCCAGCAGACCTTCAAGATCTTCATCAACTCGTTCTACGGCTACCTCGCCTTCTCGCAGGGGCACTGGAACGACTTCGACGTGGCCAATCGGGTGACCGGCGAGGGCCGCCGGCTCGTGCAGGCGCTGCTCGACCGGCTCGGCGAGCTGAGTGCCACCGTGGTCGAGGTGGACACCGACGGGATCTACTTCGTCCCGCCCGCGGCGTCCCCCGCGGCGTCCGAAGAGCACCTGGTGAGCGAGCTGTCGGCGGTGCTGCCGGAAGGGATCCAGCTCGAGCTGGACGGCCGCTACGTGGCGATGTTCAGTTACAAGATGAAGAACTATGTGGTCCTCGACGAGCGCGGCAAGCTCCTGATCAAGGGCTCCGGCCTGCGCTCGCGCGGCCTCGAGCTGTTCCAGCGGCTGTGGATGGAGGAGATGTTTCGCCTGCTCCTCACCGGACGCCGGGACGAGATTCCCGCGCTGCTGAGCCGCTGGGAGGAGGACTTCCGGGCCCACCGCGTGCCGCTCAAGCAGTTCATGAAGACGGAGACGCTGCAGGAATCGCTCGCGGTGTATCGCCAGAAGCTCCAGGCGGGCGCGCGCAACGTGGGCGCGGCCTACGAGCTGGCCCAGGGCTCGAGCCGGTCGTACCAGCCGGGCGATCAGGTCTCCTACTATGTGACTGGCGAGTCGAAGCGGGTCACGGTCAACGAGGCGGCCAAGCTCGCGGCCGAGTGGAGCCCGGCCGCGCCCGACGAGAACACCGCGTACTACGTGGCCAAGCTACAGGAGCTCTACGAGAAGTTCCGACCGCTGATCGAGCAGGACGGCCTCTCCCCCGTCGTGGAGGCCGAGCCCGCGCCCGCCGCCTCCGAGCAGGGTAGCCTGTTCGACTGAGGTGGGTCCGCCCTCACCAGACCAGCGAGAGCTGGCGCGGCCGCGCGGGCGCCTCCGCGCGCACGCGAGCGTCGCGGGTGCGGGACGGGAAGCCGACCTCCGCGGCCAGCCGTGACACCCGGCGGTCGATCTCCTCCCGGTAGGCGCGCGGCGCGTTGCCGGGCGCGGGATAGAGCGCGCGGTAGCGCGCGATCGCCCAGGGGAACTCCCGCTGCACGAAGGCGAGGAAGAAGCGCCACGTCATCTCGGTGCGCAGGAAGAGCGCCTGCGAGATCGCCTCGCGCGCGCCCGCCGCGAGGGCCGCGGCCAGCAACTCGCGCAGGCCCGCGGTGCCGTCCGTGAGTAGCGGCAGCACCGGCATGAGGAAGAGGCGCGCGCGCACGCCCTCGGCGGCGAGCGCCCGCATGGCATCGAGCCTCAGGTCGGGCCGAGGCGCTCGGGGCTCGATCTGCCGCAGGAGCGGCGCGTCGAGCGAGATCAGCGAGACGTTCACCCAGAGATCCGAGGCGCGGGCGATGCGGCCCAGGAGCTCCCGATCGCGCAGGACCCCGGTGGACTTGGTGGTGAGCCCGATGCGGAGCCCGGGCACCCGCGCCATGACCTCCAGCACGCCGCGGGTCACCGCGAAGCGGGCCTCCGCCGGCTGATAGGGATCGGTGGCGGTGCCGATGGCGATCTCCTGCCCGCTGTCGCGCGCCCGGATCAGCCCGCTCAGCAGCCGGGCGGTGCCGGCCTCCTTGACGTAGATGCGCTCCTCGAACTCCTCAGGGTCGCCGTGCCCCAGGTACTCATGCGTGGGCCGGGCGTAACAGTAGCGGCAGCCCAGCTCGCACCCGCGGAAGGGATTCACGGTCCAGCCGAAGGGCATGCTCTCGCCCGTGAGGCGATTCAGCAGGTTCTCCGATTCAAGCGCTTGAAACGTCACGCCTCTGCGGTTATCCACTACCCCGCCAAGGCGCTTCACGAAGCCCGGAGCCGGTCGAGGCTTATCCATGAGCTCTCCACATGACGAGTACTTTACCACAACTAAAAGCCCCAAGGGAACCTGCGCGGTTTCCTCGGGGCCGAAGCCGATTAGCGGCGCCAGCCGCCTCCGCCGCCGCCGCCGGGCCGTCCTCCACCGCCGCCGCCCCGAGGCCCGCCGCCGCCGCCCCCGCTGCGCTGGGGCTGGGGCCTCGCCTCGTCGACGACGAGGTTGCGATCCCGGAACAGGCGCCCGTTCAGCATCTCGATGGCCTTGGCCAGCTCTTCCTTGGTCGCCATCTCGACGAAGCCGAAGCCCCGGGGCCTGCCGGTGAACTGATCCGTGACAATGCGGACGGATTCGACCGTCCCGGCCTGCTGGAAGAGCTCGCGCAGGTCTTCTTCTGTCGCCTGGAAGGAGAGATTACCGACGAAAAGCTTTGCAGGCATCGAGGAACCTCCTGCCGCGATCAGGACCGAGTAGACTCCCCCCCGGCTCGCCAGCGGCGTCAAGGAAAGCCATCCGCTCGTGGGCCTCGCCAGGCGAGCCCGCAGCGTGGGCGCTACCCTACTGATGGTCCGACCACCTGTCAAGCGAATCTTGCGGCAGAATGTTCTTTATTTCACTACGTTATGCCCTTACTGGGTGTGTGCCGTGAGCGCAACAAAAATTGCTCAGAGACTACCCCGCGCGTGAGGAAGCACGACGTCGGCAACGTCTTGCGACAATCGCGATGCGACCGAATGAAAATTTCTGACTACGTTCTCTTACGTAGTGCTCCGCGTCCTGCCCTGCAGCTTTTGCTTGCTGCGCCATCAGGCTGTCCCAGCGCTCCGTCTTCACGGACCGGGCGAGACGCCGGTGACCAGCACCTGCGACTTGACGGCGATCATCACGCGCGCGCGCTCCGCGGCGAGCGACTGCGCGACCGCGCGGCCGATGCCCTTGCCGCCGCCCGTGACCAGTGCCGTCTTGATCAGCTCCGCGGCTTCTGGCGCGCGAGGAGATCGTCGAACGTCTCCGCGGGCAAGGTCTCCGCCCAGTCCCGCCCCTCGGAGTCGCGGCCGTAGTACTCGGCCATGTAGACGCGCGCTTCCGGTTTCGTCCGGAACAGGCGCCAGATGTGCGCGGCGGTGCCGCCGGGCCGCCGCAGGTAGAAGATGGGATCCGCGGGACCGGTCGGCTCGTACACGGTGCGCTGGCCGAACTGATCGTAGGTGATCCAGGCCACCGCGATGCCGCGTGCCGACAGCACCCGCGCCCGCAGGGACTCCTCGCGCGGGAGGGACTCCACGTCCTGCAGCCGCGGCCCGTAGTAGACGGGCACCGCCGCCGCGTCCACCGAGAGCGCGACCGGGAGCGCGCCGCCCGCGGTCTCCAGCAGCGCGCGGGCCTCGTCGCCCACCCAGGCCTGACCGGTGACGTAGAGATCGGGCCAGACCTCGAGCAGCCGCCCCCGCGGCAGCAGCGGGCGCCGCTTGGCGACTTCGCCGGCGTCGGACAGCGCGTGCAGGCGGGCCATCGCGGCTCAGTCCTCCGGCGGAAAGCGGGGCACCCGGGTCCAGTCGAAGCGCGCCGGAGCGTCCGCGCCGAGGGCGATGATCTCGCCGAGGCACCGGGCCACCTCGGCCGCGAAGACGCTCGTGCCGCGCCGGTCCAGCCGGTGGCCCGCGAGCTTGGTGGCGCCGTCGCGCAGGAGCGCGCGAGCGCCCTCGAGGTTGCCGTTGGCCAGGTGCTGGAAGCCCACCGCGACCTGGATGAGTCCCTGGAGCGCCTCGCGCTCCGCGCCCAGGGCGCGCATCCAGAACGGCTCCAGCACCTCGTGCGTCTCGAAGTAGAGACCGGCCTCGAACAGCGTGGCCGCTTCCGCGAGGCCCACCGGGAGCGGCGGATCGGCGGCGGCGAGCGGCCGGTCCGCGAGCGCGCGCGCGGCGCGGGCCGCGCGCTCGCCGAAGGCGGCGGCGTGAGGGCCGAAGCCCGAGCGCATGCGCCAGCCGTCGTCCCGGCGGTCGAAGAGCTCGGCGGGAAATCCCTCGGGGAGCGGCGTCGCCGGGTCGAGCGCGCGAGGATCGGCGCACACCGCCGCGACCGCCTCGAGCCCGCGGCGAGCGGCGCCATCGTGGAGCGCGTCGAGGATGAGATGGGCGAGCCGGTTCCGCAAGGGCAGCGGCAGTGTCACGGTCGGAGGCGGCGCCGGCCCGCGAGGCGGCGATGCGCCGCGCGGATCTGCTCCAGGTGGTTCAGGTCGTGGTCGGCCCAGTGCGCGAGCAGCTGCGGGATCGTGAGGCGGCCGTACTCCGGGTGTCGCCCGTGCTGCGCCTTCTGCGTCGTGCTCAACCGGCCGACGTAGGCCAGGTTCGAGCGGCGGAGCGCCGCGAAGGTGGCGAGCGCCTCGCGCGGCGGCGTACGCCGGTAGCCGCCGTTGTCCGCCCAGCGATCCTGGTCCCATGCCACCAGCACCTCCCGCGGCTCCGCCGCGATCTTGCGAATGCGGAACGCGAGGGCGATCTCCGCGTCGGCCAGGTGGCCCAGCACCTCGGCCACCGCCCACTCCCCTCGCCCGGGCCGGCGCGCCACCAGCCGCCGCGGAACGCGACCGAGCGCGCGGGCGAGGCGGGCCGGCGCCCGTCGCAGCGCGGCCAGGGGCCGGGTGGAGCCGAGATGGGCGTGAGGCGCGCGGCACATCGGGCAGTTCGGCAATAGAGCCTCCGTCAGGTGACGTGTTCGACGCGGGTGCCGGCGATGAGATCGTGCAGCGCGCGCTTGTCGGCGCGGACGGCGGCGAACAGATAACCGATGCCGAGGATGACCGCGGAGAGCCAGGAGCCGAGATGGCGGAGCGCGGCCTGCCCGAATGAGAGTGGACCGCCGTCCCGGGAGACGACGCGGATGTGGAACGCCATCTTCCCGAGGGTCTGGCCGCGCGTCCAGTGCATGAACACGAAGTAGCAAGGGCTGGCCAGAAAGCGGAAGGCGCGCGAGGCCGCGGCGGCCAGCCGGTCGTCGGTGAACGCCCACAGGAAGAAGCCGAAGGCCGTCTCCGCCGCCATCACCAGAACCACGTCGATCAGCAACGCCCCGGCGCGGATCCAGAAGCCGGCGGGGTGAAGGGCCCCGGCGGCCATCGGCGCCGCGACCCGCGGCTCCTCCGTCGTCGTCGGCCGGGGCGCCGATCCTGGAATGGCGGCGAAAGCGCCGGGCGGCGCGGCCGGCTCGACCGCCGGCGCGGGCACCGCGCTCACCGCGGCCAGGTCGGCGCGGTAGCGGGCCACGTCCACGCCGCAGCGCGGGCAGTGCGCGCCGTCGACCCGCGACCAGCCGCATTGGGGGCATGACGACGACATCGGCGCGTATCGTAGCACGCGTATCGGGGCGCGGGGGATGCGGGCGGGCGCGCGGGCCGCACGGTATAATGCGCGTCATGATTTCCGTCTCGGACGCGCAGGCGCACATCCTCGCGCAGGTGACCCGGATCGCGCCGCCGGAAGTGGCCGCGGTGAGCGCCTGCCTCGGCCGCGTGCTCGCCGAGGACGTGCGCGCCGCCTTCGACGTGCCGCCCACCGACAACTCCGCGGTCGACGGCTACGCGGTCCGCTCGGAGGATATCCCCTCCGAGGGCAGCCGGAACCTGACCGTGGTGGCCGAGCTGGCCGCGGGCGCGGTCTTCGACGGCACACTTGGCCCCGGCGAGGCGCTGCGCATCATGACCGGCGCGCCGATCCCCGCGGGCGCGGGTACCGTGTACCCGCAGGAGATCGTCGAGCGGAGCGGGCGCTCGGTGCGCGTCCCGGCCGGCCCCGCCGGCGTCAACGTGCGCCACCGCGGCGAGGACGTGCGGGCCGGCTCGGTGGTGCTGGCCGCGGGCACCGCGCTGCGGCCGCAGGAGCTGGGCGTCGCGGCCTCGCTCGGGCTGCCGCAGCTCCTCGTGCACCAGCGGCCGCGCGTGGCGATCCTCTCCACCGGCGACGAGGTGGCCGAGCCGGGTGACACGCGCAAGCCCGGGCAGATCTTCGACTCGAATCGCTTCTCGCTCCACGGCCTGGTCCACGCCGCGGGCGGACAGACCACCGATCACGGCATCGTCCCCGATCTCTACGACGTGCTGCACGCCCGCCTCCGCACCGCCGCCGCCACCGCGGACGTCGTGCTGACCTCGGGGGGCGTGTCGGTGGGCGACCACGACCTGGTGAAGGCGGTGCTCCAGGACGCGGGAGGCATCGATTTCTGGCAGGTCGCGATGCAGCCCGGCCGCCCACTCGCGGTGGGCCGGATCGGATCCGCGCACTTCTTCGGCCTGCCCGGCAATCCGGTGGCCTCGATGCTGACGTTTCACCTGTTCGTGCGGCCCGCCCTCTGGAAGCTCGCCGGGCGCCGCGAGCTGTTCCCGCCCCGCTTCCACGCGGTCGCGATGGAGCCGATGAGCAAGAAGCCGGGCCGGCGGGAGTTCAAGCGCGGCATCCTCTCCTATGAGCGCGAGCGCTGGGAGGTGCGCATCACCGGGCCCCAGGGCTCCGGCATCCTCACCTCGATGACGCTGGCCAACTGCTTCGTGGTGATCGAGGAGGAGCGCGGCGACGTGGCGGCGGGCCAGACCGTCTCGGTCGAGCCGTTCGCGCTGGCCTGAGCCCATGCCCCACGGGATCGAGACCCGGCTGATCGAGACCGTCACTCCGATGGTGCGTGAGCTGGTCACCCAGCAGGCCCGGGCCCTCGCCGACCTTCACTACGCCGACGTGCGGCTCGAGGTCAGCGAGGGCAAGTTCGCGGGCGCGGAGAACGGCGAGGCCAGGACCTCGGGCGACGACTACGCCTTCGCGCTCGGAATCCGCGTGCTCGCGGGCCGAAGCATGACCGCGCCCGGCTATTTCGGCCGCGGGCTCGGCGCCGCGGACGTCCCGCACCTGGCCCGGCTCCTGCGCGAGGGCCTGCTCGCCGCCTACCGGCGCGCGATGGCCAACGCGGAGATGAAGGCCGAGGTGAAGGGCAAGTTCGGCTCCCTGGGTGACGCGCTCGCCGACACCCGTCTGCATCCGATCCCGATACGCCAGGCGGTGGTCCCGGCCGTCTTCGAGGTCGACCCTCGATCGGTAGCGCTCGACGACATGCAGCGTCTCACCACCGACGTGTCCCGGCGGGTGGCCGGCGTCCACGCGAGCGCGTCCTACAACTACATCTCCACGATGACCCAGCTGAGCCGCGAGCTCTTCGCCTCCTCGGAGGGCGCGGTGATCGACCAGTCCTTCGCGCTCACCCAGGGTATGTGCTACGTGGTGGCGACCGGGTCCGACAATAGCCAGGAGATCTACGATGTGCTCGGGCACCAGCGAGGGTGGGAGATCCTCACCCGCGGCGTGGCCGAGCCGCTGATCGAGTTCCCGCCTTTCCCGGAGTTCGCGCTCGCGATGGCCGGGGACGCGGTGGAGCTGGCCGCCGCGCCCGCCCTCGCGGCCCCCGCCGGGGAGGTGCCGGTCGTCACCGACCCGCACTACAACACCCTGCTCTCCCACGAGATCGTCGGCCACCCGGTCGAGCTGGACCGCGGGCTCAAGATGGAGACCGCGTACGCCGGCCGCTCGTGGCTGCTGCGCGGCCTCGACGACACGCAGCTCGGCAAGCGCATCGCCTCCCCGCTCGTCAGCGCGTTCTCCGATCCGTCCCTGCCCGGCTACGGGCACTACGCCTACGATCACGAGGGCACCCCGGCCCGCCGGGTCGTCCACATCGATCGCGGGCTGTTCACCGGGTTCATGAACAGCCGGCAGACCGCGGCGGTCTTCGGCGGCGATCCCAACGGTCACTGGAAGGCCACCGACGCCTCGCTGGTCCCGCTCGTGCGCATGTCCTCCACCGTGTTCGCGGGCGGAGACCGGGAGCCGGCGGATCTCATCAAGGAGATCGACCACGGCTACTTCCTCGTCGGGCACCGGACGCCCTCCATCGCGGAGAGCCGCGAGAACTTCCGTATCACCGCCCGCAAGATCTACGAGATCCACCGGGGCCAGATCGGTCGGCTCTACCGTGACGGCGGCATCATGGCGGATAGCCGCGACTTCCTGATGCACGTGGACGGCGTCGGCCGCGACTTCCGGCTCTACCCGATCCCCAACTGCGGCAAGGGCCAGCCCATGCAGACCCGCAAGCTCGGCAACGGCGGCCCCACCCTGCGCAGCCGCGCCATCGTGACCGGCGGAGCCTGACCGCGTGGATCTCGCCCGGGCGGTCCGGGAGGCGCTCGCCCGCCTCCGCGCCGAGCCCGGGGTGCGCGAGGTCGAGGTCTTCGCCGCGTTCAATCGCTCGCTGTTCACCCGCCTGAACTACACCTCGCACATTCCCTGCAACGGGGTGGAGGAGCCCAAGTCGACCGAGATGGCGGGGCTCGGGGTCCAGGCGGTGTTCGACGGCCCGGACGGACGGCCGCTGATCGGGTTCGGCTCGGAGCCGAGCGATCTCACGCAGGAGGGCGCGCGGCGCGCGCTCGCGAAAGCACGGCAGGCCGCGGTGCACGATCCCGAGTTCCGCTCCCTGCCGCGACCGGCCGGTGCGCCGCGGGCGCTCGCGGCCTACCACGATCCGCGGCTCATGAGCGTGGAGGACGCCGAGCTCGTGGAGGCGGGCTGGAAGGTCATCACCGGCGGGCTGCGTGCCTTCATGGCGTCGTCGCGCCTCGGCGACCTGGCGCCCGACGAGGCGGGTCTCAAGCGGCTCGGCCTCATCCTGGGCGGCGACGTGAGCATTCTCCAGTCGCGCGTGGCGATCGCCTCGAGCGCGATGCCGGAGCCCCAGGCCGACGACTGCGCGTTCATGTCGGCCTCGGCCACCGGCATGGTGGAGGCGCGCGACGCCAAGGGCTCCGGGTGGTCCATCACCACGCGGCTCGAGCACTTCACCGACGAGGCCGGCGCGGAGGCGGCGTCCAACGCGGTGGCCGCGATGGACGGCGAGCGGGTGCCCTCGGGCGACTACCCGGTGATCCTCGGGCCGCAGCCGGTGGCCGATCTCTGCAACAATCTGATCGTCCCCTCTTGCCAGGCCGGCTCCTTCTATTCGTCGAGCACGCCGTTCCTGGGCCGGCTCGGCCGCGTGGTGGCGGCGCGGGGGCTCAGCATCTACGACCACGGCGCGATGCCGGGACTGGCCGGCTCGCGCGGCATCACCTGCGAGGGGCTGCCCACCGGCCGCACCGACCTGATCAAGGACGGCGTGCTGGTCGGGCTGCTCAGCCACTGGTACGACACGCAGCGGCTGCTCCACGATCCGGCCGCGCGCGAGAAGCTCGGGGTGGATCCGGCCGCCGCGGCGGCCGCGCTCGCGCCGCGGAACGGCTTCCGCGGGGACGGCGGCTCCGGCCGCACCTTCGAGAGCACGCCGGGCACGTCGGCGTCCAACGTCGTCGTCGAGGGCGCCGATCCGGTGTCGCTCGCGGATCTCGCCGCGCGCGTCGGCAACGGCCTCTACGTGGGCCGCATCTGGTACACGTACCCGATCAACGGGTTGCGGGCCGGTGACTTCACTTGTACGGTGGTGGGGGATTCCTTTATCATCCGCGACGGCCGGATCGCGGCGCCGCTCCGGGCGAACACGATCCGGATCAACGACAACGTGACGCGGCTGCTGGGAGCCGTCGTCGGCACCACCAAGGACCCCCGCGGCACCCCCCTGTGGGCGGCCGACGAGGTTGTGTACGCCCCCGCGGTCGCGGTGAGCGGCGTGCACGTGGATGCGATCGCAGGCTTCATGGAGGGATTGGACTGATGGCGAATCCGGACCTGGCCAAGCTCGAGTCCATCGCCCGCGAGGGGCGGGTGCAGATCATCCGGATGCTCACCCACGCGGGATCGGGGCACCCCGGGGGCTCGCTCTCCGTGATCGACATCCTCACCACCCTCTTCTTCAACCGCATGCGCTACGATCCCAAGCGTCCCGGGTGGGAGGACCGCGACCGCTTCGTGCTCTCGAAGGGCCACTGCGTGCCGGCCCAGTACTACTGCATGGCCCGGGCCGGCTACTTTCCCATGGACCGCCTCATCACCCTGCGCAAGCTCGGCAGCGCGCTGCAGGGTCATCCCGACCGCGTGATGCTGCCGGGCATCGAGGCCGCGACCGGCTCGCTCGGCCAGGGCCTGTCCGTGGCGATGGGTATGGCGCTCGGACTCAAGCTCGGGGGCAAGGGCGCGCGCGTCTACTGCGTGATGGGCGACGGCGAGAGCCAGGAGGGCCAGGTCTGGGAGAGCCTCATGTCGGCGCCCAAGCTCGGCGCGCCCGATCATCACCTGGACAATCTCTGCGTGATCCTCGACTACAACGGCATCCAGCTCGACAACTTTGTGAAGAAGATCCTCGATCTGGAGCCGGTGACCGACAAGCTCAAGGCCTTCGGCTGGCCGGTGCTCGAGGTGAACGGCCACGACATCGCCCAGGTGGACAAGGCGCTGGACCAGGCGGAGGCCACCAAGGGCGGCCCCACGTTCATCGTGGCCCACACCGTCAAGGGCAAGGGCGTGTCCTTCATGGAGAATGAGCCGGAGTGGCACGGCAAGGCGCCCAAGCCCGAGGAAGCGGTGCGGGCGATCCAGGAGATCGTGGGCAGTCCGGTCCCGGCGTGGGCCGAGCCGATCATCGCGGAGCTCTCCGCGCTGGGGAAGAAGTGATGGCGGCCAAGGCCTCGCGCGCCGCGTTCGGCGAAGCGCTGATCGAGCTGGGCGCGAAGGACCAGAGGATCGTCACCCTCGACGCCGATCTCTCCAAGTCCACGATGACCGCCGGCTTCGCCAAGAAGTACCCGGGACGCGCCTTCAACCTGGGCATCGCCGAGTCCGGCATGATCGGCGTGGCCGCGGGACTGGCCCTCGCCGGGCACGTGCCCTTCGCGTGCTCCTTCGCCTGCTTCCTGGTCGGCCGGTTCGAGACGATCCGGGTCTCGGTCGCCTACAGCGACGCGCCGGTCAAGCTGGTAGGCACCCACGTGGGCGTGGCCATCGGCGAGGACGGCTATACCCAGATGGGCCTGGAAGACATCGCCTGCCTGCGCTCGCTGCCGAACATCCCGATCATCCAGCCCGCCGACGAGCTCGAGACGAAGCAGGCGGTCGCCTACGCGGTCGAGCACCCGGGGCCGCTCTACCTGCGGCTGACCCGGCAGAATCTCGAGCCGGTCCACGACGTGGCCTACCGCTTCCAGTTCGGCCGAGCCGACGTGCTGCGCCCGGGGCACGACGTCACGCTGCTGGCGACCGGGGGCCCGGTCTGGAACGCGCTCGAGGCCGCGAAGAAGCTCGCGGCCGAGGGGATCCAGGCCGAGGTCATCAACGTCGCCACCATCAAGCCGCTCGACGAGGAGACCATCCTCCGCTCGGCGGGGCGCACCGGCCACGTGATGACGGTGGAGGACCACAGCATCCACGGGGGGCTGGGCAGCGCGGTCGCGGAGCTGCTCGGCGAGGTGATGCCCACGCCGATGAAGCGAATCGGGGTGGCGACGTTCGGCGAGTCGGGCGACTACAAGGGCCTCTACGCCAAGCACGGCCTCGACGCCGACGGGATCGCGGCAGCCGCTAGGAAGTTCCTCAGCCGCTAGGCCCGGCGACCTTCAGCGGGGGTTCACCACCCAGAGGTAGACCGGGGTGGTGCGTCCGTTGATGTCCACGCGGAGCATCGAGGTCGGCTCCCAGTCGCCCATGTCGAAGTTGAAGGAGACGACGCGGGTGCCCGGGGCCAGTTCGCGCTCGAGCTTCGGCCGCAGCCGCAGGTTCACCTCCCGGGTGAGATAGAGCGTGACCACGGTGGCCGCGGAGAGCTCCGCCTGGAAGAGATCCTGTTCGAGGAAGGTCACCCGCGACTCGACGCCCGCGCGCCGGGCGTACTCGCGGCTTCGCGCGACCAGCTTCGGATCGATCTCGATGCCGACGCTCCGGGCCCGGAAATCCCGGGCCGCCGCGATGACCAACCGCCCGTCGCCCGAGCCCAGATCGTAGACCACGTCGGCCGGCCCCACGCGGGCCAGATCGAGCATCCGGTCCACCACCTCGGGCGGGGTCACGAGGAAGGGCACGTCGGCGCCCGGATGCGGGGCGCAGGCCGAAGCCACGAGGAGCAGGCCGATCAGTTCCGCGATCGTGCTAGGCTTCACGGATGATCTCGGCGGTGGTCTCGTCGCTCCACCTGCTCGCGCTGGCCATCGGGCTGCCCGCGGTGTTCCTGCGCGGCCGCGCGCTCAAGGGCTCCCTCGACGCCGACGGGGTGCGCCGGCTGCTGGCCGCCGACAATGTCTGGGGCGTCGCGGCGCTGCTCTGGATCGTGACCGGGCTCCTCCGCGCGTTCGGCGGGCTCGAGAAGGGCACCGAGTTCTATCTCCGGTCGCCGCTCTTCTGGACCAAGATGGGCCTCTTTCTCCTCATCCTCCTCCTCGAGATCCGGCCCATGGTCACCTTCATCCGCTGGCGGATCCGGCTGGGCCGGAGCCTCCCGGTGGACACGTCGGTCGCGCCGGGCCTCTACACCCTCAATCACATCGAGCTGGCGCTCGTGGTGGTGATGGTCTTCGTGGCCAGCCTGATGGCCCGCGGGATCGGGTTCTAGCCGAGATAGCCGTGCGCGCGCAGGGAGCTCTCCACCCGCGCGCGGTGCTTGCGCTCCCACTCGGGCAGGCTCTCCCCCGCATCCCGGGCCACCTTGGCGCGGGCGTTCTTGAGCACCGTCTCCGCCCGGGCGCGCGGTATCACCACGATGCCTTCCTCGTCGGCCACCACCACGTCCGCCGGATTGACCCGAACCCCGCCGCACGTGATGGGGCCGCCGATCTCGCCGGGGCCGTCCTGACGTCCGATGATGGGCGAGATCCCGCGCGCGAAGACGGGGAAGCCCCGGCCGCGCGACTCCACCACGTCGCGGATCACCCCGTCCACGACGAAGCCGCCCACGCCGCGGCGCTGGGCCACCGCGCAGACGTTGCCGCCCGCGACCGCCATCTTGTCGTCGCCCGCCTGCACCACGATGACGTCGCCCGGCTCGGCGTGGTAGATCGCGGCGTGCAGCATCAAGTTGTCGTGCTTGACGGTGCGCACGGTATAGGCCGGGCCCGCGATGCGGGGCATCGGCGTCCAGAGCGGCCGGATCACGTGGCGCATCACCGAATCGAGCGTGAGGAGCTCGGCGAGCGCGGTGGTGGGCAGGTCCTGGAAGCCGGCGATCAGGCGCTTCGGCGGCCGCTCCATGGTGAGCTTGAGCGAGGCGCCGCCCTTCACGCGTTCACTCCGAGAGCTTCAGCAGGAGGCCGGTCCGGCGGGATCGGGTGACCGCGGCGGCGAGCGCCCAGTGCGCGAGGATCGCGTAGAGCAGCGAGAGCGCGAACCCGGTGGCGAAGGGATAGGCGAACCGGGACGGGAAGCCGTAGCCGGCCCGGATCCCGTCGAGGAAGTAGGTCAGCGGGATCGCGGCGGAGATCGCCTGCACCCAGCCCGGCAGCACCGAGATCGGGTAATAGATGCCGCCCAGCATCACGAAGAAGTTCACCGCGGCCCACGCGGAGGTCTCGGCGCGGGTGCCGAAGAGCAGCACCAGCGCGCAGACGAGGAGCCCGATCACCAGCGCGGTGAGGAAGCAGCCGAGCAGGAAGAGCGCGACCCGGACGGGCCCCGGTCCGAGGAAATCGAAGCCGAAGGCGCGGCCGCCGATCACCGCCATGAGGGCCCACACGATCACGCCCCGCCCTACCCCGACCAGCCAGGAGCCGAGCGCCAGGTGGTGGATACGCACCGGGGTCAGGAACTGGTGCTTCATGGACTTGGACCAGATGTCGAAGAGCACCGCGTAGGCGACGTCGAGCTGGCAGACCTGGACCGCGGAGAGGGCGACGGTGCCCACCAGGATGAACGCGGTCATCTCGGGCGTCAGGTCGAGGAAGCGGGTGAGGAGGCCGTGCGAGAGCATGGCCACGCCCGGCCAGAACGTGAGCTCGAAGACGAAGAATATGTTCCGCCGCGCCATGATCAGGTTGCGATACGCGAAGGCGGTCAGCCGCGCCCACTCCGCGGCCCACGATTCGGCGGCGCTCGTGGCAAGAACCTCAGCGCGAAAGCTCAACGAAGACCTCCTCGAGATCGGGCTCGCGCACCTGGCAGTCGCGGACGAGCACGGCGCGGTCGCAGAGCCACTTCAGGATGTCGGGCAGCCGCTTCTCCGATGAGTCCACCGTGCAGTCGATCCGGTCGCCGCGTCCCTGCACCGCCAGCACCCCCGGGAGCTCGGCGAGCCCGGCGGGCACCGCGGGCTCCAGCCGGAGCGAGATCACGTCCCCGATGTGGATCTGGCGCTTGAGCTCATCGGCCGAGCCCTCGGCGAGGATGCGCCCACCCTTGATGAAGGCGATGCGGTCGCAGAGCTCCTCGGCCTCCCGCATATAGTGGGTGGTCAGGATGATGGTGGTGTTCTGCTCCCGCCGCAGCTCGGCGATCTGGGCCCGGATGCGGATGGACACGTCCGGATCGAGGCCGAGCGTCGGCTCGTCGAGGAAGAGGACCTCCGGGTCGTTCAGGAGCGCCTTGGCGAGGGCCAGCCGCTGCTTGAGTCCGGTGGAGAGCTCGTTGTACTCGGTCTTGAGGTGCGGGGTCAGCTCGAAGCGCTCGAGCAGCTCGCTCACGCGGCGCTTGAGCGCGCGACCGTGGAGGCCGTAGAGGCGTCCGTAGAAGGCGAGCACCTCCGCCGGCCGCAGGCTCCACACGAACGACGCGTTGCCGCTCGCCATGTTGAGCCGGCGCCGGATCGCGAAGGCCTCGCGGACGACGTCGTGGCCCAGGATCGTGGCGGAGCCGCTGTCCGGCAGCAGCAGCGTGGCCAGGATGGAGAGCAGCGTGGTCTTGCCCGCCCCGTTGGGACCGAGCAGGCCGTAGATGGCGCCGCGCGGCACCTGGAGGCTCGCCCCGCGCAGGGCGGCCGTCTCCCGGCGGCGGAGCCATCCGCTGCGGAACGTCTTGGCGAGATCGCGCGCTTCGACTGCGAGGGGTGAGGCCGGCATGGCTCGCTCATCGTACCACGAGGGTCTGGAGGCGATTCCGACGCGGCCGCGACGTTTGCCGAGAAACGCTCGATCTGATAGAACCTGGGCCCATGACGGCGGACCGCGAGCGGGCGGAAGTCGAGGAGGCGAACGCGCGCTTCTACCGCGTCTTCGAGACCCTCGATCTCGAGCAGATGGACGAGATCTGGGCCCACGAGGACCACGTGCGGTGCGTGCATCCCGGCTGGTGCCTGCTCGCGGGCTGGGAGGCGGTCCGGCACTCCTGGGAGGTCATCTTCAAGAACAGCCAGGAGATGCGCTTCAGCATCACCGACGTCCACGCGCACGTGGAGGGCGCCTTCGGCTGGGTCACCTGCACCGAGAACATCCTGTCCGAGACCCGCGGCAATATCTCGGTGACGTCGGTGCTGGCCACCAACATCTTCGAGCGAATCGGCGGCGAGTGGCTCCTCATTCACCACCACGCCTCCCACATCCTCACCGGCGACCCGTCGGCGGGCGCATGACGTCCCAGGGAGGAGCACGAATGGAACCCGTGCCAATGGAGCCCGTGAAAGACTCGAGTCACCTCTACGAGGTCGAGCGCCGCGCGCGCCACGCCGAGCGGCCCGGGTTCCGCATCACCGAGCTGCAGATCGGCCCGCGCCAGCAGGTGCCGTGGCACTACCACACGAGCATCCGCGACACCTTCTATGTACTGGAAGGCCGGCTGAGGCTCTTCCTCCGCGATCCGAAGGAGGAGGTCCGCCTGGAGCCCGGGGAGTCGTACGCGGTGCGTGCCGGGCGTCCGCATCTCGTCACCAACGGCGGGGAGACATCCGCGGTCTTCCTCGTCCTGCAGGGTGTGGGCGAGTACGATTTTGTCCCGCTGACCTGAGTTGTTCCTCGCCGGACGGGCGGATCAGAGGCGGCGCAGGAGCAGGTGCGGGCCGCCCTGGGCGGCCACCGCGTAGCGCCGCCCGACGCCCCCGGTCACGATGGTCACGCTGGTCCCATCCCGGGTCAGGGTGACATCGGGCAGGTTTCGCCACGGATAGGTGTCGAGGTTCA